>Ga0194128_10001252_pt1 | contig 44556 bp, 39 predicted proteins | sample TA2KigCa65mmetaG_FD_148650 | JGI IMG/M metagenome (GOLD analysis project Ga0194128, IMG submission 148650) | Freshwater microbial communities from Lake Tanganyika, Tanzania - TA2015037 Kigoma Deep Cast 65m | ecosystem: Environmental > Aquatic > Freshwater > Lake | place: Tanzania: Lake...
GTAAGTGTCGTCCGGGTGGAGCTTGATGCGCAGGCCGGGCTGGAGGAACGAGCGCGGCACCCACGCGGGCGCGAGGCGCAGCAGGCCGCCGGTGCGGGAAAGTTCCGCGCCGACTTTCGCGGCGGTGCCTTTCTTGATGGTCTTGAGTTGGGAGACGGTGTTCATGAGGTGTTCAGTGTTGGGAGTTCAGAAACGAAAGGGATGGCTCACTCCTCGCCGTCGTCGTCGTCCAGGACGGAGCGGCGGAAGAAGAATCCGGCGCGACCGATGGGCCAGCCCCACTTCTTCGCGTCGGGGTAGTGCCAGACGTCCGCGGGCGCGTTGTTGGCGACGACGTAACAGACGAGGTCCTTCCGGCCGGTGTTGATGAGCTGGTGCGCCTCGCCGGGCGGGTTGAGCAGGCAATCGCCCGCGCGAATCTTCATGGACTTCTTCGCCAGCCGCATGAGGCCGGTGCCGCTGACCATGAGGCAGAATTCCCACTCGGTCGCGTGGCTGTGAAACGGACAGTGTCGCGCCTTGGGCGGGACGCGGATCAACTCGACCTCGAACGGCGGCCGGCCGGGGAGCTTCGGACCTGTTTGGGGATCCTCGAATGCGCGCCCCGTTTCGTCGCAGGCGGTGAAACGTGCCCTTGGGCGACTTGCGCTCGACCCACGGGATGGCGCTGAGGTTGACTTTTTTCACGAGGCGCGCGGAGTGTAGCGACGCCGATTTGGCGCCAGCAAGGACGTTTCAAGGTCACGCGTGGAGTGATCCAGTCCAGCAGGCGATAATCGAGGCTTGCCCGCCGGCGGCTGGCCGGAATAATCCGGCGGCAAGAAACCTCAAACGGACGTGCACGACCTCGAGTTCGAACAAGTGGTGAGCGCCTATTACGAGCCGCTCTACCGGTTCGCGCTCAGTCTCTCGCGCAGCGAGGCGGACGCCAGCGACCTGACGCAGCAGACTTTTTACATCTGGGCGTCGAAGGGCGGGCAGTTGCGCGACGCGGCGAAGGTGAAGACGTGGCTGTTCACGACGTTGCACCGGGAATTCCTCGGCACCGTGCGGCGGCAGGGGCGTTTCGCGCACCACGAACTGAGTTCCGTCGAGAGTGAATTGCCGGCAATCGAGCCCGACGCCGTGAGCCGCATGGAATCCGCCGAGATCATGGCGGCCTTGATGAGCGTCGAGGAACCGTATCTCGCGCCACTCGCGCTTTTTTACCTGGGCGGACATTCGTATCACGAGATCGCCAAAATATTGAACGTGCCGCCGGGCACGGCGATGTCGAGACTGGCGCGCGGCAAGGACCGGCTCCGCGCGAGACTTTCGCTGCAGATGCAGGAGACGGAAGGCAAGATTGTCCCGCTGCCCAGACAGCACGCGGGCTGACTCCATGAACAACGACGAGGCAAAGTTCATCCTTCGCGCCCGGCGCCCGGGCGGGCCGGACGCGCGGGACGCGGCATTCGCCGAGGCACTGGCGCATGCCCGGCGCGATCCAGAATTGGCGACGTGGTTCGCCGAGGAGTCGGCAATCGACGCCGCGCTCTTCGCCCAACTCTCCGCGGTGCCCGTTCCCAGCGACCTCAAGCACGCGATCCTCATTGGCCGCAAAGTCATCAAGCCCCAGCCATGGTGGCGCCAGTCCGTGTCGCTGCCCACGGCGGTCGCGGCGGTCGTGGCCACGCTGTTGTGCATCGCGTTTGTTGGCTTGCGCGAACCGCGCGAGGCCGCGCTCGATTTCTCGCGTTTCAACGCCGACCTCACGGACTACGTCGGGTCGCGCTACGGACTGCTCTTCAGCCCGAAGCTCGCGACGGCGAACATGGGCTACCTGGGCGCCGGCGGTTCGGAGCTTCACTATCGCAGCGCGCGCGTCGAGGACATCCGCCGCTGGCTCACGGAGAACAGCGGGCACGGCGCGTGCGAGTTCCCGGCGCGGTTGAAGGATCATCCCAGCATGGGCTGCGGCATGCTCGACTGGCGCGGCAAGCGCGTGTCGCTCGTGTGCTTCCAAGTCGGCACTGACCTGCCGAAGGACAAAGTCTATCTGGTTGTCATCGACAGCGCGGACCTGCCGGATCCGCCCAAGGGCGCGAGCCCGCAATTCACGACGCGCGGCGAATGGACGAGCGCGACGTGGCGGAACGGGGACTTCGTCTGCCTGCTCCTCGGCTACGGCAACGGCGAGACCCTCGCCCGGTATTTTTGACCGGGCGCGTCCCTGCAGGTGATGGTGCCCCGGCGCAGCAATCCGGCGTGTCCGGCTGAAGGTCGGAATTCCTCCTTGAAATGGCCGCGGGCTTCCGGCGAAATGCCGGGGCTTTTCGCAAGCTATGACGCTGGCCGACATCCTCAACGCGGATCAGATCGTTCCCGAACTGCGCGCGGCCAACCGGTGGGAGGCCATCGACGAGCTCATCGAGGTGCTCGTTCGCTGCGGCAGGATCAAGCCCGAACACCGCGAGGCGGTCACCGCCGTCGTCAAGAAACGCGAGACCTCCATGAGCACGGGCATCGGGTTCGGGGTGGGCATTCCGCACGCCTCGACGGATGTCATCGGCGAAGTCACCGGCGCCTTCGGCCGCTCGGCGCGCGGCATCAACTTCGACGCGCTCGACAACCAGCCTGTCCGCCACGTGATGCTCTTCCTCGTCCCGCACGGTCAGTTCCAGAAGCACCTCCACACGCTCGCCGACATCGCGAAGAAACTTCACAACAAGGATTTTCGCGCCTCGATCGAGTCCGCCACCGCCGCCGCGGAAATCTACAAGGTCATCAAGGACCATCCGCCGCAGAAGTAGCCGGAAGCCGGCTCCGCCGCTCACCGCTTCGCAGCGGAAGCCCCCGTGCCCGTTTGGGCCGGCACATACCAGTCTCCCCGCAGCCAGTCGGCCACGAGTCCGATGCTCTGCTCGTCGAGGATTTGCGAGGCGCCGAACGCGGGCATGCGGTCGTTGCGCGAGCCGTAGAAGTCCGCGTGCTTCGGATTGCTGATGAAACGGACGAGCCACTCGCGCGAGCCGTAGCCCGTCAGTGTCGGCGCGGTGGCATCCTCGTCGGGCTTCTGGAAGGCGTGGCATTCCGTGCAACCGATGTCGCCCTTCGCGAGCGCCGCGCCTTCCTTGATGGCCGCGGCGTCGCGCGCGTCTGAATCGCGCTGCGCGCGCAACCCGGCCTCGGCGCTCACGGCCATGATGACTTTCGCCAACTGCGCCTTCTGCCCTGGCGTGTAGGCCGTGACGTTTTTCTTCACCCATTTGGCCATCTTGCCCTCGATGAACTTGGTGCCGCCGAAGTAGTGCGGGCTGTCCACGCGCGCCGGATCGAGCAATCCCGCGAGCCATTCGCGCGAGGCGAAGTGCTTCAAGTCGGGCGCGGTTGGCGGTCCCTGACCGGCACGCCCCGTCCCATCGTGCCCGTCGAAGCGATGGCACGAGGCGCAGTTCTTCGCGAAAATCTTGGGCCCCTGCGTGAGCGGGTCGGAGCGCAGCAACGACGCGGCGCCGGCAATCGGAATGCCGTCCGGCGACTGCGCAAGCTCGGCGGCGCGATGGGCTTCGCGATCCGCCTCGACGACGGCCAGCCGGTAGCCCGGGTCGGCGGCGTCCTGTTTCATGGCGAGCCATGTGAGCCAGCCGGAGCCGAGGATCAACGCGCCCAGGAAGACGAGATTGAGGCGGTGGCCGCGCGTGGTTTCGCCGAGCTTCGGCAGCAGGAACATCGCGCCCATCACGACGCCGGGGATGATGATGGCGCCCCAGATTTCCATCGAGCCGGGGAAGTATTTGAGGAACTGAAACAGAAACAGGAAATACCACTCGGGCCGCGCGGCCGAGAACGGCTCGCCCGGGTCCGCGGGCGCGCCGAGCTCCGCGCCGAGCGGGCCATGCGTGCCGAAGACCTTGTGCCGCACGCACAGGAAAAGCACCGTGGCCGCAACCGCGAGGCACGCCACCGAATCCATCAACACCTGGTCCGGCCAGAATCGCGAGTCGGGTTTCTTGTGCGGCCGCCTCGTCGTGATGCCGTGCCGGCGGAAAAGCCAGATGTGCCCGGCGATGAGCGCGACCATCGCCGCGGGCAGCACGCCCGCGTGAAGCGCGAAGAACCGGGTGAGCGTGTGATGCCCGTAATCGGGCCCGCCGACGACGATCTTCTGCAAGTCCGCGCCGATGAGCGGCACGATGCCGAGCAGGTTGGTGGCGACTTTCGTGGCCCAGTAGCCCTTCTGGTCCCACGGCAGCAGGTAGCCGGTGAGCGAGAGCGCAAGCACGAGCTGCAGCAGGATGAGCCCCGTCCAGAAATTCACCTCGCGCGGTGCCTTGTAGGCGCCGTCGATCACCACCTGCATCAGGTGCAGCACCAGCAGGATGTTCATCGCCTGCGCCGTAAAGTGATGGATGCCGCGCAACAGCCAGCCTCCGGTCATCTGGTGCTGGATGTAGAAGACGCTTTCCCAGGCCGTCTGCGAACTCGGGCTGTAGGCCATCCAGAGGAAAAAGCCCGTGAGGATCTGCACCGCGAAGCAAAACGTGAGCGTGCTGCCCCACACGTAACGCCAGCGCGCGCCGCCGGGAATGGGCTCCGCGAGCGCCTCGTGGGTGATTTTCCGGTAACCCGTCCGCTGGTCGAGCCAGTCGAGCAGCTTCTTCATGCGACGGGAATCTTCTTGGCGTGGCCGGCGTGGAAGTTCTGGAAGTGGACCCAGACTTCCTTCTCGTTTCGCAGCTCGACCTTCAACTCATCCAGGCCGCGCGGCGAAGGGCTTTTCTCGTCCGCGATTTTTCCGTCGAGGCCAAAGGTGCTGTTGTGGCACGGGCAGAAGTAGCCGTTCCGCTCGGGCTGGAAGTCCACGAAGCACCCCGCGTGCGGGCACGCGACGTTGTGCGCCTGGAGCGCGCCCTCCTTCGTCCGCCGGACATACACCGCGCCCACGGGCGTCGCGGGCGTCTTGTTCCACGCATCCACGCGGCTGACGATGATGGGAAACTTTTTCGGCGAACCATCCGCGGGAAGGGCTTCGAGGGTCGTGACCCGGACGAATCTGCCGGCCGGCGCCTTGCGACGAAGCGGGTCGAGATACACGGCGAGTCCCGCCGCGGCCGGCGCGGCCATCGTCGCGCCGCCGAGCGCGGCCGAGAGCGCCTTCTTGAGGAACTCGCGGCGTTCTCCCGCAGGCGCCTGGCCGCTGTTGTCCTGGGGTGATTCCGGTTGCATGCGTGTGGATTGACTTGGCGACCTTCGGAAAATTCACGGCGACGGTAGGGAAGCCCCCATGGCAACGCAACATTGAACACCGTGATCCTGCGTCGCGCGCGGCCGGGAAACAGGCGCGCGCCGGCGACCCGGTCTCACCGCCAGTATCGTTTGAATTCCTTCAGCTTGCCCTCCGCGCCAAACGTCAGGCGCAACCACTCGTCCGTCGCCGGCGGCACCTCGACGCGCAAGTAGGGATGCGTCGGGTATCCGGTCACGTAGGCGGACGAGTGGCCCTTGCGGACGCGCCACTCGCTGACCCGCGCGCCGTCCGTCAAGGTCGCGCCTTTGTCCGGTGCGCCATATTCCTTGACCGCGTCGTCAAAGGTGTAAGTTCCCATCCGCGCCGCCCAGTCCACGGGCTGCACGGTCGCGCACGACGCGAGCATCGCGCCAACCAGCACGGCCAGACACGACCGGACGAAACACAAAGGGTCGCGAGTCACATCACGCCCTGGGATGCGCCTGTTCATAAGCTCGTTTCAGCCTTTCCGTCGTCAGGTGCGTGTAAACCTGCGTCGTGACGAGGTGCGCGTGACCGAGCAACTCCTGCACGCTCCGCAAATCCGCGCCCGCGTCGAGCAGGTGCGTGGCGAAACTGTGCCGCAACTTGTGCGGCGTCAGCGCCGGATCGAGCCCGGCGCGCGCGAGATACAGCTTGAGCCGCTTTTGAATCACCTGCTGCGTCACGGGCTGGACGTCGTTCGCCCGGGCGAGGAACACGGGAAGCGCGGCATCGCGCGGATGGTTCACCGCGAGCCAGTAGCGCTCGATGCTGTCGAGCGCCGGCTCGCCGACGGGAACGAGCCGTTCCTTGCGCCCCTTGCCGCGCACCCGCAGCGCGCGCCCGCGGGCATCCACGTCGCCGCAGCAGAGGGCGCACACTTCGCTCACCCGCAACCCGCTCGAGTAGGTCGTCTCGAGGATCGCCGCGTCGCGCAGCCACGGCGTCGCATCCACAGTCGGCTCGCTGCGGGTGCGCAGCGCGTCGAGTTCCGCAAGCGGGGCGGCAAGAAGCTGCGCAACTTGTTCGACCGTCATGAACTTGGGCAGCCGGCCCGGTTCCTTCGGGAGCGCGAGGTCCCGCACCGGCGTGTCCGCCACTTCGCCCCGACGCATGAGAAACCGGTAAAAGGTCCGCAGCGCGCTGAACCGAAGCCGCGTCGACGCACGGCTCAGTCCGGACCGGCCGAGCCACCGCAAGTAGGCGCGAAAGTCGTCGCGCGTGAGCGCGCGCCAGGGCGGCGCCGAATCGCGCTCCGACGAATGCCAGCGCGCGAACTCCGCCAGCGCGGCGCCGTAGTTCTTCCGGGTGCATCGCGACGCGTCGCGATCCGTCGCCAGGTGAACGAGGAAACCGTCCACGAGCGCGTCGGGCGCGTGACCCTGTGTCAGGCTCGGCTCGGCCATGTCGTGAGTCTAGCCGCCAGCCACTCAAAACCAAGCCTGCCGAAGCGAAGTTCCAACGCTTGGAACGGGCCTGGCCCGGCCGCGCCTGCACACGTTCATGCTTCCCCGGTGCCGCACCGGTTGCGTCGTGCGGGGCGCGCGGGTTGCGCGCGCACGGGGGGATCGAACTCCATGGTTGCAGCGGCGTCGCGAGTCGCCAATCTCCACGCGTGCCGCCCCAAGACACCGAGACCACGTTCCGCTACGAACGCTGGCGCGCGGTCACCGGCGGCATCCTCGAGACGGCGGGCGCGACGTTCCTCCTGCTCATCGCGGTGAAGCATTTCGAGGCGGGCGCGACCGCGAAGGCGCTCATCGCGTCGGGCGGGAGCTTCGGCCTGCTGCTCAGCCCGTTCGTGGTGTCGCGCGTGGAGGCGTGGGGATGCCCGACGGCAAAGGCCGCGTCGCGCGCGGCCGCGTTCGGCGCCGCGTGCCTGCTGGTGATGGCGGCGGTGCCGGTCGTGCCGGTGTTCGTGGTCGGCTCGGTGCTCGCGATGGCGAGCGCGTCGGCGGTCATCCCGCTCATGACGCAGGTGTATCAGGAGAATTATCCCGAGGGCGAACGCGGCCGGCTTTTCAGCAAGGCGCTCATCGTCCGCATCGGCACGGCGGCGCTTTTCAGCGAACTCGCGGGCCGCGCGCTCGCGGCGGACCTCGGGAAGAACTTCCGCGGCCTGCTGCTGGTGTTCGCCGCGGCGTTCGCGTTGGGCTCGTGGTGCCTCTCGCGCGTGCCGTCGCGGCCGCTCGTGTCCGGCGGCGGCTCGACGCATCCGCTCCGCGCGCTGCGATTCGCGCGCGAGGACCGGCTGTTCCGGCTTACGCTCATCTCGTGGATGTTCCTGGGCGTGGGCAACCTGATGATGTATCCGCTGCGCGTCGAGTATCTCGCGAATCCGCGGCACGGGCTCGCGCTGGATGTGGGCACGGTGGCGCTGATCGTGGGCGTGATCCCGAACGCGGCGCGGCTCGTGATGAGTCCGTTGTGGGGCTGGCTCTTCGACCGGATGAACTTCTTCGCGCTGCGCATGACGCTGAACTTCGGGTTCGCCGTGGGCGTGTTTGCATTCTTCATGAGCGACAGCTTCGCGGGGCTCGCCGTGGGCGCGGTGATCTACGGCGTGTCCAACGCCGGCGGCGACGTGGCGTGGAGCTTGTGGGTGACGAAGTTCGCGCCGCCCGAGCGCGTGGCGGACTACATGAGCGTGCACACGTTTTTCACCGGGCTGCGCGGCGTGGTCGCGCCGATGCTGGGCTTCTGGCTCGTGCAGACCGTCTCGATGCAAACGCTCGGCGCGATCTGCGCCGGACTGATCTTCTGCTCGCTCGCGGTGCTGTTCCCCGAGGTGAAGGCCGCGCCGAAGCCGAAGGAGAAGGCAGCCGCGCTCGTGGAGGAAGTCAGCGAGTGACACTGGCGTGGAACCAGAGCCGTGCGAAGATGATTCGCACGGCCGCAGCGGAGCGTGAATCTTCCGCCTGCCCTTCCACGTTCGTCACGCCTCACCCTCTCCCCCTCCGAGGAGGGGGAGGGACGGGGTGAGGGTGTCCGCCGGAGTTGCGGGCACGACAACATCTCGAGCTTCGCCGGCTCCTGGTTTCCTCGATCGGATCAAGACGATGAGGACTTTCTTGCTCGCGTGTTGAAGCGCCGTTTTGAATCCTCGCGCCATGCCCAAGTGGGCGAAGTTCTTCATCGGCCTGCTGCTGCTGCCCGTGTGCGCGGGCGCGGTGATGGCGCTCGTCAAAGTGGTGCACGCATTCGGCGGCTTCACGGCGACGTGGGTGCCGCTGCTCGCCGGCGCGACGGGCTGGGTGGTGGTGTTCCTCGCGCTCCCGAAGCCGATGTGGCTCTACGTGGTCGGGCACGAGTTCACGCACGTGCTGTGGTCGTGGCTGTTCGGCGGCAGCGTGAAGCGCTTCAAGGCCACGAGCGCGGGCGGGCAGGTCGTGCTCACCAAGAGCAACTTCCTCGTGGCGCTGGCGCCGTATTTCTTCCCGCTCTATGTCGTGCTCGTGGTGCTGGTGTTCGGACTCGGACACATGATCTGGGATTGGTCGCGCTACACCGTGTGGCTGCACCTGCTGCTCGGCGCGGCTTACGGATTTCACGTCACGCTCACGTGGGAAGTGCTGCAGACGCGGCAGAGCGACATCACGAGCCAGGGCCGGCTCTTTTCCTTTGCGGTCATCCTGCTGGGCAACGTGCTTGTGCTGCTCGTCGGTCTGCCGCTGCTCGCGCCCGGCGTGGGCGTGATGCGCTCGCTGGGGTTGTGGCTCCAATGCACCGGCGACGTGCTGCGCTGGATCGGCGGGCGGTTTTGATGCGCGGACGGGCGCGGAAGCGTGTTGACCGGATGCCCCCGCGCGGTGTGCACTCGCGCGCGTGAAGGTCGAGTTGAAATTCGGGCTGCTGGGCGGCGCGGCCGTGAGCGCGTGGCTGCTCGTGGCCTCGCTCGTGGGCTTTCAACTCCAGCGGTTCGAGGTGGTGAAATACAGCGGCGGGCTCGGGCTCGCGTTGCTCGCCGTGTTTCTCTGGCTCGGCATCAAGGCCGCGCGTGCGCGCGCAGCCCATGGCGCCCTCTCGCTGGAACAAGGCTGGAAGTGCGGCACGCTCACCGCGCTCATCGCCGCGGTTGTCGCCGCGCTGTTCAAGTTCGCCTACAATCATGTCATCCATCCCGGGTGGATCGAGAAGGCCATCGCGTGGGAGCGTGAACGCATGCTGGCGGCCGGCGCGGCCGAGAAAACCATCGCGCGCATGGAGTCCGGCTTCCGCGCTGCGAATCTCGACTTGTATCTGTTCACGCTCGGCATCGCGGAGACGGTGATCTTCAGCACGTTCATCGCGCTCGCGCTCGCCGCGATCCTGCGCCGCGATCCCGCCGCGTCTCCGACGCCTTGACACGCGCGCGGTCGCGGCCATGCTTCCGTCACAGCCCGTGACCACTCGCCCGCATACCCTGGCGCTCGCGCTGCTCGCCGCGTCGGCAGCGGCGGTTCCTTGCGCCGCAACAGGAGCGGCGCCCGCGCGCGTGGATTACGCAAGAGACATCAAGCCCATCCTCCGCGAGCGGTGCGCCGCGTGCCACGGCGCGCTGCAACAGAAGTCAGGGCTTCGGCTCGACACGGCGGCGTTCGCGCGGAAGGGCGGCGAGAGCGGACCCGCAGTCGTGGCGCGCAAGCCCGGGCAAAGTCCGCTGCTCCTGCGAATCACGGAGGCCGGCTCCGCCGAGCGAATGCCGCGCGATGCCGACGCGCTCAAGCCTGAACAAATCTCGCTGATCCGCCGTTGGATTGCCGAGGGCGCCGTGGCGCCCGCGGGAGAATTGCCCGAGCCGGATCCGCGCGATCACTGGGCGTTCAAGCCCATTGTCCGGCCGCCCGTTCCCACCCTCGGCCCCCGGCCCTCGGCCCCTGGCAATGCCATCGACGCCTTCATCAACGCCACACTCGACCGCGAGAAGCTCACGCCGCTCCCGCCTGCGGCGAAAAACGTCCAGCTCCGGCGCGTGTATCTCGACTTGATCGGCCTGCCGCCGACGCGCGAGGAGTTGCGCGCGTTCCTCGACGACCCTTCGCCCCAAGCCTACGAGCGCGCGGTGGACCGCCTGCTCGACGACCCGCGCCACGGCGAGCGCTGGGCTCGGCACTGGATGGATGTGTGGCGTTACGCGGACTGGTTCGGCCGGCGCATGGTGCCCGATGTATGGAATTCCGCGCCGCAAATCTGGCGCTGGCGCGACTGGATCGTGACTTCGCTCAATGCCGACAAGGGCTACGACCGCCTGATCGCCGAAATGCTGGCCGGCGACGAGGTCGCGCCCGGGCGCGACGACATCGCGGTGGCGACCGGCTACCTCGTGCGCAACTGGTATGCCCTCAACCCCAACGAGTGGATGCGCGCGAACGTCGAGCACACGGGCCGCGCCTTTCTCGGGCTCTCGTTCCAGTGCGCGCACTGCCACGACCACAAATACGACCCCATCACGCAGGCGGATTACTTCAGCTTCCGCGCGTTCTTCGAGCCGCTCTACGTGCGGCAGGACCGCTGGCCCGGCGAGGCCGACCCCGGCGTGTTTCAAGACTACAATTACAGCACGCTGCGCAAGGTGCAGCGCCTCGGCGCCGTGCGCGTCTTCGACAAGGACGCCGCGGCCAAGACCTGGTTTTACACCGGCGGCGACGAGCGCAACCGCCTGACCAACCGCCCGCCCGCGCAACCGGCGATGCCCGGGTTCCTTGGCGGCGCGCGGGTCGTCGTACAGCCCGTCGCACTGCCGCCGACGGTCGCGTTTCCGGGGTTGAAGCCCTTCGCCGTCGAAGCCGAGCTGGCACGGCTCGTGCAAGCCGTCGCAACCGCGAATCAGAATCTGGCAAAGACGGATTCCCCAATGAACGAAGCGCGGCTCACGGCCGCCGTGGCGGAGCGCGAGTCCTTTCAAGCGCGGCTCGCTGCGGACAAGGCGCGCTTCCTGAAGGCCGGCGGTGACACGAACGCGCTGTTCCGCGCAGCGAGCAAGGCCGACCGGCAATTCAAGCTGGCCACCGCAAGCGAAACTCTGCTGAAAGCCGAGGCCGACGCGGCCGCAGCCCAAAGGCAATCCGCTGACGCCAAGGACGACAAGGCGAGGGAAACCGCGAAGACCGCGGGAAAGAAGGCCGACACCACGCTGGCCAGCGCGAAGAAAGCGGTGGCTGACGCGCAAGCCGCGCTCGCCAAGGACAGTGCTGACTATCCGCCGGTGACGGTTTCATATCCGGGCGAAAGCACCGGCCGGCGCAAGGCGCTCGCGCAGTGGATGGGTTCGCGCGACAACCCGCTCACCGCGCGTGTGGCGGTGAACCACGTCTGGCTGCGGCACTTCCACGCGCCGCTGGTGGAGACGGTGGACAACTTCGGCCGCAGCGGCGCCAGGCCGACGCATCCGGAGTTGCTCGACTGGCTCGCGGCGGAGTTGATGGCGTCGGATTGGAGCTTGAAGCACCTGCATCGCGTGATCGTGACGAGCGCGGCGTATCGGCGGGTGTCGGCGATTGCGGATCGCGGATTGCAGATCGCGGATTCCAAGTTCACTCCGGCCGGTCGGCCATCCGCCATCCGCCATCCGCCTCCGACAGATCCGGAGAACAAATGGCTGTGGCGCATGAACAGCGGCCGTTCGGAGGCGGAAGTGATCCGCGACAGCGTGTTGCACCTCGCCGGGAATCTCGACGCGAAAATGGGCGGACAGGAGTTGGAAAATCCCGAGATGGCCAGCTCCGCGCGGCGCAGTCTGTATTTTGCGTGCTTCCCGGAGTTGGGCGGCAGCGGCGAGTTCACGTCCGTGTTCGACCCGCCGAATCCGAATGAATGTTATCGCCGGACCAAGAGTGTGGTGCCGCAGCAGGCGCTTGCGCTTGCGAACAGCAGGCTCATCCACGAACAAAGCGCGGCGCTGGCGCGGCGGTTTGGAGAGCGGGACACGGGCGGGTTCATCACCGCGGCCTTCGAGCACTTGCTGTCACGCCCGCCGAGCGTGGCGGAACGGGCCGAGTGCGTTGCGTTCCTCGACAAACAGGCGCGGTCGGCGGCGAAGGACGGCGAGCGGCTCGCGCGAGAGGGCCTGGTGCGCGCGCTGTTGAATCACAGCGACTTCGTGACGGTGAGGTGAGGCCAGCGCTAGCCACCCAGCTTCGCGAGCAGTTCGTCGTTGGTCTTGTGCTTCTTGAGCGCGGCGGTGAGCGTTTCCATGGCCTCAACCGGGTTCAAGTCCACAAGCATGCGGCGGAGTTTGCGGATGGGTTCGAGGTGGTGCTTCGCGAAGAGTTTCTCCTCCTTGCGCGTGCCGGACTTGGGGATGTCGATGGCCGGGAACAGGCGGCGGTCGGCGAGCTTGCGGTCGAGGATGAGCTCCATGTTGCCCGTGCCCTTGAACTCCTGAAAGATGAGCTCGTCCATGCGGCTGCCGGTGTCGATGAGCGCGGTGGCGACGATGGTCATCGATCCGCCGCCTTCGATTTTGCGCGCGGCGGCGAACATCTTGCGGGGGATTTCCAGGGCTCGGGCGTCCACGCCGCCGGTCATGGTGCGGCCGGAGCCGCCGTGGACGGAGTTGTAGGCGCGGGCGACGCGGGTGAGGGAGTCGAGGAGCACGAAGACGTCCTTGCCGCACTCGACCATGCGGCGGCAGCGCTCGATCATGAAGCGCGAGAGCCGCACGTGGGTTTCAAGGTCCATGTCGTTGGAGCTGGCAACCACTTCCGCCTTCACGGAGCGCTGGAAGTCGGTGACTTCCTCGGGGCGCTCGTCGATGAGCAGCACGAGCACGCAGACCTCGGGATGGTTGGCGGTGACCGCGTTGGCGATTTGTTTGAGGATGGTGGTCTTGCCCGTGCGCGGCGGGGCGACGATGATGCCGCGCGTGCCGCGGCCGATGGGGGTGACGAGGTCGATGACGCGCGTCTCGATGAGGTCGGGCGCGGTCTCGAGATTGAACTTTTCGATGGGGTCGATGCTGGTGAGGTTCTCGAAGCGGACGGACTTGGTGTATTCGGTGAAGGGCATGCCGTTGACGGCGAGCACCTCGCGGAGTTGGGGGCTCACGCCGCGGTGCGGGGGTTGGAGGGCGCCCTCGATCTGGCAGCCTTCGCGGAGGAAGTTGCGCTTGATGGTGTCCGGTGTGACGAAAATGTCGGTCGGCTTCGGCTGGAAGCGGTTGTCCGGCGAACGGAGGAATCCAAAGCCCTTCTCGGATATCTCGAGGAAACCCATGCCGGTTTCGGGCGTGTTGGAGTTGTTGTTCTGTCTGCTGTTGGCTGCTCTGTTCATAGGACTTCGCCCATGGAAAACCCATTGGGGCGGACAAGAATGTTGAACCTAGGGAGACCGCCGTCTCGGACTCCGAGAAACCGAATTGGCCTTACGGCGGTTGGACCTGCAACGGGCTCCATAATGGGGAGTTTCGACCCCGGTGGCAACTAGTTTCTTGGGCCTTCTTCGGATCGGGGGGCCTTTCCGTTTCCGAGGGTGCAGGCGTGGTTCCACGCACCGCGGAATGACCGCAGGAACGGAGAACACCTCCAGCCTTCTTCAGGTTCCTTGGGACGGAAATGCGGGCTCACCGCCGCTCGTTGTGCAAGGGCCGCGAATACTTCACCGCCGCGAGCTCGGCGGCACGCCCGCGCACGGTGGAGTCGGGCTCCATCGCCCGCCACTCGACGCCCCACGCCGCGTGCGCGGAATCGCAAAGGCACTTCTGCCAGTCGGCCTGCGCGACGCGCATTGGAGGCTGGATGGAACCTTGGATGAGCAGGCCCGAACGGTTTCGTCGCTGCGCCGCGCCCGCGAGCTTGCGGCCGTGCGCAAGCACGTCGAGGCGCTCCCAGCCCGCGAAGCACTGGCCCGGCGCGGCTGTCCTCCTCTCGGGGGCGAGCATCGCTTCGACGCCGACGCGCGCGAACGCGTCCCGCACCCATTCGTGCAGTCGCCGGTAGCTGTCGGCAGCAGCTAACCCGTGCCAGTCGTGCCCCGGCGGAACGATGAAGCTGTAGGTCCAGTCCGCGTCGTGCGGGACAAGGCCGCCGCCGGTCGGCCTGCGAACGAGCGGCCGAAGCGGGGTGAGCGCGCTGGTCTCGGCGAACTTCTGGAAGTAGCCAAAGGTCGCGGCGCATTCCGTCCAGCCGTAGAAACGGAGCACCGGTTTGCCGAGGCGAGCAGCGTGTTCGAGGAGCGCCTCGTCCAGCGCCATGTTGAACGCCGCCGGGCCGGGGCCGGATGCGAGTCGCAGCCAGTGTTCGGGGCTTGGCACGAGGGCGGCGCGGAAGCGGCTACTTTTTCCCCGCGCGAGCCGGCTTGAGGTGCCGGTCGGCAAAGGCGAGATACTGCTCCCAGTCGTAATCTGTCACGTCGTGCTTGCCGGTGCGCACGTGGTAGCCGATGACGTCGCCGACGGGGCTGTTCACCGCCGGCCATGCGTCCACGCCAAGTCCGCCTTTGCCGAAGAGCCGATACACGGGCTCGGCGTTCTTGCCGGAAAGGAACTCGCCCTTCGGGTCGGCCCATTTGTCCTCCTCCGCGCTTGCGATGTAAACGGGGCGCGGCGCGGAGAGCGCGACCAGCAGGTGGGCGTCCACGGGCAGCGCGGCCACGTTCGTGTTGTATTGCTTGTAGTTCGCGCAGAACCAATGGGGGAAGCTCGTGTTGATGCGCTGCACCGTCTCGCCGAAGTCGCGCCGCGCGAGGCTCGCGCCGCCCTCGCCGGAGTTGTTGGAGATGACTGCGGCGAACCGGTCGTCCGTCGCGCCGGCCCACAGCGAGGCCTTGCCCATGCGCGAGTGGCCCATCACGATCACGCGCCGCGCGTCGATGTCCTTGTCCGTCTCGAAGTAATCGAGCGCGCGGCTCAAGCCCCACGCCCACGCGGCGATGGCGCCCCAGTCATCCGGCGCGAACTCGGCCTTGCCGGACTTTTTCAGGAAGTAACCGCGCACGCCATTGCGCCAGCCCTCGGCGAAGTCGGGCTCGATGTCCGCTCGCGGAATCGTCGCCACGGCGTAGCCGCGTGCGAGCACCATCTCGAGCGGCCACCGGCTGATGCTCTTGCCGCGCGTCGTGTCGGCGGGGCGCGTGATCTCCGCGGATTTTTCCTTGCTGTTCCAAGTCCACTGCCCGGTGAGCGTGATGCCGGGGTCGGTGCTGATGGTGTGGTTGCCCTCGAAGTTCACGCCGAGGAACGCGGGCACGGGCTTGCGCGCGTCGTTCGGCAGATAAACCAGCAGGCGCATCAGCGCGGCGCCGGGCTCGGCGCCGAAGCGCACGGTGATTTCCTTTCGCGTGGCCTTGCCGCCCAGGGCGGACTTGTCCGTGGACGTGACCTCGAACTTCAAGTCCTTTGGCCGCGCGGGGCTTCGGCCGTGCATCTGCGACTCGAACAGCTTGAGCACCTCGGGGCGGCGCTTGTTCTTCCAGGTCGCGGCGTCGGTGACCTTGGTGCCGTTGGCGAGCGTGAGCGGGTCGGGCAGCGTGAACGCGCCCACCTTGGACTCGTCGTAGTTGAAGCCCGCCGGCTGCGCGAGTGCGGGGATGGCGGCGGCAAGGGGGAGCAGCGCGGACCGGAGAAGCGAGTTCATGGTGCGAGCATGACGCCCGGATGCGGGTGTGGCAACGGCAAGGTGCGGCACCGGCGGGCGGTGCGCGCTATTTGAAATCCGGCGTCACGCGCGCCTCGGTGGAGAGCTTCCACGTGTGGCCTGTCGGCGAGACGAGTTCCACCTCGGCCAGATAGGCGCGGAAGCCCTTTTCGGGCGCGGAAACCTCGGCCGTCGCACTCGCGCTGCCGGGTTTCACTTCGAGGTCTCGGCTGTTCCACTGATCGTCACGAAAGTCCCGGTCCGCGCTCGTCGCGGTCCACAGGCGGATGGACTTCGCGGCCTGCGAGCATTTCACGGTCACGTTCACCTTGCCGTCGCCGTTGAATTTCCAGTCGAGCGTGGGCAGCGGTTTCTTGTCGGCGATGAGCTGGAAGAAGGACGCGAGCGTGTTCGCCGCGTCGGCGCCGCCGTTCAAGTTGTGGCCGGCGTTCGGGGTTTGATAAATCAGCTTCGGCCCGGGCAGGTCGTGAAAGTAGTGGCGCAGCGCATCCACGGTCCAGTAGCGGTCGTTGGTGCCGAGGAGGATGAGCTTGGGCATCGTGTAACGCGCGCGGTAGCTGAACGGGTCCACCCAGCCGCGGATTTCCTTCATGCGCGCGTCCTCCATGCGGTCCACGAGGCCGAGGTCGGTGTAGTCGCGGATTTGCTCGGACTGCTTGCCGTAACACTTCAACGTCCAGTCGGTCTGCACTTTCATGTTGAGCATGTCGATGACCATCGGGGCGATGGCCTTGACGCGCGCGTCCACGGCCGCGGTGAGCCACGTGGTCCAGCCGCGCTTGCTTGCGCCGCTCACGACGAACGAGTCCACGGCCTGCTTGTGCTCCTGCTTCGCCCACGCGGCGACGGCATCCATCGCGCGGACGGCGGATTTCGCCATCGGGAAGAGCAGCGGCCACGAGTCGTCGCCGTCCTTGAGGTAATTGTCGAAGGTGAAGGCGATGAGGGCGTCCTCCTTGCGGCCGTCGTAAAGCGGCTGGTTGGGCACGCGCGTGACGCAGGCGGCGATGGCGCCCGCGCGTTCGGCCCAGAGTTGCAGCATCGGCAGGTTGCGCTTGCCGTCGCCGTCGCCCGTGACGAACACGAGCGCGATGTGCGGGTTGCGGACGTCCTTCGCGCGGACGATCTGCATGTGGTGCGTCCAGACATGGCCGCGCCAAGTCTGCGAAGTCATCTCGACGTGCGCGGCGGTCTGGCCGTTGTCGAGCGCGCGCGTCTCGCGGATGGACCAGTTGAAGGTGTTGTCGGGCGCGGCGACGTACTTCTCGAGCGCGCCGGGCGCGGCCGCCGCGATGGGGGTGACCAAGAACAGGAGCGCAAGAAATTGCGACCTTAGGCTTGGCGACAGAGGCGACTCGGGGCGTGCGTGCAGGAGAAACATGGCGGGATAGCACCTGTTTTGAGGCATGGCGTCAAGGCTTAAAGCCTCGCTCGAGCCGCTTTAGGATCGTCCGAGTATGTTGGGCGACAATGGTTTAGGCTAAGTCTCCTGGGTGGATTCGGCCTGACTCTTGCCGGGTTTTACCTGTTGACGGTGCCGATGCCGCATCCCTACTCTCTCGGCGACCGCTTGGGTCCGTGGTGGGCCCGATCGGGATATTTTTATGGCTGAAGGCTACTGCGTCAAATGCAAGGCGAAGAAGGAAATCTCCAACGGCGTTGAGGAGACGATGAAGAACGGCCGCAAGGCGATCAAGGGCAAGTGCCCGACGTGCAACACGGTCATGTTCAAAATCCTTGGCGGCAAGGCCAGCGCGCCCCAGGCCGCTCCGGGCGCACCGTCCGGCTCTACCCCGTCTGCCTGACCGCCCATGTCGCAAGAACTGGCCTACGTCATCATCACGCCGTATTCGCTCTACAAGTCGCGCACCGGCGGCATCCTCGCGCGGCTCATCTCCCGGACAGGACTGGAACTGGTCGCCGCGCGCATGTTTGCGCCAAGCGCCGACCTCGTGAAGGAATACGCCGAGGTCATCATCTCCGCGCACGACCCGCAGGACCGCCGCGTGCAGGAACACATCCGCGACTACACCGTGCGGAACTTCTCGCCCGACCCGCGCACCGGCCAGCGCCGCCGCATCATGATGCTCCTGTTCAAGGGCGACGAGGCCGTGCGCAAGGTCCGCTCCGTCGTCGGCAACCTCAGCCACGACCGCCGCAGCGGCGAGACCATCCGCGACACCTACGCCGACCTCATCGTGGATGAGAACGACCAGGTGCGATACTTCGAGCCCGCCGTGCTCGCCGCGCCGAACCCCGAGGAAGCCGAGATCAAGCTCAAGCTCTGGGCGCGACATTCCGACACCGACGGCGGCGTGCTCGACAACGTCATCAACTACACCCCCGGCATGAAGGTCCAGCGCACCCTCGTGCTCATCAAGCCGGACAACTTCCGCTTCCCCACCGGCCGCCCGGGCAACGTGATTGATTTCTTCAGCCGCACCGGCCTCTACATCGTCGGCATCAAGGTTCACCGCATGAGCACCGCGCAGGCGGTCGAGTTCTACGGCCCCGTGCGCGAGGTGCTCCGCACCAAGCTCAAAGGCGTGGTCGCGGCCAGGGCGATGGCTGTCCTCGAGAAGGAGCTCGGCTTGAAGATTCCGCCGGACGTCGAAGCCCAGCTCGCCGACGCGCTCGGGCCGATCAACGGCGACAACCAGTTCGACAACATCGTCCGATTCATGTCCGGCCGCACCGAGTCCGACTGCGACGCCACGACGTTGAACGCGCCCGGCACCGAGCGGTGCATCGCGCTCATCTACGAAGGCAACGAGGCCGTGAACAAGATCCGCGACGTGCTCGGCCCCACCGACCCCTCCAAGGCGCCGCCCGGGTCCATCCGCCGCGAGTTCGGCTCGTCTGTGATGGTCAACGCCGCGCACGCGAGCGACTCGGAGGAGAGCTCCAAGCGCGAGATGGGCATCGTCAACGTGGGCGAGAACACCTTCCGCACCGCGATCGAGGAGTTCTACGCGAACCGCTGAGACTCGTCCTTCCGGCCCCGCTACGTCCTCGCCACTGGTTTGCCGCCCTGCCACACGCCCTTGAGCGCGAGCTGCGAATCGAGCCGCACGAGGTCGGCGCGCGAGTTCACCTGCAGGATGCCGCGGTCGCTCCAGCCGGCGATGCGCGCGGGCGACCAGCTCGCCATCCGCCATGCGGACAGCAGCGGGAAGCCCCACCTGACGAGGTTGCGCACGATGTCGAGCAACGAGCACACGCTGCTCGCCAGCCCGGAGCCGTCCGCGATCATGCACAGGCGCCCGGGCCGGAGTTCCACGTCCACCGTCGCCACGGTGTAGTTGCCGGGAGCCAGACCCGTCAGCGGCGACGCGTCACTTACGAGCGCGATGCGGTCCAGCCCCTTTGCGCTCACCAGCACGCGCACCAGTTCCGGCGTCACGTGCCAGCCGTCGCCGATGATTTCGCCGGTGAAGACGTCCGTGGAGAGGAACGAGCCGATGCCGCGCGCGTGCGTCTGCATCCAGCCCTCGGCGTTCGTCGCGCGCGTCGGCCATTCCATCGCGTTGTTGACGTGGACGAAGTGCGACGCGCCTGCGGCCGCCGCGAGTTGCGCGCGCTCCCACGTCATCGTGGTGTGGCCGAACGAACCGACGATTCCCTTTGAGCGCAGCCACGCATACATCTCGAGCGAGCCGTCGCGCTCGGGCGCGGCGGTGAGAATGCGCACCCGGCCTTCGCCCGCCCTGACCCACGACTGATATTCGGCGGGCAGCGGGTCGTGCATCCAGTCTTCGCGGTGCATGCCCTTCTTGACCGGGTTGAGGTAGGGCCCTTCGATGTGGATGCCCGCGAAGTTGGCGGGAATCTCCGCGCCCTTCTCGCCCTCGAGATGGCGGTGGATGGCCGCCTCGATCATGTCGGGCGGGTGCGTGAGCAGCGTCGCGAGCACGCTGGTGCTGCCCTGCCGCTGGTGCCAGGCGAGCGCCGATTCGATGCCCTCGATGTCGCCGTCGATGAAATCCACCCCCGCCGCGCCGTGGTTGTGGATGTCCACGAAGCCCGGCCCCACGAAGTCGCCCGCGCAGTCCACGACCTCGGCGTCCCCGTCCGCGGCGGCGACGTCGAGCCGCACCTGCTCGATGCGCCCGCGGTTGAGCCGCAGCGAGCCCGGCGCGATGAAATCGGGAAAGACGAGCCGGCAGTTTTGGAGGACGACGGGTTGATGCATGCAGGTCTGGGTGGATTACTTGAGCGAAACCTTCGTGGCGAGCTTGAGGATTTCCATGCCCATCGAGTCGAGCGAGAAATCGCCCGCGAACGCGTCGCCGTAGTTCGACAGCAGCACGACACCGACGCGGTGCCCGGGGATGAAACCGACAAAGCTGAAGTAGCCGCCCGTGCCGCCGTTCTTCCAGACCACCGCGAGGTCGCCCTGCACCAACATCTCGCGATGCCAGCCGAGCCCCATCGTGGAGCCGAACCTGCTGAAGTGCGCCCGCTGCGCCTCCGCAAGCGCGCGCCCCGCGGGCGAATCCGCGGGCGCGAGGCTGGCCTTGATGAACGTCATCATGTCGGCCGCGGTCGAGCGGTAGCCGCCCGTCGGCGCCATCACGTCGAAGTCCCAGTTCGGCGTGAGGTCGCCGTTCGGGCTGTGGCCGGGCGCGAGCCGGGCGGACTGCTCGGGCGAAAGCCGGATCACCGTGTCTGAAAGGCCAAGCGGCGAGCAGAGCGCGTCGTGCATCAATTGCTCGTAGGGCTTGCCCGCCTTGAGTTCGAGGATGTGGCCGAGCAGCGCGAAGCCGACGTTCGAGTAATCGCTCGTCTTGCCCGGTGGATTGGCGAGTTTGGCCGTGGCAAGCCACGCGTAAAGATCGGCGGCCTTGTAATTCGCGTAGGGATTCGCCTCGTGCTTCGGCGAGAGGTCGAGGTTCGCCGGAAGCCGCGGCAACCCGGAGGAGTGCGTGGCGAGTTGCGCGAGCGTGATGCGCTCGACCGGCGCGGGGAGCTTCACCTCCGGCGGGAGCAACTCGCGCAACGTGTCGGTGAGCTTCACCTGGCCGTCCGCGACCATGCGCGCAAGCGCGATGCCCGTGAGCGCCTTCGTGACGGAGCCGATTTCAAAAACCGTCGTCGCGTGCGGCGGGCCAAGATTCGTCGCGCTGACCTGGCCGAAGCCGCGAATCGAAGTCTCGCCACGCTGCACCACGCCGATCACGAGCGCCCCGCGCGGGCGGCTCTTGAGATAGTTGCCGGCCATTTTCCCGACGGTGTCGGACAGGTCGTGCGTGTCCTTGAGCGCGGCGAAGCGGTGCTTCTGCCACGCAACCCAGCCGACGAGCGCGCCGACGCACAGCAGCACCAGCAGCATCACGCCGGCGAAAACCATGAGCACGATCGTCAACATGGTGCGCGGCCGGCGGGTGGAAGCGGTTGAAGTTGATTCCTCGGGCATGCGACCGCGGCACTTGTATCGCGGCGCCCGGGGCTACGCGAGCATTCCCTTGAGCAGCTCGCCGTGGACGTCCGTGAGCCGGAAGTCACGGCCTTGGAATCGGAAGGTGAGCCGTTCGTGCTCCAGCCCGAGCAGGTGCAGGATGGTCGCGTGCAGGTCGTGCACGTGCGCGCGGTCGGACGCCGGACCGAAGCCGAGTTCGTCGGTCTCGCCGAACACGTGGCCGGCCTTCACGCCGCCGCCGGCGAACCACATCGTAAACGCGTCGATGTGGTGGTTGCGCCCGGAGGTTTCGCGGTTCTCGCCCATCGGCGTGCGGCCAAACTCGCCGCCCCAGATGACGAGCGTGTCGTTCAACAGCCCTCGCGACTTCAGGTCCTTCACCAGCGCGGCGCAGCCCTGGTCCACGTCGCGGCAGACCTTCTCGAAATCGCCCTGCAGGTTTTCGCCCGGCCCGCCGTGGCTGTCCCAATTGGTGTGATACAACTGCACGAACCGCACGCCGCGCTCGACGAGCCGCCGCGCGAGCAGCGCGTTGCGCGCGAAACCGGGCCGGTCCTTCTCCACGCCGTAGAGCTTGAGCGTCTCGGGACTCTCGCCGCTCAAATCAATCAGTTCCGGCGCGCTCGACTGCATGCGATACGCCATCTCGTAGGCGGAAATGCGCGTGGTGATCTCGGGATCGCCGGTCTCGACAAGCCGCGCGAGGTTCAAGTCGCGAATGGCGTCGAGCGTCTCGCGCTGCTTCGCCGCGGTGACGTTGGTCGGCGAGGTGAGGTTGAGGATCGGTTCGCCATTGCCCCGCAGCGGGACGCCCTGGAACTGCGTGGGGAGAAAGCCGCTGCCCCAGTTCACCGCGCCGCCGCGCGGGCCGCGCGGGCCGCTTTGCAGCACGACGAAGCCGGGCAGGTCGTCCGCCTCGCTGCCGATGCCGTAGGTCGCCCACGCGCCGATGCTCGGCCGGCCGAACTGTCCCGAGCCGGTGTTCATGAAGAGCTTCGCGGGCGCGTGATTGAAGAGGTTCGTCGCGCAGGTTTTCACCAGCGTGATGTCGTCCACGATGGTGCTCATGTGCGGGAACATCTCGCTCACCCACGCCCCGCTGCGGCCGTGCCGCGCAAAGGTGCGGCGTGTGCCGAGCAGCTTGGTGCCGTGGCTCGAGTTCATGAACGCGAACCGCTTGCCCTCGATGTAGGACGGCGGGATGGGCTGGGCGTTGAGCTCGACGAGCTTGGGCTTGTGGTCCCACAACTCGAGCTGGCTCGGCCCCCCGGCCATGAAGAGGTAGATGACGTTTTTCGCCCGCGCCGGAAGGTGGCCGGGCTTTGGCGCGAAGGGATTCACGAGCCTCGGCTGCGCGGCACGCATGCGGTCGTTTGACAGTGACGCGAGCGCGACGCCGCCAAGCCCCAATCCGCACCGGCTGAAGAACTGGCGGCGGGTGGAGTGAAGCACGGCGCCGTGGTTCTCGAGAAGATTCATCGTGCAATGCGCAGGCTGATTACTCCCGCGTAATGGTCTCGTCCAGGTTGAGCAGCACGCGGGCGACGGTCGTCCACGCGGCGAGCCGCACGTTCCCGCCGGATTCCGCGGCGAGTTGGCGGTTCAGCAGGTCGTCGAGACGCGCGCGCTCCGTCGCCGATGGCTTGCGGGCGAGGCAAAGACGGAAGGCTGTTTCCAGCCGCGCTGCGTCCGAGGCTGTTTCCTTCAACACCCGCGCCGCAAGCGCCTGCGCAAACTCGTAGAAGGCCGCGTCGTTGAGCAGCGTGAGCGCCTGCAACGGCGTGTTGCTGCGGATGCGCCGCGTGCAGGTGCTGTAGGCGTCGGGCGAGTCGAAGACGTTCATCGCGGGATACGGCGTGGCGCGGAAGTAGAACGTGTAGAGCCCGCGACGGTGGCGGTCGTCGCCCGTCGCGGTGTCCCACGCGCGCTTGACCTGCCCGAGGGACATGACGCCGTCGGGAATCGGCGGATGCACGCCCGGCCCGCCCATCTTCGGCGAGAGCAGGCCGCCCGCGCTCAAGCACACGTCGCGCACGATCTCGGCGTCGAGCCGCAGGCGGTTCTGGCGTGCGAGCAGTTTGTTGTTTGCGTCCACGAGGTGGAGTTCCGTCCGCGCGCGGGAGGACTGCCGATACGTCGCAGAATTCACGATGAGCCGGTGCATGTGCTTGAGCGACCAACCGCTGCCCATGAACTCCGTGGCGAGCCAGTCGAGCAGCTCGGGATGCGTCGGCGGCGTGCCTTGCGTGCCGAAGTCGTTCTCGGTCTCGACGATGCCCTTGCCGAAATACTGCTGCCACATGCGGTTCACGATGACGCGCGCGGTGAGCGGGTTCTCCGGGGCCACGAGCCAGCGGGCGAATTCGAGCCGGTTCGTCGAACCGCCCGCGCTGGGTGTGAACGGATGCAGCACCACCGGCACCGTCGGCGTCACTTCGCCGCCGTCGCGCGTGAAGTCGCCCTTGATGAAGAGATACGAGCGCCTCGGTTTCTCGCGTTCGCGCATCACCATCGTCGAGTTCAGGGCGGGCCGCGCGGCGCGCAGCCGCTTGATTTGTGTCTGGTGCGGCCGGTTTTCGGGCGCGGTCTCGATGTAAGCCGCCAGCACGAGTTGCTTCTGCGCGAGCGTGCGTTCGGGGAATTGCGTGTCGAACGTGGTGCGCACTTCCTGCGAGAGCTTCTGGCGCTCCTCCGGCGTCAAGCTGCGCTCCCACTTGAGCGACTTCTCGAAGATGTCCGGTTCCTTGTCCGGCAGGCCGTGGATGTAGGCGGCAACTTTCGCATCCGTCTCGGCGGCGGCCTTCGTCTCGGCGGCGGTCGCGAGCGGCAGCGTCGGTTCGTCGGCGTTGTTGAAGAAGGCGAACATGCCGTAGTAGTCGCGCTGGGTCAGCGGGTCGAACTTGTGGTCGTGGCATTGCGCGCAACCGAGCGTGAGCCCGAGCCACGCCGTCGCGGTCGTGTTTACGCGGTCGATCACCGACTCGATGCGGAACTGTTCGAGGTCAATGCCGCCCTCCTGGTTGATCTGCGTGTTGCGGTGGAAGCCCGTGGCGACCTTTTGATCGAGCGTCGGGTCCGGCAGCATGTCGCCGGCAAGCTGATCGAGCGTGAACTGGTCGAACGGCAGGTCGCGGTTCATCGCGTTCACGACCCAGTCGCGGTAGGCCCAGATCTGCCGCGGCGCGTCGATCGAGTAGCCGTTCGAGTCCGCGTAGCGCGCGGCGTCGAGCCACCAGCGTCCCCACCGCTCGCCGTAGTGCGGGGACTTGAGCAACCGCTCCACGAGTTGCTCGTCGGCACCGGGCGAGGCGTCGTTCACGAACGCATCCACTTCGGCGGGCGCCGGCGGCAGCCCGAGCAAGTCGAGTGAGAGCCGGCGAATGAGCGTGACGCGGTCGGCCGCGGGCGAGGGCGAGAGCTTCTCGCGTTCCAGCCGCGCGAGAATGAAGTTGTCGATGGGATTGCGGATCTCCCACGGGGAACCCTGACCCTTGAACTTTGAACTTTGAACCGTCGGCACCGCCGGCCGTGCAGGCTTGGTGAACGCCCAGTGAGTTGACTTGTCGGGCCGTTCGTTCGCCGGCGCCTTGGCGCCCTCGTCAATCCACCGCTTCAGCAGCGCGATCTTCGCGGGGGCGAGCGGCGGCTTCTTGTAGGGCATCCGCGACAGTTCCGGGTGCGCGCCCTCGATGGCCTTGATAAGGAGACTCTCGCGGCTGCTTCCGGCCTTGAGCCCGGGACCGTGGCTGCCACCTTTGAGCGCGGCGATCGCTGTGTCGAGGCGGAGGCCGCCCTTTTGCTGGGTGGCGGCGTGGCACTGGTAGCAGTGCGTCGCGAGCAGCGGCTTGATGTCGGCGGCATAGTCGACCGGCGGGGCGGCCTGGCCGAGCGCCGGGACGATCAACAGCACGAGATGAAGATGTCTATGCACCGCTGGACTTATTCGATGACTTCTAACACCCCCGTGAACTCGCGGCAAAAGCAATTTCGCAGCAGGCTGGGAAGCACCGGAGAAAGGCGCGGCCTTCAAGGTGCGCCCGACGCAGGCCTGCCGGGCGCCCGGTTGCGCCGGTAGAGTTCCCGGACGTTCCTCAGCCGCCTTGCCGAGGCCGCTTTGCTAAATTTTCGCGGTGAAGAAAGTGTGGATTCCACTGTTGCTTCTGGCGTGGGTGCTTGGTGCTCGCGCTGGCGAAGCGTCCAGATACGCCGAGCAAGTCGCGCCCCTGATTGACCCGGCCAAGCTGGCCACGCTGCGCGAGCGTGGCGCGAATCCGCGCGTCCAGAAATACGTGGCGCAACTGGCCGAAGCCAAGCAGGCGGGCCTTGAGGTCAGCAACGTCGTGGTTCAAGCGGTTGCGCTCGTAGGCATGAAAGGGGGAAGCCGCAAAGCTCACCACCGACGCGATGCTCCGCAACCTGACGATTGCAGAGCGGCTCGGTTGCCTCGACAAAGCCGGATTGCAGGGCGACAGCAAGGGCTGGTGATGCGCTGGCCGGGGGTTGCGGGCGAAGGTGGAGGGGGGATCATTTCTTCCGGCCCGTGCCGTTGCAGGAGGAGCACTTGTCGAATCCTTTGCCATTGCAGAAGGAACACTTGAAATTGCCATTGGCCCCCGTGCCCTTGCACGAGGAGCACTTGAAGTTGCTCGTGCCTGAGCCTCTGCACTTGTTGCAGGTCTCGGAGGCCGAGCGGCTGCCCTTGTTTTGTCCCGCGCCGTTGCAGGAGGAGCACTTGTCGAATCCTTTGCCATTGCAGAAGGAACACTTGAAATTGCCATTGGCCCCCGTGCCCTTGCACGAGGAGCACTTGAAGTTGCTCGTGCCTGAGCCTTTGCACTTGTTGCAGGTCTCGGCGTTGGCTTGAGTGGCGGACAGAATCAGCGCCCCCAGGAGCGCCAGCGCTAAGCGGAGCATGTGTTTCATGGTTCGAATTGTTAGTCCTCGGGAATGTTAGGTTGTATTGACCGTTTGGCGAGGCGTTTTCGCAGCAATGCCCCGAAGGGGAGGGATAGGAATTTTGATTTCGGGCCACGGGCGGTGAGGCGCTGGTTTGCGGCCTGCGCAACCGCAAATCTCCCCGCGCGATTCGCTCGGCAAAGAGAGTGTCGCGTGTCGAGCGAACGCCAGCGGAGCTTGCCGCCAAGCCGGAAGCGGGCGTAGAATACGCCCGATGACGAGTTGCGAATCAGGTTTGCGGTTGCTGTCTTTTGCCACAAAGACGCCGGTTGTTGCTGGTGATTTCTCTCTGTGCTCATGCGAGTATAGAAAAACAGTATTGAAATCGCGCAAATTGCGTTTTTCGTAAGTCGCAATACTTTGTAAATAAACAGTTTGCGCCCGTAGCTCAGATGGATAGAGCATCTGCCTTCTAAGCAGGTGGTCGGGGGTTCGATTCCCTCCGGGCGTGCCAGATTCTCGAGGGTTCCTCCGAACGCACGGTTTGGCTGTTTGAACCGCGGGCGTCAAACGCTGGTAGTGGCTCAGGTTGTTGTCGCGTTGGCGTCGGGCGCCATCCTGTCGGGTCACAGAGCCGACGCTGCATCATCAAATGATGCCAGTGCCCGGACGCCCGCACGGCACGTTGGCTTCAGTCACTTCAGCCCGAGAGTTTTCCGCCCTTCCGCCGAGATCATGGACTGGTGCCACGGCGGGTCCCACACGACTTCCACGCTCGCATCCTCGACGCCGGGAAGCGTGAGAATCTTCTGCTGCGCGTCGCGGGCGATGACGGTTCCCATGCCGCAGCCGGGGGCGGTGAGCGTCATCTTCACGAAAACCTTGTGCCCGCCCGACGGGATCGGCTCGATGCCGAGGTCATACACCAAACCGAGGTCCACGATGTTCACCGGGATTTCCGGGTCGAAGCACGACCGCAACACCTCCCACACCATTGTCTCGTCCACCCTGCCCGCCGCAGGTGCGACCACGGCCGCCGTCGACTCCTCGGGTTTGAGGCCGAGCGCGTCGGCGTCCTTGCCGTCCACCCGAAAGAGCCCGCCCATGGTGAACACGGTGTAGCTGCCGCCAAGGTGCTGCACGATGTCCACGGGCGTGCCGGAGTGAAGCGTGACGGCGTTGCCGACGGGAATCTGGATCGCCGCGCAGTCGCGCGCGAGCTGCACCGAAGTCGCCTGCTGTTCCATGGCGCGAAGCTAGCCGGTGCGCCGCGTTTGGCAACGATGAACGCCGCGTCCCGCGCGGCGGGATTGAAATTGCGCGGGCCGCAGCCGTCTGCCCAAATCCGCCCGTGCAAAACCCCGCGTGGAAGACGGCCCTCGACGCGTGCGCCGACCCGCAGCGGGCGCGCGATGCGATCGAGCGGCTGAAGTCCTCGGGCGCGTCGGCCGCGCTGCGCAAGTCCTCCGCGGAACAGGCGCGCATCGTCGCCGCGGTGCTCGGCGGTTCGCAGTCGCTCGGCGACGCGCTCGTCGCCAACCCCGAGTGGCTCGGCTCAGTGCTCGACCCCGGCTCGCTCGCGCATCCCCGACAGCCGCAGGGCTTGCGCCGCGAAGTCGAGGGCTTTCTCCGCCCCGCGCTCGATGCGCGCGATTTCGAGGGCGCGCTCGCGCAGCTTCGGCGGTTCAAGCAGCGGGAGTGGCTCCGCATCGGCGCGCGCGACCTCGCGCGTCTTGGCGACATGCCGCAAATCACCCGCGAACTTTCCGACGTGGCCGATGGGTGTCTCGACGCCGTCTTGCGCGTGTGCCGGCGACAGCTCGAAGCGCGGCTCGGCTCGCCGTTCCACCTCGACGCCGACTCGGTGTGGCAGCCGACGCCATTCTGCGTGCTCGGCATGGGCAAGCTTGGCGGGCAGGAGCTCAATTTCAGCTCGGACGTGGACCTGCTCTTCGCCTACACAGACGAGGGCCACGCGTTCCGTGAAGCCCCGCGCGGCGGCGAGCTCTCGGGCAGGGGCGTGACGAATCACGCGTTCTTCAAGCGGGTCGCCGAGGCGTTCATCGCGGAAGTCACGCGCGCGACCGCCGATGGCTTTCTCTACCGGGTGGACATGCGGCTCCGGCCCGAGGGCGACACCGGCCCGCTCGTGCGCTCGGTCGAGAGCTACGGGCATTTCTACGCGCAATGGGGCCAGACGTGGGAGCGCATGATGCTGATGAAGGCGCGCTGCGTCGCGGGCGACGACGTGCTCGCGGGCGAGTTTCTCGAAACCGTCCAGCACTTCCGCTACCCGCGCTCGCTCCACCCGCGTTCGCTGGAAGAGGTCGCCGCGATGAAGCTCCGCATCGAGCAGGAAGTCGTCCGGTCCGGCGAACTCGACCGCAACGTGAAGCTGGGCCGCGGCGGCATCCGCGAGATCGAGTTCATCGCGCAATCGCTGCAGCTTCTTCATGCGGGGCGGCTGCCGTTTCTTCAGCTTCCGCAGACGCTGCCCGCGCTGGCCGCGCTCGCGCGCTACAAGCTCCTCCCGCGCGACGAGGCCGACGCGCTTGCGGCCGCGCTCGTGTTCCTGCGCGATGTCGAGCACCGGTTGCAGATGGAGCACGACCAGCAGACGCACACGATCCCGACCGAGCGCAAAGCCCGCGAGCGCATCGCGCGGCTGATGGGGTTCGAGACCCTCGCGGCGTTCGAGACGGGCCTGGGGCGGCACACGCGCACCGTGCGCGAGAGCTACGAGAAAGTGTTCGGCACGGAAGCGACCGCGGCGGCGACCGCGCTGCCCGCGCGGTTCGAAGGGCACGAGGAAGCGTGGGGGGCGCAGCTTGCGGCGCGGCGGTTCCGCGACCCGCCGAAGGCCGTGCGGCTGCTGCGCGAATTCGTCGAGGGCCCGGGCTACGTGCATGTGTCCGCGCGCACGAGCGAACTCGCGATGCGCCTCATCCCCGTGCTGTTCGACACGTGCGACGGCAAGCGCCACGACTCCGCGACGTCCCCATCCGCCCTCCGCCACCCGCCCTCCGCGATTCTCAGCGACCCCGACCGCGTCCTCGCGCGCCTCGACGCCTACATCACCGCCTACGGCTCGCGCGCGATGCTTTACGAGGCTTGGACCAACCGCCCCGCGCTCTTCGAACTGCTGCTGCTGCTCTTCGACCGCTCGGAATTCCTCGCCGAGTCCGCCATCCGCGCGCCCGATCTCGTGGACGACCTGCTCACCACCGGACGGTTGCGGCGCATGAAGTCAGCCGCCGAAATCCTCGACGAACTCCGCCACGGCAGCGGTGACGACGATCAGCGGCTTTGGATTCGCCGCTATCACCAGGCCGAATTCATGCGGCTCGGGCTGCGCGACATCCTCGGGCTCGTGGGCTTCGAGGTGAACCTCGCCGAACTCTCCGCGCTCGCCGACGCGTGCCTCGGCTACGCGCTCGAAGTCGTCGCGCGACGGCACAGGTTCAAGTCCGCGCCGCTCGCGATCATCGGCCTCGGCAAACTCGGCGGCTCGGAACTCACCTACGGCTCGGACCTGGACATCTTGTTCGTCGCCGACGACAAGGCGCGCGACCTGCCGAGGCTGCAAGCACTCGCCGCCGAGTTGATCGACCTGCTTTCGGCGACCACCGAGCACGGCACGACCTTCGCGCTCGACGCGCGGCTCCGGCCCGACGGCGAGAAGGGGTTGCTCGTGAACACGCTCGCCGCGCACGAGGACTATTACCGCGCGCGCGCGATGCTGTGGGAAATCCAGGCGCTCGGTCGCGCGCGGTTCATCGCGGGCCACGCCGGGGCCGGTCGCGCGTTCGAGCGGCTCGCGTCAGCGCTGAGTGACTTCAGCCTTGCCGGCGTTTCGCGCGGCTTCGAGGTGCGCGGCCGGCGCGGGCTCGCGTGCTACACGCCGGACTGGAAGGGCGAGATCGCGCATATGCGGCAGCGCATCGAGCGCGAGCGAACCCCCGCGGGCCACGAGGCGCTTGCGTTCAAGACCGGCGCGGGCGGGTTGGTGGACGCCGAGTTCATCGCGCAGACGCTCGCGATGGAACTCGGCTGGGCCGAGCCGAACACGTTGCGCGCGCTCACCCGCGCCCGCGACGAGGCCGCGCTTCCCCGCGCGGAGGCGGAGGCCCTGCTTGAAAACTACCGCGAACTCCGCCGCGTCGAGGGCATCCTGCGCCGCTGGAGTTACGAGGGCGAAGCGGAACTTCCCGGCGATCCCGCGCCGCTCTATCGCGTCGCCGTGCGCTGCGGCTTCGCGACCGCCGCGGAATTCATGAAATCAATGAGCATCTGCCGCGCAAGCCTGCGGCGCATTTATGAACGCGTGTTCGCGGAAAGGCCCCGCGCGATGGGTCTGTGATCCTGGCGGGCGATTTCGAAGTGTCGGTTCCATTCATGGATGAGACCGTCCAAATCCGCATCCACGGCGATGCGTCGAAGCCGGCGCTCATTTACCTGCCGGGGTTGCACGGGGACTGGACGCTCGTTCCAGGGTTCCGGCTTGCCCTCGGCGGGCGGGTGCGATTCGTCGAGTTCACGTATCCGCGAACGCTTGCGTGGAGCCTCGAGGCCTATGCTGACGCGATCGAGCAGAGCCTGTCGCAGCACGGCATCACACGAGGCTGGTTGCTCGGCGAATCGTTCGGCTCGCAAGTGGCGTGGACGCTCGTGCGAAGGGAGAGGGGAGGGGGAAGTGGGACAATGGAAGACACCGGTCGCGGGCGAGGGGACGGCTTTCCGCCGCGCCCGCTTCTCCCGGCGTTTCAAGCCGACGGCTTGATTCTCGCGGGCGGATTCGTGAAGCACCCCTTCAAGTGGGGCGTGCAACTCGCGGGCACGTTCGCGCGCGGCGTTTCGCTGACGTGGCTGACGAGGTTGCTGTTCGTTTACGCGAAGGCGTCGCGTTGGCGGTTCCGGAATTCGCCCGAGGTTGTCGCGGGCATCGAGGCGTTCGTGTCGCGCCGGACGGAACTGGACAAACTGGCCGCCGTGCACCGGCTCAGGCTCATCGCGGCGAACGATCCGCGTCCCATCGCGCGCCAAACCACGATGCCGGTGCATCATCTGGCCGGTCTGTGGGATCCGGTGGTGCCGTGGCCGTGGGTGCGAAGCGGGCTTCGGCGTGAGTGCCCCGGCTGGCGCGGCGGCCGGCTTGTCCTGTTCGCCGATCACAACGTGCTCGGCACCGCGCCCCGCGACGCCGCTGAGCAGGTGCTCGCGTGGATGTGTGCGAAGTCTTCCGACTTTCCAAAGTCGAGGGAAACAAGTGAGGGAGGGGAGAACGCCGACGCCGTGCTGGAATGCCGCGGCTATTCGCCGACGGCTTTTGTGGAAGCGGGCGCAGGGACGAGTTGAATGAAGGCGCCCTCGCCCGCGGGCCTTGCGGCGGCGGTGTTCGTGCGCTGCGCGCCGCGCGGGCGTGAGGTGTCCGAGGTGTCGGCCTTCATGGCTTTCCGCACTTTGGGCGTCTCCTGCTCGAACTTCTTCACCTGGTCCGGGTTGAGCTCGGCGCGGATGCGGTCGCGCATCTTCTTGAGTTCGTCGCGCATCTTCGGGGCGATGGGCTCCCACACGTCGCTGATGTGCTCGTTGCCTTCGAGGAGGATTTCCTCGATGGCTTCATACTGCTGCTGCGTGAGGACGAGCTGGCGGTCGAGGCGCGCGAGGTATTCGCGCTTCTGGACGGTGTTGAAGGGAAACGGCGGAAGCGGCAGGCGCGGCTGGGCGGCCTTCGGGCGCTGTTTCTCCTGGATGTGCGCCACCGAGGCGCCGGTGAAGACTCCCGCGCCAAAGATGACGAGCGTCGCGAGGATGACTTGCCACTGCTTCACTGCAATTCGTTCGGGGGTTCGACCGTGGTGTCGATGGTCAGCGCGAGCGTGTGGTCGCCTTCGTTCGCGGCGTCGTGCTGGCGGTGCGGGAGCGCGAGCGCGAGCGCGGCCACGATGAGGGTGAGCGCGATGCAGGCGGCGGCGGAGCGCCAGAGCGCGCTGCTCCAAAGCGCCCACGCGTCGGGCGCGGGCAGGGCGGCGATGCGCGCCATGATGCGCTTCTCGAAGGCGTAGGGGATGTGGCCGCCCGGCGCTTGCGCTCGCGCAGCCGCGATGAGTTTCTGTTGGAGTTCGTTCACTTGCATGACGCATTCTGGCAGACGGGGAGGCGGAAATTGCGGTTACACATACTTCTCGCTGGCGAGTTTTTCGAGCAGCTTGCGCATCTGCGCGCGAGCGCGGAAGGCGCGGACCTTGACGAGCGGGATGGACCAGCCGGTGATGCGCGCGATCTCCTTCACGGAGCGGTCCTCGATCTCGAGCAGCACGATGACGAGGCGGTTTTCCGGCGAGAGCTGGTCGAGCAGCCGCTGGATCAGCAGGCGCGCGGCCGCGGCGTCCTCGCGCGCGGAACTTGGCTCCTGCCGGAACTTCTCCAGCCAGTCCGATTCCTCGGGTGTGATGTCGGAGAAGTTCATTTCGCGGTTCCGCTGGTGGGCGCGCAGGAAGTCGTAGCACGTGCGCAACGCGAGCCGCATCAGCCAGTGCTCGAACGGCGCCTCGCCCCGGAAGCTCGGCAGCTTCTGGTAGGCCTTGATGAACACCTCCTGCACGATGTCCTGGATCTCGTCCTCGCGCCGCGCGTAACGCCGGGCGGTGGCGAAGACCCGCGACTGATACTTGGCGATGATGGGTTCGAAGCTCGACGGGTCGCCCGCGAGGACAGCGGCGATCAACTCCGAGTCGGTCCGTTCCATCACCGCGAGTGTTGCAGAGGGGCGGGGTTCCAAGAAGCCGAAAGCCACCGTCACGTGGCGGTGGCTTTCGGGCAACGTGTCACTCGGCTTGGAAGCTCACGGATTGTTGGCGGGCGGTGACCCAGGCCGGCGCGGCTCGCCGTCCCGGGGCGGCTGCGGCGGATTGTTCCCGCCGGGACGACGGTCGTTGAAGCGGTCGCCTCCCGGCCGGGGCGCGTCGCCGGGTTGACCGCCGCCTTGGGGACGCCGGAACTCGCCTTCGCGCGGCGGCTGGCCGGGTTCGCCCTGGGGCCGGCGGAATTCACCGCCCGGCTGCTGCTGGAATCCGCCGGGCCGCGGGCCGCCCATGCCGGGGCCGCCCATGCCGGGGCCGCCCATGAACATCGGCTTGAGCTTTTCAGCCACGTCCGTGCCGAGTTGCTTGCGCACTTCGGCGAAAGCCTTTGCGCGGAGCACGGCCATGTCTGCGTCCATCTTCGCAATGGCCATCACTTTGTCACGGATCGCCTTCTCGTCGAACTTCGGCGCGGTGAGCAGTTCGTTCATCTCGCGGCGGGCGGTCATAAGCGACTCGTTTGCTTCGCGCTGGTTCTGAAAGGTCGCGCCCATGATTTCGCGGACGGCGTTGCGTTGCTCCTCGGTGAGGTCCGCCATGAAGTTGGCCGGGCCTTGTCCCTGTCCCTGTCCCTGTCCCTGCCCGCCGGGGCGGAAGCCTTCGCCGGGCTGGCCCTGCGGCCGGAAACCATCGCGCGGCTGGCCTTCGGGGCGGAAGTTGTCGCGCGGCTGTCCGTCGCGCGGCGGGTTTTGCGGCGGGCGTTGCTGGAACTCGCCCCGCGGCGGCGCGCCATCGCGCGGGCGTTGCGGGTCGTCGCGCTGCGGACCGGGCCTGTCCTGCGCGGTGGCGGGGAGTGCAGCGATGCAAGCCACGGCGAGCAGGGTGGCGAGTGGCACGGGAGTTGAAGTGCGTGTGGGGTTCATGAGGCGCGTTGAGTTCGGATGGAGAACACCGGGCCGGACGGTTGGTTCCGGGGTTGAGCCACGGTGGATGAGACGCCGCGGGGCCGGATTTGTTACAAGGCGGCACCGTCGACTCCAGCGTTGCGCAAGCGCGCCGAAGTTCTAAAGTCCCGCGTGCGTCCAAGCCAGCAACTTGCATTCAACTCAACCATGAAATCGCTGACCGCCCTTCTCGCCGCATCGTTCCTCGGATTCGCCGCCACCGCCGCGGAAAACACGTGGGTCACCTACGATGCGAAGCCCGGCCCCGGCAAGGGCAAGCACCTGGTGTTCCTCACGGGTGACGAGGAATACCGTAGCGAGGAAGGCTTGCCGCAACTCGCCAAGATTCTCAGCCAGCGCCACGGCTTCAAATGCACGGTGCTTTTCTCCGTCGACGACGAGGGCTTCATCAACCCCGACAAGGGCGGCAGTTTGTCGAATCCCGCCGCGCTCGACTCCGCCGACGCGATCGTGATGCTGCTGCGGTTCCGCCGCTGGGATGAGGGCGCGTCGAAGCGCTTCGAGGCCGCGCTCGACCGCGGCGTGCCCATCATCGCGCTGCGCACGAGCACGCACGCGTTCAACGGCTACCCGAAGGACAGCCCGTTCGCGAAGTGGAACTTCAACAACGGCGGCGGCTTCGGCCGGCAGGTGCTGGGCGAGACGTGGGTCACGCACTGGGGCCGCCACAAAGTCGAAGCCTGTCTCGCCGTCACGGAACCCGGCGCGGAACATCATCCGATCCTGCGCGGCGTGAAAGACGCCTTCGCCGACTCCGACGTTTACGAGGCGCACCCGCCTGCCGATGCAAGGATCCTGCTGCGGGGCAAAGTGCTCAAGGGCATGAAGCCCGAGGACCCGCCAGCGGACTACAAAAAGAAGACGGTCAAGGGGGTCGAACAACCCGTCAACGACCCGGCAATGCCCGTCGCGTGGACGCGCGACCATGCCCGCGAAAACGGCAAGGTGAACAAGGTCTTCTGCACCACGATGGGGGCGGCGACCGACCTGCTCAGCGAAGGGACGCGAAGGCTCGTGGTCAACGCGGTCTTCTGGGGCTTGGGACTCGAAGTTCCCGCGAAGGCCAACGTGGAGATCGTCGGAGAGTTCAAGCCCACGATGTATGGCTTCAAAACTTACAAGAAAGGTGTGAAGCCGTCGGACCTCAGGTAGCGCGGCTCAACCGCGGACACTTTCCCCGAGCCACTTCAGATACTTCGCCGCGCCCGAACGCACCGGCAGCACCACGAATTCCGGCGTGTCGTAGGGATGCGCTGCGAGGACGCGCTTCTCCAGCGCCGCGAGACGCGCGCGCGCCGTCTTGAACACGATCAGCACCTCGGCGGACGACTCCAGCTTCCCGCGCCACCAGTAGTGCGACTCGATCCGCGACACGAGATTCGCGCACGCCACGAGCCGGGCCCTCAACGCTGAACGCGCGAGCCGCCGCGCAGTCTTCAGGTCTGGCGCCGTCACCAGCACGACTGCGAATTGGGTGGTGGCCTTCATCCGGTCCTGATGCCGTTGGACAACGCCTTCTGTCCCCCTCACTCCCCGACGGGGACGATGCGGTAAGTCTCCGTCCACTGGATCAGCTCAATGCGGTTGCCGTCCGGGTCGCGGATGAAAAACCGGTCCGCACCGGGAATGGGCACCGTCTCCGCCGTCTCCACGCCCTTGCGTCGGAGTTCTTCGCGCGCCGCCTGCGCGTCGTCCACGTGCATCGCATAGTGCCGCTGGCTGAACGAATCCGGCTGCGGCGTCGGGATCAAATGAACCTGCTCGTCGCCCAGCTCGAACCAGTGCACCCGCAGCCCCGCGCCGGGGAACGTGGACGGGATGCCGATCTCCCGCATGCCCAGCGTGTCGCGATAGAACTTGCGCGCGCGCGCCATGTCAGTGACGAGGATCGAGACGTGATGAAGTCCGCTCAGTTTCATGCGCAACAACTCAAAGACAAACCGCGCCCGGATTCAACCGGGAAACCCATCGCGTCCGACGGCGCGTTGGTGTCGTGCTCCTGGCGCTCCCGTTCGCCTTGACGGAAACAGGCGGTGGCGGGCGGGATGCTCGACGTGTCGGTGGCGCGCAGGACGCCGCCGGACGCGGCGGCGGCACGGCGGAGGAACTGGCGGCGGTTCATGGTGCGCTAAACTCTTGGGCGTAAGTTGTCGTGCGCGCTAGACAATCTTCGGCAGTTCAAACCCCTTCCGGTGTTCGCGGCCGACGAACTGGTTCGCCTCCGCGTAGTCGAAGGTCTCGGTCGCCGGGTCAATCCTCAGCCGCTTGCGGGTGCGCCAGGCGATGTTGCCGGCGTGGCACATCACGGTGCTGACGTGGCCGGAGTAAATTTCCTGGTTCAGTGTCTCGCGCTTCCGGCTCTTCACGGCGTCGAGGAAGTTCCGCACGTGCGCCCGGTCGCCGACATCGCCGCGGCCTTCCTTCATCACCTTGCCGGCGGGGTCGAAGGCTTTCCAGGACGTGTTCGTGACCAGCATCCAGCCGTTCTCGCCGTAAATCACCGCGCCTTCGCCCGCGTCGTGAAGGCGGGGCTTGGACCACAGGCGCATCTCGTATTGGAGAATGGCTTTGGGATACTCGTAGGTCACAAACTGCGTGTCCGGCCACTGCTGGTCGTCGTCGTGGAAGAACTTGCCGCCGGCGCAGCTCACAGCGTCGGGCAGTGTGTCGAGTCCCATGAGGTAACGGCAGTAATCTATGCGGTGGACGCCGTCGTTGCCGAGGTCACCGGTGCCGTAGTTGAACATCCAGCGCCACGCGCTGGTGACGATGGTTTCGTTGTAGCGGCGCTCGGGCGCGGGACCCTGCCAGATGTTGTAATCGAAGCCCGCCGGTGGCTGGCCATCGGGCGCGAGCTTCACGGGGCCGGTGCGCTCGGTCTCCCACGCGCGGCCGGAAATCACCTTGCCCAGCGCGCCGCTCTGGACGAACTCCCGCGCCTCGCGCAGCCACGGGGCGCTGCGAATCTGCGTGCCCATCTGCACCATGCGGTCGCGCTTGCGCGCGGCGGCCACGGCCACGCGCCCCTCGGCGATGTTGTGGCTGGCGGGCTTCTCGACATACACGTCCTTGCCGGCGAGACAGCCCTCGATGGTGAGCAGCGCGTGCCAATGGTCCGGCGTGGCGACCATGAAGGCGTCAATGCTCGGGTCGTTGAGGAGGTCGCGGTAGTTCTCCACGAGCTTGGGCTTGCGGCCCGTGCGCTTCTCGACTTCCGCGCCGCGCTGCTCGCGGATGTTGGCGCGCAGGTCGCAGATGTGCGTGATCTCGCAGTCCGGCTCGGCGAGGAAGCTGCCCATCACCGAATTGCCGCGCCCGCGCACGCCGATGCAGGCGACGCCGATCTTGCTGTTGGGCTTGGCGGCGGTGAGCAAAGCAGGCGCGCTGACGACGGCGAGGGCGGCTTGCAAGAAGCTGCGGCGGGAGGGAGAGGATTGGGTCATGAGGTGAGTGTGGTTGCTAATTTCGACGCGGCTAGGGGAGAGACGGCTTCAATCGCAAACCCATAGGTCCGAGCTTTTAGGTTCGAGCGACGGAGCGTGCATTGGCTGGCGATTGCATTACTCTGCGCTCGTGCGCGTGTCTGTCGTCATCCCCGCATTCAACGAAGAAAAACTCATCGGTGCAACGTTGCAAGCGGTCCACGCCGCGCGCGCGGCCTTCACGGAAGTCGGCTGGGAAAGCGAATTGGTCGTGTGTGACAACAACTCGATCGATGGCACCGGAGACATCGCACGCGCGGCCGGGGCGACGGTGGTTTTCGAGCCGGTGAACCAAATCGCCCGCGCACGCAATACCGGCGCGGCGGCGGCCACCGGCGACTGGTTGGTCTTTGTGGATGCGGACTCGCAACCCAGCCGGGAACTGTTCGCCGACGTGGTGGAAACCATTCGCGCCGGGCGGCATTTGGCCGGCGGCTGCGTGTTGAGGCTGGACTACGCGCCGAAGTGGACGCAGGCCTTTGTGGTGCTGTGGACGGTGGCGAGCCGGCTGGCGAACTGGGCTGCGGGGTCATTTGTCTTCGTGGAGGCAGCGGCGTTTCAAGCAGTTGGCAGATTCAATCAGGCGCTTTACGCCACGGAAGAAATTGACTTGAGCCAGCGCCTGAACCGGCTGGCGCGAGAGCGCCGGCTTGAGCCCATGCGCATCCTTACCCGACATCCGCTCACCACCTCCGGGCGCAAGGCGCGACTCTATACGCCGGGCGAACATCTGCGCTTCATGCTGCGGACGGCGCTAAGTTTCGGTCGCGCGCTCAACCGCCGCGATGCTTGCCCGATCTGGTATGACGGGCGGCGGTGAAAGTTTCTGGTCGCAAAATAACAGTTGCAATCAACCTCGCCCGGGGTGTTTACTTCGTAAGTAGTTACCAATTAGCGCCTACTTCGGCATTCACGCCGGGCGCGGTTTTCCTGAGAGCAGATTATACATTCACCCTCCGTTACCGGAGCCGCAGTGGCACTCAATCGGTTGCCCGGTTCCTAGTTGATTACACAAATTGATTTTATGAGCAGACCAGACCATCAGCAACAGCCGCAACAAAATCAGCCGCGCACGCCGGAGATCGGCTCGGGCTACCTCGAAATCGCCGAGAAGGGCTTCGGCTTCCTCCGCTCCGCCGAGAACAAGTTTCAACCCAAGCCCACCGACGTCTTCGTCACGCCCGACTGCATCAAGAAAAACTTTCTGCGCGAAGGCGTGTTGGTCGAGGGCCGGCTTCAGCCCCCGCATCGCGGCTCCAGCCCGCAGCTCCGCGAGGTGCTCAACGTCAGCGGCCTGCCCTTCAACGAATACACTAAGCAGTCCCGTTTCGAAAACCTCACCTCCATTGACCCCATCGAGAAGTTCCAGCTTGAAACCACCCCCAACCTGCTGGAGACACGAGTCATTGATCTCGTCACCCCTATCGGCAAGGGCACGCGCGGTATTATCGTTGCCCCGCCCCGCACGGGCAAAACCACGGTGATGAAGCAGATCGCCAACGCGATCAGCGAGAATCATCCCGACTGTCTCGTCATGGTGCTGCTGATTGATGAGCGGCCTGAGGAAGTCACTGACTTCCAGCGCTCGGTGAAAGCCGAGGTCGTCGCCAGCTCAAATGACATGGATCTTGAAACTCACGTTCGCCTGAGCCGCTTTATGATCGAGCGCTGCCGCCGGTTGGTCGAGGGCGGTAAGGACGTCGTTGTCCTGTTAGACTCCCTCACCCGCGTAGCTCGCGCCTACAACTCCGTCCACGGAGGCTCCGGCCGCACGATGACCGGCGGCGTGGACGCCCGCGCGTTGGAGATTCCGCGCAAGATGTTCGCCTCCGCCCGAAAGATTGAGGATGGTGGTTCGCTCACCATCCTCGCCACCGCGCTCGTGGACACCGGCAGCCGCATGGATGAACTCATCTTTCAGGAGTTCAAGGGCACCGGCAACATGGAGCTGGTTCTGGACCGCAAGCTCTCCGACCGCCGCCTGTTCCCGGCGATTGACATCCCGAAATCCGGCACGCGCAAGGAGGAGAAGCTCTTCCCCGTGAAGCACCTCGATGCCATCCGCAAGCTGCGCCGTATGATGGTGGACCTCAATCCGGTCGAGGCCATGGAGACGCTCACGAACGCGCTCAAGAAGTTCAAGACCAACGACGAGCTGCTCTCGCAGATGAAGTAGCTCGTCCAAGGAAACCTTCCCACGCAAGGGCCGGCTTCACTCCCGCCCCTTTGGGTTTTGCGCCAGGCCTTACGGCTCGTCCACAATGAGGTAGAAGCGGCGGGTCTGGACGGATTCGAAGTCCGGATCGTAGAGCTGCAGTTCCCCGTCCGCCGTGAGGATGGTGTTTGTGAGGCGTTGCCAGGAGGCGCGCGGAAGATTCACGTCCGGCGAGGCCAGCACCTTGAGCCGGGTGCGGCGGTTGAAATCCAGCGGCGTGCGGTCGTCGTGGCCGAAGAGCAAACGATTGCTCAGCGTTCCAGTGAACGCCGCCGTGACGCGGTCGAGCTGATGGATGCGCAGCGGCCGGTGCGGCACGCTGGCGAGCCGCGCGATGAAGATGTCCGAGTTGCCCAGCCCGGCCAGCAGGTTCGCGCCGAAGGTTGCGCCGCCGAAGTTTTGCGCCTCGAACGCGCCGGTGAGATAGACGCCGGCGGCGTTGGCCGCCACACCGTAGGCAATGTCGAAGCTCGCGCCGCCCGCCACGGCCACGCCGAGCGGAGCGCCGGACGAATCCAACCGCGCGACGAACACTTCCTGATCGTAGTCCGGCAGCGTCAGCCAGCCGGCCACGACTGGGTTGCCGGCGGGATCAATGGCCACCGCGTGGCCGCCGCCGGAATCGTTGAGCCGACGCAACCACACCGGCACGCCGTTGGAATTCACCTTCGCGAGATACCCGTAGCCGCGGCCGTTCAAGTTGGTGAGGGCCAGCGCGCCAACGGTGAAGTTCGTCCCGCTGGAACTGCCGGTCAGATAAACGCCGCCCGCGTCCGCCGCGACACCGAGCGTTTCATCAGAGCCGGACCCGCCCGTCGCGAGCGCCCATTGCACCGTGCCATTCGTGGACAGTTTGGCGACGAAGCCATCCGAGAAGCCGCTGCCGGTCAGGTTGATCGCGTCGAACGTGGTGTGCGTGTGGAACGTGCCGGCGAGGTAGAGGTTTGCGCCGCCGGGTTCGAGCGCAAGCGACCAGACCTGGTCGTCGTTCGTTCCGCCGTAGCGTCCGGCCCAGAGCACGCTGCCCGCCCCGCTCACTCGGGCGAGGAACAGGTCGTCGCCCCCGGCGCTGACAAGCGAGTTGGTGCCCAAGTTGAGCGGCCCGCCGAACGTGCCCGACCACCATGCGTCCCCGGCGGCGTCCACCTTCAGCGCGGCCCAGTAACCGGTGTTGGTCCGCCCGGCCTGCGCGGCCCAGAGGAAATTGCCCGCGCCGTCGAGCTTGGCGAGGAACAGGTCGCCCCGCCCTGCGCTCATCAGCGCGTTCGTGCCGAAGGTCGCCGCGCCATTGAAGCTGCCCGAGACAAACGCATTGCCGGACGCATCGCACGCCACGGCGAAGCCGTCGTGCTCCGCCGTGCCGCTGGCCGTGCGCACCCAGAGGTAATTCCCGGCCGCATCGAGCTTCGCCACGAAGAACTGCTTCCGCCCGTTTGGCGGCAGCGAGTTCGTGCCGAACATTCCCGCCGCCGAGGATATGCTGGCGGGGAACAGCTCGCCGAAGGTGCCGGTGACGAACACGTTCCCCGCCGCGTCGAGCGCGACGCCGGCCCCGAAGTCATGGTGCGGCCCGCCCGCCTGCCGGACCCAGACCGCCTCCGCAGCCGTGGGCGGGTTGTTGCGGGCAATCACGGTAAGCGTGGCGACGGCGCTGGTGGAGGAGCCGCCGGGATTGCTGGCGACCAGGGTGTAATTGCCCGCATCGCTCACGCGCACGGGCGAGAAGTTGAGCGAGCTGTTCGTCTGTCCGGCCAGCGGCACGCCGTCCTTGCGCCACTGCAGCGTGATGGGCGGGGCACCGGAGGCGATGGTGAAGAACGTGGCAAACGTTGCTGCGCGGTTGGTCTGGCTCTGCGGCTGCAATATGAAGACGGGCGGCGCGAGCGGGTCGAGCCGCGCGGCCAACGACGTGGTGCTGCTGGCGTTGTTGGTGACGCGGCACGAGTAAGCACCGGTGTCGCCAATGACGAGGCTGGTGAGCGCGAGCGCGGGCGTGTTGACGCCGCTGATGCGCGCACCGTTGGTCAGCGGCACGCCGTCCTTGAGCCATTGATAACCGAGCGGCGGGCTGCCGGTTGCGACAACGTAGAACTCCGCCGTGCCGCCCGGCGTGAGCACGCGGTTCGTGGGGGACGACGAGATGCGCACCGTCTCGGTGACGAGGAGCGTCATGGTCGGGCCGGCGATGGACCCCGACGGCACCGTGAGCCGCACGACATAGACGCCACTGTCGCTGGCCAGCAGGTTGACGATGCGCAGCGCGTTGCTGGTGCTGCCCGTGACGCGTCCGCCGTCCACGAGCGCCGCGCCGTCCTTGAACCACTGATAGGTGATTGGCCCGTCGCCCGTCGCGGTCACGGAGAAATCCGCCACGCCGCCGGACGTGCTGCCGGCGGTGTGGCTGGAGCCGGTGATGCTCAAATTCGGCGGCGGCGGCTGCACCGTGAGCGGAAGGTTCGTGCTTTGGAAAGTGCGCCCGCCCGCCGTGGCGGTGACGTGATAGGTGCCCGCGTCGTTCGCGACCAGGCTGTAGATTTCGAGCCGGTCCGTGTTCGCGCCGCGCACGCGGCTGTCGTTCGTCAACGCCACGCTGTCCTTGAACCACTGGTAGGTGAAGTTGGTGGAATTGTGTATGTCGAAGGTCTGCAAGTTCCCAACGGTGTTGGTGAGCGCAGTGTAGAATATCGCGCCGGGCACAATGAGCGTGCCGGGGCTGGTCGCCACGCCGCCGGGCGTCGTGACCGTTACGGAATCATCAAGGTGATGCACCGGCAGCGTCACGCGGATTTCCGTGTCCGTGTGGAACGGCAGGGCGAAGCGCGTCACGCCGAGGCGGATTTCCGTGGCCCCGGAGAAGCTGGTGCCGCGGATGACGAGCGTGCTGCCGGCCGCGGCATTGGTGATGGCGGTGTTGTTTGTGTTGAACAGCCCCGTGATGGCGGGAACGGGGGCCGTGACCGCCGCCACCGCGCTGGTGACGACGCCGGCGGAGTTGCTGACGACGAGCGTGTAGCTGCCGAGGTCGCTCGTGCGGAAAACGGGGATGGAGTAAGTGAGCGCGTGCGTGGAATTCGTGGAATGCGACTCGCGCAACTCGTCGAGCGGGACACCGTCCTTGCGCCACTGGAAATAAACCGGCGTACCCGTGGCGGTGGCAGTCAAGTTCGTGGCCGCCTGCAGCGGGACGACCAGCTCCGCCGGCTGCGCCGTGATGGCCGGAGCCGACGCCGGACCGAACTTGATCAGGCCGTCCGCGCCCAGCCCGGTGCTGCCGCTCCAATACAAGTAACCCGCGTCGTCCACGCGCGGCGAGATGGGGCCGGCGGAACGCGTCTTGCGCGCGAGCAGGAAGGTGCCGCTGGGGTTGACCTTCGCGATGAAGGCGGAGTTCGTGATGCCGATGCCGGCGAGTGTGACGCGTCCGTCCGTGCCGGCTCCGTAGAAGAAATTCGCGCCCGTGTAGCCCTGCACCCACGCGTTGTCCTGCGCGTCGAGCGCCAGGCCAGACACGGCGCTGATGGCACGGGGCGTCGCCTCGCCCATCGTGGCCCAGAGCCACTGGCCGGCGGAGCTGATGCGCGCGAGGAAAAATGTCACGTCACCCTCCGCGTATTGGAGCGGCGTCAGCGTCGTGCCACCGAACACGCCCCGGCCGTAAAAATGCCCGCCCACGTAGGCGCTGCCATCCGAGAGCACGGCGATTTCCCTGCCAATGTTGGACAGCACGTAGAAGTCACTCCTGCACGGCGCGGTCGTGACCCAGGTGGCCGCGCCGGTCGCGCCGTTGAACTTCGCCACGAACGGGGACTCACGCACTCTCGTAAACGGCAGTCCGAAGAACGAGATCCCCGCGTCCTCCGCGCTGATGCTGACCATGAAGCCGGTGATGTAAGGGTTGCCCGATGCGTCCGTCGCGACCGCGAATGCCCAGCCGCCAAAGCGTCCGCTGCTCTCCGCATTCACCCACTGCCAGTCGCCGTTGCCGTTGATCTTGGCGACGAAGGGCCGGTTGCCGGCCGGCGGCGCGGTCGGAACGATGATGCTGCCAAAATTCTGCTGGTAATAAAGATGGCCGCACAGGAACGCGTTGCCGGCCGCGTCCACGGCCAGGCCGCTGAAATCCGCCGTTTCCGTGCCGGTCACGAGGCGCGCCCACAGGACGGTGCCCTGCGCGTCGAGCTTCGCGACGTAGCACGCGCCGTTGTAATTGGAAGCCTGGAAGGAGTTGGTGCCAATCGTCGTCGGGCTGTTGCCCGCGATCTTGCCGCAGATGAAGAGATTCGTGTTCGCGTCCATCCGCAGGCGGTTGATGGAGGAAAATATAAATGCGGTATGCGCGGGCGCCTCGCCGATCTGGCGGGACCACTGGAGCGCCCCCGCGCCGTCGTAGCGCGCGAGGTAGAAGCGGCGTCGGCGGCCCTCGCCGACCAGCGTGTGGGCGACGAACACGGCGTTGGTGCCGTCGGCCACGGCCAGGGATCCCGTGTAAATCGCCCCCCCGCCATCGACGCCCCGCCGCCAGACTTCTTCAACGTCGGCGCGCAAGGGCAGGACTGCGAGGGACAGGCAGGAGGCAAAGAAGAAGAAGCGGAGCGCATTCATAAGAAGACTCGTTTGCACCGGCACCAGCAAACCAACCTAAACAAATGAAACCGATGTTTTCGTAGCATGCCCTTGGCGAAATGTCTCGTGAAATTTCGCAATCCCACAAAAAAGGCAAGGTACCGGTCGGCTCTGCTTTGCTCGCCGTGGATTGCCGTTGTCGTGACCGTTAGGTTCATGGACGATGCCTACATGAATCGCCGCGCTTTTCTTCACGCCACCGGCGCCGTCACAGCCGCATTACCAGCCTTGGCTGCTGACGCCCGACGCATCAGCATCGGCTTCCTCGGATGCAGCCACTCCCATGGTATGCCGAAGGTGAAGCTCGCCCTCACCTCACCAGATTGGGAAT
>Ga0194128_10001258_pt1 | contig 44318 bp, 37 predicted proteins | sample TA2KigCa65mmetaG_FD_148650 | JGI IMG/M metagenome (GOLD analysis project Ga0194128, IMG submission 148650) | Freshwater microbial communities from Lake Tanganyika, Tanzania - TA2015037 Kigoma Deep Cast 65m | ecosystem: Environmental > Aquatic > Freshwater > Lake | place: Tanzania: Lake...
AGGATTCCACTCGCCGGCCGGCGTTGCCTCAATTCGACCAGGCGCTGTTGATGAATCAGCGGCGCCAACAGGCTCGACAGCATGATCGGCGTTTGCACGAGCGGCTTGACCTCAACCTCGTCGCCGGCGAACACGAGGCTGCTCCAGAGCATCTCCGCGATGGCAGATTCCTCCTGTGCTTTGCGCCCAAGCTTGCGCAACAGGGTAAACTCGACCATGCGGTCGCTGAAATGCCGGCGCAACACCATCACCGTTTCTGCGCCGGACGTGCTCCCGGTTCCGGTCTGCAGCGCGAACAAATTCGGATGGTACGGCGGCTTGGATTGCATCGCAACCTGCGTGAATGCTTCAGGAAGCTGAACGATACCGCGTTCATCATGATAGGTAAACGGAACGATCGGATTTTCGAGCCCCGCATACAACGAAGAGAGAAAGTCGACGTCATGCACCCATCGCCCTTTTTTCTCGCTATGCGTGTCCAGGCCCGTGTTAGCCACGGCGTCGATGATGGCAGGCACAAAAATCGTCTTGGACCAGTCCGCGAACTTTACAGCATTCGGCGTATCGCCGAGGAAGTTTTCGGTTTTCGTCGTCAAATCCGCCTGATTGAGCTTGAGATCGGTCGAGACACTAATGAAGCTTTCTGCCACATCGGCGAACTTGCCCATTCTCGCTCGATCGCTAATAAGCTTGACCGTGACCGGTTCGAGTTCCGGCAGGTGACGACTTTTGCGGGTGGCTTGGAACCAGACCAAGAGCGAGGCCGAATCGAATCGCGTCGGAGGTGCAGGCGTCGGCAGCACACGAACCGGGGCCGCGTCCGTAGTCTTTTTGATGCCGCGATTCAGCTCGGTCTTGTACCAGGGCTTGACGGAGACAACGTCATCGGCTTGGAGAAGGATTTTGCCGGCTACGTCGAGCTGAACGAGTTCAACGGGGAAGTAGTGGAGCGAGTTGGCGCGCGAGACGCCGACAAGGGTCGTCATCGGGTCGATCGCATCGCCATCGTGTGTAGGCACACCGCCGGCCATGGCGAGGGCACGGCCCAGGGTCAAGCCGTCGGCGGGGATCGTGTAAACGCCCGGCTTCGCGACGAGGCCATCAACCGTGACCGTTGATTTTGGCGCCGACGCAGGCGCTTCCGGCTATGTGGGGCAGAAACAGTGACAGCCGCTCAACAGCACCGCCGCCGTCAGCGCTAGCCAGCCATGCCTTAACGTCCTTTTTCGGCCTTCCATGGCAAACCTCGGTCAAAACTCATCTAATCCCAGCGAATCTTTGTTGAACACCAAGCAGAGCGGGTGAGCGTAGGCAATCCACTTATTCGGGTCGGGATCGACCGCCACCAAGATGGCGACGCCAAGAACCTTGTTCCCCTCCAACTTGATGAATATGGGCGATCCGCTGTCCCCGGGCGCGGCGAATCGTTGGGTCGTTCCCTTGATTCGCATGATGCACGGTAGAATCCCGAGACCCGGCACGTGCTGGCCTTCCTCCAAGTATTCGCCGGCGATTCCCTCTCTCTCACCGCTCATTGGTCCGACCATGAAAACCGTCTTGCCTTCGATCGATTCGATATCCTTCTCGACAGTTGCCACCTTCCGGTTGGGGAAAATTCTGCGCGGGCTGGGATTGCCCCAGCCGTTTGGCTCGACGGTCGCAACCTCCAGGCGCAAGCGATGCCCCGGAGCCATGCCGTCGTCGTTCGCTTTGCCGATGGATTGCCCAACGGACGGCAAATGTATCAACTCGCCGCCAGGGCCATGATCGCCGGGCTGGCCGAAAGCGACGTGAGAGCACGTTAGGTACGTGAAGCTGCCGTTCTTGGTCAGCATCATGCACAATGCCCCGGTCCCGTGCGTTGTTCCATCGCGTTTCAATTCAATGGAAGCGCCGACGACGAGCGGATCAACCAAACCATGCCCCGGTAGTTTCATGAGCGTCTCCCGTTGGATTCGGGCGTGGGGCTTTATCTACGCAGTCGGTTCGTGACGTTCAATCCAAAGTCCTAGCGGCAATTCCGTTTGCCGGCCGGTCCGGCATAGGGAAACGGGCATGCATGACAGCCATTGAGGTGCGTCTCCAGGAAGTCGCGCATCCGCTCGCTTAACAAGGGATCGCGCAGCTCGAAAAGATCGCAAGCGATAAGCCCAGGCAACTCGACGAATGTCGCCGTATGCTTCTCATCGGGCGGGGTCGCCGCCGGTTTATCCTGATCACTGGACAGCTTGATCGCGCCCAGCCGCGCCAGCGTCGGCGTGGTGGCGATGATCGTCTGAATGAGCTTGGCGGTGTCTTGGATCGTCGTGTCGGTGATGTTGGACTTGATTTGCTTCAAGCGCTGTGCCGGATTTTTCTTGTCGTCTTCCAGGAACGTCAAGTCATACTTGATCGTCCCGGAGGCAGGGCGCTTGAGGTCCACCGTGTACAGCTCTTTCATCGTCACCAGGTCGAAAATGACGTCCTTGCTCGGCGGCACGGGGCTGCGCTTCCAGTCGCCCCCGTTCTTGATGAAGTAGCGCTTTTCAACGACGGCAAGCTTGATGTGCGTGGGCACGTCGATGGTCGTGGGGACGCCGGTGAGATGCTTGGCCTTCTTCGTGTCGGAACAAGCGTCGGTGCTGAAGAGATCGCTGCGGATGGTGGCGCAGCCCGACGCGACAGCGCATGCCGCGGCCGCCAATAGCCAGGAAGATTTCGCGACAAAACACGGCTCGCATAAGGGAGATTCCTTTCCAGAGGCTGTCAGAGGCTCGGCAAGAACCCTCGCTGCCGTCTGGCTCTGACGGTCGCCCCATCACGGACGTACGGGAATTTCCTGCACTGGCGCGATCGGCACGATGCCGTCCGGATTCAATGCCGGCGCGATCTCGATGGCCCGCTGCGGCGCGGATTGGCGGACAGGACCGCTGTGGCTAATTGCACTTTCGACGGGCGCCACGCACCCAGGCCTACAGCCATTTAGGTGGGTATGCAAGAATTCGTGAATCTGCTCCTGTACGCCCGCCTCGTGTATGTCGAATAGCCGCGTCGCGATCACCGATTCGATCGTCTTCACATTCTCGGCTTTCCGCATCCCCGACGGCGCGGACGATAGCGCGATCGGCGGCGTCGCGCCGGGCAGCTTGCCGATCGTTCCCGTGATGTTCTTGATGGCGGACGTGATGTCCTTGATCGTGTTGTCCGTCACCGCGCCGGAAACCTTGGTCGGGTACGGCGTCAATTCGTTGTAGTCGACCGTGAGATCCGCCGTCCCCGCCGCCGGCTTCACGAAATCCACCGTAAAGACTTCCTTCTTCTCGCGCACAAACACTTCCACGTCCCGCGTCGTCACGGCGATTTCCTTGCCGTCCACCATCTCCGTTACGGGTTGACCCTTGAAGAGATAGCGCGTCTCCTTGACGCGAACTTAGATATGGGACGGAACCGTTACCGTCACGGGCGCTCCACGCAGGTGCTTGGTCTTCCAGCCGCACCCAAACGGATTGCGAGCGACATACGTGCTCGTGATCGACGTGCACCCGGTAATGGGTAGAACAGCGAATAGCGCGAAGATAGAGAAGCCCCAGCAGCGTATGGCTCGACCCCGGAAATGTTGCCTAACCGTCAATACCGCTAAGATCGGCGCATTCGGAAAAGCACTTGAGTGCTAAGGAGACGAGAATTCAACGGAATACCAGAATAGCGAGCACACAATTGAGTCGGCATCAATCTTCTGTGAGATCGAGGAACGTGTGAAACGATGCGGGCTGTGGACATTCTTCGCCAGAGAGCCGTGCGCAATGCTGATCGGGGGCGAAACACCGGCCCGCGCGATGCCGCAGTGGCGTGGATGACTTCGTTTCTCCTCGCCGCGGACGCATCTCCGACTTGCGACCTATCTGGACCTGGTCAACTCTTTCTCCCGATACTCCTGGACTTCCTTCCATGTGGATTGATAGGTCGCCTCCAGCGCCACAGGGACGTAGACTTCGGCCGTCAGGAACAAGGGCATTTCTGGCAGTTCATCGCCGATGCCGGCCGGTTCGACAAATGTTACCGGGATGGGGTCGCCAATGTACACGGCGATCGTGAGGGCCTTTGCGGCAGAATGGACAAAGCCGTCCGAACGATCCTCCCAGAGCAATCGGTGAATGCCCTGAGGATCGCGCGGCGCGGGCGGAAACAGGTTCACCATCGGGAGATGGATGCCAGCCGCCAAAGATTCTTCCGCCTTTCGAACGAAGGCGTGAATTCGCCTCTGGCTGCTCTTGTTGCCCGGCGGCACGATTTCGACCATGGCGATGACGTCGTGATCGCTGCTGTGCCGCACCATGACCGATTTCGGCTTGGTTGCATACTTCTCGGCCTCCGTCCGAGCGTGAAACTGTGTTTTCGGTCGACGTTCCGCCACGCGCACACCTCCCTGCGGTTCGTCACGCAATGTCGAATGTTCGTCGGGAGGATGCAAGGTCAGCACGTCGGGTCCCAGATTTCCGACAAGCTGTTCTGCAAGCGCATAAGAGCCCTTCGGCAAGTTGCCGTGATTCAGAAAGCGCGCGATTTCTTCGATCCAGCCATGATGGAAATGGTGGAAGATTCCAGCCGGCACGCGTGTCCAGTCATGAATCGGCGTGGCGAATCCATTGTTATTTCGGGCCTGTCCGCATTATTCATGATGCGAGATTCCTTTGCCGTTGAGCAACTCGTCGCGCGGATTTCACGGGCAAAAAATAAACGCTGTCTTGTCCTGCTTGTCTGTAGCATCATCAGAAGAGAGTCGATATAATGCTTGATTAATCATTCCCTGCGAGTGCCATGCCATGCTACATTCCGCCAGCGTTTTTTCACGCCGCCAGCTTCTTAAGAGCACAACAGCCGGTTTCGGCTTTCTCGCCTTCGCCGGCTTGCTCGGAGCGCAGCAGCAGCGACAAGGCGCTGCCGGCGACCGTGGGCCGCTCGCGCCGCGTGAGCCGCACTACCCGGTGAAAGCCAAGCGGATCATCTTCTGCTTCATGGAAGGCGCCATGTCGCAGATGGACACCATCGAATACAAGCCGCACCTGCAACGCAACGACGGCCGCGTCGCTCCTGGGGGCGCTATCCTGACGGCGTCGAAGTTCCGCTTCGCTCGCCACGGACAGACCGGCACGTGGATGTCGAGCCTCGTGCCCAACCTGGCCCGGCACGTCGACAAGTTCTGCTTCATTCGCGGCCTGCACACCGACACGCCGGCGCATCCGCAAGCGGTCATCCAGCTTCACACAGGCACGGCACTGGCCCAGCTGACGCGCCCGTCCATGGGCGCCTGGCTCCTCTATGGCCTGGGCACCGAAAACCAAGACCTGCCCGGTTACGTCACCATCAATCCCTCTCCCAACTTCGGCGGCGCCATCAACTACGGCAGCGCCTTCCTGCCCGCCCACTACCAGGGAACGCGCATCACCGACAACGGCGACATGCCCAACCTTCGGCCTCAGATCGCGTCGAGCTTGCAACGCCGGCAGCTCGATTTGATTCAGGAAATGAATCGCGACCTGGCCCGCACGCCGGGCGCTCCGGAGCAAGTCGACAGCGTCATCGAGTCGTACGAGCTGGCCTTCCGCATGCAAGATCGCGTGCCGGCTCTGCTCGACATCTCGCGCGAGCCGCAATCGGTGCGCGACGCCTACGGCGTGCGTCCCGGTCCGCAAGGCAGCTTCGCTCGCCAATGCTTGATGGCGCGGCGTCTGTGCGAAGCCGGCGTGCGTTTCGTGGAAATCACGCAATCCGGCTGGGACCATCACAACAACTTGCACCAGGGCCTGATCAACCAGTGCGACATGATCGATCGCCCGACCGCGGCGCTGCTCACCGATCTGGAGCGGCGCGGCATGCTCGAAGACACGCTGGTCCTGTTCGGCAGCGAGTTCGGCCGCATGCCAACGGCGCAAGGTCCGGACGGCCGCGATCACAACATCACCGGCTATCCAATGATTCTGATCGGCGCCGGCGTCAAGGCGGGGTTCTCCTACGGCGCGACCGATGAAGTCGGCCTGCATGGCGTCGAAGGACGGATGCACACGATGGACCTGCACGCAACGCTGCTCGCGCTGATGGGGCTCGACCACGAACGCTTGACCTATCGCTACGCAGGCCGCGAGTTCCGCCTCACCGACATCGGCGGCCGGGTGGTCAACGAGATTTTCGATTGAGCACATAGCGCCGAGCACGCAGCGCAAGCAAGTAATCCAGATCAAGTACTCGCTTGCGCTGCGTGCTAGCGCGGCCGACGAAATGTCTGTTTGAAGCCCGGCTGATCGGGCATGACCAGGGTCAAAGTATCCCCGATAGACAACCTTAAAATCCTCCGGCCTGGCTTTCTTGCCGAATTTGTCAAGGTCCAGTCCTTTGGCGGCCTTGCGACTCTCTTCCTCGATTTGGCGCTGACGTTCGGGGTTGGAATGCCGGGCCTCGGCCTTTGTTGTACGTATTTCCAACTTCATCGGGTCGCTCTTGGTGAGCGTGTAGTCAAAATACACCGTAATTTCTATGTAAGCCCCCTTCTCGACACCGTCGGGGATCTTGGTCCTCTGCGAACCGCTGCCGAAGTACCCGAAATGATAGGTGTTTCACCTCCAAACAAGGCGTCCTTGGCTTCCCAGGAACCAACGATGGGGCTGGAGAAGAACAAAAAATAGCTCCCGGCGCCGCCGCAGATGCAACAGAACCCAGCGACCAGAACCGCGCCGCCGCCAAGGAGCCAAAACATCATCGAACTGCTTTTCTTCTTCGGCTTGGCGTGTCGTCATCATCGCGGTCGCGCTTCGACTTCGGATCGCGATCGTCATCCCGGTCGCGCTTCGATCTTGAGTCACGATCGCCGTCGTCATCAGGATCGCGTTTCTTTTTGGACCGGGCCTTATCGTCTTCGAACTTGTCGTCGTCCCGATCTTTCTTTCGCGAACGCGGCTCGTCTTCATCTCGATTCCGTTTGCGTGAGCGAGGCTCGTCTTCATCTCGATTCCGTTTGCGTGAGCGAGGCTCGTCTTCCTCTTCGTCTTCAATCTCGTCAGGGACGATGTCAACGTCGTCGACCACGTCCGGATCATCAATGGTCTCGCCGGGGTCGTCAGGAACGACGAGGTCGTCGTCGATCTCTGGAATTTCCATGTTGGGGACGTTGCCGGCCGGCGCGGGGGAAGGTGTCGGCTCCGGCGCGACGGGCTTCTTGCCCTGATTCTGCTCCGCTTCGAGCTTGGCAATCGCCGCGGCCATCTCGTCATCCTCGGCCACAATCGGCGCCGGCGCGGGGCTTGGCGCCGCCGCGGGCGCAGGCGCCGGCGCGGGAGCGGACGGCTTCGTGCCCTGCTCCGCTTCGAGCTTGGCGATTGCCGCCGCCATCTCGTCATCGTCGGCAAGACCTGGGGCTGCGGCGGGCGGTGGTGCTTCCGGCGCCGGTGCGACAGGGGCGGGAAGCGGGGCTGGCACGGGCGCGTCCGGCGTCACAAACGCTTGCTTGCACTTCGGGCACTTGACCTTCTTACCGCCCGGCACCGGCGTCGGCGACTTCAGCGTCGCCTTGCAATGCATGCACGAAACGGCATAGCTCACTTTAGGTTTGACAGGTTTCTCGCTCATTCTTTCTTGCCTTCATCCACAATGTCAAAAATGCTTGCCTCATCCGGGCCGGTCGGCCTTCGTGTTCGTTTTGCCTGGCGTGCCGTATTCTTCTTCTTCTGTGACGAGGTCGTCGTCCAGCGAGGGCTGTTCCGGCGACGACGGAGCGTTTCCGGACGTCTCCGCCATGAGACCGGCGATGGCGGCGTCGGCATCGCCAGTAAAGATGCTGATGTTAAAGTTCGCCTTGGGGACTGGCTTCTCGACCGCACGGTCGCACGGCGTCGTAAACGCCTGTCCGCACTTCGGGCACATCACCGTCTTCCCCGCCGGCACCGCCGTGCCCGACCGAAGCGTCGCCCGGCAGTGAACACACTGCACCGAGAATGCCTTGTCAGCCGCCGGCGTTGTGAACATCTTGGCGCACTTTGGACACTTGACGTTCTTGCCCGCCGGCACCGGCGTCTGCGACTTTAGTACCGCGTCGCAATGCACACACGTCACGGAAAAACTCTTACAACGCATCCCTTTGGCACGGCCTGTGTTGGATTACTACTTGTCGTCCGGCGCGCGCTTGAACTTGGTTTCCTTCTTGTCCCCGCTCAAGTTCGTCAGGCTCAAGGTGTCGCCGGAAACGACGAAAGTGAACTTGGCGTTGGCGGAGTTGGTCCACGGGATCCTTTGAGTCATCTTGTCCAGCGTCAGTTCCAATGTCTTGTCGTCGGGCTGCTTCCATGTCGCGTTCGGCTCGACGACGACATCGTCTCTCGGCTTGCCCGCCGCGACGTCCATGACGAAAACATAGGCCTTGCCTCCGCGCAGGAACGAAACTTGATTAGGACCGTCGATGCCTACCCATGTTCCCTGAAACGGAGGCGCGGCGAAGTACTTGTCGTAGACAAACCATCCGCCGATGCCCCCGCCGCCGCAGCAGCAGGTGAGGAGCAGCAATCCGCCGATGGCGACCACGAGCATCATGCTCGTACTCTTGGGCGGCGGAGCTTCCTCGGCGGCAGCCTTCTTGCCCTTCTTCTTCGGGGTCTCTTCCTCCTCTTCGTCTACGTCGGCCTTGGGTTTCTTCTTCTTGGGGGCTTCTTCCTCTTCCTCGTCGGCCTCGGCGTCATCGTCTTCGTCGGCTTTCGGTTTCTTCTTGGCCGGCTTTTCTTCCTCGTCCGCTTCGGCAGCCTCGTCCGCCGTGGCTTCTTCCTGCTCGGGTTCTTCGATCGCGGCGGCCTCTTTCTCCTCCTCTTCGTTCTTGATGACGAACGGCTTTTTGCACTTTGGGCATACGACGCGCTTGCCCGACTCGTAGGCCTTCTTCGAAGTGAGACTCGCTTTGCAGTTGCTGCAGATGTAGACCGGCATGGCTTCTCGATCTGGATAGGGGCCGCTATTAGACCGCACGGCTGGGTGGCCGGATGGTTACGATGCGAACATTCTAGGGGATTTGCGTCGAGTGGATCAACGAGATTAGCACGGGATTTGAGAGCCTTCTTGTCAATGGAAACACAACTACGCCGGGCGCGGGCCGAAACACGCGAAGTATTCGGTGTTCTAAGGGCGTCAGGATCGAGATTCTGACCTACGAGGCTTTCTGGGCCAATCGAATCTGCACGCGGGCCCGCTGCTGAGCTTTCGCCTGGGATTCGAGGCCTTCCGGCGTCGTCTCGAGGTTGGTCGCCGCCAGGACGGCCTGGGCGTCGGCGATCTTGATGTCCTTGATGTCGATCGCCTTGGAGGTGAGCACGGTGACGACGTTGCCGCGGATTTGTACGAACCCGCCGTCGACGTAGTAGTGCTTGGTTTGATTGCCCTGCGTGATGCGCAATTCGCCGAAGCCCAGCCGGCCGATGAGCGGTTGCCGGTTCGGCGCGACGCCGAGTTCGCCATCATACATCGGCAGGACGACGAAATCCGCGGCCTCATCAAGGACCGCTTTTTCCGGGGTCACCACAACGCATTTCAACGAACTTTCTGCCATGGCATTTTTCCCAATTTGACCACGGATGAACACAGATCAACACAGATGGCAAAACAGAGAGGAATTTCGATGCCGAATTTCTATCCGTGTCCATCCGTGTTCATCTGTGGTTATGATTGCATTTTCTTCGCCTGCTCGACCGCCTCGTCGATGCCGCCGACGTACATGAACGCGTTCTCCGGCAGCGCGTCGTGCTTGCCATCGCAGAGTTCCTCGAAGCTGCGGATCGTCTCGGCAATCGGCGTCACCTTGCCCGCCTTGCCGGTGAACGCTTCCGCGACGATGAACGGCTGCGACAGGAATTTCTCAATGCGGCGGGCGCGGTTGACGACGTTCTTGTCTTCTTCCGAAAGCTCTTCGACGCCGAGGATGGCGATGATGTCCTGAAGTTCACGATAGCGCTGCAAGATCTGCTGCACCCGGCGAGCGATCTTGTAGTGCCGTTCGCCGACGACTTGCGGGTCGAGAATTCGGCTCGACGACGCCAGCGGATCGACGGCGGGATAGATGCCCTTCTCGGAAATCTTGCGTTCGAGGTAGATGAACGCATCGAGATGCTGGAAGGCGTTGGCGGGAGCCGGGTCGGTCGGATCGTCGGCGGGGACGTAGACGGCTTGCACGCTCGTGATTGCGCCGCGGCTCGTCGACGTGATTCGCTCCTGCAACTCGCCCATCTCGGTCGCCAAGGTCGGCTGATAACCGACGGCGCTCGGCATGCGGCCCAGAAGCGCCGATACTTCCGAGCCGGCCTGGCTGAAGCGGAAGATGTTGTCCACGAAGAGCAGCGTGTCCTTGCCGGTCTCGTCGCGGAACCACTCGCACATGGTGAGAGCGGAGAGGGCGACGCGCAGACGGGCGCCGGGGGGCTCGTTCATTTGGCCGAAGACCATGGCGGTCTGGGTGATGACCGATCGGCCCGTTTTGCCGATCTCGGTTTCCTGCATTTCGAGCCAGAGGTCGTTTCCTTCGCGGGTGCGTTCGCCGACGCCGGCGAAGACGGAAAAGCCGCCGTGCTGGCTGGCGATGCGGGCGATGAGCTCGGTGAGGATGACGGTCTTGCCCAGACCGGCCCCGCCGAAGAGCCCGGCCTTACCGCCGCGAACGAGCGGCGTGAGCAAGTCGATGACCTTGATGCCGGTTTCGAACAGCTCCGTCTTCGAGGACAGTTCGGAGAAGGCGGGCGGCTCACGATGGATTGGCCGCGAATCCTTGGCGTTGACCGGCCCGCGCCCGTCGATCGGATCGCCAAGCAGGTTAAACACCCGCCCCAGCGTCTCCGGCCCGACCGGCACGCGCACCGGCGAGCCGGAATCGGTCACCTTCATGCCGCGGTAAAGGCCATCGGTCGACCCGAGCGCGACGGCGCGGACACGATTGCCGCCCAAGTGCTGCTGCACTTCGCCCGTCACTTTGAGGCGAACGCCCTTGAACTCCTCATCGATCTTGAGGGCGTTGTAGATTTCCGGCAGATGCCCCTCCTCGAACTCGACATCAAAGGTCGAGCCGATGACCTGCACGATGTGTCCGACTTTCTGTCTGTTGGCGGTAGCTACCATTATCGATCCTCACTTGTTGTGTCGTTGCTTCATCTTTCATCGTTCCCAAGCTCTGCCGGAGACGCTGGGGCCGAGTATTTTGGCGCGGCATTACTTTTCATCGTCATCGTCGTCCTTGGCCGACTTGCCGTGCTTCTTGTCCGTCCACGACACGGTGTCGTCGTCATCACCGGCGGCGTCCTTGTCGTACAGAACCTCGAACTCATCGCCGCAGTCGGGGCATTTCATGAACGTGCCCACGGCCACCGGCTTGGCGGTTTTGACGGCCGCCCCACACAAACTGCACGTGACCACTGCCGTGGGACTCTCCTTTGTTAAGTGGAACCCCTTCAATGTTCGCGCTCGCCCAACGCGAGCGGTTAAACGGCTCATTTGAGCGCCGCGGCGCCGCCGATGATTTCGCTGATCTCCTTGGTGATCTGGGCCTGCCGGGCCCGGTTGTATTGCAGCGACAAACTCTTGATCATCTCGCCCGCGTTCTCGGTGGCGGCTTTCATGGCGACGCGGCGGGCGATCTGCTCGCTGACCCCGGCGTCGAGGAAGCACTTGAAGAGCCGAATCTTGAACGACATCGGCAGAATTTCTTCGAGGATCTCGGCAGCGGCGGGGAGGAACTCATACTCGATCGCTTCCTTCGATTCCTCGGCAGGCTTCTTCTTCGTCGGTTCCGGCGCCAGTGACGAGAGCGGCAACAAAGTCTCGACGACCGGCGTTTGCCTGGCCGCGTTCAAAAACTTCATGTACGCCACGTCGACGCGGTCGATTTTGCCAGCGATGTACCACTCGAGGTAGCGCGTCGCCAACTCGTCGGCCTGCTCGAACGTCGGCTTGTCTTCGAAGTGCGTGTAGGTGTGCTCACTTGCGATGCCTTGGAACTTGAAGTAAGCGATCGCGCGTTTGCCCGAAAGCTCAACATGGACGTTGATGCCGTCGGCCTGAGACTGTTTGAGGTGCGGCATCGCTTCGCGCAGAATGGAGCCGTTGTATCCGCCGCACAGGCCGCGATTGGAGCAGAGGACCAACAGGATGCTGTTCTTGATCTCGTCGCGTTTTTCCAAGAGTGGATGCGTGATCTCGGTGGCGGAGCCTGTCAGGTCGGCGGCCAACTCGGCGAGCTTGCGCGTGTAGGCGTCGGCCTCGACGGCGCGGTCCATCGCTTTCTTGAATCGCGCGGTGGCGATCAGCTCCATCGTCCGCGTAATCTTGCGGATGTTGCGAATCGCCTTGCGGCGTTTGACGAGTACCCGTGTGCTGGCCATGCGATTTCCTTCACCCTTTGACGTTCCGCCGTGTACGTTTAGCGCTGGCAGAGCGCCATGCGAGCGCTAAACGTAAACGTCTACAAATTCAACTTCTGCCCGCACGGACATTGCGAACCATCTCGACGATTTCCTTCCCGCCGCCGGTGTATTTGAGATCACCCAATTCCGCGAGTGTGTCGACGTCGATGTCTGCGTTATTCTTCACGATCCGAATGAAGTCATGGGCGTCTTGGTACTTGTCTTCGTCTGCGAGCATCAAGCTGATTATCGGGGCAAACTTCAAGACCAGGGCCATTTCCAACGTACGGATTCGATACGTCTGCCCTTTTTCTTTTGCCGTTACATTGTTCTTGAACACCGATCGCGTGGGAAACTGCACAGGCTTCATCACCTCGACAAGAACATCCCCTGTTTCGCGATCCCTAAGGCGTGTCACGCCACGGCCTCTAATTGCGGAAACGCCCCTAAGAGCGCCCGAACTGCCTTCTTGACGTGTTTTGCCGCCACGATTACGTCAACGTCTTTCGTAGCCCGAGGCTCGCGCATCCAGGCGCTCAGGCCGTGCAGACCAGCCAACACGAAGGATACACCGCTGGCGTTCAGAACACGAATCACCTGCGCCGGCTCGATCATGTTGGTCACATACCACTTCGAAAGCGTCGTGGAATCTCTAAGGCATCGCGACTGAAGACTTTGGATTGCAGGCATTTTCGACTCCAAACGGGTCCAAAGCTTCATCATACCAGCGCCGACCAGCGCCGCCCGCCCCCCCACTTGCCTCAACTACACCGCCTTCACGTTCGTGTTGCGCGGCTTTACCGGCGCGTCGCCTTCCGCAATGTTCGTTTCCTTGGGCTTCGCCGGCGCCGCTGCCGCGCCGGGGGCCTTGTATTGCGGCACAAATGCTTCCAGGGCCGCCTTCAACTTTGCTTCCAGATCGGGTGACAGCTTTCGCTCCTTGACAAGCTGATCGCGCACGTCCTTGCGCTGTTCGCGCATGAAAGTCAAGAACTGCGATTCCCATGCCGACACTTCGGCACGGGGGACCTTATCGAGGTAACCTTTGGCCCCGGCGTAGATGATCATGACCTGGTCGCTGAAGTGCAACGGCCTGAACTGGCCTTGCTTGAGCACTTCGACCATGCGGTAGCCGCGATCGAGCTGGGACTGCGTCGCCTTATCGAGATCAGTGCCGAGTTGAGCGAACGCTTCGAGTTCGCGAAACGCGGCGAGATCGAGGCGGAGGCTGCCGGCGATCGACTTCATGGCGGCGGTCTGGGCCTTGCCGCCGACGCGGCTGACGGAGATACCGACGTCGATTGCCGGGCGCACACCGGCATAGAACAGATCGGGCTGCAGATAGATTTGGCCGTCGGTGATCGAAATCACGTTGGTCGGGATGTATGCCGACACTTCGCCTTCGAGCGTCTCGATGATCGGCAGTGCCGTCAGCGATCCGCCGGTGCCGACGACCTTGGCGACCTTGTGCCCCGCCATGAATTTGACATTCTTCTTGCCGGCTTTTTCCTCGTTCACATGAGCTTCAGCGTGTTCTTTGTCAAGCGGTCCGACGTAAACTTTGCCATCGACGCCTGATTTGTCATTCGCCTTGGACGGGTCAAAATCGCTCGGCACGATGACCCAGCGCTCGGCCAACTTCGCGGAGCGTTCGAGCAAGCGCGAATGGCAATAAAAGATGTCGCCTGGGTACGCCTCGCGGCCCGGCGGGCGACGCACGAGCAGCGATAGCTGACGATACGCCGCGGCCTGTTTCGAAAGATCGTCGTACACGCATAGCGTATCGCGGCCTTGTTCGTACATGTAGTACTCAGCCATGGCCGTGCCGGCGTAGGGCGCGAGGTATTGCAGCGGGGCGGCGTCGGCGGCTGACGCGACGACGACGATCGTGTAGTCCATCGCGCCGTTGGCCCGCAGCGCTTCGACGACGCCGGCCACTTGCGATTCCTTCTGACCGACGGCAACGTACACGCAGATGACGCTTTCTTCCTTCTGGTTGATGATGGTGTCGATGGCGATCGTTGTCTTGCCGGTCTTGCGGTCGCCGATGATGAGCTCACGCTGCCCGCGGCCAACGGGGGTCATGGAATCGATGGCCTTGATGCCGGTCTGCAAGGGTTGGTTGACCGGTTGCCGGGCCGCGACACCGGGGGCCACGAATTCGACCGGGCGAGTCTTGTCGGTCGTGATTGGGCCCTTGCCGTCGAGCGGATTGCCCAGGGGATCGACGACACGACCGATGACCGCGTCGCCGACGGGCACTTCCAAAAGCGTGCCGAGCGAGCGGACCTCGTCGCCTTCGGTGATGGCGAGGTGGTTGCCGAGGATGATGATGCCGACGGAGTTTTCTTCGAGGTTGAAGACAAGGCCGCGGATGCCGGTGCGGCTGAACTCGACCATTTCGCCGTTCATGGCGCTGGCCAGGCCATAGACGCGCGCAATGCCGTCGCCCACTTCGAGCACGCGGCCCACTTGCCTGGTGTCGAGCTTCTTCTCGTACTGTTGGATTTCACTCTGCAGAACTGAAACGATCTCGTCGGCTTTGAATCTCATGACTGCTTCTTTCGATCAGTTGATTTCGGAGGTTGTTTATGCGAGTACGCACCGTCGAATCGTACACGGTGTCGCCGATGCGAATCTTCAGCCCGCCCAACAGGGACGGATCGACGTACAGAACCAGCACCGGCTCGAGCTTGAAATCATCATGGAGTTCCGCCCGCAGCCGGGCTTGCATTTCGTCCGACAGCGGAACCGCGGAGTAAACGTGCACGCGCAGTCGGCGAGCGCGGGCGTCGTTCAACTCATGCAACGCCCGGCGGATCGGCCGAATCAGGTCGAGCCGTTCGTGATCGTTGAGCACGAGCAGGAAACGAAAGAAAACGGGACTGGCGCGCCCGCCGAACGTTTTCTCGATGACTCCGGCGCGCGTGGTGCGGCCCACGGCAGCGCCGGCAAGGAGCGAGTCGAGCCGTTCGTCCTTGGCGAGAACATCGTCGATGAAGGAATCGATTTCCTCCATGACCGTGGCCACGCTGTTTACCGCCAATGTTGCGTTCAAGAGGGCGGTCGCGTACACCTTGGCCAGGCGTTCGACGCTCACGTCGGCGAAATGTTCTTTCGGGTCGTTCATGGCGTTGTCGTGTATCGTTTGCCGTTCGCCCGGCGCCGTGCGGGCGCTAAACGAAGAGCCTAGTTTATGGAACTTTGCCGAATCTCCACCATCGCCTCATCGAGCAGGCGGCGATGGTCCTCGTCGCTGAGGGCTTTGCCGATCGCCTTGGCGGATATCAGTGTCGCCAGGTGGGCGGCCTGCTCCCACATTTCTTTCAGCGCCTGATCCTTGGCGATTTCGACTTCGTGCCGGAGCCGTTCGCGCTCGGCTTGAATTTCCGCGGCGGCCTTGGCGCGCATCTCGTTGGTCATGTCCTCGGCCTTCTTGCGGGCCTCTTCCATGAGCTTGGGAATCTGCTGATGGGCCTCGGCCAGTTCGCGATCGAAGTCGGCCTTCATCTGCGCCATCTCTTCGCGCGCCTTCTTGGCGTCCTCGATGGAGGCGCGAATCGTTTCCTCGCGCTTTTGCAAGCCTTCGAGGATCGGATCCCAGGCACTCGTGCGCAGGATGACCAGAAGCAGGACGAAGACGACGATCGCCCAGATGGCTGTGTCGAAACGCCATTCCATCGGGTTCGGCGACCCGCCGCCGGACTTCTCATCCGCCGCCAAAAGCGCGGCCGGCGCAATCAGCAACAGCGCGACGATAAAAAGCAAGCCGAGAAGAATCTTTCGGTTCATGGCTGCCTCCTGTGGCAAGGTGGGGTCACCCCGGTCACGCGCTACCGCCGATGATGATACAAATGATGAGCGCGAAGAAGGTCGCGCCTTCGAGGAGGGCGCCGATGATGATCATGGCGGTCTGGACCTGGCCGGCGGTCTGCGGTTGGCGTGCCATGCTTTCCAAGGCTGCCGCGCCGATCTTTCCGAACCCGAGACCGGCCCCGATGATGACGAGTCCGGCGCCGAGGCCCGCGCCCCAGGCCGGCGAGCTGAAGCCGATGCGCTGCTTCGTCTGCGCTTCGATTTTCTTCAACTCATGTTCGTTTCGTTCCTTGTCGGAAGTCTTGTCTTGGGCCAGAACGGGACCGGCGATGTAGGAAACGGCAATGAGAGCCAGCACAACCAAACCGAGCTTTCTGATCAGGTTCATCGAAACTCCTTCAGGAAATAGAGGGTTATGTTATCGGTGGTTTCTTGTGGGTTAATGATGGTGATGATGGGCAGAAGGTCCGTGGGCATGCGCCGTCCCACCTTCAGCGTGGACATGGACGTCTTCTTCGCCGGCGTCGTGGTGGTGATCGCCATGGGCCGCGTGCTCGGCATGTTCGAGAACGCCGCCGAGGAACAGAGCGGTCAGGAACGTGAACAAGCCCGCTTGCAAGATGGCGACGAACAACTCAAGCAGACTCAGCACCGTCACGCCGACCACGCTGGCGACCGTGACGCCCCAGAACAGTCCTTCGCCCGTGTGCCGAACCGCCGGGATGAACAGCAAGATCGTCGCCAACACCATGTGCCCGGCAAAGACGTTGGCGAAAAGACGAACGGCCAAGACGAAGCACTTGAGCAAGAGCCCCATGAACTCGATCGGCCAGAGCATCATCCACAGCGGAATCTTCATCGCCAGCGGCATGTCCATGTGCGGCGCGAACGACATCAAGTGCGCTTTCCAGCCAAACCGCATGATGCTCGAGACGGTGATGAGGATGTACGTTCCTGCTGCCAGCACGAGGGTGACCGAGAAACTGGCTGTCGGCGACCCCAAGAATGGGATCATGCCAAGGAGATTGCAGGTCAAGACGAAGAGGAACACCGTCCAAAGGTAAGGGACGTAACGATCGGCTTCTTTGCCGATGTACGGCTTGGCAATGTTGTCGCGGATGAAGGTGAGGATGAACTCGAAGAAGTTCCAGAAGAGCCCGGTCGGTGCTTCGCCGGTACGAATTTTCTTGGCTAACGGAATGTAGACCCAACAGATCAGGACGGCCGCGACGGTCATCAGGACGCAATATTTGGTGAGACCGAAACCTTTGCCTTGCGGCCAACTGTGAGAGCCGAGCATCGGAATGTGCCAATGCAGCCAGTCGGAGATGTGCCAATCCATCGTGTCCAGAACGTGGCTGAAAGCGTCGGCGAAAAGCATCGACTCCACCTGTGTCTGATTGCACCTATCCCTGTGGCGGCCCGTCTACGGTCGGTTGCCCGCGCACGAGCAGCGTGATCTCAAAGGCCAACAGCGCCAGGTAGAACAGCAAGAGCCAAATCCAGAGCGCGTTGCCAAAGTACTGAGGCAAACTGCGGGTGAGAAGCAGCCCACCGCCCAAAGCGACGGCCAAGCGTACGCCTGACCCGCCGAGACTGGCCATCAGCTGCATTTCCGGGGCGGCCTGGCAGCTGTAAATCACCCAGCCCAGGGCGATCGATGCAGGGACGAACGCCAGGCCGAATCCGACAGCGCCTTCCAGGAGAATTTCGTCTCCACCCGCAGAATACCCAAGTCCCAATACAGCCGCGCCGAACGCCAAACCCACGGATACGAAGAGGATCAAGCTTCTCATGGCGGCGGCTTCTTGTCGGACGAATCCTGACGCGCCTTCTCCTGCACCAACGCGATCAGGTGTACCAATCCCCCGACGAACCCCAGGATTGCCGCAACAACCGTGAGCCACGGCGTCGTGCCAAGCCATTCGTCGGCCCAGTAGCCGAGCACAACCGGCAGCGCCATTTCCATGCCGACCTGCGCCAAGGACGCGTAATAGCCCAACTCGCGTGGCGTCGGCTTATCGTTCATGGTGGCCCCCAAGAAGGGACCGTGACTTCCTGTAATCGCGACGATGTTATTTTCTGGGTTGTCTGGGCATCGTCAACCACGTCTTGTGAATTTTTTCGCAAAGTCCGTTTGCGTTTAGCGCTCGCTTGGCGCCCTGCCAACGCTAACCCGGATTATTCACTGCGAAGAATTCTAACCAAAGAGGCACAGAGAGAAGATTGAATAGGTCAAACACACTCTGTTTCATCTGATGGCAGGGTAAATTCGCCATATCTCATTCACTGACTTGCCTTTCTCTGTGTTCTCAGTGTCTGTGTGGTGAATGATTCGGGCTAATCGTAAACGGCTCTCAAAAGCGCATTTTTTCCTTGACTTTGTGAATCGCAAACGAACACAACGCAAAATCCAACGAAAATTCCCGCGCCAAACCCGAAAATTCGGAATTGCCGACAAGTTCGTCTTGACGCCCGCTATCCAAGAAATGTATGATCGTGAAAATTAAGAAAATCCAATAATGCCTTCCGGTTGACGCTCTTGTCAATCCCCCCATACCTGCGACAAACATTTCCCTCCAACGACTGGCCGGGATGATTTCGCCACGGATGGTTGAGCCTCTTTCGAGAGTCCAGGCACGCCGAACCATCCGGAGTGTAGTCCCATGTCGCGAGAAAAATGGGAATTGCTTAGCCGTTCCGCATTGCACGCCTTGGCCCAACGAAAAGGGATCGCCGGCGCCTCACGCATGACCAAGGCGGAGTTGGTCGTCGCTCTGGTCAAATGGAGCAAGGCGCGGACGAAGGCCAAGCAAAGAAAGCCCGAGCGAGCAAAACCGCAAGCTCGCCCCCAGCTGCAGGACGCCCACCACTCCAACGGTTCTGCCTCCACTGAAGAACAGGTCGAACGCAGCAAATACACCGTCGGCACCCCGACCAAAGACCTCTCCGCGAAAGTTCCAAAGGAGTTGCCTAAGGGCTACGGCAAGGACCGCATCGTCTGCATGGTGCGCGACCCCTACTGGCTGCACACCTACTGGGAGCTTACCCGCCAATCGATCCAGCGTGCCGAGGCCGCCCTGGGCCACGACTGGCATGGCTCAAAGCCGATTCTGCGCGTTGTGGACATCACCGCGCGCGATGTCTCTCCCATGTCCGAATCCGCAGTCAAAGACATCGACATCCACGGCGGGTGCAACAACTGGTACATTGACGTGAGCGATCCGCCACGCTCGTATCGCATCGACATCGGCTACCTCGCGCGCAACGGGCGTTTCTACGTGCTGGCGCGGTCCAACGTGGTCACGACGCCGCGCGCCGGCATGAGCGACGTCATAGACGAAAACTGGGCCGACCTCGACCGCGAAAAAGCCGACCGTATTTTCGCCATGTCCGGCGGGTTCGATCCGGGCGCCAGCAGCCTCGAACTCAAGCAATTGTTCGAGGAACGTCTGCGCCGGCCGATGGGTTCCCCCGCCGTCACCAGCTTCGGCTCGGGCGCCTTTCAGTACGGCAAAGAGCGAGGCTTTCGTTTCGAGTTAAATGCCGAGTTGATCGTGTACGGCAGCACCGAGCCGGACGCGAAAGTCACCATTCAAGGCGAGCCGATCAAGTTGCGCTCCGACGGCACCTTCACTATGCGTTTCAGCTTGCCGGACGGCCGACAGATCATGCCTGCCGTCGCATATTCCGCCGACGGCGTCGAGGAGCGCACCATTGTCTTGGCCGTCGAACGCAACACGCGGCATCTGGAGCCGGTGGTTGCGGAGATGGAAGAGATGGGTTAGCCGGACGCGCCAGCGACGGATGACGGCTTACCATCGCTGGTTAAAGATTAGGCGCGCGTTACAGTTTCAGCTTTCCGTCGCTGGCGCGTCCGGCTAACAAGTCACATCCCGTGCAAAAGCTCCATCATCGCCGTGTGCAACGATCGAGCGTCCTGAAAGCGCTTGCTCGGTTCGGGGTCGAGGCAGCGTTCGATGAGCGCTCTCAATGTCGGCGTGCACGTTCCTTCAAGCAGCTTGAAATCGAACTGCACCGAGCGCGCTTGCATGGCGAGTCCCGGGGGCAGAAACTCCAGCGGGCTTTTTCCGGTCAATAACTGATAAAGATTGGCGCCGATGGTGTAGACGTCGGCGGCGGGCGTCAGCACGTCGTAGGACTGCTCGGATTCGGGAGGGCAGTATCCCGCAGTTGCAGCCCCGGGGAGCAGCTTTTGGCCCGTGTCGAGATTGATAAGCTGGCATCCGCCGAGGTCGATGACGGTAACGCGGTCTTGGGCGGCGATGAGCAGGTTGGCCGGCTTGAGGTCCTGATAAATGAGCCGCCAGGTCATGCCGGCCCGCATCGGCTTGGGCTGATGCAGCACGTGAAAGACGTCGGCGACCTGGCACATGATCCGCAGTGTACGCGCCTCGGTCAAACGTTTTTGCGGCATGGCGTCGAGCAACTGCCCCAGCGACTGCCCTGCCACTGCTTCCATAATCAAGTACGGCTCCGCTTCCAGCATGTCCTGGTCGGCGTATTTCCATTCCTTCTTGTCGTCGGTGGTGTACGGCCCTTCGAGTTGCGGGTTGGCGTCGTAAACGAAATCATTCGGGTTCGGCACCGCGTTGCAGCCGGCGTTGCGCAGCAGCACCAGGATGCGGCGTTCCATCTCGAGCGTCTTTCGCGGTATGCGCAATTGATTCGTGAAGCCATCCTGATCCCGCACCTTGGCGTACGGCACGACATCGTAGAACAGGCTCGTCTTGATCAGCACCCGGCATTGCGTTCGCTGATCGAGGCCTTCCAGCAGCAAGCCCATGCCGCCCGACGCGAAGAAGTTGACAATCGCGTAGCGTTGAGCCAAGGGTTGCGCGACCGTGAAGACTTTGCCCTTGTTATCGCCTTTGGGAACCTCGGCCCGAATGAACGTCCGGTCCTTCCACGTGAATTCTTGGGCGTTCAGGGTGCTGACAAGTTTGGAGGGCATGATTTTGGTCGTCCGCGTTGAGCGCTCGTGCGGCGCCAGGGTGCACGACACGGTCTGCGCGGCCCCTTTTGGGAGGGCGAGGCTCCTGCCGAGCCGGAAGCGTCAGCATCGTAATGTCAACTCAGATTACTTGCGGGCTCGCGGCTCGGCAGGAGCCTCGCCCTCCCGTGCCGTTTGCAAACCATGTCGTGCACCCGCGGCGTCATGCGAGCGCTCAACGAAGACGGTCAAGCAATCTCGAACTTCAGCCGAATGACGCCGCCGAGGATGATGCGGCTGCCGGGCTGAAGGGGGTAATCCTGCATGGGAGTGAGCATCTGGGTTTCGAGCTGGGTTCCGGTATTGCCGGCCAGGGGGCGCAGCGTGAAGGCGCCGGTTGCGCGGGTGCGCAGAATCAACGCGTGCTTGCGCGAGATACGCCGAATCGTGGCGCGGTCGAACCATTCGTCGAGGTCGATGTCCGGGAACGTGCCCGCGACCGCATCGAGCCGGCCGATCAACATGGCATCCTTGGTGAGTGCGAAATACTGAAGCGGCTTCTTGTCGGGGCCATAGAGGACCAGACACGGTGTGCCGGGCGAAGGCTTGATGCTACGCACTTTCATGCCGGGGTCGCTTGCTGGTTCTTCCGTGGCGGCGGCAGCGGCCTGCGGCGCTGCTGGCGCCGCCGCGTCCTCGACAACAGCCATGGGCGGCGCTTCCTCGACGACCGCCATCGGAGGCACTTCCTCCACGACGGCCGCCGACGGCGCCTCCTCTACGACTTGGACAACGTCGATCGGCGCCGCCTCGTTCACAGTCGCGCCCGGCGGCTCCTCCTCCACGAGCGCGATGACGGGCTCCTCCACCGGGGCTTTCAACTCCTTTTGCAAGCCTGTGCCGCACACGCAGAAGGTATCGACGTAGTCAGCCCCATACGTCTTGCCGCAGCCGGGGCAGTAACTTCCCCCCGGCGGAATCGACTTGGGCACATCGACTTTCGACGGAGTTGTCGACAGCTTAGACGCCGCCGGAGTGAATTCTTCGACGCTGGACCCGCACAAGGAGCAGGTGCGGCCGCCATCGGGGAGTTTTTCGCCACAGATGCTGCAAATGGCCATGATGCACCTGAAACGCGGGGATCCCAGGGGTTCGCTGTGCTCGCCCCTGGGCTTCGCACTACTCACGACTCACTAGAAATCGATATCCTGGGGAACGACGGCTTCCTCGGCTCGCGACGATGCTGCCAGCGAGCGGTTGAGCATTTCTTGCGAGATCGTCCCTTTTTGCGTGAACTCTTCTTGCATTGCGCGGTAGCTGTTGGCGGTCGCCTGGTCGCCAAAGTCTTCGAATTTCTTGATCAACGCGTCGAGCAGCTTTGCCACGATTTCGCGATCGCGCGGCGTGCCGCGGCCGGCCTTGAGCAAGTCGATCTTTGTCTGCAAGAAGAGCACTTGCCGCTGCACTTCGGCCCGGGAAAGAACCTTGCGTACATCGCCGGACCGCTCGGCAGCGCGATTGGCGTCGGCGGTGAACTCGACGATGATGTTCGTTTCGATCTTCTCGTCGGTCTTGTTCATGCTGGGCACGTCGTAGCTCAGCGTTGCCTTGGCGATGCGAAAGCGTTGGTTGGCGGCGCGGCCCGGAAGCGTGCAGCGGAAGAGAAACTCATACGCTTTGCCTCGCTCCATCTGCTCGAGCCGCAGCGGCACAACGTTGCCCGCGTCCGGCTGCAGATCGCCCACGAAGAGAATCTCTGGTTTGGTGCGATACAGCTCGCGCACCTGCAACTCCGGCGACAGCCAAAGCTGAAGCTGCACGTTGGTTGCCTGAATGTTCTTTTGGCTCTTGATGGCCTGGCCGAACAGCGCTTGAGCGGCGTTTTCGTCGCGAATGTGATTGAAGGCGCCTGATAAGCTCGTCTTGGCGAGGTCGGTGAGGAAGGCGACTTTGCATTCGCCCGTTCCGAAGGCGACGATGGGCAGGTGGAACTCCTGACCGACCGATTGCGCGTTGCCCAAGGCGCGCGAAGGATCGTCGTCCTCGCCGTCGGTGAGAAGGACGAGCTTGCGCGTGCGCGGAGAATCGTCGATATTCGAGAGGACATCGCGCACTTGTTCGAAGGCGTTGCCCATGGCCGTGCCACCGCCGCCGACGGTGCTGAGTTGTTGGATGGAGCTGAAGACCTGGTCCATGTCGTTTGGGCTGATGGCCTGGGCGAGCATGTGCGTTTGATGGTCGAACGCGATCAGGGTGACGAGATCGTCGCCGCTGAGACGTTCGATCATTTTTTGTACGACGTCGCAGGCCATTTCGCGGCGGCTGGGGACGTCGGAAACGACGCGCTGGGCAGCTCGGCCCTCCGCCGAACCAGAGCCGACGCGTTGAGCGTTGGGATCGCGGCGAACCAGCACGTCCATCGACTCCGATACATCGACCATAAGGATCAGATGCGTCGGGATCGACGGAGGCGGGGGAGGCGGCGCGCCCCCGGCGACGGGCGCCATCGTCAGCGCCGACGTGTTCGGCTCGATCGTCAACAGCGCGTAGACATCGCCCGGCATGTTCTCTTCGAAGTACGGCCGATCGAGTTTCCATTTCAAGGTAAAAGCGTCTGCCATGGGACGTTCCCGATTTGGCGCGTTTAGCCGTTCGCCGTCGGCGAACGAGGATTTCGCGCTCGCCCAAGGCGAGCGGCTAAACGGCTCCCTCTATTTTTATCACGATGCACGAGATATTGTCGCCGAATCCTTCCGGTTCGAGGATCGACGGCAAGCGCTGCATGGCGTCGGCCGCCTCGACGAGGATCGACGCCAACTCAGCGGCGGAACGATCCTTGAACTGATGCACCAGGTCCGCGAGGCGTGCCGGCTCCAAGAAGAAGCCTTCTTCCACAAGGCCGTCGGAGCAAAGCACGACGACGTCGCCCGGAAGCAGCGGCCACCGCGAGACGCGCGGCGTGCAGCTTTCAGGCATGATCACCAACTGTCCGTCGTCGGTCTTGAGACACCCGCCGACGCATTCGCGCAAGGCCCGAGCCATGACGCCCAGGCCGCGCACTTCCTCCGGCGAAGCGCCGCGCGTGAGCAAATCGGACGCAAGATCGCCATCTACTGTGAGCTGTTCTACCAGGTGGTCCGTGATCATATAGGCCCGGCTATCGCCAAGATTCGCCAGGCTCAACTCGCGGCCCTGAAGCCAGCTGATCGTGAGCGTCGTGCCCATGAGGTCCCTGCCGGCCAAAAGGTCTGCCTGACAATCGTGAGCGATGGCCCATTCGAGCAGTCCTTGCGAGCCACGCCGCGCCGCGGCGCCGACGACGTCGCCGAACGCGTCATGGCTGCACCCATCGGCCAGGGCGTTCTCCATGCATATCGAGGTCATGGTGCTGGCCAGGCCACCGGATCCGATATCGCACGTCGAAACGCCGTCCGCGACGAGCGCAAACGCCGATTGCCCGTCGTCCTTGACGAGAATCGTATCCTCGTTGCTGCGTTGAAAGGCTGCTTTCGCACGACCGGTGCGCGTCTGGCCGGCCAGGTCCCAGCGAATCGGCGCCGTGGACGACCGGCGGGCGTAGGCATTGATAATCGCTTCATCCAGGGCGTGCGCAAGGGCACGCGGCCCCGCTTGGCGATCGCGCGGGCGAATCGACAGGGCTCGAGCGACAATCGGCACGACGCCCAGCGGCAAATTCGGAGCGTAGATGCGAAGGAAGGGCAACGCGTACCCGAAACTCTCCAGCCCATTGCCCGGCAGGCCGTCCGGCAGTTGGCGGGAAAGCCAGTAATAGACGAACATGCCCAGATGGAAAACGTCGGTGCGCGGGCCGATGTCGTCGACGCGGAACTGCACGATCTCCGGCGCCGCGTAGTGCGGGTGGACGCGCACGCGATCCGGCATCGATTGAAACGGAAACAAGTCAACGTCGAGATTGGCAATGCGCAGGAGTCGCCAATCCGCGGACGCCGACTCGTCATTGTCGGCGCCGAGCGTCCCGACGTCTTCGATCATGTTCGGGTCAAAATTCAGCCAAACCAACGAGTTCTGATGGAGCGATTCCAGCGCATGGACCAGCGAATGCACGCATGCCGACAACTGCTTGAGCTCGTCGAGTGGATCATCCGAAGGAGACGAATGCCAGGGGACGCTAGGCTCCTTCGGCGTCTCAAAGATGAGCCAACGACCGCAGCTATCCTCGAGGATCTCACCTGGCGGCAATGCCGCAATCCGCAACGCCAAACGGTTCTCCAACTTCTTGCTGCGGTCGCGCCAGTCGATGTCGGAGATCCAGTGTACCCGCCAGCCACGCTCGCCGGCTGTCAATCGCACGGAGGCTTCAGGAAACAGGAGAGCGTGGCGTTGCTCCAGCGTCAAGGGCACTGTTTCGCCGCAGACAGGCGCCGACTCCGGCGGCAAGCTTTGGCCTGCCGTCCCCAGGTCGGCATTGCAGTGATCGCAGAACTCACGGTCCTGCGACTCTCTGCCGCACATGCTGCACATTACGCTCATCGGCGAGGGTCCACGCTTGCCTGTCGTGCTTCACAAGAGTCCGTTAGAAAATGGCGCCGGCAAGATCGGCTCCCTCCCCAACAAGGGGGGAGGGAGCAGGAAAGGCACTTTCATTCCAAGAGTCGATTGCGACTTCGCGGCGCCATGCGGGCGCTAATCGAAGACTCGATAATCGTCCTACTTCGTCGTCGGCGGCAGTTCCTTGACTTCGATCCGCTTGAGCGCGACAACGACTTCCGGGCCTCCTTTGGCGGGGCCGTGCTGCTGGATCGCGAAATGCCCGCGTGAGTAAGTCTTCTTCTCGTCGACGTAATCGACCACCTTCTTGCCGTCGAGAATGATCTGGATGCGATTGCCATTGGCGATCACTTCCTGAACGAACCAGGTATCGGGCGGCACGAGCATTTCGGTGATCTTGACGAACCCGTACAGGCTGCCGGTCTTTTGTGGGTCGGGGAAGTTGCTGTTGATCTGAGCTTCGTAGCCCTTCGGATATCCAGGACCGAACTTGGTGCGGAAGTACTGACCGCTGTTCCCCTTTTCGCTGATCTTCGCTTCGATGCGGTAGTGGAAGTTCTCGTAGTCATCGCGTGGGCTGAACAGGTGGCTCGCTTCTTTGCCGCTCGAATAAAGCACGCCGTCCTTCACGTGCCAGTACTTCTGATGCTTGGGATCGAATGTCTTCCAGCCTCCAAGATCCTTGCCGTTGAACAGCGACACCCATCCAGTGTCCGCCTTTTTTTCGTCCGGTTTCTTCGCGTCGGCATCGACCATCGGTGCCATGGTGAAGCTCGCCAAGATCGCAGCGGCGAGCGGCACAATCCACAATCGTCTCATGAGATCAGCTCCCCCAAGGAAGTGTTCGGGCGTGTGGGGAATAGTGTACCAGGCTCGACCGCCGATGCAATGGCCCTCGTCACGCACCGGCCGTGTCAACGCGCCCGTCGTTGAGGCGCAACACCAGGCGGCCCAGCCGGCTGGCTTCGTGCTGGCTATGCGACACATGCAGCACCGTGACCTGAGCCTGGTTCGGCAAGTTCTTGAGCAACTCGATCATCACCTCGCGCGTTTCTTCATCGAGCGAGCTGAGCGGCTCGTCCATCAGCAGAATCGGCGGACGATTGGCAAGCGCCCGCCCCAACGCGATGCGCTGCGTCTCGCCCCCCGACAGCCCAACTGCCTCCCGATCGAGAAGATGCCCGACGTGCAGCCAGTCGGCAAGCTCGCCGACGCGCCGATCGATGTCTCGGCTGGGGTTGCCTCGAATGCTTAGCGCAAAGCCCAGATTCTCGCGCACGGTCATCGTCGTGAACAAGGCGCCGTCCTGGGGCACATAGCCGATGTCACGCTCGGCCGGCGTCAGGTAGGTCACGTCGCGATCGTTCAACTGCACGCGACCCGACTCTACGGGACGCAGACCGGCGATTGCTTCGAGGATTGTCGTCTTGCCGCACCCCGTCTTGCCCATGAGCATGGCGTACGTTCCTTTCGGAACGTGGAACGTGACGTTTCTCAGCTCGAATTCGCCCTGGCGCAGACAGAGGTTCTCGACATCAATCATGACAAAACACGCCCGGCGCATCACCACGATCGTTTCACGCTCGACCTGTGGAAACACGAACGAGTATTTTACGGCGCAGGCGTGCGAGGAATTCCGTTCGATGAATCGGCCACGATGCGTAGGGCGGGGTCCTGGCGCGCCCGGTCTGCCAGTGGAGTCGAATGCGGGCGGGCCAGGAAACCCGCGCTACGGATTGACGCACGCTATTCTTGTGAGCGGGTGCTGAGCATCGCCTATTTCGGCGCCGGCCAGTTCAGGTGGCGGTGCAGGAAGGCGAACGTCCCCTGGCCGTGAATGACATGGCCGCCGGTGAAGAACTCGATCTCAGCGCGGTTGGCGATGCCGACCTGGGCGTAGAAGCGACGGACCTTGGCGTACTCGAAGGCGACGTGCTCATCGAGGCCGACGCCGTCCGAATGGCCCCGCTCGACCATGAACGGCCTGGGCGCAATGAGCGCGGCCATCTCCGCGTAGTTGAAGGTGTTGCCCAGGTCAAACTCGTACATCTCATATTCGCCGGTGAACATGTAGCTGCCGCCCCAATCGAGATTGATGTTCTTCCAAATCCACTCGTTGAAGTCGCCCGAACAGATCGACAGGCAGTAACGCAACAAGATCGACGGAATGCGCATGGCCACTTTGCCGCCGTAGGACAGGCCATAGTAGGCGATGCGTTCGGGGTCGATGAAGTCGAGCGTGACCAGCCAATCGAGGATGCGCTCATGCTGGGCGACGATGAACGAGTAGAGCGACAGGCCGAGCGGGTTGGCCTTGCGAACCGCCTGGCGGAAGTGGTTCATGAAGATGTACGGATTCTGCGGCGCGAACACGACGAAGCCGCGCTCGGCCAGTTGCGTGCCAAAGGAGTTGTAGTACATGGTCTTCTTGTCCTTGTTGCAAACATCCGTCGGCCGGCCTTCGAGCCCATGCTGGCAGACGACGCACGGCCGTTTCTCGCCCGGTTTGATGTCGGTCGGCACGAGCAAGATCCCGTGACAGATGACGTCCTCGTTCAGGTCGAGCACCACTTCATATGCCTTGTACTTCGCCGTCGTGTACAGAAGCCTGGTGCGCGGATTGAGCAGCGCCTTCGATTCGGGGAGCTTGCCGATGATGTTCTCGTGGAAGTGTTTTCGCAACGGCTCCTGCGAGAGCTTCAGCGCGTCGATCGACTTGGTGTCGAGCTTGGACCAGACGTTGGCTTGGCGCTCGCGGACGGCCGGGCCGAGCAGGTTCTGCGTGTAATCGACTGCTTCATCGAATTGTCGCTTCTGTCGAGCGTCGGGATTGAAAGCCAGCCGTAATTCCTTTGGCTCGGTCGAGTTCTCGAGGCGAAGTTTCGACCGCTTCAGGCTATCGGCGTCGATCGGCGGGTCCATCAGGTCTGCGAACGGCTTCGCGTCGAGCGTGACGAGCGAGCGCCCGGCGAACGGAACCTTGTCAAGCATCGTCAACTTGCGAAAGCGTTCGAACTCAGCGGTCATTGCTTTCGGATCGGTGAAGTTGAGCATACCGGGAGCAGCCCCGCCTCGGCGTCCTTTCATCGGCGTCGGCGGACCGGCGATGGCCGGCTCCTTCGCGTATTCGACGTTGACCTTGCGCGCTCCGCTCGGCGCACCACAGAGCATCAACAGCTCTGCATCGCCGAACTCACGCAACAGGCCAAACACATTGCGATAGATCGGTTCCTTGTGCAGATCGTTGCGAATGTTGACGTATCCGCTAATGTTGGTGGCGGTGATGCGCGTGTCGATGGCGGCGCTGTAGAGCGCAATCAGGCCGCCCTCGCCGTAGCCCCACACCTCGACTCCCCTCGCCCCTCCGGGGGAAAGGGGCTGAGGGTGAGGGGGCGACGCCAGCCAATCGATGGCAGCCAGCACCTTTTGCACTTCGTAGCCGATGACGTGTCGTCCCATCTCGTAGGCCATGCGATAGACGAACTCACGGTGCGGCTGGTTGGTGAACACGTTGATGCGATCGCTGCCGGAGTATTGGGCCGACCGGTTGATGGGCGCCGGTACGATCACGCGATATCCGTCCTCCGCCAGAGTCCGAGCGAACTGCGCCTCCTTCGGCACGCCGGCCGCGACGCCGACGAGTTGTTCCGGCGTCCAGTCAGCGTCCGGGATGGCGACCGCGTTTGCTCTCGGCTTCCCGGCTGGCTCAAGCAGCAGTCCTTCGCCGTTCATGCCAGGGAACACGGTCCAGCGAACGGCATACGCCTTGAACCGCTTCGTCTCCGCGACCAGCGATGCTTGCTCGACAGTCGCGATCTTCGTCATCGTGACCGGCAGGCGCTTGTCGACGACGCCGATCATTTTGCGCAATCGTTCGCGATTGGGCGCGACCGATTTGTTGAAGGCATCGACCGAACTGAAATCAGGCTTCCAAAGCTGGCTTCGGTTCTTCTCGGCCAAGATCGTCTGTTTGTCGAGATAGCGATGAATGCCATCGACCATCACCTTGGCTAAGTCCTCCTTGCCCTCCAGGAGCTTGGTGCCGGGCATCGATTGGCCGAGCGCGGTCAACGGGAGGGAAAGGACAGCAATAACTGCCATCAAGATGCGCATGGTGAAATCCTCGGCACGGTGTGTGTGTTCTTGATGATATGCCAAACCGGCCGTAGGGTGCGTGAAACGCACCGCTGGAATGGCGCGTCTCACGCACCCCACATTCCGCCGGTTTTCTCGTGGAAAATTCGATTTTCGTTAGTTTTTTCAGGCGAAACAGTTTATTCTAATAGTGGATATTCTTCGCGAATTCTCCGGGGAGCGATGCTATGTACCGCCTTCGCTGGATCGGCATTATTCTGAGCCTGCTGGTGGCCACGACCGCGCGGGCACAGACCCAGTTGGAAATGGATGAACAGACGCTTCGCTCCAGCCAAATCCCCGTCGACGGCAAAGGATTGCTCGAATTCTTCGAGAAGCAATCGCCCAAGGACGGCGACGCGAGTCGGCTCGAGACACTCATACGCAAGCTCGACAGTGACATCTACACCACACGCGAGCCGGCCAAGCAGGAACTGATCTCGCGCGGCGCTCTGGCCCTGCCCTTTCTGCGCACCGGTTTGGCTAGCCCCAACATGTCGCTGGAGGGCAAGAAACGCGCGGCAATCTGTATCGAGAAGATCGAAGAAAAACGTCAAGGCGTTCCCGTGACGGCGGCGGCACGTGTCCTGGCCGTGCGGAAAGAACCCCGTGCGGCCGAGGTGCTCTTCAATTTCCTGCCGACCATCGGTCCCGACGGCGATGCCGAGGAAGAAGTGCTGGCCTGCCTGGGGCGGCTCACAATCACGCCGGACAAAGTCGATCCGCTGCTCCTGAACGCACTCAAAGATCCGCTGGCGTTCCGTCGCATGGTGGCCGCGTACCTGATCGGCCGACGCGCCGGCCCGCAGCACCGCGAACAGCTGCGATCGCTGTTAAACGACCCCGATGCTCGCGTGGTGCAACGCGTCGGCGAAGGGCTGTTCGGCAAGCGGGCCCCGCAAGCGCTCCTCGAAGCCCAGACCGGCGACGAAAAGCTTCTGCGCGAAACCCTCAAGGTCGAGATCAAGGACGCCGCCCTGCTCGACTTCTTTCACAAGCGAACGCTCAGCGCCGAGGATCAAAAACGCCTGCGCGGCCTGGTGCGCAACCTCGGCAGCACTTTCCATCTCACACGTGAAAAAGCGACGGCGAAAATCCTGAGCGACGGCGGCATCTCGGCCCTTGCGTTTCTGAAAGAAGCCGAGTTCGATTCCGATGTCGAGCGCTCCCGGCGGGCGACCGTACTACGCGAGAAGCTGCAGATGGCCAACAACACAGCCGTGCCGATGGCAGCCGCCCGGTTCTTGGCGCGAGCGCTCCCCAAGAAGGACACCTCGCCGGCGGAGGTCATTCGCACACTCCTAGCCTATGTGCCGTTCGCGGAGGACGAGCAAGTCGAAGAAGAAATCTTGACCTGCATGACGCTCTTGAGCCTGCGTGAGCCTGCCATCGAACCGGAGCTTGTCAAAGCCCTGAGCGATCCGAGCCCGGCGCGCCGGGCCGCGGCGGCCTTCGTGCTCGGCAATGTCGGCGCCAAGGAAGAAATTGCCAGAGTCGCAGCGCTCATGGACGACATCAATCCGATCGTCCGCTTGCGCGCCGCCCAGGGCATGCTCGCCGCCCGCGACATGCGGTCGGTTCCCGCCTTCATCAAGCTCGTCGAGACCGTGCCTCCGACCTACGTTTCGCACGTTCAAGACACCCTCAATCGTCTCGGCGAGCAAAAGGGCCCCACGGATACCATCATCGCCACATCGTCCGATTCGCGCCAGCAAGTCGCTAAAGCCTGGACCAAATGGCTCGCCGACAACAAAGACAAGATCGATCTCACCGATCTGGGCGATCGCGAATCTTTCCTCGGCCTGGTTACCATCTGCGAATACGACGGACAGTTCGGCAACATCCAGGGCCAGGTCTCCGAGCACTCGCGCGGCGGCCCCAAACGCTGGAACTTCACCGGCGTCATGGGCGCCATGGACGCTCATAGCCTGCCCAATGGCCGAGTTCTCGTCGCCGAGAACAACGCCAACAAGGTCACCGAGCGCGACACCAAGGGCGCCATCAAATGGGAGTACATCACCCCCAACAATCCCATCTGCTGTCAGCGCCTGCCCAACGGCAACACGTTTATCGCTTCGTACAACATGGTGATGGAGATCAAGCCCGATCGCACGCAGGTCTATCGCATCACCCCGGGCCCGCAGTTCTATATCTTCAGCGCTCACAAAGCACGCAACGGCCACATCGTCGCCATCACCGCCCAGGGCCTGATCATCGAAATGGAAGTCCCCTCCGGCAAGCAAATTCATACCGTGCAGACGCAAACGCTCGGCAACTGGTGCAGCGTCGAGCTTCTGCCCAACGGCAACTACCTCGTCGCCAGCATGAACCCCGGCACCGTCCGCGAAATCGATCGCAAGGGCACCGAAGTTTGGAGCAAGCAAATCAACGGGGTCTTCCGCGCCACTCGCATGCCCAACGGCAACATCCTCGCCGCCAGCATGAACACCCGCCAGGTCGTCGAGATCGAGCGCCCGTCCGGCAACATCCGCTGGACCATCAACACCACCGGCCGCCCCTGGGCCGTGCACTATCGCTGATCGCACCTGAGCAAAACCAAGAAAACTCCACGGGGGCACAGCGCGGCCGAGCCGCAAAGAACTATCCACGAAGGGCCACCGAGAGCACCAAGAATTGGGTGGCGAAATTCGGCACGGTTACCTCCATTGCTTGAAAAGCCTTGCGACATGAAACCCAAATTCGAGCCTCGCCCTCTCGTGCCGTTTGCAAACCATGTCCTGCACCCCGCGTGAGTGACCCTGCTCACAACGACGTGCTGGACATTTCGGTCGACACCGCGCGGTGAACGAAGTAGGATGACCCCGGCAAGCCGAGTCGCTTATCTCCCGACAACCTGCGGCTCGCCCGTAGGTTCACTCCGCAATGACGCCGATTCGCCGCGTGCTTCTTCTTTGGCTCTTCATGTTTTGGCAGGGCGGGTTTCTGTTCTATGGCGCCGTCGTCGTCACGATCGGCAGCACGGTGCTGGAAAGCGATTTCGCGCAAGGCCTGATCACACGCTACGTCGCTGTCGCTCTGAACATAACCGGCGGAGTCGTTCTCCTGGCATGGACCTGGGACCTGATCAGCGAGCGACATTCCCGGCTCACCCTTCGGTGGTCGGCTTGGACCATGCTTTTGGCATCCGTTATTGCTTTGGCATGCATCCATCCGAACATGGACGCGCTCATCGATGCGCACCGCAAAACACTGCATGACGCCGATCGGTTTCATCACTTGCACCGCTGGTATCTGCGAATTTCCACGGCGCAATGGTTGACGAGCGTCGTATTCACGTGGTGGACGGTGCAGAACTGGCGGGAAAGCGATAGCGAGGCGGGAAGCGAGCCGCGTGCGAAAGCCGGCGAAGGAAATGAAAAAAGCGGGTGAAGGGAATCGAACCCTCGTGGTCGGCTTGGGAAGCCGATGCACTACCATTGTGCTACACCCGCGTGGAGTTTATTTTAGCTGCGGATTTCGTTCGTGCAAGCGAAATCTTGAGCGTGATTTGCTTGACAATCGCCCGTGCCCTCTGGTAGTGTCGATGAAAGAGACATATCTTGGCTGGGTCGATGGTCCGATCGATTTTGGAGTCTTCCGATGCGTTCGCTAAAGGTGACCGGCTGGTTCGTTGCAATCGCGGCGTTGTTCCTCGCTCCGCAGTGGGCACGGCCGCAAGGCCGACTCGGCGATACCAAGAGCTTGGATAAAGCGTTTGGGGAAAATGGTCTGCGTCGAAGCGCCCTGATCCGAGGTGACGAGCAGGCGACGAAGGCAGACGCCGCCATTGCCGAGGCGGTCGCCAACTATTACCTGTATCGGCTCACGCATGTTGAGCTGGATCCTGTCAAGGTGCACGCAGGTTTTTCGTCCGAGATTTCCAACCTGACCGAACTGACGATTGACAAGAAACCACGGCCGAACCGCGCCTACATCGACTTGCTCGGCCCGGCGCTGGTGCGCAGCACGAAAGAAGTCCTGGCCAATCGCGATGTCAAGATCACCAGCAACCAGGCCTGCGTCATCCATACGGCGATGATGCTGCCGGTGATGGCCAAGCTGAAGCAGACCGACATCAACGATTTTCTCGCCGAGTTGATCGAAGATAAGTCGACGCACGACGCCGTTCGGCTCTACGCGTTGCGGGCGATGCGTGACGCGATGCCGGCATATCGCCAGCCGGACGACCTGGAGTTGTACATCGACAAGGACAAAAAGCGCATCGATCGCGATGCACGCTATGTCGGTCTGTTGACGAACTACATCAACGTGAAGGCCAACGCCGACAGCGCGACGCTGGGCGATCTGGCGGCGGTGCGATTCGTTCGCAAAGAAGCGATCATCGCGCTCGGTCAGGCCGGGACGCCGGCGGTCATCGCGGGAAAGCTCGGCAAGAACGAGATCACCCGCGGCATGATCGCACCGACGCTGCTCAATGTAATGGCTGGCAACGTTCAGCCGCCGCCCAGCTTGCAAGAAAAAATCGAAGCCGCCATCGGCGCCTGCAACATGAAGAGGGGCTTCATCAGCGACTACGACTCAACGGTGACAACGTACCTGATCGGTAAGACCATCATGGAGTTCGTCAACGACTACAAAAAGGACTTTCAGCAAATTGCCGTCACGGGCAAGGACCGCAAGCTGCCGAAAATCGCCTACAAGCACGACGCCCAGCGGTTGAAAGATGCACTGGCCAAGTACCCAGAAAACGTCGGGACGCCGGCATCAACCGAGCTAAAGAAAAAGGCAGACCTCATCTTGCAAAGGATTGCCACGCCTGCCACCGGCGCCCTCTATTCGCTGCCGGACGAGCCGCGCGTTAACGATTTGCGTTTGTGGTTGAAGGCGCCGGCGAACGGCAAGGTTTTCCCGAATCTGAAGGCGCCGGAAGTCATCTTGCCGTGATTGAATCATTCGCTGCGTGTCCATGCGGCGCCTGGCGAACGCCAAGGCGAGCGGCAGGACGTGATTACCCCCTCTCCCTCCGGGTGAGGGGTTGGGGGTGATGGCAAACCACGGGAAACCGGAGGTCTCACCCTCACCCCCGGCCCCTCTCCCGGAGGGAGAGGGGAGGCAAAGACTTGTCGAACGCCAAACGAAGAAATACCAGGAGACCTCGCGCTTGGATGACGCCGTCGTGATCGGGTCCGGGCCCAACGGTCTGGCGGCGGCGCTGACGTTGGCGCAGGCCGGCTGGCGCGTCCGCATCCTCGAAGCGCAAGCTCGTCCCGGCGGCGCCCTCTATTCGCTCGAAACCACGCTTCCCGGCTACATCCACGACGTCGGCGCCGCCTTCTTCCCGTTCGGTCAAGTCAGCCCGGCCTTTCAACATTTCCGATTAGCTGACGTCGGCCTCGAGTGGCGCGGCGGCGTTTACGAAAGCGCGCATCCAGCGCTCGACGGCACGTGCCCGACAGTCGCCCGCGACGTCGATCGAGCGGCGGCAACGTTCGGCGCCGATGCCGACGCATGGCGCTGGTTCGCCGGCTGGCAGGCCGAGATGGGCCAGCGCCTTGGCGAGATGCTGCTCACACCACTTTGGGAGCCCGGTCCAGCCTGGCGACTGGGCTTCATGAACCTTTTACGGCTCGGCATCGCCGGCGTGCGTTCGGCCGCGGGTTATGCCAACGGGCTCTTCACCACCGAGGCGGCGCAGCGCGTCATCCCCGCTTTGTCCTTGCACGGCGACATCGGACCGGACGACTTCGGCGGCGCCGCCATCGGCGTCGTTCTCGCCCTGTTGGCGGCCGGTGACGGCTTTCAGGTTCCGGCCGGCGGGGCTCGATCGATCACCCACGCGCTGCTCAAGCGCATCGAACAACACGGCGGCCAACTACATCTCAGCTCGCGCGTCGAATCGATTGTCGTCAAGCAACATCGGGCCGTCGCGGTCCGAACCGAGGGCGGCGACGAGATTCCGTTCGCCAAGGCGGTGCTGGCCGACGTCGGCGCGCCGGCGCTCTACTTCAAGCTCCTGCCCGATCGCTGTGTTTCCGGTTGGGTTCGCCAATCGATGCGGGCGTTTCGCTATGGCTGGGGCACGTTCAAGATGGATTGGGCGCTTGCCGGGCCGGTTCCGTGGCTCGCGGAGCCGGCACGGCAGGCGGCCGTCGTGCACACCGGCGAAAACATGGACGATCTGCGCACGTTCACCGGCGAGGCGCGGACGGGCCAGTTGCCGACGAATCCGTACCTGGTGATAGGCCAACAATCGCTGCTCGATGCCACGCGTGCGCCGGCGGGGGGCCATACGCTCTGGGCGTATTCGCATGTGCCGTCGCAGATGCCCGGCGGATGGGAGAAACATCGGGAGGAGTTCGCGGATCGTATCGAGGCGCGGATCGAAGGGCTCGCTCCGGGATTTCGCACGCTGATTCGCGACCGAGCGATTTTCGCCCCGTCGGACCTCGAGCGGATGAACGAGAATCTCGTCGGCGGCGATCTAGGCGGAGGCAGCGCTCAGTTCTCGCACCAGTTCTTCTGGCGGCCGGTCTTCCCGTACTTCCGCTATCGCACGCCGGTCGAAGGCGCCTACCTGTGCTCCGCGTCCGCCCTGCCCGGCCCCGGCGTTCACGGCGCATGCGGCTTCAATGCCGCAAACGCGGCGCTTGCCGATTGTGAGTAGGTAAGGCTTTCCAGCCTGACGTTCAACCGGGCATTGTCAGGCTGCAAAGCCTGACCTACGCTACGGCGCTTTGCGGCTCTTCGTCACCTGGAATCGAAGCGAGTCGGCGCCCATGAGGACGTAGTTCGTTGACGCCCTCGCTACGAGCGCGTTGAAGATGGTTTGATTGTTGGTGCGGCGGCTTGACGACAGAATCTGCACCATACTCGGCGGCAGGTTCGTCAGCGCCTTGCCCGACGACGTCACGCCGGACCCGCCCATGAGCGGCACGCGCATCACGAGGTTAGTCCGTTTTGCGGCCAACTGCATGCGAAGCATCTGAAGCTGATGCTCGATCGTCTGGGGCATTCCCAGGTGCGGATTGTCGCGCAAATCCATGCGGACGTTGTTCAATTCGTCTCCGATCAGAGCCGTGTGCATCCCTTCCGCGATGTCGGCGGGGAGCGGAATCTCCAAGATCACGCGATGTTTCGTTCCCTTGAACGCTCGCAGGGTGACGATGGCCTTCAGGGCCTCGCCCGGCGCCAGCGTGTCGTTGACGAGTTCGCACGATTCGATCTCGGCGGTGCGGCGTTCGGGATGCACCTCGGTCGAACATTCGATCGACTTGATGCGCAGCGTCTCGAACGAATTGGCGCCGAGCATCTGAACGAGTTGAGCAAGCGGAGCGTAGAGCTGCTGTGCCGCGCGGTCGCCGACGAACATAGGGCCGGCGGCCCAGTCGTCGAACATCATGGAGCCATGCCCGTCGACCTCGATGCGCGCCTTGACCCGGGCCGACATTTCTTCCGGGAAGTTGCCTTCCATGTCGACGGAGTTGGTGAGAGCCGCGTGCACGAGCGGGCCCATCATTGTTTTCAACCGGGCGATTTTGACGTTGAACGTCTGCGGCTTGCCTTCGGGCTCACGCACGATCGTGGACGACAGCGGCATCATGTCCGGCTGCCGATCGAGCCAGCCGGCGACGCACGTGCTGGTGTCGGCATTGATGATGCCGACCGTACGCATCGGCGAGCCGAGCTTGAAGCTGATGCTGACGCGCGGGTAGATCGCATGCGTGTACCCGGTCATGAGGGGCAGATCGCAGCTGCCGAGGCTCATGAACGGATGCCCGAAGCCGTAGACACGTTTGCCTTCGACATGCGTGACGGTGCCGATGCCGGACATGTCGAAATCGCCGGTGATCATGGCGATGGAGAGGGCGCTGCCGGGCGCGAGGGGGATGTTGCGTTCCTCGGCGGGGATGTTGCCTCCGACGCCGCCACCTTGCATCGGAACGAGTCCGGTGTCCTTGAAGTAATCGCGCAAGACCGCCAGGCTGCGCGGCGACATGCCGCTCGTCATCACCGGTGTCTTCAGCGGGATGAGCCACAAACCGTCGGCGGCCGTCGGCGTCGGCTCGCGATAATCGTTCGAAATCGTCACGTCGTTGTAAGCCCGGCCATCGAGCAGAATGGGGCGGGACAGCCCAATGCGCGTCGGCTTCTTCTTGGCGTCGGCGATCTCACGCCGCTCGTGCGCTGCCGCGAAACTGACCATCTGGCTGAACGGCGTCACGCCGGCAATCGGCTCTTTGCCGAAGGCCCAGGTGTACGCGACGGCGCCGAGCAGCTTGCCGTCGACATAGATCGGGCTGCCGCTCATGCCCTGAATGACACCGCTCTTCTCCAGGTTCATCCCCGACAGTCGGCACAGGATCAGATCGCGGCCCGGACTGCTGTTGCGCATGACTCCCAAAACTTCGGCCTGAAACGTTTCAATCTTGACCCCTTTGACGACGCTCCTCCCCTCCCCGCGCATGCCGGGCTTGATGTCGTCCACGTTCCAGAACGCCTGCGCCTTCGGCAATGCCGCGGGCTGCTGCGAGTAGAGGAACGGGCATAGAAGAAGGGCAAACGCGATAGGGCCGAGCAGTCGTGTCATCAAGGACTCCAGGTAGGAGGGCACGCGCAGGAAGGCCACGAGAATTATACCACATGCCACGAAACGAGTGAACATAGGGTTGCCAGGAAAAATCGGCGACCAGGCTAGGAGTAGCCCTGAATCGTAAAGAGGAGACCCTCCGGGAGATGACGCATCCACAGAGATATCCCCGTTGCGCACTCCGCGTTCACAGAGCTGTCTGCGTTTTGAACTTGGTAGATTGCTAGCGGCCGCTCCGTGGCGATGGCGAGTTGAATACGTGCCTCATGACCTCCTACTGTTGATCCCATGCCTCAGTCGCGTAGGCATGCACGAGACGATCGCAGGTCTCCTCGACCGAATCGGTGACGTGGAAGAGATCCAGATCGCCTTCATCGACCCTGCCGCCTTCGACCATCTGACGCTTTATCCAATCGATGAGGCCCTGCCAATAGTTAGATCCGAACAGGATGATCGGGAAGCGCGGGATTTTTTCGGTCTGCACGAGCGTGAGCGCCTCGAAGAGTTCGTCGAGCGTGCCGAAGCCGCCGGGGAAGAGGACGAAGCCTTCGGAGTACTTCATGAAGATCGTCTTGCGGCAAAAGAAGTAATGGAAGTCGACGGAGACGTTGACGTAGGGATTGAGGGCCTGCTCGGCGGGGAGTTCGATGTTGCAGCCGATGGACAGGCCGCCGGCTTCGTGGGCGCCGCGGTTGGCGGCTTCCATGATGCCCGGCCCGCCGCCCGTGACGACGGCGAAGCCGGCCTCGGCGAGCGCCTTGCCAAGCTGGCGGGCGGCGGCGTACATCGGATCGCTCTCCAACGCCCGGGCCGAGCCGAAGATGGTGACGGCCGCCCCGACCTCGGCGAGCGCGTCGAAGGCGTGGATGAACTCGCCCATGATGCGCATGACGCGCCACGGGTCGTGTTGCGTGAACTCCGCCTGCGCCGGCACGCGCGGCATCGGCCGGCGGTGCTTGGGACGTTTCAGCAGCAGCTCGTCTTCGGTCTTTTTCCCCATGCGAGCGGCTCGGCTCAGCGCCACATTGGGGATGCCGTCGCCCGGGACGGTCGGCGTGCTTTTCTTGCGTGCGGGTTTCTTCGCCATGAGCTCACTCGAGGATCGTCATTTGGCGGCCGGAATCCGTTCGACGCGCCAGCCCTTTACATCCGGGTCACGGAAGAAGTTGGCCGGCACCCCCGGATTGATCTGGACGGTTTTGAAGTCCCACGTGACCTCCGTGCGATTCGGCAAAAGCACCCAGATTTGGGCCGGCAGGTTGTTCGATCGTGCGATCGAGATGCGCGCCTCGGAGAATTCCGCACGATCAACGGCATTCCTCGGCCGGACTATGAGGTAGCGATAGTACTTATCCGGCGCTTGGGGTGTTTCCGACTTCATCTCGTATCGACCCTGCGCCAGCTTCTTGTCGGCGACGAATGCGAAAAACGGAATCGACTTGAAGTACTGCGTCGGCAGGGCGTGGACGCGAACGGTTTTGGCCGCCGGCAGATACTCGTACAAATGCGTCTCGGTCGCGATGTGTCTCTGCGCGACCGACCCGTCGATCGACTTCGATTCGAAGTTGAGCCGGACGCGATTGCCGTCCCGCGTCAAAAGCACCAGGCCCTTCGACGTAGTCAGCGCGCCGAGCGCCTTGTCGAGCGTCTGGTGTTCGACCGCGCACGCGAGGTCCTTGAGACTCTCGGCCGCTCGGTACCAGTCACGCAAGACTGCGGCGAGCTCTGCGTCGGGTTGCTGCGCAGCGATTGGGCCGGCAAGGAGCAGAATGGCGAGAAGGGAACTACGCATGGAATCCGTTCCGGAGAGTTGAAACTGCGCCCGATGCCCGCGTGGCGCGACGCGAGCGCTAAACGAAGCGTGAGCTACTTCTGGTTCACGCTGACCGGCGTCTTGGGCTGCACGCGCTCGACGCGCCAACCCTTCGGCTGATCGGGCTGAAAATAGGCGTCCGGGATTTGCCGATCGAGCTGTAGGTTCTTGAAGTTCCAGGTGATCTCGCTCTTGTTGGCCTGCAGGTACCAGATTTGCGCCGGCAGGTTTGTGTTGCGATACAAGCTCAGCCGTGCCTCGACGAAGTCCTGCTTGTCCTGGTCCGTCCGCGGCCGAATCAGAATGTAGTGGTAAAACTCGTCGCGCTTTTCCGGGACGACGTGCCGCATCTCGTAGCGAAGCTTGGCCTGCTCGGCACCCATGCCGAACAGGAACGACAGAAAGCTCTCTTGATAGCCGTCCTTCTTGTTGCGCGGCATGTCGTGGATGCGGATGGTGCTGGTCGCCGGCGCGTACTCATAAAGAAACGCGCCGTTGCAAATGTACTTCTCAAAGACCTTCGTGTCGCTTGCCTTGGCCAATTCGAGCCGCGCCTTGGCGCCTGCATCCTTCGGCGCTGGTTTCACAAACATCGCGTAGCCCTTGAAATCGTCCCGAGCGCCGAGCGATTTGTCGAGCGTGGAGCGCTCCACCTCGGCAACGAAGCTGCGCAAGTCGGTCATCGCCTTTTCCCAGCCACGCAAGACGGTGTCCAAGTTCTCCGCGCCCGGTTGCTGAGCGGGTACAGACGTGACGATGAAGAATAGGCCAAGCAAGGAGAGCACAAAGATCCGCATGATCGAGTTCTCCGTCAGGAGCATGGGGCGTCCATCCCTTATAACAAGTGGCCGCGGATGCGCTAAGCGGAGATTGGAACTCAACCACAGATGAACACGGATAAACACGGATGAAAAGAGGAATAGGCGATGCCCGCTACCTGGATAACCCATTCTTCCTCTGCTTCCTATCCGTGTTCATCTGTGTTCATCCGTGTTTTTTTTCAGTCTTTACCGAAGTGACTGGAGATACGCCAGCAGGTCCTGCAACTCACGCCTCGTCAGTTGGGCGTCGAGCCCCTGCGGCATGATCGACACGCGGCCCGGCGCGAAGGTCTCGATCTCGTCGCGGCCGACGCGAATCTCGACGCGTTCCGTCGTCATTAGATAAACGGCGTCGCTGCTTTCGCGGGACAGAATGCCGCTGTAGGTTTTGCCTTTTTTGGTCTCGACGACGTACGGTTCGAAGCCGCGCGCGAAACTAACGCTGGGGAATGCGATCGACTCCAGAAGATCGCGGCCGGAGCGGATGGCGCCGATCTTGCCGAGGTCGGGCCCGACGCCGCCGCCTTTGTTGTTGATGGCGTGGCATGTGGAGCACGCCGCCTTGTTACCGAAGTAGATGTCGCGTCCCTGCTCGATGCTGCCGCCGGTCGCGAGAGGCATGAGTTCATCGAGCCGAGCTTTCTGTTTGGCGGCATCGACGTTGAGCCGTTTCGCCAGATCCTGCACGCGATAGCGACTGTCATCGGGAACGTGCTTCAGCGCCTTCTCAATTGCTCCGGGCGTCAGACTCGTCAAGTTGGCGTTCTTTTCGAGCGCGGTCAGGAGCGCCAGACCGACGGGAAGCGACGTGTTCTTTTCATAGGCAGCGAGCAGCATCGGCAACTCGATCGGTCCCGCGGACGCCACGGCGGTGGTCAATCGCTGCAACTGGTTTTCTTCGAGCTTGGCTTGGCTCAGGCCTTTCGCAACCGCCAAGCGTGCCAAGGGAGGTTGATCGTTTTTGAGATGCGTCAACAGGAACTCGAATGCGTGTGCGCCGATCAGCCCGCCACGCATGGCGAGTGCACCGAACGCGGCCAGCCGCGTTTCAGGCGACCGTTTGAAGTCGAGGACCATCCTATCGAGCGTTCGATCGAACGCTGTCAGCCCGCGCGTTCGTAGGACGGTAATCGCCTCTCGAACAAGTTCCTCGTCGTTTTGATCGAGCGCTTTGCCGATCTCCTTCGTCCAATCCGGCGGCAGCTTGGCGAGCGGGGCTCTGCCCATGACTTCCAGGACAATCAGCCGTGTTGAGCGTGCCCCATCCCCCGCAAGGCTCTTCGCCATCAGGTCCTGAACAGTCGGCTCCTTGCTCAGAGCGAGCAAGACGCTGGTCAACGTTTCACGCGGGACCAGGTTGCCTTGCCGGGTCGAGAGCCAGTCGGCCAAGAGCCCCTTTATCTCCGCCGCCCATTTGGGCCGCGACGCCACGATGTCGAGTGCGGCACGCGTCAGCGCCTTGCTGTCGCTGTTGAACTGAGCCGCCAATTCGTCGCGGGTGAGGTTCCCGTTCGGCATCTGATCGAGCGCGAGAAGCGCCGCCCGGCGAACGAGCGGGTTGCGATCGTTGAGATACGCTGCCGTTTTGTCGCGGTGGTCGATCTGGATGAGGGCGTAGATGAGCGCATGCTCCAGAAAACGATCGCCGGCTTCCGGAACCGCTTCCATGATCGGGGCAATGGCGTCGGCGTGCTTGATCCTGCCCAATGCCGTCGCCGCCTGACGCTGCGCGGCTGGATGATCCTTGGCGACTATTTTCAGCAAGCTCGGCAACGCCTTAACATCGCGGTGCAGCCCGACGGAGTGCAGCGCCGACAGCTTGACGCTCAACTCTTTGTCGTTGACGAACGAACGCACGAACTGTCTCGCCTCAGGATCGTCGATGCGTGTGGCGATCCAGACCGAATCGCGGACAAAGTGCGTCGTGTTCGGATTGAGTTCGATCGTCTTTTGCAGTCCGGGCAATACACTCTTGCCTCGCCGGGCCAACTCTTCAATGCCGTGATCGCGGACGTCGGGGCCAAAGTAGAACATCGCCCGAATGATGTCGCTTTCGGACCGCTTAGTCCAATCCCATCTTGAAAAACGCAGCTCGCTTACGCGCTCGTCGTCCATAGGCTTCATGTCGGACTTGCGGATGCGGTAGATGGCGCCCTTGAACTCGGGCTTCGCGGTTTGCGAAGTCGGACAACCGATGCGAAACCAGCCGCCGGTGTCGATCACGAGCAAGCTGCCGTCCGCGTCTTCAAAGACGTCGGTCGGGTGGAAGTTCTTGTCGTCGGTCGTCAAGAAGTCCTCGGTCTTGCAGACAAAGCCGGCCCCTTTGCGTTCGAGAATGTGGCGCTGGATGCGATGCCGATTGAACTGCGCGGTGAAGAGATTGTTGCGATACTCGTCGCCGAAGGCGCGACCGCGATAACGCATGATGCCCGACGGGGCGACCCAGCCGAGGTTTTCGATGGCGGGCAAGAGATCGCCGGTGCGCGGGAACTCCTTCGACACTTCGTGCCAGGGATAGTTGCCCCCTTCGATCGCGAAGATGATGCCGTCGTTTCGGCTCGGCAGGTTGTGCAGGATATCGACGGTCACCATAGGCTCGCCCTCGTCGGTGAAGGCGATTTCGACGGGGTTGTCCATGCCGCCGCCGCAAACGACTTCGACGTCGGAGCCATCGGGCCGGCAGTGAAAAATGCGCGCGGCCTTCCCCTTCGACACGCTGCCGTCCTTGCGAACGATCTCGTGCCCGTGCCGCCCGTCGCACCAGTAGATGCGTCCATCGGGCCCAAGGAACGGGCCGTGAATGTCCGCGGCATTGCCGATGAAGTTAAACTTGCTGACCAGCTCGCTGCGATCAAGCTCAAACTCCCCTCGCCCTCCGGGAGAGGGGTTGGGGGTGAGGGTTTTCTTCGGGCGTTCGGTGAGCTTCCAGATGTGCGGCGCCGCGGTCACGTAGAGCGCGTTCTGATGCCAAAGCGCGCCGGAGGGAAAAGTCATCTTGTCGGCATAGACGCGCGTTTTTGCGAAGCGTCCCTTGGAGTCCATGCCTTCCAAGAGCAGTACCTTGTTCGGCAGCTCTTTCAACAAATCGGCTGCTTTGAGATTCAGTCCCGACGACTCCGCGACGAACAGCCGCCCCTGGTGATCGAAGTTCGCCATCATTGGATGATTGACAAGCGGCGGCCCTGCGACGAGTTCGACGACGAAGCCGGGGGGAACTTTGAGGCGGGCTGCGAGGTCGGCGGATTGACCTTCAGCCCACGATGTCACGGATAACCACGCCAGTAGCAATGCAAACAAACGCATTTTC
>Ga0194128_10001263_pt1 | contig 44212 bp, 43 predicted proteins | sample TA2KigCa65mmetaG_FD_148650 | JGI IMG/M metagenome (GOLD analysis project Ga0194128, IMG submission 148650) | Freshwater microbial communities from Lake Tanganyika, Tanzania - TA2015037 Kigoma Deep Cast 65m | ecosystem: Environmental > Aquatic > Freshwater > Lake | place: Tanzania: Lake...
GCGGGGCGCTCCCAGTGCGTCCTGAACGGCACGTCCCCGAGTCCATCGCGACCATGTATCGCCTCCGCGCGTGGGCCTTGGCACGAGGGCGTCCGTGTCTCGCATGTGGCCACGGAGGCGAACGATAATTACTGACACAGTAGTACTAGCGCGTCAGAGGTGCTTCGCGAGAAACCGCTTCGCCTCGTCGAAGCTCCGCGCGGCGGTCGGCGCGTCGTAGCCCGGGTGCGTGCGCACCGCGAAGCCGTGGCGGGCGCCCTCGTAGAACGTGAACTCACAGGCTTTCCCGAGCGCGCGCATCCGCGCCTCCATCCGGTGCATGCCGTCGACCGGCGCCTGTTCGTCCTCGGTGCCGTGCATGACGAGGGTCGGCACGTTCACGCTCTCGACCAGGTCGAACGGCTGCGCGCCGGGCACGGCGCGCGCGGACCGGAAAGCAAAGCCGTGGAAGACGACGACGACCCGTAGCTCCGGATGCGCGCGCGCGGCCATGAGCGCGTGGATGCCGCCGCGACAGAAGCCGAACACCGCCACCCGGCGCTGATCGACCCGGCCGACGGACCGCAGATAGCGCAACGCGCCCTTCATGTCGTCGTCCACGGGGCCGTCCGGAGGATTGTCGCCGCGCACTTTCCAGCCGTGGAGCAGCGCGACGTATCCCCACTCGGCGAGGCGGCGCGCGATCTCGATGTACCCGTCGTCGGGGCCGGCCACGCCGCGCAGGATCACCACGGTCGGATGCGGTCCGTCGCCCTCCGGGGTGACGAGATAGGACGGAATGCTCGTCTCGCCGTCGGCGCTCGCGTAGGTGACGGGATCCACGCGCACCGTCATTTCGCCAGCGCCGCCTGCATCCGTGCGAGGGCCGAGCCGTAGATGTGCGCCGGTCGGACGATCATCGCGACGCGCTTGTCCTCGTTCGTGATGCGGTCGTACTCGTCCCAGTCCCGGCTGCGCCGTCGCGTCGTCGCGCTGAAGATGTGACGGCGCGCGATGCGCAGCGTCTCCGGGTCCGCGTTGCCGGAGTGGATCATCTCCGCCGTGCCCTCGAAGACGAGGAAGCCCGACCACCAGTCGACGTGCGAGACGAGCACGGAGCACCGCGGGTCACGCAGCAGGTTCTTGAACTTCGCGCGCGTCTCGGTGATCGAGATGCCGACGCCGCCGTCGCGCGGATACACCGTGACGATGCTGAGCTGCGGCATCCCGTTCCGCCGGAACGACGTCAGCACGCCCTGCGGGTTGTCGTGGAGGAACTGCTCGATCTGTGGCGGCAGCGGAGACTTCGTGGGCGTGCGTGCGCTCCTGTCAGATCCGGTTCACAACGCAGCGAGCTCGCGCGCGATCGCGGCGGCGACCTCCGCGTTGCGCCGCAGCAGGGCCACGTTCGCGCGCAGCGAGCGACCCTCGCTCATCGTGCCGAGCGCGCGGAGCAGATACGGCGTGAGCGCCGCCCCCGCCACGCCCTCTCGCGCGGCCTCGCTGACCGCACGCGCGACCGTCGCGTCGCCCTCGTCGGCGGCGAGCGCCGCATCCGCCGGCGGCGGCACGGCGATGACCAGCCCCGCGCCGCGATCGACCTGCGCGCGCACGATCCGCGCCGCGCGCTCCGCGTCGTCCACGCGATGGGCCAGGCGCAGCCCGCTCTCGCGCACGTAGAAGGCGGGGAAGTCGTCGGTGCCGTAGCCGATGACGGGCACGCCGAGCGTCTCGAGGTGCTCGAGCGTGCGCGGCAGGTCGAGGATCAGCTTCGCGCCCGCGCAGACGACGCACACGGGGTGGCGCGCGATGGCCCCGAGGTCGGCCGAGACGTCGAACGTGCGCTCGGCGTCGCGGTGCACGCCGCCGATGCCGCCGGTCGCGAAGACCGCGACGCCCGCGCGCGCCGCGATCTCGACGGTCGCGGCAACGGTGGTGGCGCCGATGCGCTTGGGATCCGCGAGGACAGGCGCGAGGTCGCGGAGCGAGACCTTGGCGATCTCGTCCTCCATCGCGAGCCGCTCGACGAGCGCGCTGTCCGCCCCGACGACGGCCCGGCCATCCGCCAGGGCGATCGTCGCGGGGGTGGCGCCGCCGGCGCGAACGATCCGCTCGAGCTCGCGCGCGGTCTCGAGATTGACCGGCCGTGGCAGGCCGTGCGCGATGACCGTCGACTCGAGCGCGACCACGGGCCGGCGCGCCGCGAGCGCCTCGCGCACCTCGCGCGAGACCGCGAGCTTCACGGCGTCGACTCAGAACCCGCTGACGTACGGAAGCTTCTTCGCCGTCGCCTCGATCGCGCCGCCCGCCTCGAGGAGCACGGCCGTCGAATCCCACGTGCCCTGCACGAGCTGGTTGCGCGGACCGTCGGGGATGCGTGCCTGGATCACCTTGTCGCCGAAGCGCACCTGCTGCTTCTCCACGTCGACGTCCACGGTCTCTTTCGGAGAGCGCTCGACCGCCTTCTGCAGCCACTCGAGGTCCGCCTGCGAGATCGTGAGGCAGGGGATGCCGAGCATCGTGCAGTTGCCGAAGAAGATCTCGCCGTACGAGCCGCCGACGATCGCGCGGATGCCCCAGCGCATCAGCGCCTGCGGCGCGTGCTCGCGCGAGGAGCCGCAGCCGAAGTTCTGTCCGACCACGAGCACCGACGCCCCTTTGTAGACGGGCTGGTTGAACGGGTGCTCGGGGTTCGCCTTCTTCGCGTCCTCGAACGCGTGCTCACCCATGCTCTCGAACGTGACTTCCTTGAGGAAGCGGGCCGGGATGATGCGGTCCGTGTCGATGTCGTTGCCGGTCACGGGGATGCCGCGTCCGGCGACGTGCTTGCGCACGTACTCGGTGCTCATCGAAGGATCTCCCTCACGTCGGCGACGGCGCCGGTGATCGCGGCGGCGGCGACCATCGCCGGGCTCATCAAGAGCGTGCGACCCGTCGGGCTGCCCTGCCGGCCGATGAAGTTGCGGTTGCTGGACGAGGCGCTCATCTCGCGGCCGACGAGCTGATCGGGGTTCATGCCGAGGCACATCGAGCAGCCGGCCTTGCGCCACTCGAAGCCCGCCGCCTTGAAGATCTCGTGCAGGCCTTCCGCTTCGGCGGCCTTCTCGACCTGCTGCGAGCCGGGCACGATGAGCGCGCGCACGTGCTTCGCGACCTTGCCCTTCTTCGCGACCTCGGCGGCGGCGCGGAGGTCGGAGAGACGGCCGTTCGTGCACGAGCCGACGAAGGCGACGTCGATCTTCGCGCCCTTGATCGGCTGTCCTGCCTTGAAGTCCATGTGCGCGAGCGCTTCGCGGAACGTCGGGCGCTCGGCCTCCGGCTGCGCGTCCGGCGACGGGATCGTCTGGCTCACGCCGACCGACATCCCCGGGTTGATGCCCCACGTGACCACCGGCTCGATCGCGTTGCCGTCCAGCTTCGCGACGTCGTCGAACGCGGCGCCCGTCTCGGTCGCCATCGACCTCCACCACTTCGCCGCGTTGTCGAAGGCGGCGCCCTGGGGCACGTACGGCCGGCCACGCATGTAGTCGATCGTCGTCTGGTCGGGATTCACGTACCCGCAGCGCGCGCCGCCCTCGATCGACATGTTGCAGACGGTGAGCCGCTCTTCCATCGTCATGCGCTCGATGACGGAGCCGGCGTATTCGTACGCGTACCCCACGCCGCCCTTCACGCCGAGCTGGTTGATGATGAAGAGGATCACGTCCTTCGCGTAGACGCCCTGCGCGAGCGCGCCGTCCACGCGCACCTGCCGCAGCTTCGGCTTCGCCATCGCCAGGCACTGCGTGGCGAGCACGTCGCGCACCTGCGTCGTGCCGATGCCGAACGCGATCGCGCCGACCGCGCCGTGCGTGGACGTGTGGCTATCGCCGCACGCGATCGTCATGCCCGGCTGGCTCAGCCCGAGCTCGGGCCCGATCACGTGAACGATGCCTTGCCGACCCGTCGCCATGTCGAACAGGGGCACGCCGAAGTCCTTGGCGTTGCGGATCATGTGGACCGCCATCTCCTCCGCCAGCGGATCGGCGTAAGGACGCGTCTGATCCGTCGTTGGGATGATGTGGTCGAGCGTCGCGAACGTGCGCTCGGGCATGCGAACCTTGAGCTTCGAATCCTTCAGCATCTGGAACGCCTGCGGCGTCGTCACCTCGTGGATGAGGTGGAGGCCGATCAGGAGCTGCGTCTGCCCGGACGGCAGCGTCCGGACGGTGTGCGCTTCCCAGACCTTGTCGAGCAGCGTGCGTGCCATGGGTTCCCTCCTGCGAGGGCCGTATCCTGCCGTAGCCGCGACTGTGTAGTCTAGTGAAAGGTTCTGCACTGAATGTTAAGGGTGGCTACATGATCGACACGGGGCTGTTCCCCGCGCTGGAGACGCTGCTCGCGGTGGCGCGCACGGGGTCCGTCGCCGCGGCCGCGCGCCAGCGGCACATCACGTCGTCCGCGGTGAGCCAGCAGATCCGGCGGATCGAGGCGCACTTCGGCCTGAAGCTCTTCGAGCGTGCCGGGCGCGGTGTGCGGCTCACGGCCGCGGGAGAAGCGGCGCTGCCGGTCGTGCGCGCGCTCTGGGGCGAGGCCGAAGCGACGTTCGGCCAGCTCGCCGCGCTGGCGGGCCGTCCCACCACGACGCTGCGCGTGGCCGCGAGCGACTATCTCGGCAAGGGATTGCTGGCGCCCGTGCTGCGCGATCTCCTCGACTCCGATCCGCCGGTCCGCTTCGAGATCGTCACCACGCATTCGCGGGCCGGCGCGCGCCTCGTGTCCGCGGGCGACGTGGACCTCGCGATCGTCACGGGGCAGGACACTCCGCGCGGCCTGGAGGACCGTCACCTCTTCGATCAGCCGTTCGTCTGGGTGGGCCCGCGTCGGGGACGCGGCGACCGCACACCGCTGACCGAGCGCCTGCACAAGGAGCCGGTCCTCCGCCTCGCGGCCGAGAGTCGCGGGCGCGCGCTGCTCGATCAGTACCTGGCCGACGCGCGCATCCGCCCGGTGTCGACGATCGACGTGCCGAGCGTGTCGCTGCTGCTCTCGTATGTCTCGGGCGGCCTCGGCATCGGCCTCGTGCCATCGCTCGCGCTCGCGGAGGCGCCGCGCGATCGCGTCGTCAGCGCGCCCGCGCGCGTGCCCGCGCTGCCGGTCACGCTCGTGTGGCGCCCGGCGGCGCGCCGGCAACCAGCGCTCGCGCGGCTCGCCGACCTGCTCGGGTCGGCGGGCGCGCGGGCCGGTGCCAGGCTCGCGCGCATGCGGTAGTCTCACGGGGCGAGGTGCCCGATGGCCAACGAGCTCCACGACCTCTCGATCGCCGAACTCTCGAGTCTCATCGCGGCCCGGAAGCTCTCGCCCGTCGACCTCGTCGAGGCGTTGATCCAGCGCATCGAGCAGTACGACGATCAGACGCGGGCGTTCATCACCCGCACGTTCGATCTGGCGCGGCGGCAGGCGCGCGAGGCGGAGGCGGAGATCACCGCCGGCAGGCACCGCGGCCCGCTGCACGGGATCCCGTTCGCGCTCAAGGACATCTACGACACGCGCGGGATCCTCACGTCGGGCCACTCGCGCGTGTTCATGGACCGGATTCCCCGGGACGACGCCACCGCGACGACCAAGCTCTACGCGGCCGGCGCCGTGCTGCTCGGCAAGCTCGCCACGCACGAGATGGCGCACGCCGGGCCGTCGTTCGATCTGCCGTGGCCGCCGGCGCGCAACCCGTGGAACCTCGAACGGTTCACCGGAGGCTCGTCGTCGGGATCGGGGGCCGCCGTCGCCGCCGGGATGACGCCGGTCGCGCTCGGCTCGGACACCGGGGGATCGATCCGCGGCCCCGCGTCGCTGTGCGGCGTCGTCGGTCTCATGCCGACGTTCGGGCTGGTGAGCCGCGCCGGTGTCATCACCAACTCGTACACGTTCGATCACTGCGGCCCGCTCGCGCGAACCGTCGAAGACTGTGCGCTCGTGCTCCAGGCGCTCGCCGGTTACGACGCGAAGGACGCGGGGAGCCTGCGGCGACCGATTCCCGTGTATCGCGACGCGCTCCGCCGGGATCTCCGCGGCCTCAGGATCGGCGCCCTCCGGTACCACTGGGAGGAAGACCTTCCGGCGTCGGAGGACGTGCGCGCGGCGATGGATGCCGCGCTCGACGTCCTGCGCCGCCTCGGCGCCGAGCTCGAGGAGTGCCGCGTGCGCCCGCTCGGACAGTACTTCGACGTGAAGATCATCATCGCGGAGAGCGAGATCTTCAGCGTCCACCAGAAGAACCTGGTCGCGCGCCCGAAGGACTTCGGCGCCGACTTCCGCTCGCGCGTGCTGCCGTCCATGCTGTTCACCGCCAACGACTACGTCCAGGCCACGCGCGAGCATCGCCGGATGATGGTCGAGATGGAGCCGCTGTACCCGAAGTTCGACGCCTTCGTCACGGCCGGCATGGGCGAGGCGCCACGGATCGCCGATTACCTCAGCGTCTCGTTCTGGCAGAAGCCGAACGTGACCACCGTGTGGAACGTCACGAGCCAGCCGGTGCTGCAGCTGCCCAATGGCTTCGGGCGTCAGGGCCTGCCGCTCGGCATGCAGATCATCGGCCGCCCGTTCGACGAGACCACGATCCTGCGCATCGGCGACGCGTACGAGCGCGCCACCGAGTGGCACACGCGACGTCCGCAGCTCGTGCGCGGCGCGACGGCGCCCGACATGACCCCGCCGCCCGTCCTGTCGGGCGAGCCCGCCGCCGATGCGGAGACGCGCGACCTGTGCGTGAACGCGGCGAAGCACGCCGGGGTGCCGCTCGACGATGTGACGCTCGCCCAGATGCTCGAAGGCGCGCCCTACGCGCTGCGCATGGTGCAGCGGCTCCGGCGCGACCACGACCCGCACCACGAGCCCGCGAACATCTTCACCTTTCCATCCTGAGGAGGCCCTCGTGAACATCAGACCCAATCGCGTGAAGCAGAAGCTGGCTGCCGGACAGGTCGCGACCATTCTCGCCGGCAGCAACGATCCCGATCTCATCGATCAGCTCGGCACGCTCGACGTCGACGGCATCTGGCTCGAGGGCGAGCACGGCGGCGTCGACTACGCGGACCTCGGGAACCTCACGCGCGCGTGCGATCTCTGGGGCAAGACCTCCGTCGTGCGCGTGATGGACAACGACTACGCGACGATCTATCGCACGCTCGACCGCGGCGCCCAGGGCATCTGCGTGCCGCACGTCAACACGCGCGCGGAGGCGGAGGCCGTCGTCGAGGCGGCGAAGTTCGCGCCGATCGGCAAGCGCGGCATGTTCACGAGCCGCCAGGGCTTCGGCGTGCCCGACTACCTCAAGACCGCGAACGACCACAGCCTGCTCATCGTGCTGATCGAGGACATCGCCGCCGTCCGCAAGCTCGATGAGATCGTGAAGGTCGAGCACATCGACGTCTTCTTCGTGGCGCCGAGCGACCTCGCCACGTCGATGGGCCACATCGGCAACATGACCCACCCGGACGTGCAGCAGACGATCGACGGCGCGATCCGCACGATCGTGGACGCCGGGCGCCCGTGCGGCACGCTCGTCAACGCCGGGAACGTCGAGCGCTACACGAAAATGGGCGTGCGCGCGCTCATGACGAGCTTCTTCCCGTGGATCCAGGCCGGCGCCGACGACCTGCTCGCGCGCGCTCGGGCCGGCGCTAAGGGCTGACGCCGAGCCTGGCACCGCCGCGCATGAACGAGGCGACGAAGGCGACGAACGTGAGGACGAGGCATCCCGCGTACGTCGCCTTCATGGCGAAGACGAACGACGCCGCGTCCGCCGCGCTGGGCGCGGCGTCGGGAATCCCGGAGGCGTAGCGGAACGCCACGGTCAGCAGCACGCTGCCGAGCGACGTCCCGAGCAGCGAGCCGAGGCCGAAGCTCATCTGCACCATCCCCGTCGCGAAGCCGCGGTACTCGCGCGGCACCGACGCGATCAGCGCCGTCTGGTTCGCCGTGTTGAAGAAGCCCTGCCCGAGCCCGGTCAGCGCCATCAGGAGCGCGGGCAGGAGCCACGGCGACTCGATCCCCATCAGCATCCCCACGACGAAGACCGCCATGTTCATCAACACGCCGATCGACGCCGGCAGCCGCGGGCCGATGCGGTCGGTCAGCGCGCCGGTGAGCGGCGCCAGCGTGATCGTGAAGACCGGCGCGGCGAGGAACAGCACGCCGATGAAGGACGGGGAGAGGTGGAGCACGTCCTGGAGATAGAACGGCAGCACGAGCATGAGCACGCTCATCGTCGTGGCGATGATGACGAGGCTGAGCACGCTGAAGCTGAACATCCGGATCCGGAACAGCGCGAAGTTCACGACGGGGTTGCGCGCGCGCCGCTCGTGGACGAGGAAGCCCGCGAGCGTGGCGACGAAGACTCCCGCCATGGCGGCTTTCTCGCCGGTGCCCAGCACCTGCGCGCTGCGCCGGTCGACCAGCAGCGCGAGCGCGAGCGTGAGCACGATGAGCAGCGCGGCGCCGCCGTAGTCGATCGCCGGGCGCTCGGCCACCACGCGCTGGCGGTCACGCGCCCGGAGCGCCGTGAGGATCATGCCGGTCACGCCGATCGGCACGAGCAGGAAGAAGATCCACCGCCAGCTCACGACGTCGATCACGAGGCCGCCGATCGGCGGCCCGAGCAGCACGCCGCCGTGGAACGACATCGTCATGAACCCGTTCGCGCGGCCCGCGGCGCCCTCGGGCATCGCTTCCATCGCCAGCACGCGCGTCGCCGACGCGATCATCGCGGCGCCGATGCCCTCCACCACCCGGAAGAACACGAGCCACACGACGTTGGGAGCCAGGCCGCACAACAGCGCGCCCGTCGTCATGATCACGAAGCCGCCGCCGTAGATCGCGTACCGGCCGTGGATGTCGCCGAGGCGGCCGAAGACCACCGAGAGGCTGATGCTCGCGAGCTGGTACGCGATGATCGTCCACGAGATCCAGAGGATGTCGGCGTCGAGCGACGTCGCGATCGTGGGCAGCCCGACGACGACGCTGCGCCCGGCGAACCCGGTGATGAACTGGCCGAGCATCGCGTTGACGAGCAGGAGGCGGTCGATTGACGGCACGTCGTCGCGACTATAACGTGCCCCCGTGACGCTGGCCGAATCGCTCGGGATGAAGCGCGACGACATCGTGGCGCTCGTGGGCGGCGGGGGCAAGACCACCGCGATGTTCCGGCTCGCGCGCGAGATGGTCGACGCCGGCGGCCGCGTCCTCACGACCACGACCACGAAGATCTTCGCCGCGCAGATCGCGCTGGCGCCCGCGCACGTCGCCGCGGCGGACGCCACGCGAGCACGTGTGACCGCGGCGCTCGCGCGGAGCCCGCACGTGCTCATCATCGGCGACACCGAGCCGGACACCGGCAAGGCCGCGGGCATCTCACGGGCGCTGTTCTCGGACCTGCGCGCGTGGTTCCCGGACGCGTGCATCCTGAACGAAGCGGACGGGTCGCGCATGCGGCCCTTCAAGGCGCCGGCCGGGCACGAGCCGGTGATCCCCGAGGAGACGACGCTCGTCGTCCCCGTCGTCGGCGCCGACGTCTTCGGCAAGACGCTCCACGACGATCACGTGCACCGGCCCGAGCTGATCAGCGCGCTCAGCGGCGCGCCGCTCGGATCGCCGATCACGCCCGCGGTCGTCGCCCGCGTGCTGGCGCATCCCGACGGCGGACGCAAGGGCGTGCCGGCCCGCGCGCGCGTGGTGGTCCTCATCAACAAGGTGGAGAGCCTGCCGGACCGTGCGCCGGCGCACGAGACCGCGAACCTGCTGCTGAGAGAGCCGGCGGTCGAGGCGGTGGTGCTCGCGGCCGTGCGCGCGCACAATCCCGTGCTGGAGGTACGGACGCGATGACCATGGTGGAGACGGCGCTCGGCCCGATCGACACGGGGGCCCTCGGCCCCACGCTGATGCACGAGCACATCGTCACGCGCTCGCCCGGCGTGCAGGAGAACTGGCCGCACCTCTGGGATCGCGACGAGATCCTCCGGATCGCCGAGACGAAGATGGCCGATCTCTACAGCCGGGGCGTCCGCACGATCGTCGACCTCACCACCGTGGATCTCGGGCGCGACATCACCCTCATCCTGGACGTCGCGCGCCGCTCGCGCGTGCACGTCATCGTCGCGACCGGTGTCTGGTGGATGCCGCAGCGCTACTTCACCGGGCACGGCATCGACGCGGTCGCCGACCTCTTCATCCGCGACATCACGCAGGGCATCGGCACCAGCGGCGTGAAGGCGGCGATCATCAAGTGCGCGACCGACACGGCCGGCGTGAGCGCGGTGATCGAGAAGGTCCTGCGCGCCTCCGCGCGGGCGCAGAAGGCGACCGGTGTCCCGATCTCGACGCACACCTGGGCCGCGGGCCGCGTCGGCGAGACGCAGCAGGCGATCTTCGCGCAAGAGGGCGTCGACCTGCGCCGGGTCATCATCGGCCACAGCGGCGACAGCGACGACCTCGACTATCTGCGCGGGCTCATGGAGCGGGGGAGCACGATCGGCATGGACCGCTTCGGGCTCGACAACTTCCTGCCGACCGAGAAGCGCGTGGAGGTGCTCGCGCGCCTGTGTGCCGAAGGCTACGCCGGCAAGATGGTGCTCTCGCACGACGCGAACTGCTGGAGCGACATGCTCTCGGAGGAAGCGAAGCGCCGCACGCGCCCGAAGTGGCACTACACGCACATCTCCGACGACATCCTGCCCGCGCTCCGCAAGGCCGGCGTGAAGGAAGACCAGATCGACCAGATGCTCGTGCGCAACCCGCGCGCGATCTTCGAAGCTCGCGAGGACTAGGAGAGCCCATGCCCGACGACACACCGCTCGTCCGCAGGCTCGCGACCATTCTCTGCGCCGACGTCGCGGGCTACAGCCAGCTCATGGCGGCCAACGAAGAGCGGACGGTGCAGATCTTCCGCGGCCATCGGGAGATCTTCGAGTCGCTGGTCCGGCTCCACCAGGGACGGATCTTCAACACGGCGGGTGACGCGCTCCTGGCCGAGTTCAACAGCGCGGTCGAGGCCGTGCGCTGCGCGACCGAGATCCAGGCGGCCCTCGCGACGCGCAACGCGTCCCTCGCGGCGGACGAGCGGATGGTGTTCCGCATGGGCATCAACCTGGGCGACGTCATCGTGCAGGGCGCCGACCTGCTCGGCGACGGCGTGAACGTCGCGGCGCGGATCCAGACCTCGACGGAGCCCGGGGGGATCTGCATCTCGGGCAGCGTCTACGACCAGATCCAGAACAAGCTCTCGCTCGAGTTCAAGCTGCTCGGCGAGCAGTCGTACAAGAACATCGCGCGGCCCGTCCGCACGTACACGATCAACGAAGGCGCGGCAGTGACGAAGCCGCAGCGCCGCCGTCCGCTGAAGGTCCCGGTGGGCATCGCCGCGGCGGCGGTCGTGATCCTCGGGGCGGGGTACTGGGGCTACCGGCAGTTCGACGCGCAACGGGCCGAGCAGGTGCGCGTCGAGTCGCAGCTTGCCGCGCAGCTCGCGGTGCAGAAGCGCGCCGCCGAGCAGGCGCTCCGCGCGGCCGAGGACGCGAAACGCGAGGCCCAGACGCAGGCGCAGAAGCAGGCAGCCGACGAAGCCCTGCGCCGCGCGCAGGAGGAGCGCAACCGCGTCGAGCAGGAGCGCAAGGCGCTCGACAGCGAGAAGCGCGCCGCGGAGGCGGCGAAGGCGGCCGAGGCCGCGAAGGCAGCGGAGGCGGCGAAGAGGCAGGCGGAATCGAGCCAGCGCGCCGCGGCGCCGACGCCGACGGCGCCGACCGCGGCGAAGACCTCCGCGCAGCACGACGGCACCTACGACGGACAGCTCTGCAACCATCCGAGGAACGCCCCGCCGCGCTGCTGGGCGGTGGCGCTGTTCGTCCGCAACGGGATCGCGGAAAGCACGTGGCTCAGTCGCAGCCAGAAGACATCGACAGCCAACGGAGCCGTTGCCGCCAACGGCGCGGTGGAGCTGAAGCTGGCGGGGTGGACGCGGGAAGACAAGCCCATAGACGGAATCGTGATCGGCCGCGTCGCCGGTGACGCGATCGCCGTGTCCGGCCAATGGCGCGACGGCGGCGCCGTCCTCGGCAGCTGGACACGGCAGGGCGCTCCGAAGGTGCCGGTCGCGGCCATCACGCAGAGGGCCTCGGCGCCGTACGACGGGACCTACAACGGCCGGCTCTGCAATCAGCCCAAGGACGATGCGAAGCCGGATTGCTGGGCGGTGGCGTTGTTCGTTCGGGGCGGGATGGCCGAGGGCGCGTGGCTCAGCCGCTACCAGAAGACGTACACCGCGAACGGCGCGATCGCCGGCAACGGGACGCTGGAGGTGAGGCTGAGAGGCACGACTCGAGACGACAAACCGACCGACGCGGTGCTGGTCGGCCGCGTCGCGGACGGCGAGATCGCCGTGACCGGCCAATGGCGCGACGGCGTCGCGATCGTCGGCAACTGGACACGCCAGCAGTGAGCTCGCGACTCACGCTCACCTGTGCCGATTACGCGCGCGTCATGCCGCTCGCGACGGGAGAGGTGAAGCCCGACGGCATCGAGCTCACGATGATCCTCGGCAGCCGGGGCTCGTGGCCTGCGCGCGCCGAGATGCTTCGCCGCGCCGTGCAGGACCCGGACGTCCAGGGCGGCGAGTGGTCGATGGCGCAGTACCTCTATCGGATCGAGCAGGGCGACCGCCGCCACGTCGGGCTGCCGATCTTCCCGCTGCGCAACTTCACCGCGCGCGATCTCTACATCCGGCGCGGCGGCCCGATCCGCGAGCCGGCGGACCTCGCGGGCAAGCGCATCGGCATGTACAGCTACACGGCGAGCGGCTCCATCTGGTACCGCCACTTCCTGCGCTTCATCGGGATCGATCCCGCGAAGATCGAGTGGTGGATCGGTGACGTCGACACCGCGTGGTCCTCCGCGTCGATGAATCCGTCGCTGCCGCCCGGCGTGCACGCGGCGCCGGCGGGCCGCTCGCTCTCAGACATGCTGATCGCCGGCGAGCTCGAAGCGATCTACAGCCCGCCGCGCCCGCAGGCCTACCATCCGAAGACGGGACCGATCACGCGCCTGTTCCCGCAGTTCCCGTTCATCGAGCAGAAGTACTTTCTCGAGACGGGAGCGTTTCCGCCGCAGCACCTGATCGTCCTCAGGCGTGAGGTGTGGGAGGCGAACCGCTGGATCGCCAGGAGCCTGACGGACGCGTTCATCGCGGCCAACGACTGCTTCGGCGCCGCGCAGCGCGGGTTCCCGTACGCGACGCCGTGGCTCGAGGCGGAGCTCGAGGACACGATCGCGGTCATGGGCGAGGACTTCCACCCGTACGGCTTCGAGAAGAATCGCGCGCAGATCGAGATGTTCGCGGGCGAGGCGTTCCGATCGGCGCTGACGAGTCGCCTCGTCACGACCGAGGAATACTTCGCCGACTATCTCGTCGCCGCGTGAGCCTCTGCGATAATGCGTGACCCGCGCTGAAGCGCTAGGAGGAATGACCGGGATGGCGAGGGCTCTTGCCGGCGTGGTCGTGCTCATGCTCGTCGTCGCCGCTTCCTCGGCCGCGGCGCTGGACGTCGGTGCGCCGGCGCCCGAGTTCAAGCTGCCGAGCACCACCGGCGCCGACATCGCGCTCAGGGATTTTCGCGGCAAGAGCTGGGTCTTTCTCGAGTTCTACGGCCTCGACTTCGCTCCCACGTGAGCGGCGAACCTGTCGGCCAGGAAGGCCAACTTCAAGAGCTTGCCGAGCTTCCGGTGGAGCAACCCACCAAGTTCGATCTGGTGATCAACCTCAAGACGGCGACGGCGCTCGGCCTGACGATTCCCCAGGCGGTGTTGCTGCGCGCCGATCGGGTCATCCAGTAGGAGGGTGAGATGGCGGTCGTCCTGGGCACGGGCGCGTACCGGTACGAAGTCGTCGACAACTGGGCGAAGCTGCCGCCCGGCATGGAGTTCAATGCCGACGTCGCGGCCGTCGGCGTCGACATGCACGATCGCGTGTACGCGTTCAACCGCGGCAAGCATCCGATGTGCGTCTTCGACCGTGACGGCAACTTCCTCGCGTCGTGGGGCGAAGGCGTCTTCAAGCGCGCGCACGGCGTGCACATGGCTCCCGACGAGACGATCTGGCTGACGGACGACGGCGACCACACCGTCCGCCACTGCACGCTGGACGGGAAGGTCCTGCTCACGATCGGCGTGCCCGGCAAGCCCCAGGCGTACATGAGCGGCCAGCCGTTCAACCGCTGCACGCACACCGCGCTGTCTCCGCAAGGGGACGCCCTGTACGTGTCCGACGGCTACGGCAACTCGCGCGTCCACAAGTACGACCTCAACGGGACGCTGCGGCTCTCGTGGGGCGAGCCCGGCACCGATCCCGGCCAGTTCAACATCGCGCACAACATCTGCTGCGACGCGGAGGGCTGGGTCTACGTCGCCGATCGCGAGAACCATCGCGTGCAGGTCTTCAATGGGAACGGCACGTACGAGACGCAGTGGAACAACATGCACCGCCCGTCCGGGCTCTACCTGCATCGCGGGGCGGAGCCGCGCTTCTACGTCGGCGAGCCGGGCGGCGGCATGGCGGTGAACCAGGAGCTGCCGAACATCGGCCCGCGCGTCAGCATCTACACGCCGAAGGGCGAGATGCTCGCGCGCCTCGGCAATCGCGTCGCCGGCACCGAGCTCGGCCAGTTCATCTCGCCGCACGGGCTCGCCGTCGATTCCCGCGGCGACATCTACGTCGGCGAAGTCTCGTACACGAACTGGGGCCGTCGCGGGCCGATCCCGCCGGGCCTGCGGAGCCTGCAGAAGCTCGTGAAGGTCCGCTGATGAGCCTGAGTCCCGCGGAGCTTCGCGAGCACCTCACGCTGGCCGCGTCGAAGGCCGGGCTCAGCTTCCCCGAGGTCGTGCTGCCCGAGTCGCACGACGTCGTGCTGCGGCGGATGCGGTTCCACTACCTCGACTGGGGAACGCCGGGCCGTCCGCCCATCGTCTTCCTCCACGGCGGCGGGCTCAACGCCCACACGTGGGATCTCGTGTGCCTCTCGCTCCGCCCCGAGCGTCACTGCCTCGCCCTCGATCAGCGCGGCCACGGCGACAGCGAGTGGTCGCCGGAGATGGACTACACGACCGAGAGCCAGGCCGGGGATCTCGAGGCGTTCGTCGAGCGGCTGGGCCTCGATCGCTTCGTGCTCGTCGGCATGTCCCTCGGCGGCGCGAACGGGCTCGCGTGGGCCGGGCGGCACAGCGCGCGGCTCGCGGGCCTCGTGCTCGTGGACGTCGGTCCGGAGACGCGCGCGGCCGGCGCGCAGAAGATCGCCGCGTTCACGGCGGAGAAGAAGCCGTTCGACTCCCTCGAGGAAGTGATCGAGCGCTCGCTCGCCTTCAACCCGCGCCGCGATCCCCGGCTGCTGCGGCTCTCGCTGCGTCACAACCTGCGGCAGACACCGAAGGGCCAGTGGATCTGGAAGTACGACCAGCGCCACCGCGGCGCCTTCGATGCCGACGCCCGCGAGCGCCGTCGTGCGCTCCTGTGGGATGCCGTCGCCAACGTCACGTGCCCCACGCTCGTCGTGCGCGGCGGCCAGAGCGACGTGTTCCACGACGAGGACGCCGAGCGCCTGGCGGGAGCGCTCGCGCGCGGCCGCTGGGTGCGCGTGGAGAACGCCGGGCACACCGTGCAGGGCGACAACCCGGCGGGGCTCCTCACCGAGCTCCGCGCGTTCCTGGCCGCGCTCGACACATGACGGACGCGCCGGGCCCGAAGGGCGGGTTCTTCTTCGGGAGCGGCGTCCATTTCCGGCGCGATCAGCTCGGCTTCTACGCGGCGTGCGCGCGCGACTACGGCGACTTCGTGCAGACCACGATGGGGCCGTACCGCATCTTCCTCGTCTATCACCCCGACGTCATCGACGAGCTGCTCGTGGCGCGCAACCGCGACTTCATCAAGAGTCGCGGCGTGCGCCTGCTGCGTCCGGTCCTCGGCGACGGGCTGCTGCTGTCCGAGGGCGACACGTGGCTCCGCCAGCGCCGCCTCGTGCAGCCGGCGTTCCATCGCCAGCGTGTGGCCGAGTACGGCGGCGTGATGACCGCGTTCGCGGAGCGTCGGGTCGCCGGGTGGAAGGACGGCGACACCATCGACGTGAATGCCGAGATGCTGGAGCTGACCCGGGACATCGTCGCCAAGACGCTCTTCGACGCCGATGTGTCCGGCGACGCGCACGACGCGAGCCAGGCGGCGGAAGTGTTGATGCGCGACTTCGGCAAGCGCCTGCAAGGATTCACGGTGCTTCCCTACTGGGTGCCGACGCCCCGCAACCTCCGCTCGCGCCGCGCGCTGCGGCGGCTCGACACGCTCGTCGACCGCATCATCGCGGCGCGCCGGGCGAGCGACGAGGACCGCGGGGACCTGCTCTCCATCCTCGTGCACGCCCGCGACGCGGACGACGGCACGCGCATGACCGCGCGCCAGGTGCGTGACGAAGTCATGACGCTGTTCATGGCCGGTCATGAGACCACCGCGGTGGCCCTCTCGTGGACGTGGTATCTGCTCGCGCGGCATCCGGAGGCCGAGGCGCGGCTCGTCGAGGAAGTGCGCGACGTCCTGTGTGGCCGTGCTCCGTCCGTCGACGACCTTCCGAAGCTCCGGTACGCCGAGATGGTGGTGACGGAATCGATGCGGCTCTATCCGCCCGCGTATGGCCTCGGACGCCAGGCCGTGCGCGCGACCGAGCTCGGCGGCCATCCGCTGCGGGTGAACGACATCGTGATCGCGCCCACGTGCGTGGTGCATCGCGATCCGCGGTGGTTCGACGAGCCGGAGGCGTTTCGTCCCGAGCGATGGGACGGCGACCTCGCGCGCCGCTTGCCGCGCTTCGCGTACTTCCCGTTCGGCGGCGGCCCGCGCCAGTGCATCGGCAACGGCTTCGCGCAGATGGAAGCGACGCTGCTGCTCGCCGCCATCGCGCAGCGTTTCCGGCTGTCCCTCGTTGCCGGGCAACGCATCACGCCGACGCCCTACGTCACGCTTCGGCCTGAACCCGGCATCCGCATGCGCCTCGCTCGACGCAAAGGGGAACGTTCATGAGCGACACGCCCACGTTCGGACGCTACGCCGAGCTTCCAGTGGACCGCATGACCGTGGCGCAGCGCGATGGCTACAAGGCGATGGTCGACGGCCCGCGCGGACGGCTGCCCGGGCCGTACAAGGTGTGGGTGCACAATCCGAAGCTGCTGCACGCCGCCGCGCCGCTCGGCCAGCACTTCACGCCGGGCGAATCCGCGCTGTCGGAGCGGGAGCGCGAGATCGCCGTGATCCTCATCACCAGCAAGTGGCGCTCCGCGTACCCGGCGGCGGCGCACGAGCGTCGCGGCAAGGAAGTCGGGCTGCCCGCGGCCACGGTGGAAGCGATGATGGCCGGCCTGCCCGTCTCGTTCCCCGACGCGCGCGAGCAGGTCGTCTACGAGCTCGCGACGACGCTCGCCGGCGAGCGCCTCGTCTCCCAGGGCCTGTACGACCGCGCGGTGAAGGCCCTCGGGCACGAGGGCATCACCGACGTCGTCGTGCTGATGGGCTACTACACCGCCGTCTCGCTCACGATGAACGTCTACGCGGTGCCGGCCGGCACGCCGGGGATGGCGCGATGAAGATCACGCCGCTGCATCCCTCGCTCGGCGCGGAGGTCACGGGCGTCGATCTCGGCACGCCCCTCGACGAATCCACCGGACAGGCGCTCGTGCGCGCGCTCGCCGACCATCTGGCGCTGGTCTTTCACGACCAGTCGCTGACGCCCGAGCAGTATCTCGAGGCCGCGACGATCTTCGGGCCGCCGATGGAGCAGCACTACTCGCAGCACCACATGCCGGGCTTTCCGCTGATCGGGATGATCTGGCACCGGAACGGGCAGCGTCCCGCGGAGCGCTGGCACACCGACCACACCAACCGCGAGCGCCCGCCGGCCGCGACCATTCTCTATGGGGTCGAGATTCCGTCCGCCGGCGGCGGCACCAGCGTCGCGAACATGCGCGCGGCGTACCGCGCGCTACAGGACGACGAGCGCCGCCGCCTCGACACGCTGACGACGTTCAACGAGCTCGACAGCGACCACGCCGACACGCGGCAGGAAGATCGCGAGAAGTACGGCACGCCGATCGAGCATCCGATGGTGCGCACGCACCCGGTGCACGGCTCGCGCGCGGTCTATTTCCACATCACGAAGGCCACGCACATCAGCGGCATGACGCCCGAGGCGAGCAAGGCGTACATGAGCGACCTGATCGAGCGGATGATCCGGCCGGAGATCGTCTATCACCACGCGTGGCGGCGGGGCGACGTGCTGGTGATCGACGACCGCGCCACGATGCACCGCGCGCACGGCGACTACGATCGCGCGCAGAGCCGCGTGCTCTGGCGGATCATCGTCGAGGGCGATCGGCCGCGACTGATGAGATGGGGGGCTCCGGGCGCCCCCCAAGCCCCCCACGCTCCGGGCCGGGAGTGAATCCCGGCCCTCCGCGACTGCCCCACCTAGCCCTCGCGGGCGACCTGTTCGGCGTACGACGCGCGGTAGCCTTCGGCGGAGCGCGCGTACGCCGCGCGTGCGGCCTCGTCGAGATCGGCGGCCGGCGCGGGCTCGAGCTCGAAGTGTCCGAATCTGTCGACGCCGCGCACCAGCATGGCCGGCGTCTTGTGCTTCACGCCGCGGTGCTGCACGGACGTCGGCACGTAGCTGATCGCCAGACCGACCCGGCGTCCCTCGGAGCGATTCGGCTGCGAGCGGTGGAGCAGGAGCGTGTGGTGCAGCGAGAACTCGCCGGCGCGGAGCGGCGCGTGGACCGCCGGCGCGTCGTCGACGTCCACGGTGACCGCCTGGCCCGCCCGATTCACGCTGTCCGGGACGACACCCGCGCGATGCGGAAGCTGTCCGCGCGCGTGACTGCCCGGCAGGAACTCCATGCAGCCGTTCTCCGCGTTCGCGTCGGTGAGCGCCAGCCACGCGGTCACGTGCACGTAGGGCCGCAGGCCGAAGTAGGTCGCGTCCTGGTGCCACGCCGCGATCGCCGCGCTCTCCGGCTCCTTGATGAACCACGTCGACGTGTACACGAGGATGTCCGGGCCGATCAGCGACTCGACGGCGTCGAGGATGGCCGGGTGGGAGACGAGCCCGTGCACCCACGCGAGCAGGACGTGCGTGCGCGCGCGATACCGCGTGGTCGCGTCGGACGTCAGCGGTCCGCCGACCGCCGCTTCGAACGCCGCGAGCTTCGCGCGGTAGGCCGCCGCTTCGTCGCGCGTGAGCGCCGGGTTCGGTGACAGGAATCCGTCGCGCGCGTAATGCTCGACCTGCGCGGGCGCAAGCATGGCGCGATTCTACGTCAGGCGACGCTGAGGGTTTCGAACAGCCGATCGAGCGTCGGCGCCTTCTCCAGGCTCCGGACTTCGCCCAGGACCCGATCGCAGCGCTCGGCGCCGAGCGTGCCCGACGCAAGGCCCCGGAACTTCGCTTCGACCTCCCCATCCGAGAGCGGGTTGTCTCGATGCCCCTTCGGATGCGCCGTTTCCGCGGTCAGGCGGTGTCCGCTCGTCGTCGTCACCTCGACGCGCGTGCACGACTCCGCCGGGTAGCGACGCGTGAACTCCGGGTCCTCGACGACGGTGAGCTTCTTGATCAGCGGTCTGAGCGCCGGATCCTGAAGGCGCAACGGCGCGAACGTGGCGGGCGTCACGCCGCCGTCCTGCAACGCGGCGGCGACGAGGTACGGCATGCTGTGATCCGCAGTCTCGCGCGTGCGGGGATCCCACTTCTCCGCTTCCTTCGCCGTGCGCCGCACGGCGTCGGCGTAGGTCGCCACGTGCACGGCGGCGATGTCGCCCACCGCGACCTGCTCGCGAAGCTGCAGCACGAGGCCGATCGGGCCCTGCGTGTGGACCACCGCCGGATACGCTTTGAAGGTGGTGCGCGTGATGCGGAACGGCTCGCCGTCGCCGCCGAATCGCGGCCACTTCGGCGCGTCGATCCCGAGGTGCTGCCAGAGGCCGTCGCGTCCCTCGAAGGGATGGCCGGGGCCCGTCATGCCGTCGGCCGCGAGCTCCGCGGCAAAGACGGCGGTGCGGTTCGCCGCGGCGGTCGCGCATCCCTTCCACATCGAGAGCTCACCGATCCGCGTGACGCCGAGCGGGAGTCCCGTCGTGATCGCGATGGAGATCGCGTTCGCCATCGCCGTACGATCGAACCCGAGGATCTTGCCGGCGCCGCACGCGGAGCCGATGGCCGCGAAGATCCCCTGATCCCAGCCCTTCAACGGAACTTCGTCGGCGAGGCGACAGAACATCTCGTACGCGACGACGATCGCCGTGATCACGGACCGTCCGTTCGCGCGATGAGCATCCGCGACGGCCAGCACGGCGGGAATCATGTCGCTCGGATGTCCGGTGCCGCGCGCGGCGTAGGTGTCGTTGCAGTCGAGGTAGCGGACGAGCGCCGTGTTCGCGAACGCCGCGAGGTCCGACGAGGTCTGCTGCGTGCGGCCGAGGAGGCGTGCCGGCGGGTTGCCCCGGACGCGAGCGGCGGCACGCCGCGCGATCGCCGCCGGCTCGGCATCGAGCGCGCCGGCGCCGCAGCCGAGCGTGTCGATCAGGGTCCGCTTCACCTGGTGCACAGCGTCCGAAGACAGATCTTCGTAGGCGAGTCGGCACGCGTAGTCGCTCAGGTACCCGGTGGTGGCGTCCATCACGCGCTCCGCTTTCGGGCGATGAAGTCGAGGGTGGCCTGCGCGCACCGCCCGGCATCGCTCGCCGCGGCGTGGAACGAGTTGCCGGGGAGCACGAGCAGCTCCGAATCCCGGATCGTCTGCTGCCACGCGCGCGTCTCCTCGACGGACGCCAGGCCGCTCTCCTCGGTGGTGATCACGAGCGTCGGGCACGCGATCTTCGGCAGGTCGGCGCGGATGTCCGAGTAGTTGATCGCGGCGTTGAAGCCGACGAGCGTCGAGAGGGGCGCGCGCCCCATGAACCGGATCCACCACTCGACGCCCTCCGCGGGGAAGCGGTCGCCCAGGCGCCCGGCCATCGTCCGTCGCGCCCAGTGCTCGATGCCGAGCGTCTCGAACTCCTCGGTGAGCGCCGGGATGCGCTCGGCGCCCGTGCGCAGCGGCGGCGGCGAGCCGACGACGGTCAGCGTCCGCACGCGCTCCGGGCGCCGCGCCGCGAACGCGCGCGCGACGACCCCGCCGATCTTCGCGCCGACCAGGTGGAAGCGCGGGATCCCGAGCGCGTCCATGAGACGCGCGTAGTCGTCGATGATGACGTCGAGCGACCACTTGAAGTCGCGGCGCATCGGCGTCGACGCGCCGTAGCCGCGCATGTCCGGCCGCACGACGCGGAACCGGCGCGCGAGCCGCGGCACCCACGCGTACCACGCGAGGCTGCTCTCGCAGTTGCCGTGCAGGAGCAGGACGGTGTCCGGCGTCGTCCACGGGTCGGTGAAGTCGTCCACGAGATAGTGGAGCTGCGTATCGGCGGCGAGCTCGAACGTCGGCATCACGATCCTCCCGCGCGGGCGCGGATGTCGGAGGACGAGGAGTCGAGGCGGAACCGTCCCTCGGGGATTTCCCGGAACAGCGCGGCGAAGCGCGAGGGGATGGCGGCGTCGGCCAGCGAGTGGACGCGGCCGGCGCTGTCGGCGCGCACCGCGACGAGGAAGCGGCAGCCCGAATCCGCGATCTCCTGGAGCGCGGCGATCATGCGCTTCTCGTCGCCGTAATACTTCGTGACCACCAGGCGCTCCGCGGTGTCGGCGCCCACGACGAACGTGACGCCCGGAAACAGGCGTGACTTTTCGAGGAACGTCGGCGCCCGCGTCAGCTCGACGCGCGCGCGCCCCGCGAACTGCGCGATCCGGCGCCGCACTTCGGCGGCGGCGAGCGGCGGCTTGTCGACGTTGGTCACCGACAGCTCGAAGGCGACCGGCGCGTGCAGCATCTCCTCGGCCACACGGGCGAGGACGAGGTGGCCCTCGTGCAGCGGGTTGAACGAGCCGGGAAGCACGACGCGTGGCGACGGCGCGGCGGGGACGATCTGTCCGTCGAGCCAGGCCGTGAGGCGTCCATCCGGCCACGCCGTGACGCGGTCGAGATCGCCGGCCAGGAGATGCTCGATCGGATCGCTCGTGGCGACGGCCTGCGCGCTGTAGCGCTCATCGGACGAGAGCAGGCTCTCCGGCGGCGGCGCGTCGACCCCGCACGCGCGGGCGAGGCAGAGCACGATCGCGCGCGCGACGAGGTCCTCTTCGCCCGCACGGTCGCGCCGCCCCTTCGCCAGCACGATCGAGTGGACGTCGGCGCCGGCGCCCGTGGTGACGGCGATATGGCAGCGATGCTCGCCCTGCCGCGGCCGATCGGTGACGAGCCCCGCCGTGGCCCCGAGCCCGATCGTCCGGGCGCCCGGCGGCGCAAAGGTGGCCGCCCGCTGTCGCGCGCGCTCCGCCATCGCCACGGAGGTCTCGACGCTGCAGGCCTGCTCCGGCTCGAAGCCGAGAAACGCCGTCAGCGCGCCGAGATCGTAGGGGACCACCGCCTCGAGCAGCAGGCGCGAGCCGCCGGGCACGCGGAGCAGCTCGGCGATCGCGCCGGTGCCGCCGCCGGTGATGGCGAGCACGACCTGGCGCCCCGACGCGTGCATCCCGGCGATCATCGGCGTCCACGAGGCGTCCATCTGACGGCGGATCGTGAAAGACATTCCTGATAGAGTCAACTCCGCGAAGGAGGACCCCATGAGCGAGCCCGTCCTGATGCAGATCTTCTCGGACTACGTCTGACCCTGGTGCTATCTCAGTACCGTGCGTATTGAGAGACTGAAGCGCGAGCACCACGTTCGGATCGAGTGGGTCCACTTTCCGCTCCACCCGGAGACGCCCCCGGAAGGCCGGGCCCTGGCCGACCTCTTCGCGGGACGCAGCCCCGAGCAGCGGAAGGCGATGCACGAGCAGATGAAGGCGCGCATGGACGAGGAAGGCCTGCCGTACGGCGCGCGCACGCACACGTACAACAGCCGGCTCGCGCAGGAGATCGGCAAGTGGGCCGACACGCAGCCCGGCGGCGAGGCGGTCCATGACGCGTTCTTCCGCGCCTACTTCATCGACGCGCGCGACATCTCGAACCCCGAGGTGATCCTCGACATCGTCGAGAAGGTGGGCCTGCCGGTGGACGCCGCGCGCGAGGTGCTGGAGCAGCGCACGTTCAAGGAGGCCGTCGACGCCGACTGGAAGCTGTCGCGCGAGTACGGCATCACCGGCGTGCCGACGTTCGTCGTCGGCCGCTACGGCGTGGTCGGCGCGCAGCCCTACGCGGCGCTGGCGCAGCTCGTGCGCGAGGCCGCGGAGCCGATCGACGAGTAACCGCTAGATCGCGTTGCCGCGGTAATAGGTCGTCGTGCCCTCGTGGCCGACGATCCCGCGCGTGCCCTTGTACGCGTGGACCTCGGCGGTGAGGGGACGGACGCCGTCGAGCATCAGCCACAGCCGCAGCAGGTGGCGCTTGCGCGCCGGGTCCGGGTCGTCCTCGAAGCTCGTCCGGTTGTGGAGCATCGTGCAGTTGTTGAAGAAGATCATCTGGCCCGGCTCGAGCATGAAGTTGAGCTGCACGTCGGGGCGCCGCCCGACCTCGTCGAAGTAGTCGAGCGCGGCCTGCTCCTCCTCGGTGAGCGGCGTGGCGAGCTCCTTCGCCGCCATCTCGATGTAGGCGCGCAGCCACACCACGCTCATCGCGCCTTCGCTCTCGGACAGCACGGGGACGCGATACGGCGTGATCGCCGGCTCGCCCGTCGCCTCTTCTCCCCGGCGGTGGTACGGGAATCCCGCGAACAGCGGCTCGAGCAGCTCGGGGCGCGAGGCCAGGATCTCGTTGTAGATGGTGTGAGCGCTGGCGTAGCCGCTGCGTCCGCCTTCGGTCGCCTTCCGGATGCAGAGCATGCCGACGATGTCGGCGCGATCCGTGTGCAGCGTGAGCTCGCGGCTGTTCCGGTACGCGCGCTCGCGCCGGTCCTTGCCGCCGACGTCCACGACGTGCCCGAGCCGATCGCCCATGGAGCTCTGCGACACCGCGCGCCCGAAGTGGGTGCCGAGACCGAAGAACAGCATGCCGAGGTCGTCCGTGGTGTAGCGGTCGCGCGGAAGCTCGCGCAGCAGGAGGAAGCCGCGGCCGCGCAGCACCTCGTCGCGCCACGCGGCGACGTCGCCGGCGATCGAGTCGAGCGCGAAGTCGCGCGCGGTGAGGTCTTCCGTGTTCCGCCCCGCGCGGCGATTGGCGGCGATCGCCGCGTCGAACGCCGCCAAGTGCGCGTCGGTCAGCGTGAACGAGTACGCGTCCGGCGTCGCGAAGTCGGCCGGCTTCCACGCGCTGCGGGCTCGAACGGGCGTTCGCTTCGTGACGATACTCATGCTGCCTCCCCGGCTCCGCTTGAGGCATTCTAGTCGCGACATGAACGTCGGGGTGATCTTTCCTCAGACCGAATGCGGCACCGACATCGCGGCGATCGCGGCGTTCGTCCGCGAGGTCGAGGCGATGGGCTTCGATCATCTCTTCGTGGCCGACCACGTCCTCGGCGCGGATCCGAGGTTCCATTCGCATCCCTCGCTCGCCACGTACTCCCACGAGGCCGTCGTGCACGAGGCGCTGACCCTCATGGCGTACCTCGCCGCGATCACGAGCCGGATCACGCTCGCGACCGGGATCCTGATCCTTCCGCAGCGGCAGACGGCGCTCGTCGCGAAGCAGGCGGCGGAGATCGACGTGCTGAGCGGCGGGCGGCTGCGCCTCGGCATCGGCGTGGGCTGGAACGCCGTCGAGTTCGAGGCGCTCAACGAGACCTTCGAGAATCGCGGGCGCCGCAGCGCCGAGCAGATCGCGGTGCTGCGCGCGTTGTGGACGCAGCCCGTCGTCGACTTCCGCGGCGAGTTCCATCGCATCAGCCACGCCGGCCTCAACCCCATTCCGATCCAGCGGCCGATCCCGATCTGGTTCGGCGTCGGCAGCCGCGATCACCCGGTGCCGCCGGCCGCGGCGCTCAGACGCATCGCGCGCCTCGCCGACGGGTGGAGCCCGAACTTCACGCCGGACGCGCAGGGCCGGACGCTCGTCGACCAGGTCCACCGCTACGCGCGCGAGGCCGGCCGGGATCCCGCGACGCTTCCGCTGGAAGGCCGCATCCGGCTCGCGGGTCAGAACGCGGACGGCTGGACGAAGCAGGTGGAAGCGTGGAAAGCTCTGGGTGCGAGCTCCATCATCGTGGAGCCGAGGGGCGGGAAGCTTCGTTTCCCGGACGAGCAGCTCGACGTGCTACGAAGGTTCAAAGGAATGGTGAAAGCATGAGCAAGGCGCTGAACGGCATTCGGATCCTCGACCTGACCCAGTTCGAAGCGGGCACCTCGTGCACGCAGATGCTCGCGTGGCTCGGCGCCGACGTGATCAAGGTGGAGGAGCCCGGCAAGGGCGAGCCCGGGCGCTACGGTCGCGCCGAGAAGCCGGGTGTCGACTCGAGCTACTTCCTGCTGCTGAACGCCAACAAGCGGAGCGTCACGCTCAACCTGAAGCACCCGCAGGGCAAGACGATGTTCCTCGAGATGGTGAAGCAGGCGGACGTCGTCGCGGAGAACCAGGCGCCCGGCGCGATGGAGCGGAACGGGCTCGGCTACGATGCGCTCTCCGCGATCAACCCGCGCATCGTCTATCTCTCGGTCAAGGGCTTCGGCAGCTACGGCCCGTACAGCGAGTACAAGAGCTTCGACATGATCGCGCAGGCCACGGGCGGCGCGATGAGCGTGACCGGCTTCCCCGGCTCGCCGCCGCTCAAGCCGGGCCCGACGATCGGCGACTCCGGCACCGGCATGCACGCCGCCCTCGGCGTGATGGCGGCACTGTGGCAGCGCCAGGCGACGGGGCAGGGTCAGCGCGTCGAGCTCTCGATGCAGGACGCCGTCGTGAATCTCTCGCGCGTCGCGTTCCGCCTCGCGTACGCGGGCGGCGACTTCGAGCCGCGCCGCGGCAACGAGATCGCCAACACGGTGCCGTCGGGCATCTATCGCTGCAAGCCCGGCGGGCCCGACGACTACGCGTACATCTACTGCCAGCCGGTGCGCCGCCACATGTGGGACGCGCTGCTGAAGACGATCGGCCGTGACGACCTCGTCGGCAACGCCGAGTACGCGGATCCGAAGTGGCGCGCCGCGCACAAGGCCGAGGTCAACGGGATGATCGAGCAGTGGACGATGCAGCACACGAAGCACGAGGTCATGGCGGCGCTCGGCAAGGCGGGCGTGCCGACGGGCGCGTGCCTCACGCCGAACGAGGTCCTGAACGACCCGCACCTCAAGACGCGCGGCATGATCACGACGATCAAGCATCCGGGCTGGGGCGAGTTCACGATGCCCGCGAATCCCGTGCAGCTCTCGAAGTCGCCGACGGAAGTGCGGCCCGCGCCGCTGCTCGGCGAGCACAACACCGAGATCTACAAGGAGTGGCTCAAGCTCGGCGCGGAGGATCTCGCGAAGCTCAAGACCGACGGCGTGATCTGAGGCGTGCCGCTCTCGTCCTCGGCGCGGCGCTGCTCCTCAGCGTCACGCCGGGGACGCGTGCGAGCGCGGCGCCGCCGGAAGGCCAGCTCACCTGGGCCCTCCACGTCTCGCTCGCGCCGACGTGGTTCGATCCCGCCGAGACGCCGGGGATCATGACGCCGTTCATGGTCCTCTACGCCCTGCACGACGCGCTGGTGAAGCCGATGCCCGGCAAGCCGATGGCGCCCCGCCTGGCGGAGGGCTGGACGGTCTCGCCCGACGGACTCACGTACGACTTCGTGCTGCGCCAGGGCGTGCGCTTCCACAACGGCGATTTGCTGACCGCCGACGACGTGAAGTTCTCGTTCGAGCGGTATCGCGGCGTCTCCGCGAAGCTCTTCAAGGACGTGGGCCGACTTCCTCACGTTCTACGCGGCGCCGGCCACCGGCGGCGCCTGGATCGTGCCGCGGAAATATCTCGAGAGGGTCGGCGACGACGGGTTCAAGAAGGCGCCGGTCGGCGCGGGGCCGTACAAGTTCGTGTCGTTCACGCCCGGCGTCGAGCTGGTCCTCGACGCCAACGAGCAATACTGGCGCAAGGCGCCGAGCGTTGAAGCGTCTCGTCCTGAAGGTGGTGACCGAGGAGACGACGCGCGCGGCGATGACGAGACGCGGCGAGGCCGACGTCGCCTACACGTTCCGCAGCGTCGTGGCGCAAGACCTCCAGCGCGCGCCCGGGCTCACGGACCAGTGGGATCCGAAATCTCCGTGGGCCGATCGCCGCGTGCGGCTCGCCGTGAACCACGCGATCGACCGCGGCGCGATGAACCAGTCGCTGACGCTCGGGTTCTCGCGACTCAGCGGCAGCATGATTCCGCAAGACTTCGAGTTCGCGTGGCCGGCGCCGCTCTACGCGTACGACGTCAAGCGCGCGAAGCAGCTCATGGCCGAGGCCGGCTATCCGAACGGCTTCGACGCCGGCGAGATGCCGACCGATCCGTCGTTCGCCGAGACGGCGGAGCCCGTCGTCGGCTATCTCGGCGCCATCGGGATCAAGACGCGGCTGCGCACGCTGGAGCGCGCGGCGTTCTACAGCCAGGTGCGCGACAAGAAGATCCGCCCGATCGTCTACATGGCGAGCGCCGCGGCCGGCACCGCGGCGACGCGGCTCGACGCGTTCGTCGCGGCGAGCGGCGTCTACACGTACGGCAGCTATCCCGACATCGAGCGCGCGATGGTGGCGCCGATCTGGGAGATCGCCGCCATCCAGGGCTACGGCGCGCGCGTGGCGGAGCCGGCGCTCGGCCTGATCACCGGCTTCCCGTGGTCGGCGCCGTTCGAGGAGCTCCGGCTGAAGCGCTAGGAAATCGAGCAGGCCTCGGCGGCCCCCTCAAGACTCGCCCAAGGATTGCTCCGGCAAGGCCGGCGCTCGAGCACGGGTTAGAGATTGGCCAATCACCTGAGGACCCCACCCTCCCGAACCCTCGAGTTCGGGACGTTTCCGTAGGGTCGTCGTCAGATCAGACGTCGCAGAGCGCCGGGTTCGAGTCCTTCGTCCCCGCCCACGGCGTCCAGGCGTACAGCCGCTCTGGGCATCGCGCCGGCGCACCCCAGGGGGCGGCGTGTCCATCTTTGGGCACTCGCAGCGCTCCCCGCCGGGGTCTATGTCGCCGGGTATGCCCCTCCGCGGCATCGACTACCGGCCGCGCGACGCCGAGCACGCCGACGATCGTTGTCAACCGGTGCAGAGCGCCCTAGAGTACCAACGCGCCATGCTGTCGCGACGCCCCGGGCTCGGTCTTCTTCTTGCCGCGCCGGCTTTCGCGCTCGTCGCGTGGGTGGTCCCCTCCGGATATGGCATGCCAAAGAAATCTGCGCCGGCACTGCCTGTGGAAGGGACGCCCACCGAGGCGACGCCCGCACCCGCTGAGGCCGTCCGCCTCAGCGCAGAGGTCGCCGCGCTTCTTCGCGCCGGTAAACCCGCGCAGGCGTTGCCGCTCGCAGAACGAGTGGTGGCGCTCGTGGAAACAGGCGTTGGGACCGGACCACTCGGAGTTGGGCACCAGCCTCCATAGTCTGGCAGCTGTCTACGCAGCGCTCCGCCGGGACGCAGAAGCGGAGCCCCTGCTTCACCGGGCGCTCGCGATCCGTGAGCGCGTCTTCGGGCCTGTGCACCTCGATGTGGCCCGGACCCTCGACGGCTTGGCGGCCGTCCACATGTACCGGAAGCAGTACGCACGCGCCGAGCCGCTCTACCGGCGCGTGCTCGCGATTCGCGAGCGACTCCTCGGGACCCACGACCTTCAATTGACCGCAACGCTCACGAACCTTGTGACGATCTACTTCGCCACGGTGCAGTACGACCAGGCGAAGCCGCTGATGGAACGGGTGGTCGGTATTCGTCAGAAAGTGCGGGGCCCCGAGCACCTTGAGGTGGCATCAGATCTCGAACTCCTTGGCGCGGTCTACGCAGTTCTGGGTGAGTACGAGCAGATGGAACAGGCGCTCCGGCGGGCGTTGGCAATCCTGGAAGCAGCGATGGGCCCCGAGCACCTGAAGGTCGCCGGGATCCTGAGCCGCCTCGCGATCCCCCTCGTGGTTCGAGGGCAGTACATGGAGGCGGAGCAGTTGTCTCGGCGCGCCCTGGCGATTCAGGAGAAGGCGCTGGGTCCGAACCATCTGGAAGTCTCCCGGAGCCTCGCGACTCTGGCGGGCACCCTTCGAGCCTTCGGGCAGTACGATCGGATGGAGCGACTTTACCGGCGGGCGCTGGCCATTCAAGAGGCGGCGCTTGGGCCGGAGCATTCGGAAGTAGTTGCCGAAGGCCAACACTGTTTGGTGAGCAACGAGGTGCTGCTGGACTCTCCGGTCAAGTGAGTACCCCAATGTGCTCGCGACCGGGTAGGGCCCTACCGGAACCCGGAGCAGTTTCGGCAGGCGACGGAACGTCACGTCCACCGGTCGCCGATCTTGACCTTCGCTGCGGGCGGGCTCCTCGGTGCGGCCTCCGCGGCGAAACGAAACAGGTCGGAGATGAACGCTGCGCGAGAGTGCTCCGCAGGGTTATGTGAGCATCGCGAGCGTCTGCTCCAGCGAGCGGACGCGCGCGTACATCTTCATCGATGTGGTGAGGCTGTACGCGTGCGCGGCGGCGTCGCCGCCCCAGCAGCACTCGCGGACCACGACCGTGTCGAGATCCATGCTGAACGCTTCGCGCACGCTCGTCTCGACGCCGCGGTTCGTCGCGCCCCCGCCGATCACCAGCGCGGTGCGGTGCAGCGCCCGGAGCAGCTCGGCCACGCCGGTGCCGTAGAACGCGCTCGGGCGGCGCTTGAGATAGACGTAGTCCTCCGGCCGCGGCGCGATCTCGTCCGGAAAGCCCGCCTCCGGCGTGCCCTCGACGCAGTTGGTGAGCGACGGCACGCCCGTCTCGACGCTGAGATCGGTCGGCAGCAGCACGACGTCGGCCCCGTCCGCGCGGCTCACCGGCGTCGTGTAGATGATCGGCATCTTGCGCGCCCGGCACGCGCCGATCAGCGTCACCCATGCGTCGAGCGCGGGCTTCATGGCCGCGCGGCGCGCGGGATCGGACGGGGAGAGCGCGCGACGGCAGACGTCGTAGGCGATCAGCGCGGCGCGCGACGTGTCGATGCGGTCGGGGGCACGAGTGGTCACGCGGTCACTCCTTCACGAGCGACGCGGCCGCGGTGCTCGGGTCGAGCTCGAGGCCGAGGCCGGGGCCGTCGGGTGGAATCAGGAACACGCCCTCCGCCGTCTTCTCCTCGCGCAGGACTGGACCTTTGAAGAGACGGCTCTGGAATTCCAGCAACGGATTGTCCGGCATGAAGTACTCGATCCACTTCACGTTCGGCAGCCCCGCCGCCATGTGGATGTGGACCGATTGCAAATTCCACGGCGACACCGGCACGCTCGCGAGCGTGGCGAGCGCGTGGATGCGGAGCCAGTCCGTGATGCCGCCGGTGATCGCGGCGTTCGGCTGGACGACGTCGACCGCGCCGTGCTCGATGAGCTGGCGGAATTCCGTGACGCCGACATGCTGCTCGCCGCCGACGATGTACGTGCGGCCCGCGCGCTGCCGGATGCGCACGTAGCCGGGAATGTCGTCCGGCGGCACCGGCTCCTCGAGCCAGTACACGTCGTACCGCTCCCAGCGCTTGAGCTGCTGGATCGCGGTGTCGACGTCCCACGTGCCGTTGACGTCCACCATCAGCTTCACGTCGGGGCCGATCGCCTCGCGCACGTGCTTCACGCGCTCGGTCGCCTCCGCCAGCGAGACATAGGTCGCGGAGCCGCGGATCTTCAGCGCGGTGTGGCCTTGCTTCACGTAGTCCGCCGCCTTTGCCGCGAGCTTGTCGGGCGGCAGGTGGTGGGCGCAGTTCGCGTACGTCGCGATGCGCGCGCGATGGCCGCCGAGCAGCGCCGAGACCGGCGCGTTCAGCTGCTTCGCCCTCAGATCCCACAGCGCGAAGTCGATCGCGGCGATGCAGAAGCGCACGATGCCGTCGCCGCCCCGGCGCGGCACCGCGTCGTACATCCGGCGCCAGAGCTGCTCGGTGAAGAGCGGATCCTGCCCGACGACCGCGGCCTTGAGCGTGCGCCGGATCAGCGTCGCGACGACGTCGCTCGTCGCTCCGCCGCCGCTCGCCATGCTGACGAATCCCGTTCCGGTCGCGCCGACATCCGTGTGGACCTCGACGATCTGGATGCCCGTCGCGTCGGGCGCGCGCGAGGCGTTGCACCGCTTGACGGTCACATCGCTGATCTTCACCGTCGGGCTCCTCTCGCCGGCATGGCCAGGTCGGCCGGGGCGCGCTGACAGACATCGAGCGCCGTCACCGTCAGCACTTGCGTGACCTTTACCATCTCGCTCACGAGCACGCACGCGTCGTCTTCGTCCGCGTTGCCGCGGATGGTGGCGGGCCCGTACAGCAGGCACGGGATGCCGGCCTTCCACAGGTGGCACGTGTCGTCGGCGCTGTACGAATGCGGCAGCACCGTGCCGATCGCCTTCGGCTCGTTGCCCGTCACCGCGCGATAGCTCCGCGCCACCGCCTGCACGATCGGCGCGTCCACCGGGATGTCGAACGGATCCATCACGAGACGGCGGCGGCCCTTGAAGCTCGCGGGCGGCGGGATCTCGATCTCGTAGCGCAGCGCCGGATCGCGCGCGGCCAAGGGATCCAGCGCGCGCCGGATGTCGGCGACGATGCCGTCGACGGTCATGCCCGGCAGGAAGTGGACGTCGACGATGATCGTGCAGACGTCCGGCACGTAGGGCGGCTCGACGAGCACGTAGTCGTGGCCGCGTCCGCCGAGGATGCCGCCGACGTTGAGGCGCGGAAACGCGGGGAGATCGGGCCGCGGCGTGTGGCGGAACTCCACGCGCTGGAGCGCGTCGACCACGCGGGTCATCGTCTGCACCGCGTTCACCGTGCCTTCGAGCCGCCCGATGTGGCCCGTGACGCCGTGCGTGTGTATCGCCATGTGGACGATGCCCGAGTGCACCGTCACGAGGTTGTCCGCGCCGAATGGCTCGGCCACCACCGCGGCATCGGTGCGCAGCCCGCTCTCCATGAGGGCGTGCGTGCCTTCGCCACCCTGCGTCTCGCCCGCGACGCACGCCACGACGAGGTCGCCCGCGAGCCGCACGCCCGATCGCCGGATCGCCTCGGCGGCCATGATGATGCTCGCGAGCCCGCCCTTCATGTTCTGGACGCCGTGGCCGTAGAGCCGATCGCCTTCGAGCGTCGGGGTCCACGGATCGCGACGCCAGCGCCGTGTCAGCGCGTTGATGTCGGTGTGGCCGTTCAGCATGAGGCTGGCGCCGCCGCCGGTGCCGCGCAGCGTGGCGATCGTCTGGAAGCGTCCGGGCTCGATCTCCTGGAGGTCCACGTCGTAGCCGCGCGCGCGGAAGAAGCCGTCGAGGAATCGCGCGACAGCCGTCTCCTCGGTCTTGAAGCTCGGGATGCGGATCAGTTCGCTCGCGAGGTCGATCAGCGCCTGCGCCTCGACGTGCGCCAGCACCGCGCGTGTCCGCTCATCCATCGTCCGCTCCGGTCTTGCGCTCGCGCGGCAGGCCGAGCGCGACGACGATGCCGATCGCGTTGCCGGCGGCGGCGATGACGACGGCGGCCGCGTAGCCGCGCGTGACGTCGAACAGGTACCCGGCCACGGTCGGCAGCGCGATGGCCGCCGCGCACCACGCGAGATAGATGCGGCTCGCGATCAGCCCGTACAGCGCGCGGCGCCAGTAGACGGCGACCGCCGCCGCGGTCACGCCGGAGATCAGCCCGTAGCCGACGCCGACGAGCGCGAGCGCCGCGACCGACACGCCGGCGCCGGGCCAGAGCGTCAACGCCACGTTGCCGCCGAGCGCGATGACGTGGGCGCCCGCGGCGACGATCGGAATCGTGAGCCAGTCGGCCATCCACCCGCCGCACACGCGCGCGACGGCGATCGTGCCCGCGATGAACGTGGTGCCGTAGACGGCGAGCGCGGTCGCGCCGCCGTACGCGGCGATGATGCCGGCCGCCTGGCTCAGCACCATGAGCCCGGCGGACGCGGCGAGGAAGAAGACGAAGAAGAGGCGCCAGAAGACGACGGGCCGCCGCTCGTGCGCCGCCGGCGTGACGCGGGCGCCTGCCGCCGCGAGCGCGACGCGCGCACGACCGATCAACCACGCGCTGAAGGCGCCAGTCACCGCGAGGACGACGGCGAGCCCGCCGAGCGTCCAGCGCACGCCGAAGGTCAGGATGCCCCAGCCGAACAGCGGCGCCGCGATCATCGCGCCGAGCGGGTAGAGCGCGACGATGTAGCCGTTGACGAGTCCGTGACGTCTCGTGACGGCGAGGTTCACCGACTGCTGCACGAGGATGTACGCCGCGCCGCCGCCGAGGCCGAAGAGCACGCCGTAGCCGACCGCGAGCTGCCCGAGGCCGCCCGCGGTGGCGGCGAGCGCGATGCCCACCGCGCTCGCGGCGGCGCATGCGAGCACGAGCGCCGGCGTGGAGGCGACCCCGTACACATACGGCGCCGCGTTCATCCCGGCGCCGAAGCCGACGGAGGCGAGCCCGAAGACGAAGGCGAGCTCCGCGCGGCTCAACCCGAGCAACGCCTCGAGCGGCTTGAGGAAGACGCTGAACGCGTAGAGCGATCCGAGCGGGGCGTTGAGCACGGTGCCGGCCACGACCGCGCGCCACGCGCTCGGCCGGACGTCGGGATCGCTCACAGCGACGGCGCGGTGACGCGGACCATCCGTCCCGCCGGCCGTTCGGGCCGCGGGAGCCACCAGAGGATCACGCCCGCCACGCAGTACGACAGGACGAACGGGATCAGCGCGTACGTGTAGCTCTGCGTCTGGTCGTAGACCCAGCCCGTGAAGACGGCGGCCGGCATCGAGAACACGCTCTGGAGCATGCCGATCCAGCCGCGGATCGTGGCGAAGTGGCGGCGGCCGAAGCAGTCGCCGACCAGCGCCCACGTCACCGAATTGATCCCGTCGCCGAACGAGAACAGGATCGCGAACGCGACCAGCGCCCAGAGCGCGCCGTCGGTCTCGATGAGCACGAGGAGCCCCAGCGCGCCGAGGAGCACGCCCATCGTGCCGATCCTCTGTTTCGACTGCCGGTCACCGAGCCATCCGGTGAGCGGTCGCACGATGACGGTGCTGAATGCCGCCAGGCCCACGAAGAAGGCGGCCGCCGGCTGATCGAGGCCTTTCCACACGAACAGCGGCACCAGGTGCACCGTGACGCCGCTGTAGGGCACGTTGCGCAACCCGTGAAACGTCGCCAGGAGCCAGAAGGTCGGCGTGCGCAGCGCCTCGCGCGCGGTGAATTCGTTCGCGTCGTCGAGCGCGTGCGCGCGGTCGCGCGCGCGCGCCCCTTCCGGCGGCGTGCGCTCGCCATCCGGCAGCAGCCCCATGCTCTCCGGCGACGTCCGAACGAACACGACGAGAGGAAGGAACAGGAGGATCCCGATCCCGGAGAACAGCGCGGCCGTGCGCCAGCCGAACGTGAGCACCGCGAAGGCGACGAGCGGAAAGATCACCACCCCGCCGATGGACTGACCCGTCTGCACGACGGCCATCGCGAGGCCGCGCTTCCTGCGGAACCAGTGATTGACCGCGGCGAGCGTGGCGTGATTGAAGCCGATCTGAAACCCGGTGGTCACGGGCCCGATGAACACGAGGAGGAACAGGACATAGCTCTGGGTGAGTGACAGGAGAATGAAGCCGAGCCCGGCGAGGATCGAGCCGATCACCAGCATCACCCGGACGCCGAACCGGTCGATGAGGTACCCCACGATCGGCCCTTCGAGCGCGGATTCGAGCTTGGCGAGCGAGAAGGGGAGCGACGTCGCGGCCCGGCTCAGGTGGAGCTCGTTGAGCACCGGCAGGAAGTACAGCGTGAAGCCCGTGTTGTAGGTGCCGCCCTTCACGGCGTCGAGGACGCACCCGATGAGGACGATCCACCAGCCGTAGAAGACGCGTCCGGGACTTTCCGAGAGTCGGCGCTTCAGCATGGGTCCGTGAGATCGCTTAGCATGGCACGGGACGACGCGATGCCGACAGCGAAGAAGCCGGACGACTTCGACGCCTTCTGGGAGGACGTGCTCGGCCAGGCGTCGGCGATTCCGCTCGAGCCCGAGCTCGTTCCCGATCCGCTCCGGACGTCCGACGACGTCGAGGTCTTCCAGGCCTTTTACACCAGCATCGATCGCGTGCGTGTCGCCGCGTGGTACTGCCGTCCGGCGAAGCGGGCGGAGCGCACGCCGGCGATCATGTTCCTGCCCGGCTATCAGATGGATCCGCCGATCCCGAAGGAGTGGGCGCGGAAGGGATACATCGCGCTGTCGGTCGCGCCGCGCGGCAAGCTGCGCAGCATGCGCCAGTTCAACCCCGGCTATCCCAACCTGCTCACGCACAACATCGTCGACCGGCACACGTACGCGTACCGCGGCTTCTACGTGGACACGTGGCGCGGCATCGACGTCCTGCTCTCGCGTCCCGAGGTGGACCCGGCGCGCATCGGGGTGACGGGCAGCAGTCAGGGCGGTGGGCTCACGATCACGACGGCCGCGATGCGATCCGAGGTGCGTGCGGCGTCGGCGGGCGCGCCGTACCTGTGCGGCTACATGGACGCCGTCGAGCTGACGCACACGTATCCCTACGAAGAGATCAACGACTACCTGCGGCTCCATCCGGAGCGCCGGCGCGACGTCGAGTCGACCGTCGCCTACTTCGACGGCATCAGCTTCGCCGACCGGATCACGTGCCCGATCATCGTGAACATCGGCCTTCAGGACAACGTGTGCCCGCCGGAGACGGGCTACGCGCTGTTCGATCGGATCGGCGCCCGGGACAAGCAGCTCTATCCCTACGACGGCCACGGCCACGATGCCGGACGCGCGCGCCACACCGCCGTGGTCGACCGCTTCTTCGCGCAGCATCTCCTCGACGGCGCGGCGCGGACGTGACCGGAACGGGGCCGGCAGGATTCGAGGCGTACTGGCGGGCGACGCTCGAGGGGCTCGCGCGCTATCCCGCCGCGCCGGAGATGGAGAAGCTCCCGCTGCGGAGCACGCCGTTCGCCACGCTGTACGGCGTACGGCTGACGAGCGTCGGGCCCTACCGACTCTTTGGTTATCTCAGCATCCCGACCGGCACGGGCCCGTTCCCCGCGATCTACTATCCGCCGAAGTACCAGAGCGTCCTCGAGATCATCCCGCAGGGCACCGCGAACCTGCAGCGCAGCCGCTACATCACGTTCTCGCTGGCGGCCAGGGGACAGCGCAACGCGGACACGCCCTACGCCGCCATGTTTCCCGGTCTGCTCACCGAGGGCATCGACGACGCCCCGTCGTACATCTTCCGCGGCATCGTGGCCGACAGCCTGAGAGGCCTCGAGCTCCTGACGACGCGGCCCGAGCTCGATCGCGCGCGCGTCGTCGTGTCGGGGAACGACATCGCGCTGATCACGGCGGCGCTGGCCGAAGGCGCCACGCACGTCGTGGCCGCGCCCGCGCTGTTCCACGCGGCGGCCGAGCTCGCGCCGAAGACCACCGCGTATCCGCTCGAAGAGATCAACGACTACCTCCGTCTGCATCCGGCGCGCGCGGAGGCCGTCCGCCGCACGCTCGCGTACTACGAGCTGCGCGCGTTCGCCCCGCGCGTCACCGCGACCACGCTGCTGATGGCCGGTGCGCCGGGCACGCTGCTCGACGGCCGCGCCCTGGGGCCGCTCGTGAGCGCGCTGAAGGGAACGGCGACCGTCCACGAATCGGAGCAGTCTCTCTACAAGGACGGGCTCTACGCCGAGCGGTGGATGGCCTCGCAGTGCGGGATCGCCGACGTGCAGAGCATTCTTCCAGAGCACTGGAGGAAATAACCATGCGAACCATCGTGAGCCTGCTCGCCCTCGCCGCGACGCTGCTCGGCGCCGCGCTTCCCGTCGCGGCGCAAACCTATCCGAGCGGTGCCATCACGCTCGTCATTCCGCTCGCGCCCGGCGACGGCACCGACGTCGCCGGCCGCGCCATGGCGGAGGAGCTCTCGAAGCTCCTGAAGGTTGCGGTGGTGCCCGTCAATCGGCCGGGCGGCGGGATGGCGATCGGGACGGACAGCGTGGTCAAGGCGAAGAAGGACGGCTACACGATCCTGATCACGCCGAACGCGGCGCTGGTCTCCGGACGCATCCTGAACCCGGACACGGTGCTGTACGATCCCGTGAAGGATCTGACGTACCTCGGCGGCACGACGCGGACGCCCGTCATCCTCACCGTTCGCGGCGACGCATGGAAGACCCTCCCGGAGCTGGTGGAGTTCGCGAAGAAGAATCCGGGCAAGGTGCGCGCCGCGAGCGTGGGCCCGGGGTCGATCGGTCACTTCAGCGTCGAGATGGTCAACGCGCTCACCGGCGCCGGGATCACGCACGTGCCGTTCAAGGGCGGGGGCCCCGGCATGACCGCGCTCCTGGGCGGCCACGTGGAGCTCGGCGCGTTCTCGGTGGGCGCGACGGCCGGCCATCTCAGGAGCGGCGCGATGCGCGGCCTCGTCGTGTCGAGCAAGTCGCCGGTGTTCCCGGAGATTCCGACGATGCCCGAGCTCGGGTATCGCCAGAACCTTCCCGGGATCTGGTTCGCGTTCTACGGTCCTGCCGGGCTGCCGGCCGAGGTGACGAAGGTCCTGGTGGCGGCGATCGAAAAGATCGTGAAGGATCCGGCCGTGGCCACCAAGCTCGCGCCGTTCGGCATGGTGCAGGAGTACAACGCCCCCGAGAAGGTCGTCGCCGAGATCCGCGAGGAGCAGCGGGTGCTCGAGGACCTCGCGAGGAAAGCCGGGCTCGCGAAGTGATCAGTGCATCACGGAGCCGCCGTCGACGTTCCACGCCTGCCCGGTGATGTGATCGCTCTGCGCCGAGGCGAAGAACAGCGCCAGGCGCGCGATGTCGTCCGGGCGCGCGACGCGCCCGGTCGGCGGCGTCGTGATCGTGCGCGCGCCGGGATCGGTCTCGGCGAGCGCACGCTCGCGCCGCGTGGTCGATTCGCGCCGGCTCGTGTCGACGCTGCCGGGGCAGATCGCGTTCGCGGTGATCCCGTGCGGCGCCAGCTCCTGCGCGAGGACTTGGGTGAGCCCGATCACGCCGAACTTCGACGCCGTGTAGGCGCCGCGCCGCTGCGTCCCGCGCTTGCCCGAGACGGACGCCATGTTGATGATGCGCCCCTTGCCCCGCGCGATCATGTGCGGGATCACGGCGCGGCTCATCAGGAACGGCCCCTTGAGATTGACGTCGAGCACCACGTCCCACGCCTCTTCGGGCGTTTCCCACACCAAGCGGCGATCCGCGCCGTGAGGCGCCGCCGCGTTGTTCACGAGCACGTCGACGTGCCCGAACCCCGCGAGCGCGTCCGCGACGAAGCGCTCGGCGTCGGCGGCGCGGCTCACGTCGCCGACCAGCGTGAGGATGCGCCGGCCGAGGCCCTCGACCTCGCCGGCCAGGCTCTCGAGGCCTTTCCAGCCGATCCGCATCTCCTCGAGCCCTTCCTCGTTCTCGTTGCGCGTGCCCCCGCTCGCGACGTCGGTCGCGACGATGTCGGCGCCCTCGCGCGCGAACGCGACCGAGATCGCGCGTCCGATGCCGCGCGCCCGCGCACACCCGGTGACCAGCACGACGGCCCCGTCGAACTCGCCCATGGCGCTCCCTCCCTGGGTCGCGGATGACGGCCATGATATCTTCCTCGCCACTCGCCATCAGGAGGAGCGCGTGAGGACACTCGTGCTGGCCCTTGCGCTCGTCGTGGCCGCCGTCGGCACCGCGGCCGCCGCCCCCGAAGGCACGATGCACTGGGGCATTCACGTGACGCTCGCCTCGCGCTGGCTCGATCCCGCGGAGACCGAGGGGATCGCGACGCCGTTCATGGTGCTGTACGCCCTGCACGACGCGGTCGTGAAGCCGATGCCCTCCGGGCCCTACACGCCGAGCCTCGCGGAATCGTTCACGCCGGCGAAAGACGGGCTCTCGTACGACTTCGTCCTGCGCAAGGGCGCCAGGTTCCACAACGGCGAGCCGGTCACGCCGGCCGACGTGAAGTTCTCCTTCGACCGGTACAAGGGCTCCGGCGCGAAGGCGCTCAAGGAGAAGGTGCGCGACATCCAGCTCGTGGATGCGCAGCGCGTGCGCTTCCACCTGAAGGAGCCGTGGCCCGACTTCATGGCGTACTACGGCACCACCGCGACGGGCGCGGGCTGGATCGTGCCGAAGGCCTACGTCGAGAAGGTGGGCGAAGACGGGTTCAGGAAGGCGCCGATCGGCGCGGGCCCGTACAAGTTCGTGAGCTTCAACCCGGGCATCGAGCTCGTGATGGAGGCGTTCGACGGCTACTGGCGCAAGGCGCCCAACGTGAAGCGGCTCGTCTTCCGCAGCCTGCCGGAAGAGACGACGCGGGCCGCCGCGCTCAAGAAGGGCGAGATCGACATCGCCTACCTCTTGAGTGGACCGGTCGCGGAGGAGGTCCAGCGTAGTCCCGGCTTCAAGCTCGTCGCGCGCGCGGTGGCGCCGTCGGTGTTCTGGCTCGACCTTCCCGACCAGTGGGATCCGAAGTCCCCGTGGCATGACCGGCGCGTGCGGCAGGCCGCGAGCTTCTCCCTCGATCGGCAGGCGCTCAACCAGGCCGAGACGCTCGGCTTCTCGTTCCCGAGCGGCTCCTTGATTCCGCGCGCGCTCGAGTTCTCGAAGTTCTTCGAGCCCGATCCGTACGACCCGGCGCGCGGGAAGAAGCTGATGGCGGAGGCCGGGTTTCCGAACGGCTTCGACGCGGGCGACCTCTACCCGTGGCCGCCGTATTACTCGATGGGCGAAGCGCTCGCCGGCTACCTCCAGGCCGTCGGCATCCGCACGAAGGTCCGCACGATGGAGCGCGCGGCGATGACGACCGCGTGGCGCGAGAAGAAGCTCAAGGGCGTGATCGTCGGCATCAGCGGCGCGGGCGCCAACGCGGCGGCGCGCCTCGAAGCGTACGTGAGCAAGGGCGGCAGCTACACGTCGGGCGTGATGCCCGACGTCGAGGATCTGTTCCAGCGCCAGGCGCGCGAGATCGACACGAAGAAGCGCGAGGCGCTGCTGCACCAGATCCAGCAGATCATCCGCGACCGGATGACGCACATCCCGATCTACGAGCTCGCGTTCATCTGGGGTGTCGGGCCGCGCGTGGAGGAGCCCGGCATCAACCTCGTCCGCAGCTTCCCGTACTCGGCACCCGTGGAGGACGTCAAGCTCAAGCGACCGTAGCGATCACTGGACCGCAGCGATCCACTGGGAGGTGCAACGATGACCGCTCGTGCGTTCGCATTCGTCCTCTCGCTCGTTCTCGTCGCGCTCGTCTCCGGGCCCGCGCTCGCCGCGCCCGAGGGACAGATGACCTGGGCCGTTCACGTGTCGATCGCACCCACGTGGTTCGACCCCGCGGAGACGCCGGGGATCATCACGCCGTACATGTTCCTCTACGCGCTCCACGACGCCGTGCTGAAGCCGATGCCGGGCAATCCCAACACGCCGAGCCTGGCCGAGTCGTGGACGGAGTCGAAGGACGGGCTCACGTACGAGTTCGTCCTGCGCAAGGGGGCGAAGTTCCACAACGGCGACCCCGTCACCGCCGAGGACGTGAAGTTCTCGTTCGAGCGCTATCGCGGCGCCTCCGCCAAGCCGTTCAAGGAGCGGATCGCCGCCGTCGAGGCCCCCGACCCCGGCCGCGTCCGGTTCCGGCTCAAGGCGCCGTGGCCGGACTTCATCACGTTCTACACGAGCACCACGGGCGCGGGCTGGATCGTGCCGAAGAAGTACGTCGAGAAGGTCGGTGACGACGGCTTCAAGAAGGCGCCGATCGGCGCCGGGCCCTACAGGTTCGCGTCGTTCACGCCGGGCGTCGAGCTGGTCATGGAAGCCTTCGAGCAGTACTGGCGCAAGGTGCCCAGCGTGAAGCGCATCGTGTTCAAGGTCATCACGGACGACACCACGCGGCTGGCCGCGCTCAAGCGCGGCGAGGTCGACATCGCCTACTCGACCCGTGGCGAGCTCGGCCAGGAGGTCGAGCGCACGCAGGGGCTCAGGCTGGCGGCGATCGTCCTGCCCGCCAGCCAGTGGCTCGTCTTCACCGAGCAGTGGAACCCGAAGTCGCCGTGGTCGGATCGGCGCGTGCGGCTGGCGGCGAACCTCGCGTTCGATCGCAAGGCCATCAACAAGGCCGAGACGCTCGGCAAGTCGCGACTGACCGGCAGCATGATTCCCCAGGAGTTCGAGTTCGCGTGGAAGGTCGAGCCGCACCCGTTCGATCCGGGGAAGGCGAAGCAGCTCCTCGCGGAGGCCGGATTCCCGAACGGCTTCGAGGGGGGCGAGTATTTTGCCGACAGCGCCTACGGCAGCGTGGCCGAGGCCGTCGCGAACTACTGGAAAGCGGTCGGCATCCGCGTGCAGCTCCGGCCGCTCGAGCGCGCGTCGTTCTTCGCCCAGTACCGCGACAAGAAGCTCAACGGCATCGTCCAGAGCGGCAGCGCCGCGTTCGGCAACGCCGCCACCCGCCTCGACTCGTTCGTGCACTCGAAGGGGATCTACGCCTACGGCGGCTACCCGGACATCGACGGGCTCTTCGCCGAGCAGGCGGGCGAGCTGGACAAGAAGAAGCGCGAGGCGATCCTGGTGAAGATCCAGCAGCTCATCCACGACAAGGTCATGTACGCGCCGATCTGGGAGCTCGGGTGGCTGAACGGCGTCGGGCCGCGCGTCGCCGAGTCCGGGCTCGGCCTGATCCCGATGCACGCGTACTCGGCGCCCTATGAGGATCTCAAGCTGAAGAAGTGATCGACGTTCCCCACGTGAGGTGAGAGCCATGCGACGAATCCTTCGATCGCTTCGCGTTCTCTCGCTCATCCTGCTCGTGCTCGGCGCGCCTGCGGCCGCGTCCGCCGCGCCCGAGGGGCAGATGGTCTGGGCCGTCCACATCTCGCTCGCGCCCGTGTACTTCGAGCCCGCGGAGGCGCCGGGCATCATCACGCCCTTCATGCTCTATTACGCGCTCCACGACGCCCTCGTGAAGCCGATGCCGGGCAACGCGATGACGCCGAGCCTCGCGGAGTCGTGGGCCGCCGCGCCGGACGGGCTCAGCTACGAGTTCGTCCTCCGCAAGGGCGTGAAGTTCCACAACGGCGACCAGCTGACCGCCGACGACGTGAAATTCTCCTTCGAGCGTTATCGCGGGGTGGCGTCGAAGAGCTTCAAGGAGCGCGTGGCGGCGGTGGAGATCGTCGATCCGCACCGCGTTCGCTTCCGCCTCAAGCAGCCGTGGCCCGACTTCATGACGTTCTACGGGACGCCCGCCACCGGCGCGGGATGGATCGTGCCGAAGAAGTACGTCGAGAAGGTCGGCGACGACGGCTTCAAGAAGGCGCCGGTCGGGGCCGGGCCGTACCGGTTCGTGTCGTTCACGCCCGGCGTCGAGGTCGTGGTCGAGGCGTTCGAGGGCTACTGGCGGAAGACGCCGAGCGTGAAGCGCCTCGTGTTCAAGAGCGTGCCCGAGGAGTCGACGCGGCTGGCGATGCTCAAGCGCACGGAGGCCGACGTCGCGGACTCGATTCGCGGCGCGCTCGCCGAAGAGCTCAAGCGCACGGCGGGACTCACGCTCAAGCCCACCTACATGCCGTGGACGCAGTGGATGCAGTTCACGCGCGAGCAGTGGGACGCGAAATCGCCCTGGGCCGATCGGCGCGTGCGCCTGGCCGCGAACCTGGCCATGGACCGCAAGGGCATCAACGACGCCGAGTTCCTCGGGCTCTCGCGGGTCACCGCGAGCATCATCCCGCACTCGTTCGACTTCTACTGGTCCGCGCCGCAGTATCCTTACGACCCCGCCAAGGCGCGGCAGCTCCTCGCGGAGGCCGGCTACCCGAACGGGTTCGACGGCGGTGTGATCTCGTCGGACATGGTCTATTCCTCCCTCGCGGAGGCGATCGCGAATTACTTCGGCGCCGTCGGCATCCGGCTCAGGGTGACGCCGATGGAGCGCGCGGCCATCCTCAAGGCGAACCAGGAGAAGAAGCTCGTCGGCCTCAACGTCGGAGGAAGCGCCGCGTTCGGCAACGCCGCCACGCGCATCGAGGCCTACGTGGGGCCGGGCGGTCTCTACGTCTATGGAAACCATCCCGACATCGACGACCGCTACAACATCGTCAGCGAGGACGACCTGCGGATGGCCGCGCATCAGACGACGATGTACGTCGATGCCCTGCCGACAAAACGCATAGAGCCATAAGCGGCTTTCCCTCATCCGCGGAGGCGATAACGGCCTTCCGTTTGACCAGCCGACGACGGCGATTCGCTTCGAGTCGACGTAGGGCAGCTTTGAGAGATAGAGCAGCGCCCCGTACGCATCTTCGAGCTGATCGTAGGCCGCGAGGCGCTGAACGCCACGGGACGACCAGCTGTCGATGAGCGCGGCCACAAAGCTCTGACGCCTGCCTCCCGCCTCTAGAGGATCAGCTCGAAGGTCGTGCCGAACCGCGCCGTGTAGTCCACCTCCTGCGTGAGCACGAATCCGCCCCGCCCCGCGTAGGCCGCCTCGAGATCGTCGGCCGTCTCGTGGTCGGTGACGATCACCCAACGCGTGTCGGGCGGCGCCACCGCGAATCGGTCGAGGCTGTGCCACGTGCCCGCGTGGAGCGCATACCCCACGCGGCCGTCGAGGAGAAATGCCCGCACCGCGTCGGGCCTGGGTACGGCCTCGCGATCGCGCGGATCGGTCGGCGCGGCCACCGCCACCACGGCGGGGGCGCCGCCCATGGGGACGAAGGACTGGGTCAGCTCGAGATGCCGCTCGAGCTTCCGGAACCTGAGTCCCTGGTACGGAGTTCGGAGGTAGGAGATCTTTGCCCGGCCGCCGCGCCAGTCGATGGACCAGCCCAGCGTCCCCTGCTCGCCGCGGAAGTCCGGCGCCGCCGCACGCTCGCCGATGATCACTCCGAACGGGCGAAAGGCCTCCTCGGTCAGCGGCTCAACGCCGATGCGGGTTACGGTCGCGTCGGGCATCGCTCCACCTTCCTCAGGCGCTCCGGTAGGGATGGGTGGCCATCCAGTGCCGCGCGATGTCCACGCGCAATGACCATGCTCTCGAGCCAGCCTCCG
>Ga0194128_10001268_pt1 | contig 44084 bp, 38 predicted proteins | sample TA2KigCa65mmetaG_FD_148650 | JGI IMG/M metagenome (GOLD analysis project Ga0194128, IMG submission 148650) | Freshwater microbial communities from Lake Tanganyika, Tanzania - TA2015037 Kigoma Deep Cast 65m | ecosystem: Environmental > Aquatic > Freshwater > Lake | place: Tanzania: Lake...
CGGATTCAGTCTTGTCAAGATTTGTGGAAAAGGGCCGGGTGCGAATACCCTGGCCAAAGCGCCGCCCCCAATATTCCGCCACCGGATATGACCCATCCAGAGGCGCGCCTTCGGGAACGAGAAATTCAAGCGAAAAAAAGTCGCTAAAAGCCTCGCCCATCGAACTACCCTGAAAACTCGACAACTGCCGCACCAGCCGGAGCGAGACACCGTGTGTGTATTCATGGATGATCACGTCGGAGGCCAGCGATCCGTCGGCGAATTGCCCGTTGTTCAGCGTGACGTACATCGCGATCATCGCCGCTTCACCGTCATCAATCGACCGGGTAGTGTAGAACGCGTTGTTGATCGCGGCCAGCCCCGTTGTCGCCTGAGTACCGTAATGAGCATAGGCGAACAAGCGGTCGCCTTCAATGCCGCCGCGGCCGAAATTGTACTGCTGGTAGTTGCCGGCGGCTTCATCGAATCCGATTGCGTGAAAAAGATCGTGGGAGCGATTCACCCAGTAGAAAAGGTTTGTTGTCGCGGCGCTGGGGAATGCGGTCGGTGGCGGCGGATTCGAACCGTGCACGAGGGGAAACTGGAAATCGAGATTCGGCGCTTTCGCCGTCACGGGATTCTGCAGAAACGCTACACCGAGCGGATTGAGCCCGGTAATCGTGTTGTTCCCCGAAGTCTCTCCGTTAGCAACCCACGGCGAGGGGAACGGCATGAATTCGCGGTCGACATAAGGGGGAGGATCGAGCGACGCGAACCCAAATCGGACTGGCGGCTGCGGACTGATACCGGTGAAGACGAGCCCGCGCGGCGCTTGAAACATTGTCATTGCATGTTTCGCCAGCACACGGTCCGTCTCGGCTTCAATGACCGTTTGATACGTCGAAATGCCGTCGGCATCCGTCACAACAAATTCCCATGCCGGCTGGAGCGCGCCACGAATCGCGAACCACACCGGGCGGCCAGTGATGTCGCCCATCGCGCCGCCAGTCGAAAAACGCAATTCGGCGCGATGATTCAACCCCGCCTGCGAAATCGTCGCTTCCGCGGCAAGCACAGGGTTGACCGCCCGCGCGGCGGCCCCCGCGGCACGTCGCATATTCAAAGGCGATGGCGGACGCACGCCGGCTTCGGGAGCGTCGTGCAATTGCCCGCCCGCGTTGAGCACCTGTCCATCTCGATCGATGTTGACAACCCATTCCGCACCGTGAATATCAAGGCCTTGGAAGCGCTGGCGGTAGACGATATGCGTCACTCCGTTGTGCTGGGTCTTGTACTCTTTGTGCACGTAGAGTCCGGCAACCGATGGCTTTTGATCGCGCGTGAACGAATCCGCGATTTCGCGCGGCGCGCCGACGCTTGGCGATGTCAACGCGCGATCGGCCCGGAACAATTTCCGTTCCAATGGCGAGCTAAACAGCACGGCGGACAGGAGCGGAATAATCCGGGCGATTGAGGTGGTTTTCATGAGAATCCACCTGCTACTGTCGCACAGTTTCTACCGGTAGAACGGCTGCCAAGTCAACCAGCGTGGACCGTACTTGGTTTCCGGCTTGCCGGTCTCCAGTGCACCGAGGTCGGGCGCGCGCCCGGCAAAGTCCTCGTTCACGTTTAGAATGACGACGCCGGCATCAACCGCTTTGCTGTTGGGCTTTAGCTTAAAGTTCAAATCCATCGCATGATAAATCTGATGCCGCTTGGCATGATCGGGCGGCTTCAGGCTTTCGAAAATGTCGAAGTCGACTTCGATGCTGTGCGCCTCCTGTCCCGTGTCGGCCTTGTAGTCGGCCAGCGTCGCGAACGACTTCCAGTCCTCGCGCCGCGGCTCGTAAACGCGCTGGCCCTTCGGCGGCATGAAGAAGGCGTACTGATCCTTCACGCCGGGATTTGGGCGGAAGCCGTTGTAATCGGTGGTATTCTCGGCCGTCGAATTGGCTAAACGCAGAACACCGCGGTCCGGGGTGCCTCGGCCCATGTACAGGTTGTTGCGGAAGTGCATGTTGGCCGAGGGATCGCCGATCACGTTTTCGCCGATGATCGTATTGTGATAAACGAACAGACCCGCCGGCTTGCCGGAAAACTTGAACGCCACGCCACTCGGCACGTGATAGAGAATGTTGCGGATGAAGTAGGCCGGGCCGCCGAAGATCGGCTGCGAACTATAACCGCCGTGCGCGGCGTTGACGCCGCGGTTGTTATAGACGCGAATGTTGTGCACGCCGCCATCGGTTTCGACGAAGTCGTCGCCGAACAGGTGCATGTCGTTGTTGTGGATGTCGATCGACGATGCGCGCATGTCGGGATCCTTCTCTGGCGTACCGTATGTCGAGATCGAAATTGCGTCGTGATAGTAGGCGATCGCGTTGCGCGCGATCACGTGCCCCTGCCCGTAGACCTTCACGGCGTAGTAGCTTTTCATTTGATGACCCAGAGGGCCGTAGTCGCCGGGCGCTCTGTAGCCGGGCGATCCGGGACTGCGCGACGCTCCGCCCCAGCCAATCATGCGAAAGCGGTCATCGCGTCCGATGAACAGATTGTCGGCGATGTAGAAATCGCTAGATCCCGCATACTCGGTCCACACGCCGAAGCCGATGTTTTCGAACCGGCAGTTGCGCACCGTGAGGCCCACGGCGCCGAGCACTTCCTTCGATCCCGCGAAGATCGCGGTATCGGCATTGCGGAACGTGATGCCTTCGATGATGTGATGACGCGAGGCCATCACGTCGAGGATGCGCGAGCCGCCGTCGCCGTCGAAAACCGGATCGCCATCGCCCGCGGCCTTGATCGTAATCGGCTTCTCCGGCGTGCCTTTCAGGGCGAGTGACATCACACCATCAAACGGCGCCATCAGCGGGTCGACGTAGCTCAACCGCTCGGATCGATACATGCCGACGTGCATGAGAATGGTGTCGCCGGGCTGCGCGCGGCGTTCCCAAACCACGGACCAATCGCCGAGGCCGGCGCCGTAGTAGGCATGCAGAAGGCCAGTAAAACTGGGCTCTTCGCGCTTGCCGTCGTAGTCCGGCGGATAGACGTGCAACACGCGGCCACCCTTGTATGGTTGCGGTTCGGAGCGCGTCTTGACCTTGACGGTTTGCGTCGCGCCGGCGCCGACGCCGTCGGGGTCCTTCATCTCGAAACGGCACTCGTATTCGGTACCTTCCTTGAGATTGAAGATCGAACCGGCAAAGCCGTCGGGCACGGTGTAGTCAAGGTGCTCGCGGCGTCGATAGACATTCTCGCCACCGATGCGAACCAGCGGCATGCCATTCCGCCACAGTTGCTGGCCGGTCTCGCGGTACTGCACCGTGACGGTGGCGTTGCGGTTCGCATCGCCTTTGATCGGCCATTCAAACCCGAGGTTATTCAACGTCGGATGTTCCACGTGGAACTTTCCGGGCTCGGTGGCATTTTGAGCGTGCAGCGCAATAGCGGCTGTGAAGAGTATGTAGCGCATTGATCGGCCATTATATCGATTCTTCGTCTGGCACCAACTGACGGATCGGCCCAAGTAGCAAACCGTAAAGCACACACGCCACCAGCAGGATCGCCGACGCGCCGCAAAAGGCCGCCAGGAACGATCCGGTATAGCTGACGCTCCAGCCCGTCACGATGGGCGCGATAACGCCGCCCATGTTGCCGACGGCGTTCTGCCAACCCGTCCACGCGCCGGCGGCGCGGGGGCCGGCCAACGTTTGCGAAATCGCCCAACAGTTCGCTGTGAACATACCAATTCCGATGAAAGCCACAATCAAACAAATCATCGCGAGATTGTTTTCGAGCATCGTCGACCCGCTGAGCGCCGCCGCGGCGATGATCAATCCGGCCACGGCAAGCCTTCGGCGCACTTCGCCCGGCGCGCCCGTTTCACGGCCGCGTTTATCCGCGTACGTCGCCGTCGCCACCGAGGCGATCGCGGTTGCCGCGAACGGCAACGCACCGTAGATCGCCATCGCGCGCAAACTGAAGCGGCGTTCCCTCACAAGGTAGGTTGGAAGCCACGTGAGTAGAAAGTAGTAGGCGTAGTTGAAGCAGAAAAGTCCCGCGAAGGTGATGTACGAATCGCGATAGATGAAGATGTTCGCGGACTTGACCTTCGCGGCGGAGTGTTTTGCCTTTGGAGGGATCGATGCGTTCCACGGGATCAGCCAGATCAGGGATGCCACTCCCATTACAAAGAAAAACGGCCGCCAGCCCCACTGGGCGATTACCATCGCGCCAAGAAACGTACCGAGCGCCGGCCCCGCTTTCGTTCCCGCATCGATCATCGAGTTCGCGAAACCCCGGCGGTCTTCGGTAAAGCCCGCAGCCAGCAACCGCGAATAGGCCGGATACGCCAGCGATTCGCCCGCACCGAGTAACAGACGAGTGGCGAGCAGAGAGTAAAAGCCCGTGGCCAGCCCGCCGGCGGCGACCGCGATCGACCAGATGGCGAACGCCGCGGCGTAGAGCCGGTAGGTGTCGTAGCGGTCGATCAGCCACCCGGCGACGGGTTGCAGAAGCGAGTAGGTCCAGAAAAAACCGGACAGTAGAATTCCCATATGGCTCGGCGTGAGTTGCAACTCCGGCGCGAGTGCGGGCGCCGCGACGCTGAGGTTGCCCCGATCGATGTAGTTGATCCAAACGGAAATGCAAAGGAGAACGAATGCGCGGGTGGACATGTGTATTAGTGCGGCGATTTGGACGCAACCAACCATGATAACGATCAACTCCATCAACCCACGCGTGGTCATCTTGATGCCGATCGTACTCGAATCACCCCACTCCACTGCACCGCCAATGACGCCGCAGTCCGACGATGATGCGCCACGCCAAAATGAAGCGCGCTCCTCGGCGAGAAACTCATCGTAGCGCTATGATGAGGATCATGCGACTGGCATTACTCCCGGTGATCTTCGCCCTCGGCCTCACTGCAGCCAACTGGCCTCAATGGCGCGGCCCTTCCCTCGACGGCGTCAGCGACGAAAAAGGCCTTCCCACCAAATGGACCACCGACGATAACGTCACGTGGAAAGTAGCTCTTCCAGGCCGCAGCGGCGCCACCCCCATCATATGGGGCGAGCACATTTTCTTGAATGTCGCCGACGGCGAAGACCTCTACCTTTGGGCCGTCGACCGCAAGGCCGGCGGCGTGCTTTGGAAGAAGAAAATCGCCAGCGGTAATTTCAAGATCAACAAACAGAACATGTCGTCTCCATCGCCGGTCACCGACGGCAAGACCGTCTTCAATATGACAGGCACCGGCATCTTCAAGGCATTCGACTTCTCGGGCAACGAACTCTGGTCGCGCGATATTCAGAAGGACTACGGCGCCTTCGGACTCAACTGGGGCTACGCCTCCTCGCCTTTGCTGTGGAACAACACGCTCTATGTGCAAGTCCTGCACGGCATGAAAACCGACGATCCCTCCTACCTTCTCAAGATCGATCCGAAAACCGGAAAGACCATCGTCAAAGTCGAACGCCCCACCGACGCGATTGTCGAATCGCCCGACAGCTACACCACGCCCGCCATTTGGACCTCCGGCAAACAGAGCGAGATCATCATCAGCGGCGGGGACGTCGTCACAGGACATGATCCCGCCACGCTGAAAGAACTCTGGCGCGCCAACATTCTCAATCCGAAAAACAATCCGATGAATCGAATCATCGCCTCGCCGGTCGTGCGCGACGGCCTCATCTACGCGCCCACGCGCGTGCGCCCGCTTTCGGCGTTACGGCCGGGCGGCAAGGGCGATGTTTCGAAGTCGCATCTCGTTTGGCAGAATCCCAACGGCCCCGACGTGCCTACTCCCGTCACGGACGGCAAGTATCTCTACATTACCAACGATCGCGGCATAGTCTGGTGCCTCGACGCCAAGACAGGCGCCGAAGTATACGGCGGCAAACGCATCAAAGCGGCGATTTATAGCTCCTCGCCCGTGCTCGCCGACGGCAAACTTTATGTGACCAACGAAGACGGCCTCGTCACCGTCGTCAAGGCAGGCCCGCAGTTCGAGGTGCTCGCCGAAAACGACATGAAGGACTACACACTCAGTTCGCCCGCCGTTAGCGACAGCCAACTCTTCATCCGCACAGCCGGCTATCTCTACTGCATCGGCAAGCGCGCGGCAAAGTGAGCACTCGAAGCCTAGAGGATGTCGCCAAACTCGCCGGTGTTTCGACGGCGACGGTTTCACGCGTATTAAACGGCGTCGGCAAAGTAACACCGCGCACGCAGGCGATTGTGCGCAAAGCCGCAGCGGAATTGAAGTATTCGCCCAACATGCACGCGCGCGCGCTCGCCGGAGGCGCCACGAAGAGCATCGGCCTTGTTGTGTCGAATCTTTCCAATCCGTTCTTCCTCGACGTTTTCCACGCGCTTGAACACGAAGCGCGCCACTATGGCTACGAACTCCTTGTCGCCAACACCGACTACGACCCGGAACGCCTCGTCGCGAACGTGCAATTGATGCTCGGCCGCCGCGTCTCGGGTCTCGCGCTCGTTGTCTCCGAGATCGCTCCCAATCTGCTCTCCGAACTGTCGGAGCGCAAGATTCGCACCGTGGTAAACGATGTCGGTGCGCCGATGCCGTACATCTTTAATGTCAAGACGCACTACTGGCGCGCGACAGAGCGAGTCGTCGAATACCTCTTCAACATGGGTCACCGCCGCATGGCCTTTATCGGACATCACTCCGCGCTCGGGCCGCTTGGTGAACGAAACCCCGCATTCCTCGACGCAATCGATCAACATCGTGGTCTCGTCGAGCATCGAATTGTCGCCGCCGACGACAGCCTCGACGGCGGCCGCGAAGCGGTTCGCGAACTCTTCGCAGGCGGCGTGCGCCCAACCGCCATCGTATGCGTCAACGACTTCTTGGCCGTTGGCGTCCTTCGCGAACTGCGCGAAATGAATCTGCGCGTCCCGGCCGACGTATCTGTTACCGGATTCGATAACATCAGGCTTTCGGAAATGCTCTCGCCTTCGCTAACGACCGTGCACATCTCCTCCAACGTCCTCTGCCGCAAGATATTTCACATGCTAACCGACGAAGACGAGCCTCAGCGCGAATTCGTAATCGATCCCGAACTCGTGCTGCGCGAATCGACCGGCCCTAGCCCTTCGGCTTAAAATAAAACACCATCGCCGCGCCCGCCGCCACAACCACATAGCCCACGTACAGCAGCGGATTCGGCTTCTCCTTCGGCGGGTGCATCGCCATCGTCATCAACACATTGATCAACGGCGCGCCGCCAAACACGATCGGCATCACATAGTTCGGAACGCCGCCGTTGCGAAATGCCCAGATGATGCAGATCGCCCCCAATGCGCCCAGCGCACCGCCGCCCGTAGCAAACCAAACGCCGCGTGAATCGAACGAGCCCAGCCCGCCCGAGGTTTGCAGCGTAATCACAGGCACCAGCACGCCCAGCAAGAAGTACGCACCGCCGACGCACAACAACGCGCGCAGCGGATTGCCCAGTTTGATCTGGCCCTCATGCAGAATGGGGCCGTAGATCCCCCAGAACAGCATCGCGGCGACGGCGAATAGCAACCAGAGCATGGTCTTCTTTTTCTCCTTCGAGTTGGTGGCGGTAATCGTAGCCATGGGAACCGACTATTGTACTCGGGTTAGAACTGCAAGCGCAGCCCGAGTTGAATTTGCCGCGAAGACGTAATCGTCGATCGCACCAGGCCGAAGCTCCCGATCGGGCCTGTCGTCGCCGAGATCGCCAGTATGTTTGGCGGCCCAAAGTTCGCACGGTTGAACAAATTGAACGACTCCGCGCGGAACTGCAAACGCGCTTGTTCGTTCCACTTCGGAAACGCGAAGGCCTTGTACACCGCGAGGTCCGCCGTACGCAAATTCGGACCGGTAAGCGTCCCTCGGCCCAAGTTCCCAAGCTGACCGGCGGGCGCCAACGCAAACGCCGCCGGATTAAACCATTGCGTGGGCGAGCCGATCACCGCCGAATCATGCGTGAAGCCTTGCGCCATGCTCGGCCGGTCGACGCCAATGCCCGGCCCCAACGACGGCGCCCACGCCGATCTTGACCGGTTGCCGCTCACAAATGCCGTCAACGGCCCTCCACTTCGAACGTTCGTGATCGCCGCCAGTTGCCACCCGCCAAGCACCACGTGATTGCGAAGAGCCGGCAAGTCCCAAACGAAATTCACCAGCCAGTTGTGCTTGGCGTGATAGTCAGCCAAACCCTTGTTGTAGTTGAAGCCCGGGAATTCCGGCATCGCCGAAGTCGTTCCGTTCGTGGCGTCGGAAAAGAACGTCGACGCCTGCGTCGTATCGATATTGCGCGAGAACGTGTATGAGCTCTGAAACTGGACGCCGTGAGCGAATCGCTTGCGAATTTCGAGGATGCCCGAGTGATACCACGAGTTTCCATCGCTCGACTTCAACTCAATCGTCGCGAAGTTCGGATTGCGCCGCGGCGCTCCCGCTGGAAACACCAACGTGCCATCCTGCTGTCGCACCGGCTCCACAATATTCACGTCGTTCGATCGCCAGAGATGAATACCGCGCGAACCCGCATAACCAAGAGTCACTATGAACTGCGCGGGCAACTGCTGCTGCACGCTCAAGTTCCACGTCTGCATGTAAGGGCTCTTGATATTCCATTCGACAGGCCGGATCGTATTGCCAACGCCTCGCTCAAACGGTGGATTCGGAAACGTCGGATTCGCGATGCTGAACCGCGGTGTGAACGGCGGATTCGTCACCGTCACAATCAGGTTCTGCTGATTGTTCGTGTTGAAGATTAACGCATACCCGCCGCGTAGCGCGGACTTGCCGTTGCCGAACACATCCCACGCGAACCCAAGCCGGGGCGAAAAATTCTTCTTCGTCGGATTCCGATAGAGCCGACCCACCTTCGGAGCAGCGTCGGTGAATAGATTCAATAACGCCGAATCGCGGCCGTAGATGTCGACTGGCATCGTCGAGAACTCGTACCGCAGGCCCGGATTGATCGTCAGCCGCCGGCTAACGCGCCACGAATCCTGCAAGTAAAAACCGAACAACGTAAAGCGCCAGTAGCGGTCGAATTGCGCCGCCGGCGACAAGCCGAGAAACCGCGCCGACGCGTTCGTCAGGAACGACCGCACGTCGTTGAAGGTGAAGGTACCAAGCGAAAACGTCGGATTCACCATGTTGTCGCGATACCGCTCGGCCAGCATCCCGGCCTTCAGCAAATGTTTGCCGCGCGTCAACGAAATCGAGGGTTCGACGTTGAACACATTCTGCGTCAGCCGCAAGTTCGCCGAACTCTGCGTGCCGAATCGCGGCATTCCGCCGATATCGATATTGCCGACCATTCCGCGCCCAGCGACAAACGCCGGCAGCGGATTCGCCGTGTTCGCGAAGACGTTTTGAAACGTCGTCGTGCGGCTGAACGATCCCCGTACTTGCAGCAGTGTCGTCGGCGACAGCACATGATTGTACTCAGTCGTCAGGAACTGATTCTTCGAGAAGAACTGCCGCGGGAACTGCGGGAAATCGGTTGGCAGATTCTGCAACGCGTCGTCGAAGGTATACCGCGCGAAGAACTGCCCCGCGTCGCCGATCTTGCGGTCGTACCGGCCTTGCACGAAATGCTGATCCACGGTCTGAGAAAACCCGAATGCGTAATCGGCCAATCCCCCCGGCCGCGCCGCGCCATTGGCCCTTGGAATCTCATTCAAAAACGGAGCGACCACCGGGCTCACCGTCACCGGTGTCTGCCCCGGAAGAATTCCGCGCCGCGCGTTTTCGTCCGGCACCTGCGAAACGATCGTGCGGCCCAGCCGGTCGCGCAGCCCTTCGTACGTCACGAAGAAGAATGACTTGTCGTGCCGAATCGGCCCGCCGAGACTCGCGCCGAACTGATTGCGCTTGAACTCCGGCCGCTTCGCCGGATCGAAGAAGTTTCGCGCGTCGAAGTTGTCGTTGCGATGAAAGTGATACAAGCTGCCATGCAACTCGTTCGTACCGGACTTCGTGATCGCGTTGATCTGGCCTCCCGAATTGCGCCCAAACTCCGCTGAGTAGTTGTTGACCTCAACCCGAAACTCGAGAATCGCCTCCACGCCAAGCACCGTGCCTGCCGCCGATCCCGCCGGCCCATTCGTGAAATCGTTCTGCGGCGTGCCGTCAAGCAAATACACATTCGCCCGCGGGTCTTGCCCGTTGATACTCATGCCGAGCCCATGCGCGACCACCGACCCGCCATCGCGATGCGGATACGCCACCACGCCCGGTTGCAATAGCGCAAGGTCCGTGTAGTTGCGGCCGTTGAGCGGCAACTCGCGCATCGCCTTCTCGCTGACGAGATACCCCAACTCCGCCGTCGCCGTGTTCACACCCGCCGCCGAATCGGTCACCGTCATCTCTTGATCGACCGCGCCGACCTCCATGCGCAGGTCGAGCGCCAGCGTCTCATGCACCGTCAAAGCCACGCCCTTGCGCACCAGTGTCCGGAACCCCGACGCCTTGGCACGCACTTCGACTTCGCCCGAAGGCAGCGCCGGCGCCGCGTAGATGCCGTCTCGATTCGTCAACGCCTTGCGCGCCAGTCCGGTCGCGGTTTGACTGACCGTAATCTCCGCGCCTTCAATAACGCCACCGGATGCATCGCGCACCGTACCCGTCAAAGTCGCGGACGTCTGCGCCATCACGGACCAGGAAAGAAGAACAAAGAAAAGTTTCGACAAGCGATGGGACTCGATTCTCTTCACGTTACCAGAAGGACGCCGGAAACAGCCAATGCGTAACGTAAACTGGAGCGATGCGTCTCGTTTTCTTAGTGGCCGCGTTCAGTGTTTGCGGGCCGTCGAGAGCCGCCAATTGGCCCCAATGGCGCGGGCCCGGCTCCAACGGCATCTCCTCGGAAACCAAGCTTGCGGAAGAGTGGTCTCCCGGAAAAAACATCGCGTGGAAATCGCCCGTGTCCGGCCGCGGCCGTTCGTCCCCAATCGTCTGGGGCGATCGCATTTTCCTGACAACCGACATCGAAGGCGAAAAAATCGACGGCCTGAAGCCCCCCGTGCACAAACTCGGCAACGACGTATTCCGTTACCCGGACTCCACCGGCATGGCCGTGAAACACAGACTCGACGTCTTATGTTTCGATCGCAAAACCGGCAAATTATTGTGGCAGAAAACGGCCTACGAAGGCCCAGTCTTCGACGAGCGCCACAAGTCCGGCAGCTACGCCGCACCCACGCCCGTCACCGACGGCCATGCCGTATACGCCTACTTCGGCGCCGAAGGTATGTACGCCTTCGACTTCGCCGGCAAACTGCTCTGGAAATTCGATCCCGGCAAGATCCAATCCATCGGCATGGGCCCCGGTACTTCGCCCGTGCTCGGCGGCGAACTCATCATTCTGCAATACGACTCGAGCGACGACAAATCCAAAATCCTTGCGCTCAACAAACGCAACGGCGAGCTTGTCTGGAAGACCGAACGCAAGACCAGCGTCACTTGGTCCACGCCGCAACTCATCGGCAAGGAGTTGATCACCACCGCCAACGACATGGTCGTCTCCTACGACCCGAAAACCGGTCGCGAACTCTGGAAAGGGCCCGGCGTCAAAGGCAACGCCGTCCCCAGCCCCGTTTCAGGCAATGGAATTGTCGTCGTCTCCGCCGGCTATCCAGATAAATACGCGTACGCGTTCAAGGCAGCCGGCGACGGCAAACCGATTTTGGAATACACCAAAGGAACCGCCTATGTGCCTTCGCCGATTTTCTATGGGGACTATGCCTACCTCGTCACCGACCGCGCTCTTCTCACATGCCTCGACGCCAAAACAGGCGCGGTGAAGTACGAAGGCAAACGCCCGCCCGCGGCCGTCACCATGGCCGGATCGCCCGTCGCCTTCAACGGCAAGATCTTGCTCACCAGCGAGGACGGCGACACCTATGTCATCAGAGCCGGCCCCGATTTTGAAGTCGTCCGAACCAACTCCATCGGCGAACCGGTGTTGTCCTCACCCGCCACCTCGAAAGGCATGATCCTGATTCGTGGTAAAGATCATTTGTTCGCAATCGCACAATGATTTTCGTCCTCCTGGTCTACTACGGACTGCACCAAGACTTTTGGAACTGGACTTCCGCGCGTCCGCTCGTCTTCGGATTCCTGCCCGCCGGTCTCGCCTACCACGCCGTTTACACACTCGGCGCGTCCGCATTGATGGCTCTGCTCGTCCGCCGCGCCTGGCCCGCAAAACTCGAAGCCTGGGCTGACGAGGAGGCTGATTGACGGCCCCTATCTTCGTCTTCGCCTATTTGGCGATCGCTCTCTACATCGGCATCTTCGCCTTCCGCCGCTCCCGCGGTCAAGCCGAGGACTACTTCCTCGCCGGCAGGGCCATCGGCCCGTGGGTCTTTGTGTTGAGCCTCTTCGGCACACACATGACCGCCTTCGCCATCCTCGGCTCGTCCGGCCACGCCTTCAACTTCGGCATCGTCACGTTCGGGTTGATGGCCTCCAGCAGCGCGTTGATCGTTCCCCTCTGCCTCCTCTTCCTCGGCACGCGATTGTGGGCCGTCGGCAAGAAATTCGGCCACATCACTCCCGTTCAAATCTTCCGAGATCGCTGGGAATGCGGCCACATCGGCACGGTGATCTTTTTCCTGCAAGCCGCTCTGCTTGTGCCGTACATCATCATCGGCGTCATGGGAGGAGGCACAACGCTCGCCGTTATCAGCGGCGGCGCGATCCCGTTCTGGGCCGGCGGACTGCTCGTCGCTGTTGTCGTGATGAGCTACGTTTTTTTCGGCGGCATGCGCGGCACCGCGTGGGTCAACACATTTCAAACGGTGCTCTTCCTAAGCTTCGGACTTGTGGCCGTGTTGATTATTTCGAACGGGATGGGCGGCTTCGCCAACGTAGCGGAAAAGCTGCTCGCCGATCCCAGAACATCACCACTACTCTCGCGCGAAAAATTTTCGCCGCTCGCGTTCCTGGGCTACACCTTCAATCCGCTCTCGGCCATCGCCTTTCCGCACATCGCCATCTTCTGCATGACCGCCAAACACATGCGCCAGTTCAAGAAAACGGTGATCTTCTACCCGCTCTGCATTCTCCTGATCTGGCTGCCCTGCGTCTGCCTCGGCGTCTTCGCCAATCAAGCCACCGAAGTGCCCGCCATCGCCGCCAAACTCGCCGAAAAAGCCGCGACGATGCGCCCCGTTGTCGCCGACGACGTCATGCTCCGCCTCCTCGCGCACTACGCCCCCGAGTGGCTCGCCGGCCTTCTCGGCGCCGGCATCATGGCCGCCGTCATGGCGTCGGATTCGCAAATCCTCGCGCTCTCAACCATGTTCACCGAAGACGTTTTCGCTTTCTACGGCGCGCGCGAAAAATTCGGCGAGAAAGCGCAAGTCGCCACCGGTCGCCTGTTCATCGTCATCGTGACGGCCTTCGCCTACTTCACAGCGCTCAACGCCAAGGCGTCCATCTTCGATCTCGCCGTGCAATTTTCCTTCGCCGGTTTCTCCGCCATGCTCCCGCTCTACATCGCCGCGCTCTTCTGGAAGGGCTCGACAAAGTGGGGGGCGCTTGCCGGCACGCTCTGGACTAGTTCCTGCACAATCGCCCTTTTTTTCACACCGCGCGGCTTCACTATCGCCGGGCTTTCCCCCGTCGCGCCCATGACAATCGGCGCCGCGCTGCTGATTTGGCTCGTGTCGATCGCCACGCCCAAACCATCGCAACAGACGGTCGACCGCTACTTCTCTGTATAATGCTCGGATCACCAACATGGCCGCTCCAATGAAAAAGCTAACGCCGGTCGAATGGCTCATCTGCGCCATCGCCTCGATCGGTTTCGCCTTCGATATCTACGTCATCCTCGTGTTGCCGCTGATTCTCGGACCCGCGCTCGCCGAACTCGGCGGCCTGAAACCCGGCACGCCGCAGTACCTCGATTGGGCCTCGTGGATGTTTTTCGTTCCGGCCTTCGCCGGCGGATTGTTCGGCATGATCGGCGGATATCTCACCGACCTCTGGGGCCGCCGCCGCGTGCTTGTGTGGAGCATCCTGATCTACTCCTTCGCCACGCTCGCCGCCGGCTATGCGACTTCACTCGAGATGCTCCTTTTCTTCCGCTGCTGCTCGTTCATCGGCGTCTGCGTCGAGTTCGTCGCCGCGGTCGCATGGCTCGCCGAGTTGTTCCCCGATCAGGAGCAGCGCGAGAAAGTACTCGGCTACACGCAGGCCTTCTCATCGATCGGCGGCCTGATGGTCACCGGCGCCTACTACCTCGCCGTGACGTACACGAATTCGTTCCCCGAGATCTACGGCACGCATTCCGCGTGGCGATATACGCTGATTTCGGGCCTGATCCCTGCGATCCCCCTCATGATCATCCGGCCCTTCCTGCCCGAGTCCCCCGCCTGGGCTCGCAAGAAGGCCGAAGGCACTCTGAAGCGCCCGAACTTCCTCGCGCTCTTCCAGCCGCAATTCGCGCGGACCACATGGGTGACCATGATTATGTTCGCCGCCAGCTACGGCGCCGCGTTCGGTGCGATTCAGCAGATGCCGCGCATCGTGCCTGGCCTCTCCGAACTCGCCGGCATGGCCCCGCCCGCCGTGCAGAAAGTCGTCAGCAACGTGCAGTTGTGGCAGGAGGTCGGCGGCTTGATCGGCCGCGTTGCACTTGCGCTCCTCGCCACGATGATCGTCAGCCGCCGTTTGTTGATTCGCATCTTCCAGGTCCCCGGACTATTGATCCTGCCGTTCGTCTTTTTCACCGCCACCACGTCCACCGTCGAAGGCGTCAAATGGGGCATGGCCGCGATCGGATTCCTAACGGTTGCGCAGCTCAGCTTCTGGGGCAACTACCTCCCGCGCGTCTACCCGACGCATCTCCGAGGCACCGGCGAGAGCTTCGCCGCCAACATTGGCGGCCGCATGCTCGGCACCTCCGCCGCGTTGATTTCGCTCAACGTCGCCAAGATCGCCCCCGGCAACACGCCGTTCGAAAAACTCGCCTGGGCCGCCGCTATCGTTGGAACTTCGACCTACGTGATCGGCCTCATCGCCAGCTTCTTCCTCCCCGAACCAACGGAAGAATTGCCCGAGTAGTTAGACTAAGAAGTGTGCGGCAGTTCTTCGTACACAACTTCGGATGCAGGGCCACCCAGGCCGACGGCGCCGCGCTCGAGTCGCTGCTCGCGCAGCGCGGCTTGTCCGCCGCTTCGGACTGGAACGCGGCCGACCTCGTCGTCTTGAACAGCTGCACCGTCACCGCCGCGGCGGACGAAGCTCTGCGCCACACCGTGCGCCGCGTTTATCGCGAGAACCCTGAAGCGAAGATCTTGGTCACGGGCTGCTACGCCCAGAGAGCCCCCGAAGAGATCGCGGCACTGCCCGGCGTTGAGTGGGTTGTCGGCAACTCCGACAAATCCGCCATTCCCGATCTTGTATCGAGCGACTACCACGGCCAAATCCACGTCCACGACATCTTCGCGCAACACGACTTCCTCTCCGCGCCCGTCGAGGACGCCGCCGGTGATCGCGCCCGGCCGAACCTGAAAATCCAGGACGGGTGCAACAACCGCTGCTCGTTTTGTGTGATCCCCTTCGTGCGCGGCCGCAGCCGGTCGATGCCTGAAGATCAAGTCATCGATCAAGTCCGCGGGCTCGCGGCGAACTACAAGGAGATAGTCCTCAGCGGCATCAACCTCGGGCGCTGGAACCGCGAGCCGGGCAAGTCGCTGCGCCTCGCGGGCCTGCTCAAGCGGATGCTCGACGAAACCGAAGTCGAACGGATTCGGCTGTCGTCGGTCGAGCCCATGGATTTCTCCGACGAACTGTTCACACTCATGGCCGAGTCTCCGCGCATAGCCAAGCACGTGCACGCGCCGCTGCAATCGGGGTCTGACACGGTGCTCCGCCGCATGCACCGGAAGTACCGCCCGCGCCACTACGCAGACCGCGTCAACAAGGCGCGCCAGTGGATGCCCGACGCCGCCATCGGCGCGGATGTGATGACCGGCTTCCCCGGCGAGACCGACGCCGAATTCGAAGAGACGTTCCGCTTCATCGACGAACTCCCATTCACCTACCTGCACGTTTTCACCTACTCCGCCCGCCCCGGCACACCCGCCGCCGAAGCCCCCACACAAGTGCCCATGCCCTTGCGCAAGGAGCGCAACAAAAGACTCCGCGATCTCGCCGAACAAAAGAATCTCACCTTTCGACAGCATTTCATCGGGCGGAAACTGTCCGTCGTCACACTAGGCGATGGCCCTCGCGCGCTCAGCGACAACTTCCTTAAGGTCGACCTGCTGCAAGACGCGCGGGCCAACCAACTCCGCGAAGTGAGGATCGGCACCGTCACGCCCAACGGCCTCGCCGAGCACGATCCGCTGCGCGTTCTCTGAGCCCCGCGTCATCGCCGCCACGGCCATCGAGATGAACATCACTCTGGTGACATCCGACGAAAAGCTCATGCGCTGCGAAGGGCTGCGCTGCCTGCGTTAATCCGCCAAAGTAATCTTCGGTCCGCTGTTCGCCGAAGCGGCCAACGCCCCCGCGACGCCGCGCGCCAACTCATGAAACGCCGCGCCCTTGCCCATGGGGTCCAGCGCCGCTGGCCGCCCGGAGTCTCCGCCAATACGCACCTGCGGATCGAGCGGCAGTTCGCCCAGAAACGGAATCCCCATCGCCTCGGCCGTGCGCCGTCCCCCGCCCTGCCCAAACACGTCGATGTGCTCGCCACCCGGCCCCAACATGTAGCTCATGTTCTCCACCATGCCGAGCAAGCGCACCCGCACCTGCTCAAACATCTTCACGGCCTTCCGCGCGTCCTCTAGCGACACCTCGCTCGGCGTCGTCACAATCACAGCGCCAGAAAGCGGCGTCGTCTGCACCAGAGACAACTGCACATCGCCCGTCCCAGGCGGCAGGTCGATCACCAGGAAATCCAGCACGCCCCAATCGACGCCCCGGATAAACTGCTGCATCACCGAGTGCAACATGGGCCCACGCCACACCAGCGGCTTATCCCCGGGGCTCAAGAACCCCATCGACATCAGCTTCACGCCATGGTTCTGCAACGGCTGTATCCGCTCGCCCATCGCGTGCGGGTTATCGCGGATGCCCATCATCAACGGAACATTCGGCCCGTAGACATCGGCGTCCATAAGGCCAACTTTGTGACCCTGCGCCGCAAGCGAAACCGCCAAGTTCACCGATACAGTGGTCTTTCCGACGCCGCCCTTTCCTGAGCCGACAGCAATGATGTGCGAGACACCTTCAATGGGTTGGAGTGTAACTCCCGATGGATTCATTCACTTACTATTGTGACGCGAGTTGAGCCCACCGTTGTTCGGCCTGTTTTTCGACGCGAGCTTTATCGACATCCAACAAGAATCCCTCTCGCGCCAGCGCATCGGCCGCCGCACGGATCTTCGCGACGTATGAGGCCTTGTCCGCATAGCGTTCCTCGATCGAAAGTCGCGTATCCTTCGAAGCCGCGCGTTGCGCTTTCGTCGCCGCGAACGGATGAAAGCCGCCGGTCATGCTGAAAATCTCGCCGGCTCCGCCCGTCGCCGGATCGCGCAGATTCCACCCCGTGTAGGTCCCCAGCGGAACAGTCACATCGGGCATCCGCACGCCGGCGGTCTCGTTGCCATCGCGATCGACTTGTGGAACTAACGTCTGAAACGGCTTGCCGGTCTTCGGCGGATCGATGGTGACGATCCCCTTTGTCTTGAACTCAGGACCATAGTCCACCCGCCACGCCTGATGCGGCATCTTCGGCATCGCCACGCCCGGAATCGCGGGGAAGTGTACCGAACTCGCCGGTACAAGTTCGCCCTTATCGACGCGCGGTACGCGCGACGCCGCCGGCTGTTTGTCGTAATTCACCCACGCCGTCATCTGCGCTAACAGCGCGCGCATCACCGGACGGAAGTCGTTCGGATTCGCCACGTACGCCGTCGAATTCTTGCGCGGCGGGAAGCTCCCCGGCCCATGTTGCGATCCGGTGATGAAGTACGCACGCGATTCCGCGCCCAACCCATCGTCCTTCTTGCCATCGGGCGTCGTATGAATCAACGACGCCGCGCGCCCCCAATACTCGTACGCACCATTCGAATAGAAGACCTTCGGCGTCACGTTCAGATCGGCTGTTTGTGTCAGCAACCCGTCGATGTCGCGCGTCTCCGGATCGAGCATCTTCAGATCCGCGAACGGAAACATATCGGTCGGATAAAACGTGTTCGTCATCCGATGCCCGTCGCGCGACGGCTGCGCGAATCGATGATTGAAGCTCCCTCGTCCGCCGCCCGCGACATGCGCCCACACACCGTCGAAAACCTTTTTCCCGCGCTCGTCCGCATTCGCGCCGAAATACAGGAACGTGCGCAGGAATCGCCCCGACTGCGAGGTCCCCATCCCAATCGCGCGCCGCAACGAACCGGTGGGGAACACCGCATCGCCCGAGTACTTCAGAAAACTGATCATGTCTCGCGTTGCCGCCAACCCCAGTCCAACGATCGCCGGGTTTTTCGCCGTATAGATCACATCGTAGAACTTGCCCGGCAGAAATCCAGAAGCCATTTCAACGCCCGTGTTGTCCCAAAACTTCCACTGCGAGCGAGGAATAATGCGGCGCGGACCATCGGTCGTATCGCGCACCCCAAGTGAGGTCCCCGGCGCATCCGGATCGGAGACAGGATACGGTTTCATGTTGCGGTCCTGTAGGCCGAACCGCGTGACCTTCGACGACGGTACAAACTCGCTGCGCACAATGCCCGCAACGTCAGTCGCCACCGGAACGGTCAACGCAAGATTGTGACGCTCCTCCGGCACATCGAACTGCCAACCGAGCCAAACCAGCGTGTAGCCCTGTTCCAATAAATGCCCGTCGCCGAACTCGGCCTCGGCACGCGGGTCTTTGCTTCCGTTCGCATAGTTAAACGTGCCCAGCAGTCCTTTCCCGCCGCGATTGGAGACTTCATAGAACACCGTGCGATTCCCCAACTCCGCCATCAGCGGCCGTAACACGTAAAGATCGGAAGTGAATTCTACCAGCCCCGCTCCATTCTTCGGAGCCAGCGCCAAATCGCGAATTCGCAGATTCGCCGCCAATGCCGGATCGACCGCAAAGTGTACCTTCGCGACGATACGCTCGTAGGCGCCGGCCTTACCGAACGTCCTGCCATGCAAGACTTCGCTACGTTCGATCACATCGATCTTCTTCACCGCCGCGGCGGCGGACAGAACCAGGAGAAACAGCATGCAGATACGCATGCGAACATTGGATCACAATGCAAGCGACGCTTTGGGTTTCATGGATAGATCCGCGAACTCCCGACGCCGCAACTTCGAAAACGCCGCTGCCGCAATCATCGCGGCGTTATCGGTCGATAGCCCCGGCGTCGGAAAGAACACCGGTACGGGCAACCGCGCCGTGCCGGCCGCCGCCCGCAGCCCCGCATTACACGCCACGCCTCCAGTGATGATGATCGACTTCGCATCGTGAGCTTCCGTCAGCACGTGTAAGCGGCTTAGTAACTCGCGGATGACCGTGTGTTGAAAGCTCGCGATCAGATCAAGTGTGCGTTTCGGCGTTAATGACAACCAGTCGGCGTCCGCGCCGGCCGCTCGCCGAGCGGCCGTTTCCTCGCTGATATCGTTCGCTTCCGTCCACCGCAACACCGCCGTCTTAAGTCCTGAGAACGAAAAGTCCAACGGGTTGCCCTTCATGTGCGCCCGCGTAAACTTCACAGCGCGCGGATCGCCATGCAGAGCAAGCTTGTCGAGAATCGGCCCCGCCGGATACGGATAACCCAACAGCTTGCCGACTTTGTCGTAAGCCTCGCCCGCCGCGTCGTCGCGTGTCTTCGCGATCAACTCATACTCAAAGTTCCCGCGCACGTGATAGAGCTGCGTGTGACCGCCACTGACAATCAAAGCAATCGCCGGCAGTTCCGTCTCGGGGTGCTCCAAGACAACCGCGTGGATATGCCCTTCCAGATGATTAACGCCGATCAGTGGAATCCCATGCGCGAAGTGAATCGCTTTCGCGTAGGTGATCCCGACCAGCAGAGAACCGATCAACCCCGGCCCCTGCGTAACCGCCACCGCCGCCAGATCGTTCCACCCGACTCCCGCCATCAACATCGCCTCATCGACCACGGGAACGATCGACCGTAGATGTTCGCGGCTGGCCAGCTCCGGCACAACCCCGCCATACTTCCGGTGTGTGTCGATCTGCGACGCGACTATCGACGACAACACCGACCGGCCGCTATCCACCACAGCCGCCGCCGTTTCGTCACAAGAAGATTCAATGCCAAGAATTCGCAAGTTGATAGTCTGAGAGATTGGAGCTCTCTTCTTTCGATTATCATCTGCCCCATGAGTTGATCGCGCAGCACCCGCCCGCCGAACGTGACGGAGCCCGCATGCTCGTCGTCGATCGGTCGTCCGGCACATGGCAAGACCGCGAGTTCAAACACCTGCCCGAGTACCTCCTCGCCGATGATCTGCTCGTCTTCAATAACTCCCGTGTCTTCCCTTCGCGGCTCATCGGAAGCCGCCGTGGAAACAGCGGGCGCGCCGAAGTTTTCCTTGTCGAGAAAATCGCCGAGCGCTGGCGCGCGCTCGGAAGGCCGGGCAAGAAACTAACGCCCGGTGCCATGGTCGACATCGCCGAAGGCTTCAGCGTTCTGATCGAAGAGTACTTGCCGAATGGCGAGCGGCTCGTGCGCCTGCTCGCCGATGACGAATGGGTCGCCATCAACGAACACGGCCACATTCCGCTGCCGCCCTACATTCGGCGGCCTGATTCTCTCGACGACGCCGAACGATACCAGACCGTCTTCGCCAAGGAACGCGGCAGTGTCGCCGCGCCGACGGCGGGCCTGCACTTCACCCAACGAATGCGCGACAGCCTGGCCGCGATCAGCACCGAAGTAACACTCCACGTCGGCCTCGGCACGTTCCAACCCTTGCAAAGTGCGACGATCGAAGAGAACCATCTCCACTACGAGCGCTACTTCGTCCCCGCCGATACCGCCGCGAAACTGAAGGAAGCCCAGCGCGTAATCGCCGTCGGAACAACCTCGGTGCGCACGATCGAATCTTTCGCGCGCCAAGGCAACTCGGGTCAAACGAATCTCTTCATCTACCCCGGCTTCCAGTTCCAGCGAGTCGGCGCAATGCTCACGAACTTCCATCTCCCGCAGTCGAGCCTGCTTCTGCTCGTCTGCGCCTTCGGCGGCACGGACCTGATGCTCGCCGCCTATCGCCACGCGGTCGAAGAAAGGTACCGCTTCTTCAGCTACGGCGATTGCATGCTCGTACTCTAACCAGGATCCCGAACGAAGCGGCGACAACGCCTTCCTAGCCTCTCCACGCTAGACTAAAACTGTCGTGCGCATCACGGTATCGAAAGAGAACTACTTAAAGGCCATCGCCGAGGCCGAAGCCGAAGGCGAAACCGTCATCGCCGCGACGCTTGCCCGGTGGCTCGACGTCTCCGCGCCCGCTGTCACGATGGCCACGCGCCGCTTGAAACACGATGGCCTCATCGTCGTCGCGCGCGATGGCCGCATCTCGCTCACCGCTACCGGCCGCGAAATCGCGCTTCGCCTCATCCGCCGCCACTACCTCATCGAACGCATGTTGACCGAAGTGTTCGGCATGGAGTGGTACAAAGTTCACGACGAAGCCGAGCAGCTCGAACACGCCGTCTCCGCCGACTTCGAAGCCAAGCTCATCGAAAAACTCGGCGACGACAAAAACTGCCCGCACGGCTTCGCGCTGGGCCTCGACACGAAAGCGGAACGCGAGCGCCGCGGCATGCTGGCCTTGAGCGAAGTCACCGGCACGCGCCAAGCCGCCGTCGTCAGCGTGTTCGAGCGCGATCGCGCGCTGCTCGAATACCTCGACCAACTCGGCATTCGGCCGGGGGCGCTGGTCGATGTCGTTGCGCGCAACGTCGACGCCACGATGACGCTTCGTACCGGCGGACAAACGATCTCGCTCGGCGCGGGTGCCGCCGCTCGCGTCTGGGTGACGCTACTGCCCGTTCTCGACCCGGTAGAGCAGCCGGCATAACTCGCCGCGCGTAAGGTTCGACGGCGGCTCGCCCGCCTGCTTCGCCAAACGCCACCAACGCCGCGCCTCCTCCGGCGTCGCGCGGTCACGGCTGCGCTCCTCGTAGTTCTCAAAGAAACCGCGCGCGCCGAAATACTGCATCGCCGCGAAGGCGGGATCGGATTGATCGATGTCTTTGAAGTAAGTGATGACCTGCTTGCGTTCCAGCACCGCGCGCTGCAACGCGGCGACATCAACGGCGCGCGGTGCGGTCGAACGCTCGATCGGCAGATGAGCCGCAATGCCTGCCGCCATGCCCAGCGCCATCCACGTCGGCTCCACGCGCACCGTCGAAAACGCGATATGCGTGGTCGACGCCGCGACAGGCACGATCAGGCCGTCGACCGCCCGCGGAATCATGACGCGGTATGGAATCTGGTAGGGCCGCGTTTCGTGGTCGAGCATAAAAACGTAACCCTCAAGCGCCGGCTGTGTCGTCGACTCGCGCCCGCGCACGGGAAAACTGTCAACCGGAAATTCACCCGCCGCGATCGAATCTTCAAAGATGGGCGTGCGTCCCCGCCCCGCCTGCAATACCGTATCGTTCTCGGTCAACGTGTAGAGACCCTCCAGCCTTCGCGCCTCGCGAACATAAAGCCGAAACGGGAAGTTCGCGTTGTCGGCGAACTCGTCTTTGGCGAGGTGATAGCGCCGCGCAAGCTGCCGGTGCGCCGCCGGCACGGCATCGTCGTTCTGCAAAAAATAGACCAAGCCGAGAGTCAGATCGCGAATCGAACCCGCGATCCGTTCGCGTTCTGGAGCGTTCGCGTCCGGGTACTTGTAGTTGATCTCGCCGAACGGAAACCCCAGCGGCCGCGGTTTCATGTTGACGTCGAACTTGCCGTTCGGAATCTCGGCGAAAGACAGCGCGCACCAGCGTTCCAAACGTCGGGCCATAGTACCCAACGCCATCCTTCATCGTCTTCGGCGCGTCCAGACGCCCGGCCTTCCAGTCATCAAGATAGCCATGATATCGTGTGCGGTCGTAGCCCGCCGGCGGGGCCAGCAATGGCGCCGCGTTCGATGGATCGGCCGTCATGCAAAGCCTGTACGTATACGCCGGAATGCGCTTGTCGCCCGCGCCCGTCGAACCAGCGGTCACCTCGCGCGTGTCGTAGTTCTGATAGATCACGCCGGCGTGTTTTTCATTGAACTCCGATCGCCCTTCGCGCCCCACACGATACGCCGCGCCCGCCGCCGCGAACACATCGCCTTCGTAGGCGCCGTCGATCACGACCGCCGCATGCAGCACGGTGACCTCGCCGGTGGAACGATCCTTCACGCGAAGTCCGGCCACACGCGCACCATCTTGAATGACGCCATCCAAGGAAACATGCGTCCGAACCGAGATCCGTCTTTCGTCCGCCACCATTCGATCAATCACACGTTGTGCAACGGAAGGCTCATAGTAGTACCCATCGCCCGATTTCTTCACGTTGTCGTGCGACGCGCCATAACGCTCAACGTAATAAGCCTTTACCTTCGACGTGAACTCGCGGAACAGCCCGCCAATCGCCTCTTTCGTTTCGATATCGCTCTTGCCGAGCCCGCTCGTCGTCATGCCGCCGATGTGCTTGTGATACTCAAGCAAGGCAACGCTTCGACCCGCTCGCGCGGCCGCGATCGCCGCCGCGACACCTCCCGGCGTTCCCCCGTACACCGCCACCTCCACGAGGTTCATCTTCGCCAACGGCAACTCGGTGATCTCAATCGACTGCTTGTTCGTCGCATACACAATCCACAGCGATCCGCCGTGTTCAATCGCATGCGGATACTGCACCGTCGCCCCTGCCGGCGCCGCGACAGCGATGCCTCCGCCAAACGCCCAACCATCGCGGCTGAACGAAATCCCAAGCGGATTGCGGCCCTTCGGATTCGGGTTGTTGATCTAGTAGAACCAACCGTTCGACAGCCGGCCTGGAAGATTCTTCGACGTTTCGTCGGGGTAGTCGGTGCGCACCGGCGCGGTCCAAGTGCGGCCGTGATCTCTGCTGATCGCCGGCAGCAATTCGCCCGACCGTGTGTTGTCTCGGACGATCATATGCACCTCGCCCTCGCGCGTCGCATAGAACATTGGCTCGTCTATCTTGTCGAACGGCGGCGCGGAAGCGATCGGTGTGTGCCGCCAACCGGGGCCGTCGTCAATCGCCATCCACACGTTCATGTTGTTATCGCGGCACGCCATCGCCAGCGCACCGTTCAATCGTTCCGGCGGGAAGTTGTTCATGCAGTTTTCGGCGAAAACGCCGCGCGAGCCCCACGCGCCGTTAGACCACTCGAAGCGCATCAGGCGCAGCTTGCGCCACACCTCTTCGCGCCCGCGCTTGCCATAGTCGGCGCTTTCGATTAGCGCGGCCAGCGCCGTGAGTTTCCCATCGACGACATAGATGCCGCGCGCGATCCAGCGCTGCGGACCATCGGGGCCACCCGGATCGGCGGCCAGCACTCGTGCCTCCGGCCACGCGTGCCCGTCCTTGCTCGTCGCTTACAGAATCACTTGATTGGCGCTGTCTTCTGTCGCGCGGCCCGATGACCACATCGGCCAAAACTGTCCGTCGTGATGCGCTATATAGGAGTGCAGATTGAAGTTCGACACGCCGGGCTGGCCTTTGAAGACCGTACTCGTGCGCAACGCAGTTGCGCGAAATTCGGGCTTGCCGCTCAACAGGTGTTCGGGCTTCTGTGCAAACGCCGCCGCGCAGAATAGCAGGATTCGAAGCATCTAAGGCAGCTTATCGAAAACCGAACGCGGCGATGGGAACACCGAGCGAACGCGGGTCTCCGTTCGACGGCCGGAACGGCGGGTCAACGTTGAACTCAACTGTGACGTTCCCGTCCGCGTCCGCGCTTTTCACCGCGAAGTAGTCGGTTAGCCAGCCGTTCTCCGTGTACACCGCGCGGCCAACCTCGACGCCGTCGATGGTAACGATCAAGGTCGATCTTTTCACAGCTTTGATGTAATCCGGGCTCACGTTCGTCGTCACCGAAAAACGAGTCGCGCCCGCCGGCCGCCGAAGCCGCGCCACCGCGCGCGGTTGGGTCCAGCGAAAATTCCCCTCACCCTGATACCAGCCTTGCCGAAGTTGCCAGATGGGCGCGATTCCGGACAGTTCGATATAGGCCGCATCGGCGCCCGCCGCGCGCGACTGAATGAACAGATCGTTGCGCGCGGCGTCCCAGCGCAGCAACACCAATTTGGCGCTGTCGGCCGGATCGGCGTGGTTGGTGTCTTCAAGGTAGATGTACTTGACATCATCCCGCCCTAGCGCAAGCCGCACCGCGCCCTCGACGCCCCAGCGCCGCATCTTCGCCGGATAGCTGTCGACAAGCACCGTATCGATCTCCTTCAACTCGCGACCGAGTTCCTGCACCTTGACCGTGAACGCGCGGGCCTCGTTACCCTCGGCGATAGCCGCGTTTCGCAACCCGCGCAGTTCGCTGTATTGAAACGGCAGCCACACGACCAGCAGCGCAGCGGCAACCGGCCAGCGCGCGACGATTGCCGCGAACGCAATCGCCAACCCCGCCAGCGGCAGGTACAAGTACGCTGCAAACAACCGCCCTGGCGCCGCGAGCATCGGCGCGAGAAACAGCAGCATCGCCGATAGACCAAACCAAAGCCGTTTGTCCCTGATAAACAGCGGCAGCGCGGCCAGCGCAAAGCCCGCGTGAGGCGCGCGCAACAGAGTGCTGGCATAGAAGTCCAGCGCCTGCCAGAAGGTGGCCGGTGTGAGCCGCAATCCATAATCGCCGCCTCGACCGCCCTGAGCGAACAGAGCCTGCGCGGTGAACGCCGCCGCCAGCGCGGCCGGAACGATCAGTGCTTTCCAGCGCCGTTCGCCCAGCCAGTATTCATAGAGAAACAGTACGACAGGCAGTGCGACTGCGAGTTCTTTCGACTTAAACGCAACCAGGAAAATCAGGATGCTGTATCCCCAATATCGTGGTTGCCAATATACGATCGCCGTCAGGCAAAACAGCGCGCACAGCACGTCAAACACATACATCGGCTTGAAGTAGGCATCAAACGCGGCCATGTGAAACGCGAAGAACAAAACACCCGCCGCGCGCGCGGCCCACGCAAAATCGAGCTTCGTGAGCAACCGCCACAGCAGCGCGCAATTGATGAGATGCAGCAGTTGCAGCACGGCTACGTACGGCGCGAAGTCAAGCCCCGCTGTTCGGCCCAGCGCCCAGAAGTAGAAGTGCCCTACGGGGCGGAAGTTGATCGGCGAAAACACCGGCGAGACCAGTTCGATCAAGAAAGTTGTCAGCGGGCTATGGCTCGTCCACGCGAGGTTATCGAGATCGTCCGATGAAAAGTAGCCCTTCAGCGCGCCCTTGCATGCGACATAAAAGACAAAGCCCAGCGCGAAGAAAAACAGCGGAGTGCGATAGCGGGCGATCATTCGGCGTGCAGGAAGTCGAAGTCGCAGCCCTCATGGGCTTGCGTGACGTGATCAAGGAACAGCTTGCCGTAGCCTCGCGTGTAGTGCGGTGTGTACGCGGGCAGCGCCGCCAACCGCGACGCCATCTCTTCATCGCTGATGTGTAACGTTAGCACGCGCCCGGCGACATCGAGCGTAATCGAATCACCCGTACGCACAACGGCAAGCGGTCCGCCGATGGCCGACTCCGGCGAAACGTGCAGCACAACGGTACCGAACGATGTGCCCGACATGCGTGCGTCCGAAATGCGGACGCAGTCGCTGACGCCTTGCTCTAGCAACACCTTCGGCATCGGAATGTGTCCCCATTCCGGGAAACCCGGAGCGCCTTTCGGTCCGCCGTTCTTCATCACCAGGACGGTGTTGGCGTCGATCGGCAGATCCATCGAATCGATCGTGTCGTGCATCTGCTGATAGGTCTCGAACACGTACGCGGGACCGGTGTGCTGGCACAGATGCGGCGATGCGGCCGTCTGCTTGAACACAGCGCCATCGGGCGCGAGATTGCCGCGCAACACGACGGTGCCGCCTTCCGGGTGCAGCGGTTGATCGGCCGAAGCGATCACGTCGCGGTTATGACATACCGCACCGGAAATGTTCTGCTCAACCGAGGCGCCGTTCACCGTAACAGCATCGCGGTGCAGCATCGGCAGCAACTCTTTCATCAGCGCGGGCAATCCGCCGGCATGGAAGAAGTCCTCCATCAAGTGCTTGCCGGATGGCCGGATATTCGCCAGAAACGGCGTCTTGCGGGAGATGCGGTCGAAGTCGTCGAGTTGTAGCGGCAAGCCCAGGCGCCGCGCGATCGCGAGTAAATGCACAACGGCGTTGGTCGAACCGCCGATCGCCATATCGACCGTGATCGCGTTCTCAAGCGCTTCCCAAGTCATGATCGATCGCGGCGTGCGATTTGCCGCCACCAGATCGATCGCCGTGCGTCCCGACGCCTCCGCCAGCGCCCCGCGCCGCGAATCGACCGCCGGAATCGCCGCGTTGCCCGGCAGCGTCATGCCAAGCGCCTCCGCCATCGAGGCCATCGTCGACGCCGTGCCCATCACCGTGCAGTGCCCGCTCGACCGCACCATGCAACCTTCGATTTCCTGCAACTCCTCCGGCGAAACGCGGCCCGTGCGGTAAAGATCGAAAATCTTTCGGCCATCAGTGCCGGTGCCAAACGGCTGGTTCTTATAATTGCCGGAAAGCGTAGGCCCGCCGGTGACGACAATCGCCGGAATGTTCGCCGAAGCCGCGCCCATCAGCATCGCGGGCGTGGTCTTGTCGCAGCCGCACAGCAGCACCACCGCGTCGATCGGATTAGCGCGGATCGACTCCTCCACATCCATAGCCATCAGGTTGCGGAACAGCATCGTCGTCGGCTTCATGTACTGCTCGCCGAGACTGATCACCGGGAACTCCAGCGGAAATCCGCCCGCCTCCCACACGCCGCGCTTCACCGCATCGGCCAGTCCTCGCAGGTGCGAATTGCAGTTGTTCAGCTCCGAGAACGAGTTGCAAATGCCGACCACCGGCTTGCCGAAGAAGATCTCGCGCGAGAATCCCATCGACCGCAAATTCGCGCGGCGCGAGAAGTTGTAATACTCCTTACCGTTGAACCAGGTGTAGGAGCGGAGCGTCTTCGGATCGATCTTGGCCATGAACTGGTTATTATGACATCAGCACATGAAAACGATCGACTGGTCCTACCATCGCCCTGGTTGAACAACCTGCGGCAAAACGCAGGAGTTTCTTGCGAAGAACAAAGCTGCCGTCAAGAACGAGCAGAACGCGAAGAAGGCCGTTATCGGCCGCGACGAAGCGATCGCGCTGGCGCGAAGCGCAAGTGAAATCATCTCGGCGAAAGGCAAGAACGTTCGCCGCCTGGCGATGAAGGACAACCCGTCCGACGACGCCATCGCCGAGTTGATCATCGGCCCAAGCGGCAACCTGCGCGCCCCCGTTCTGCGCGTCGGAAAGAAGCTGCTCGTGGGCTTTGAAGAGGGCGCGTATCGTGAGGTGCTCAGCGCCTAGAGTATTCGAGTCCCAGAAGAAGCCGCACACCTGCATCCACCGCGCCCATCGCTTTCGGTGGAAGTGTTCCAATGCGAGACAGCATGTCCTCGCGGTCAATGGTGAGGAGCTGCGAAACGTTGACGACTGAGTCCTGCCGAAGGCCGGTGCCACGTTTGGACACGAACACGTTTCCAGGCGCGTCCGCCAGTCCCAAATTGGTGGTCACGAGCGCGACAACCGTCGTCGAGATATTGCTTCGGTTGAATTCATCGGCCTGGATGATGACTCCCGGCCGCCTGAAGCCGGGCTCGGAATCGCGAGGCGTAGGCAGGTCGACCCACCAGATGTCTCCTCGCCTCGGCAGCTTCACCAGTTGTCCTTGCCCACAGCCCGTCGCTGCAGTTCATAGGCGCCTTTGGGTAGGCGAGAATCGTGCTTTGCGTACACTTCGTTAAGGCGCGCTGTAATATTCTCTGAGCGGGAACGCGCCAGGAACTCGCTCAACGCTTCGCCATAAAGCTGGCTTCGTGAGACGCCCCGCCGTTTCGCCTCGGCGTCGGCTTCCTTGAACAGTGCGTCGGGAAGGGAGATTGCAGTCTTCACAAGACCAGTATAACTTCGTTCATACCCGTCGGTCATGGCAAAATAAAACCGTGAACTCCGCGCGGCGGCTTGTCTGCCTGGCGAATTCGCGCAAGCCTGACGGACGTTGCATCGCGGGCAAGAGCCTAACCGGCGGTGAGTGGATCCGGCCGGTCAGCGCTCGACTAGGCGCCGAACTGACGAGCGCCGAGTGTCGCTGTGTCGACGGCTGCGCGCCGGCGCTGCTGGATGTCATCGACATCCCCTTGTCGCGAGCCGATCCGCGCGGCCATCAGCGTGAGAACTACTTGATCGCTGCGGGGCCGAAGTGGTCTCGAATCGGCAAGGTGACCTGGCAGGAAGCGCTTGCCCTCGTCGATGACGCCGATGTGCTTTGGGTCAATGACTTCTCCACCACCGACGGCCGCAACGATCGCGTGCCGCCCGAGAATATCGGTTCCTGCGAAAATTCATTGGCACTCATCTGAATTAGCGAGATCAGTTTCATCACCAGCGCGTTCCGCAACAATCGGCGCGGCGTGCGCGCAGCGTTCCGCTATAACGGCCGCTCTTACAACCTGAAACTGACCGATCCCGCAATCGAAGCGAGGATGTACGAACGCGGGACCGGAGTGCACGATTTTCGCCTCGACGCCCTGCTCTGTATCAGCCTGACCGAGCCGTTCATCGACGGCCATTGCTACAAGCTCGTAGCTTCGGTTATTACCGAAAAAATGGCCCGCCCTAAGACTCTGTAGTCCACAACCGATGAGATAATAGCAACAGTTCGATGCTCCTCACGATCGGCCACTCCAATCACTCCGCGCAGCGGTTCAACGATCTCCTGCGGCAGCACGGAGTAACCGCCCTTTGTGATGTCCGTTCCCGGCCCTATAGCCGCATGCAACCCCAATTCAACCGCGAAGCATTGACGCAATCGCTCCGCGAATCGGGCATCAAATACGTTTTCCTCGGCAAGGAACTCGGCGCCCGCCGCGAAGACCCCGCCTGCTACGAAAACGGCCGCGTCAGCTACGAACTCGTCGCCGAAACGGCGCTCTTCCAGTTCGGCCTCGATCGCGTCCAGTCAGGCATGGACCGCCACCGCATCGCGCTGATGTGCGCCGACAAAGACCCTATCACCTGTCATCGCACAATCCTAGTCGCGCGCCACCTCCGCACCCGAGGTATCGACATCAATCACATCCTCGCCGACGGCTCGATCGAGACGCACGACGAAGCGCTAGCGCGCCTGCGACGCTCCCTCTCGTTGGAGGCGATCGACCTCTTCCGCTCGGAAGCCGAAGTCCTCGAAGACGCCTACGCCCTGCAGGGCGCCCGCATCGCCTACGCCCCCGAAGAGGAAGAGGCCGCCGTCGCCGCGAGGGCCGATTAGCATGAAGATCTTCACGATCGGCTTCACTAAGAAGTCGGCCGAGACATTCTTCACTTGCCTCCGCGAAGCTCAGATCAAACGTTTGATCGACGTCCGCCTCAACAACGTCTCGCAACTCGCCGGCTTCACCAAGAAAGACGACCTTCGCTTCTTCACCACCGAACTCTGCAAGGTAGAATACGTCCACGCGCCTTTACTCGCGCCGACCGCCGAAATCCTCGATCCCTTCAAAAAAGCGAAAAACGGCGATTGGGCGCTCTACGAAAAACAGTTCCTCGAACTGATGCGCGAACGGCGTATCGAAGAAGCGATATCACGCGAACAGGTCGACGGTGGATGCCTGCTCTGCAGCGAGGAAACGCCTCATCATTGCCATCGCCGCTTGGTCGCCGAGTACCTCAACGACAAATGGGGCAGCGTCGAAATCGAACACCTTCCGTAGCTACTTCGGTGGCGGCGTCTCGCCCTTGCGGCGCAGCGTCGGCGCCTTTCGCTTCGACGAGTCCTCGGCTTCTTTTTTCTCCGCGACCTTCTTCTCTTCCTGCTCCTTGGTCGTCAGCAGTGCGTCGCGTTCCTTTTTTTCTTTCGACAACCGTTCGATCACGCCAGCCCCGCGCGCGGCCAAGTCCTCTTGCGCCAATTCCATCGAATCTCTGGTCGCCTCGATCGCGTTGTCAAGCGCCAATTCATACCGCGCCATGTCCTTCGGCTTCGCGTTGCGAATCTTCTCAAGCCGTGCCAGCAACTCCTTCTCTGAATCCGCCAACGTCTTCACACCTAGCGCCACATCGACCTTCCGCTTCAGCGCGTCGTCGGTCACCATGTCGGCCGCCTCGATGATCTTCGTGTACTCACCCAGCACGCCGTGAATCAGTCCGCTGCGTCCCGCCTTCTCGCGCCGCAACAGGTTCTCCACTTGATCCACGCGCTGCTTGGCGAAGTGCATGTAAAGCGTCAATCGCTCATTCTGCTCCTGCACCAGCCGGACCTGATCGACCTCATCCGCTGTTAGAAAATCCTTATCCTGCGCCAGCAACCAGCCGGTGCTAATACACAACAGCACAAACGCCCAGCGTTTCATTTGTTTCCTCGCAAGGTCCATTCGACAAGATGATCGATCTTCTTGGCGACATGCCCGCCAACGTCGTCCAGCAAATGCCTGTCGTCCAAATTCATATCGCTCTTGAACGTCGCCAGCCGCCGGTTCAACTCGCGTAACCGGACCTCGGCGCGCTTGAAATACTTCGGATTATTGCGGGCGTTCTTGCCCGTCGCCTCCAGCGAATCGACCGACAAATCGATCGCGTTTTGGAATTCGGCGAGTTGCTCCTTGATCTTGGCGACATCGCCGCGATCGAGTTCCCCGCGCATTGCCGTAAGCAACTCGCCCGCATACACCAGCGCCTTCTCCGAACGCTTTTCGAGATTCGGCTCGGCCTTCACCGAAGCCAAATCGGCGCCGGCCAATACACCCGCGATGCACAGCACCAACGATTTCATCGCCTCTCCAATATCTTCTTCGCCACCTTGATCCGCTGCCGCGCTTTGAACTCTTCCTCCGGGCTTTTGCCGTCGCTCATCGCGAGGAATTTTTCATACGCCGGTAAGGCTTCCTTGTACAACTGCATGCGGTCGTAGCATAGCGCGCGGAGGTACCACTGCGCAGCCGACTCCTCCCCGAGCGCCTTCAACTTATCGAACGCGGCTAACGTGCCCTGATAGTTCCCAAGCAGAAACAACGTCGACGCGAACTCGCTCCAAGCCGCTTTCGACGACGGGTCGATTTGCGTCGCCACAAAGAACTCGCGCGCCGCCGGATCGTACGCTTTCGCCTCGCGGCGCAGGCGTCCCAGCGTTAATCGCAACTCGACGTTCTTCGGCTCTTGCTCGGCCGCGGCCGCGATTAGAGGCAACGCCTTGTCGTTCTGCTTTGCCTTCAAATACGCGGTCGCCAACGCGAATCGATTTGCCGCGGTCGGCGATGTTTGCACCGCTTTTTCCAACTCCGCCACCGCGCCTGTCGCGTCTCCGCCCGCGAGCATCAACACGCCCAGCCGTTCGCGCGCGCCGGTGTTCTCCGGAAACTGCTTGTAGATTTCGGCGGCCTCCGCGCGATTTCCCGCGCCTTCGTGCAGCGCCGCCAGTTCCAACAACGCATCACGATACGACGCATCCGCGCTCGCCGCGCCCGCGAACCACACGGCGCTTTCCTTCACGCGGCCCTGCTTGGCCACGGCGCGCCCCATCGCCAACTGCGCCTCCGGCCGTTTCGCATCGATTGTCAACGCCGCGCGCAGCGCCGCTTCCGCGCCTTCGAAGTTGGAAGACGCGAGCAGCGCCTCGCCGTAATAATAGTTCGGGCGGTACTGATCCGCCTTTTGTTTGCATGCCGAATCGAGAAGTGGAGCCGCTTCGTCGGGCTGCTTCATCCGCAGCAAGACAACGCCCAGATTCAACTGCGCCTCATACAGACCCGGCTGCGCCGCCAGGACCTTCTTATACTCCGCAGCCGACTCCGCATCGCGATTCAACAAACTCAACGACAGCGCCAAATGAAAGCGCGCATACGCATCCTCCGGCGTTTTCGTAACCACCTCGCCAAACAACCGCGCGGCCTCTTCGTACTTCTGTTCCTCAAGCGCCTTCGTGCCCGCGGCCGACGGATCGCCCGCCGCCTGGAGCCAAAACGCAAGAAGAATCGCGAAGCCCATATGCACTCAGTGTATGCCGCGCAAGAATCGCCCTGTGTGTGACGTTTCTAACCCGGCAATCGTTTCGGGAGTTCCCGCGCCGACGATCGTCCCGCCGCCCGAGCCGCCCTCAGGCCCAAGATCGATAATCCAATCGGCCGCGCGCAGGACATCCAGATTGTGCTCGATCACCAATAGCGATCCGCCGTTCTGCACGAGCCGCTGAAACGCATCAAGCAATTTGCGGATGTCATCGAAATGCAGTCCCGTCGTCGGCTCATCGAACAGAAACAACGTCCCCTCGCTCGACGACTGCACCAGATGCGCCGCCAGTTTTACCCGCTGCGCCTCGCCGCCGCTCAACGTCGTCGCCGATTGCCCCAGCCGCAAGTAACCCAGTCCAACGTCGCTCAACACCTTCAACCGCGACATGAGCTTCGGCGTGTCATGAAAAAACCGCAGCGCCTCGGCAACGGTCATCTTCAAAATCTCGTGCACGTTCAACCCGCGATACTTCACGTCAAGTATCGATTGCTTGAACCGCGTACCGCGGCAGTCTTCGCAGACGAGTTCGACATCGGCCAGGAACTGCATCTCGACCGTGACGGTTCCATCGCCCTGGCACGTCTCGCAGCGGCCGCCCGGAATGTTGAACGAAAAGTGCCCCGGCGTATAGCCGCGTCGATCGCTCTCAGGCGTCTGGGAAAGCAGGTCGCGAATCACATCGAACGCCTTCACATAGGTCACCGGATTCGAGCGCGGCGTGCGCCCGATCGGACTCTGATCGACGAGTACGACCTGATTCAACAAGTGCCCGCGGTCGAGCGTCTTCCATGTCTGTCGCTCCGTGGCGCCCTCGGCTTCGGTTTCGTCTTCCATCGGACGCCCCTCGCGATTCAACTCTCGGCTCAGCGCGCGATAAATCACATCGTGCACCAGCGACGATTTCCCCGAACCCGACACCCCCGTCACCGCCACGAGCATGTTCAGGGGAATCTCGACATCGACATACTTTAAGTTGTTCGCGCGCGCGCCCGTGATGCGAAATAGCTTCTTCGGATTCACGGCGCGCCGTGCCATGCGCGGCGACGTCTCCAACTCGCCGCGCAGATACTTGCCCGTCAGCGACGTATTGCCCGGCGCAAGCAGTTTCTTATAGGTGCCCTCGAAATTTACGCGCCCGCCATTTTCACCCGCGCCCGGACCAAGGTCCACAACGTGATCGGCCGCGCGCATCACGTCCGGATCGTGCTCGACGGTGAGGATCGTATTGCCTAGATCGCGCAGCTCATGCAGAATCTTGATAAGCCGTTCGGTGTCGCGGCTGTGCAAGCCGATTGACGGCTCGTCGAGCACGTAACACGCGCCCACCAGCCGCGAACCCAGGCACGTCGCCAACTGAATCCGCTGCGCCTCGCCGCCGCTCAGCGTCGCCGACTGCCGGTCAAGCGTCAGATACTCCAAACCGACATCGTTCAGAAACTGCAACCGCTGTTGGATCTCAACAAGGATCTTCCCCGCGATCACCTGTTCTTCTTTGCCCAAGGTCAGCGCGCCGAAAAAAACATACGCCTCGGCGATGTTCATCTTCGAAACTTCGGCCAGCGTCTTGCCGCCGACGCGCACGTTTAGCGCCTCGCGCCGCAGCCGCGAGCCCTGGCACTCGGTGCATTCTGCATATCCCCGGTAGCGGCTCAGAAATACGCGGACCTGCACCTTGTACTTCTTGTGCTCCACTTCCTTGAAAAACACGTTGCGGATGTAGTTGATCAGCAACTCGCGCTCTTCGCGATTCAGCTCAAACAGCGGAACGCCGCAGCGAACGGTCTTCCCGTACAACTTCTGAAACTGCCCTTGCCACCAGTGATAGGCCGGCTTCGTCCACGGCTGCACCGCGCCGGTCGCGATCGTCAATGAAGCGTCCGGAATCACCAGATCCATGTCATAGTCGATCACGTTGCCGAAGCCCTGACACCGCGTGCACGCCCCGATCGGGTTGTTGAAACTGAACAGTTGCGGTTCCGGCGTTTGATACGCGATGCCGCACTTTTTGCACGCAAACTTCTCGTTGAACGTGCGAAGCGGCGGGTCGGGTACGCCTGCTTGTTCAAAGTAGACCTCGCCCGATTCGCGGTAGCACGTCTCCACCGTATCGGCGATGCGTGCCCGGACATCGCCCGAAATCGAAAGGCGGTCGGCAAGCACGAACACCGGCTTGGCGAAGTCGATCCCGAGCAACGACTCCGGCGTTGAAAACTCAAACACCTGCCCGTTCTGATACAGCCGGTTGAAGCCCTTGCGCCGCAGTTCGAACAGATGATCACGCAACTTGGCCGGATCTTTCTCGGAGCGCACCGGAAACAGCGCATACCATCGTGAGCCTTGCGCTTCAGCTGACATCGCCTCGGCGACGACATCGACCGTGTCGCGCCGGACGATATCGCCGCACTGCGAACAGAACGTCGTGCCCGCGCGCGCGAAAAGCAACCGCAGGAAGTCGTGAATCTCGGTCGATGTCGCCACCGTCGACCGCGGGTTCCGCGTCGTATTTTTCTGCCTGATCGCGATCGGCGGAGCGAGTCCGAGAATTTCTTCGACGCCCGGCTTCTCCATCCGGTCGAGAAATTGGCGCGCGTAGGCCGAGAGCGATTCGACGTAGCGACGCTGGCCCTCGGCGTAGACGGTGTCGAAGACTAGCGAAGACTTGCCCGAGCCCGAAACGCCCGTGATCACCGTCAATTTGTTGTGCGGCAGCGCGAGGGTCAGATTTTTGAGGTTGTGCATCCGCGCGCCGCGGATGAGAATGGAGTCTTCCAAGTCTGTGAGGCTCACCTCAATTATCGCCGCGTGGTACGACGCGAACAAGCGCGACTTGCCGTGGCGGCGCACTCGTGATCCGTACCGCGTCTGGATCTCCGAGATCATGCTGCAGCAAACGCGCGTCGCGGCGGTGATCCCTTATTACGAGCGATTCCTGCGGACCTTCCCGTCACCTAACGAACTCGCCGCCTCGACCGACGACGAACTTCTCAAGTCCTGGTCCGGATTGGGTTACTACTCGCGCGCCCGCAATTTGCGCGAAGCCGCCCGGCAAATCGTCGCGCGCGGATCGTTCCCCTCCAGCTACGGCGAAATTATCGAATTGCCCGGAATCGGCCCCTACACCGCCGCCGCAATTGCGAGCATCTGCTTCGACGAGCCGAAAGCGGTTCTCGACGGCAACGTCATTCGGGTCCTCGCGCGTGTCACCGCCGATCCCGGCGACATCACCAGTTCCAAAACGAAACAGCGGTTGCAGGAAGCGGCGCAGAAATTTATCGATGTAAAAGATCCCGCCCGGCACAACCAGGCCATGATGGAACTCGGCGCGACCGTCTGCCTGCCCAAAGATCCGAAATGCTGTGGATGTCCTGTGGAAAAACTGTGCAAGGCACGGTTGAAAAGTTTGGAACGGCAATTGCCTTTGAAAAAGCGGAAGTCCGAGATTCGCCGAGTGCGGCGGACGCTTCTGGTAGTCATTCGGAACGGGCATATTCTCCTCTGGCAGCGATCGCAGGAGGCGGCTCTGCTCGGAGGGTTCTGGGAACTTCCCGAACCGAATCAACTACCAGCAGCGAAACCTGTTAGACTAATTCACGAGTTCTCGCACGCTATCACCAATCGAATCTATGAGTTCGAAGTGGTTGGCGCGAAAATCGCCCGCCCGCCTAAAACATTCGAGTGGATCCGCCTGGATCAACTGGATGCAATTCCCCTAAGCACTGTCGTTCGAAAAGCTCTATCACCATTGAGCTAAAGGGCAGTTCTGTCGGCAGTTAGGCACCTTGAAAAAAGTACCAACTTGTGAATTCTTCAATCAGAAGTTAATACCAGAACGGGGTTTCGAGTATGCTGAATCAAAATCGTGTTAGTTCTTCCATGACAAATTTCAAGCACATCAATAAAGGACGGCTGATCACGGTCGGTTTCGCCGTACCGATGATCCTTTGGGCTTTCGGGTCTGGACCGGACCCGAATTCCGAAGGCGGTCCGGGCGGCAACGCCTCGGCTTGCGCGCAAGCGGGTTGCCACACGGGAACCAGCCTGAATCCGTCGGGCGGCAACGTCGCGCTGCAGTTTCCGTCGGGCTTGACATATACGCCGGGCGTGAAGCAACGGATTAAGGTTGTTATCACGGATTCCAGTTCCGCTGTGCGCCGTTATGGCTTTCAATTGTCGGCACGTCTCGGCAGCAACGAAACGCGCGGTCAGGCCGGACGGTTCGAAAACGTCAGCTCCGCGACGATCATTCTTTGCGGCAACGGCCAGGAGCGGAGTGGCAGCGGCAACTGCGCCGCCTCGAACCCACTGGAGTTCATCGAGCACGGCATGGCCAGCACGTCCGGAACTTTTGAAGTCGACTGGACGCCGCCGGCAAGCGACGTCGGCGCAGTTAAGTTTTATGTCGCCGGCAACGCCGCCAACGGCAACAGTTCCAGTTCTGGAGACCGCATCCACACCGCCAACGCCACCATCAACTTCCAAGCCGCGAGTGGCGGCGGCAATCGTCCAGAAATCAAATCTGGCGGCGTGGTGGTGATCGGCTCGTACGCGCCTGGCGTTGTTACCGGTTCGTGGATTTCGATTTTCGGCAACAACCTTTCGACCACAACAAAAGACTGGGGTGGCTTGATAAGCGCGGCGGGCGCGTTCCCGACCGCGATCGACGGCGTTAGCGTGACGGTCGACGGCAAGGCTGCGTTCATGAATTACGTTTCGCCGGGTCAAGTGAACATTCAGGTGCCGGATCTCGCAGGCAAAATCGGTCCTGTCCAGGTCATCGTAAAGAACGCCGCAGGCGAATCGCTGCCGTTCAGTGTCACCGCAAGCAAGGAGAATCCGAGCTTGTTCTCGTATGCCGTCGGCACCAAGAATTATCCGGCAGCCGTTCGAGGCGATGCCGCAATTATCGGCCCGGCCGGTACCGCCGGTGTCGTGCCGGCAAAAACCGGCGAAGTCATTTTGATCTTTGGCACGGGCTTCGGCCCGACCAACCCGGTGGTCGCTCCTGGACGCACGTTCAGCGGCGCCGCACCGCTTGTTGACCGAGTGCAGATGCGCATAGGTGGCGTGTCGGTCACTCCATCGTTTGACGGTCTTTCCGGGCCCGGCTTGAATCAGTTCAATGTGACGGTTCCGCAACTCGCTAATGGCGAACATCGCATTGAAATGACCATTAACGGCGTTTCAATTCAGACCGGACTGCTACTCGCGGTCCAAAACTAAAGGAACCATGTTTCGATCACGTACTTTGCTTCAACTTCTCATCACGGGCGCGCTCTTGAGCGCGCCCGCTCTGTTTGCTCGCTCCGCGTTCCCGCCGATCGCCGCCTCGGGCGTACCGACCGATGCCAGCGCCGCGAACGCATGTTCGCAGTGCCATCAACCGGCGGGCGGCGCGAATACCGACTCTCGCGGCCGGTTGCAGATCATGGTCGACAACTTGACCTACACCCCGGGCGTGAAAAAGCGCATCAAGGTCAGGATCGATCACTCCGAAGCGCAGCGCTGGGGCTTTCAGTTTACGGCGCGTCAGGCAGGCAACACCCGCACCGGCGCCGGTTCTTTCGCCGAAGATGCCAACACTACGCTGCGTTGCGGCGGGACTCCCGCACTGACAGTACCGCCTTGCGCCGGCGAACCGGAACCGCAGTTCATCAGCCACAACTCCGCCTCAACCCGCATGGGTACCCGCGGAGGCGTTGACTGGGAGTTCGAGTGGACTCCGCCCGCGAACGAAGTGGGAGACATCATCCTCTATGCCGCCAGCATCGCCGCCAACGGCAACGGCAATAATCAAGGCGACTCGCTCTACACGACCTCGATCACCCTCCGTGCGCAAGGCGCCTGCAACCTCACCACACGGCCGAATGTCCGCTCGGTCGGCAACGCTGCGTCGTTCGCGCGGGAACTCTCGCCGAGCGCCCTCGCTTCCGTCTTCGGCCTTAACTTCGAAGTCGCCGGACGGACGCGCAACGTCAGCGCAGGCGATCTCGTCGACGGTCGATTCCCGACTTCGCTCGCTTGCGTCGCCGTCACAGTCGGCGGCAAGCGCGCTCCAGTGACTTACGTCCAGACGGACCAGATCAACTTCCAGGTTCCGTTCGACGTTCCGTCGGGCGCGGTACCGCTGGTTGTGATCCTCAATCCGGACCGCCAGAACGAACTCCGTTCCGACATTGCGACGGTTACGGTCAATAACCACTCGCCGGCCTTCTTTACGTTTGGCGGCAAGTCGATCGCGGCCCTGAACGCACAAGGCACTCCGGTGGCCGCAGCCGCGGACGTTCCGGGCGGCGTCGCGGCGCGTCGCGGCGATGTCGTCAGCCTTTACGGCACCGGTTTCGGTCTGAGCGAGCCGGTCTACCAGTCCGGCGAAATCCCAACCGGCGCGGTTTCGCTGCGTGACCGTGTCACGGTCACCGTTGGCGGAACGATTCTGGCTGCTTCCGACGTGCTCTACGCGGGTCTCGCGCCGGGCAATATCACAGGCCTCCAGCAGATCAACATCCGCGTGCCGATGTCCACGGCGCCGGGCAATGTGGCGATCTCGATCTCGGTCGGCGGTGTTTCGACACCAACGGCGGGCGCGGTGATTCCGGTCCAGTAACAACCTGAAACTGTTGTCTCGCAAGTGAAGGGCGCGGCGCCGAAAGGCTTCGCGCCCTTCACTTTTCGATTCCGGTCAAACTGCCTAGGAATTTCCCGATCTTCTCAACGATCGATAGGAAAGCTAGCATCGAAGTGATGCCCCGAGTTCTCTGGCTGGGGGCCCTGCTTGCCAACCTGTCATGGGCGCAGACACCGATTTATACAGCTTCCAGCATCGTCAACGCCGCGACCAACGAACCCGGCGCACTCGCGCCGCTGTCTTTGGTGTCTCTATTCGGCCGCGGTTTGGCCTCCACCACCAAGGCATTGACATCAGACGAGATTCGCAACGGCCAATTGCCGACGATTCTGATCGGAACCGGCGTCAGCGTCAGCCTCGACAACGTTGCCGTGCCGATACTGTTTGCGTCGCCGACACAGGTAAATTTCCTCATACCGGGCAACACTCGAACAGGGCTCCGGCGTCTCCGGCTTAGCCGGGAAGGCGCGGCCGGTCCGGAAATCGAAATTCGCATCGGCGACTCCGCTCCCGGGCTCTTCGCGATGGCCGGCCAAAACATCATCGCCTCCCACGCCGATGGCCGACTGGTTGCCGCCGACACACCGGCCGAACCGGGCGAACTGATCATCCTCTACGCGGCGGGGCTTGGCACAACACAGCCGGCACTCAGCGGAATGACGTTGCCCACCACCGCCGCTTCGATCAGCGCCCGGCGCGATCTGGACGTGCTGCTTAACGGTGAACCGATCGCGGACGATCTGATTCTTTACGCTGGCGTCACACCCGGCTTTGCGGGACTGTACCAGATCAACTTCCGCATTCCCACGAGCGCACCGGCAAATCCCGAGATTCGCCTGCGCCTCCGAGGACAAATTAGTCCTCCGCGTCTATCGTTACCGGTCCGCGCACCGCTACAATAGCTAAATACGATGTACCCACGCGCCGTAACCGCGACCCTGCTTGTTGCTGCCGTCTCCCTATTCTCCACCTTCCGTCTCTTCATGCAGACCGCCGACGCTTATACACAAGCGCCCGCCATCGACGGCGTTACGGAATATACGGAGCGGTTAAAGGCGCTCAAGGACGCGCTGCCGCCAACGGGCGTGATCGGCTACATGACCGACCCCGGAACTCCGGCAAACAACACCGACGCCATGGCCGAACATCACATCATCCAATACGCACTTGCGCCGTTGGTTGTTGTCCCCAACGCCAATCAGAAATATGTCGTTGGAAATTTTCACAAGACAATCGCGACCGGATCGCTGCGCGATCAAGGTTTCAAACTGGTCCGCGAATTTGGGAACGGCATTGCCCTACTGGAAAACGAGAAGGTGAAGTAGCTCCATGGCTGGCTTGTTCTTGCTCCTCGTCACGGTCGCATCTGGCTTCGCTTTGGTCCGGGCGATCTGGCCAGCGCCATGGCGCTGGTCTTCCGCCGATCCCATCCGTCTGGCCTTGGCGCCGGTCGCCGGACTTGGCCTCGCCAGTATCCTGTTTTACCTTGTCCGGATCGCCGCCGGATTGCCGCCAATGGCGGCGGCGGGCGCGATGCTTTGCGCCGCGGGGTTCGCGGGGGCCATCGCCCACAAACGCGCGGCCGCGGAAGAATTGCCGGGGCACTCCGGGAAGGCTCCATTTTGGCTCTGGGTGTTACTTACCGCCGCCGCCGCACTATCGATTTTCACGGTCACGATGATGACCTCCATCGCGCCACACGGTGAATGGGACGCCTGGTCCATTTGGAATCTGCGCGCCCGGTTCCTGGTTCGCGCGGATAACCTGCAAACCCCTTTCGTCGCACTGCTGGACTGGTCGCACCCGGACTATCCCCTGATGGTGCCCGCTTCCATCGCCATGCTCTGGTCCACGAGCGGCGCGGAGTCGCAGCCCGTCGTCGCCGGGGTTCAGGCGCTGTTTCTGATCTCGGCGATTGCCGTGCCATTCACCATACTCCGCTACCTCCGGGGCGCGGCTATCGCGGTGATCGCCGCCATCGCGATTATCGGGGGCAGCACCATCGTCCGCATGACGGCGGCGATGTACGCCGACGTTCCGATGGCCGCGCTGATCGTTTGTGCCGGCGCGATGGCTGTGTTGGCGCTTGAGTCCAAGTCAGACGGGCGCGGCCCCGCGATTTTAGCCGGACTGCTGGCCGCTCTGGGCGCATGGACCAAGAATGAAGGCCTGCTGTTTTTTGGGGTGCTGGCCGGGTCTATCGCTTTCGTGGCAACCAGCCGCGCGGAGCTGATGTCTCGAATCGGCAAGCTGCGTGACTTCGCGATCGGGGCGGCGCCCGTGGTGGCGGTCGTGTTCTACTTCAAGTCCAGCGCCAAGGTAACCAACGATCTGGTGAGTTCGGCGAGTGGGACGTTCATGGACCGGATCGCGGACACGCATCGACACTGGGTGGCGTTTTGGTCGATGGCGGGCGAATCGCTGACGTTCGGCAACTACATCGTACCGCCCGTTGTCGTCTTCTGCGTATGGCTGGGAGTTAACCGGCTGCGGCGGCCGGTGCGCGGGGCCTGGCTGATACCGATCTTCGCCGCGGTTGCGCAACTGGCCGGCTACTATCTCGTCTACATCGGGGGCTCGGCCGACATTCAGTGGCAGATCGACACTTCTGTGGCCCGCATTATGATGCATGTGTGGCCGTTGTGTCTTTTCGGCGTGTTCCTTATTACCGCACCGCTCGAGAAAGAGTAACCCGCCGGCGCCGACCCGCGTACAAAGTTGTAGGCGTAGAATGGAGACGAGGTATTCATTATGACGAGGATCGGGTTTGCCGTCAGTCTTTGCGGCTGCATGTTGCTTCCGGCCCAGGATGTAGTGCACACCTACACGGTGAAACCTGGCACACGAGTGCCTCTCGTCATGATTAACAGCGTCTCGACGAAACATGCCGCCGAGGGCGACCGCGTGTATCTGGAGACCTCGTTCCCGATTCTCGCCGATGGCAAAATCGTAATTCCGCCCGGTTCCTACGTCGCCGGAACGATCACCTCCTCCAAGCGCGCCGGCCGGGTGAAGGGCCGCGCGGAGCTTTACTTGCGCTTCGACTCGCTAACCTTGCCAAACGGGGTAACGCGCGACTTCCGAGCCCGTGTCGGCGGCCTCGACGGGCGATCTTCCGAAGAGCTGGATCGTACCGAGGGCAATATTAAAGGCGAGACGACCAAGGGCGAGGATGCGTCGAAGATCACGACGGGGTCGACGGCGGGCGCGTCGGTAGGTGCGATTGCGACACGATCGGCCGGAGGCGCGGGACTCGGCGCAGCCGCGGGGGCGGCCGCGGGCGTGGCGGCCGTTTTGCTCACACGCGGAGCGGATGTTGTCTTGGGGCGTGGGACCGTGGTCGAAATGGTGCTCGACCGGGCGCTGGACTTTGAGGAGATGGAGGTCGATTTCTCAAAGGCTCCGGCGAAGCGGGCGCTGGCATCCGAAGAAGGACCGCAACCAAAGAAGTCATCGGGAGATCGGCCTCGACTCGGTTTCCCCAATTGAGCTAAGTGACTTTCCTTAGGACCAGTAGCCCACTGGCCCCGTAATACGCTAGTACTTCTGACCCTATACTACGTGTACTCAACAATACCTACAATTTTGGTCCTTCAAGCCTATTCTCCTAGGACTGTCCCGCCGATACACTTCTTGTGGACCTATGGACCTCGGATCAATAGAACTCCAAATCTTTGTTAGCCTGACGGTCGTCCTGGGCGCGGCGTTTGTCGCGCTAGTTTGCGACTACCTCAAAGGCAACAACGAACAACTGCGAGAACACAATATCGAACTGCGCGTCCGGAAAGAGGAGCAGGAGCGGCGTTTGCTTCTGGACCCCGCCGGCTACATCGCTCAGCAGCAGTTGAAGCCCGTTGTGCCCGCGGTGCATGTACCGAATGCCGCAAAAGCGCCGGTCGCGCCTCAAGACGTCATGCGGTCTCACGCCTCCCGCGAAGACCTTGCCGCCGCCGAAGCCCGCGCCGAGGCGCTGCAGAGCCGTACGCAGGACCAGTCTGATGTAGCCGACGTTCCCTCAATGGGCGGCAAACGCAAACGGAGAAGCCGGCGGTATGCCGATGCGGAGTCCAAGCCGCTTGGTGAGAGTTTGAGGCTGTCCCCTACGGTGAGACAAAAGTTTAGAGACAGTTGGCGGCCCCTGCAAAAAAGCAGTGGACAGCTAGTTTTAGTTTTAGCAGAATCGCAGTAGTCGAAG
>Ga0194128_10001269_pt1 | contig 44060 bp, 39 predicted proteins | sample TA2KigCa65mmetaG_FD_148650 | JGI IMG/M metagenome (GOLD analysis project Ga0194128, IMG submission 148650) | Freshwater microbial communities from Lake Tanganyika, Tanzania - TA2015037 Kigoma Deep Cast 65m | ecosystem: Environmental > Aquatic > Freshwater > Lake | place: Tanzania: Lake...
CTCGGACCGGAGGGCGACGCAGGCGTACTTGAACAGTACGTCGAGGAGCCCGGAGGGAGAAGCTCGCGAAGATTCGGTGCTATCGGCCGCCGCAGTAGGGATCTGGTGAGAAATGCAGGCTAGCCTGAGGACCGGATGCAGCAAGCACGCGCGAGCGGATGGAAAAAGGCCGTTCTGGCAAGCGCTCTAGCGCTGGGCTGCATGAGCCCTCCGACGGATGCTCCGCTCCCCGCCGGCGAGGACGCCCTGCTCTCCTTCGCGCCGATCGGGCCGGGGGCGTTCCTCGTCGAGACGAACCCCGCAGAGCTCGAGGGCCGGCTCCGCCGGCTCGCCGTGACGGCGGGGCCGCGCGAGATCTCGACCGCATTCTCGAACCAGCGGGTGCCCCCGCCGGGGTGGCGAGCGACGGTCTCCGCCTTCGGCGAAGTCCTTCCCGGAGACCTCTTCGGAGACCGGGGCTACGCGTGGCGGACGAACCTGGTCGATCCCGTGAGCGGCGTCACCGTGCTCGCGTACACGCGGACGCCTCCAGGCGAGCCCGTCGCTCCCCTGCGGGACGTGCGCGTCAGCGGTCGCCTCGAGGGGTGGTCGCGTCAGGGGGCCGGGGTCCTGATTCTCGTCGACTCGACCTTCGAGCCGCAAGCCTCGACGGTCACGCGCATCGCTTCGGCACCGGCCCGCTAACGAGTGACGTCGCGGCTCGCGGCCGCGATGCGGAGCTTCCAGTCCTGCATCGGACGCTCGCCGCTCTCTCCGGAAGCGCCCTCCACGTTCAGGTGGCTCGTCATGTCGCAGAGCCGCTCGATGTCGTCGCTCGCCGCGTCGTCCTCCGCCGCATCCCCCACCTCCGCGCCCTCCGCGACATCACGCCGGGCGAGACGACCCAAAGACCTCGCTTGACAACGCCGGCGAGGTTCATGAAACCAGCCACCCAGATGCAATTCGAAACGATTCTCTATGAGGTGCAGGGCGGCGTTGCGCGCTTGACGCTCAATCGGCCCGACGCGGCGAACTCGATCAACCTGCAGCTCGCGAAGGACCTCGCGTACGCGGCGATGGAAGCCGACGAGGATTCGTCGGTCCGCGCGGTGCTCCTCTCCGCGAACGGCAAGATGTTCTGCGCGGGCGGCGACTTGCGGAGCTTCGCCGCGGCCGAGGACCGCGTTCCGTTCCTGCTGAAGGAGATCACGACGTACCTGCACGCCGCCGTCTCACGGTTCGCGCGCATGCGCGCTCCCGTGATCGCCGCCGTGAACGGCGCCGCCGCGGGAGCGGGCTTCAGCCTCGTCGCCGCGGTCGACCTCGCGATCGCCTCGGAGTCGTCGAGCTTCATGATGGCATACACCGCTGCGGGCCTCGTGCCCGACGGCAGCTCGACCTTCTTCCTCCCGCGCACGCTCGGGCGGCGGCGCACGCTCGAGCTGATGCTGCTGAATCGCCGCCTGAGCGCTGCCGAGGCACTCGACTGGGGAATCGTGAATCGCGTCGTCCCGGACGCGGAGCTCGCCGCCGAAGCCGAGAAGCTCGCGACGACGATCGCCTCAGGTCCGACCGGCGCCTACGGCCTCACGAAGAAGCTCGTGCTTTCGACGACCGAGTCGCTCGAGGCGCAGATGGAGCTCGAGACGCGGGCGATCTCGGACGTCGCGCGCACCGACGACGCGAAGGGCGGAATCCGCGCCTTCCTCGAGAAGCGCAAGCCCACGTTCCAGGGCCGCTGAGAACGAAGAGCAGGAGGAATGAGATGAAGAAGGGGATGCAGCTCGCGGCCGGACCGGGCGGGTTCCTGAAGGGCGACGCGGGCCAGTGAGCCGCGGCGGGTCGCCCGCCGTTCGCCGACTCACTCGAAGACGACGGTCTTCCGGCCGTAGGCGAGCACCCGATCCTCGAGGTGCCAGCGGACCGCGCGCGCCAGCACGACGCGCTCGAGGTCCCGTCCCTTCCGCACGAGGTCGTCGACCGAGTCGCGGTGCGTGGCGCGGATCACGTCCTGCTCGATGATCGGCCCCTCGTCGAGGTCGGTCGTCGCGTAGTGCGCCGTCGCGCCGATCAGCTTGACGCCGCGCACGTACGCTTGATGGTACGGCTTCCCGCCGACGAACGCGGGAAGGAACGAGTGGTGGATGTTGATGATGCGCGACGGGAACTCGTCGATGAGCTCGCCGCTCAGCACCTGCATGTAGCGGGCGAGGACGATCAGATCGACCTGCGCCTCGTGAAGGAGCGCGCTCTCCTTCCGCTCCTGCGCGCGCTTCGTCTCCGCGGTGATCGGGTAGTGGTGGTAGGAAAGCCCGAACTGCTTCGCGACGGGCTCGAGATCGGGATGGTTCGAGACGACGGCGACGATGTCCGCTTCGAGCTCGCCGCTGCGGTGCCGCAGGAGCAGGTCGTACAGGCAGTGGTCGTAGCGCGAGACGAAGATCGCGAGGCGCTTCCGGTCCGAGCCGTAGCGGAGCATCCAGCGCATCTCGTGGCGCTCCGCGACCTCGCCGATCGCCGCTTCCAGAGCCAGCCGATCGGCGCGGACACCCGCGAGATCGAAACGGATGCGCTGGAAGAACTGCCCCGCTTCGGCGTCGGTGTGCTGCGCGGCATCGAGGATGTTCGCGCCGAGACCGAAGAGGCACTGCGCGAGCGCCGCGACGAGCCCGGGGCGATCCGGGCACGAAACGAGGAGGATCGCGGCGCGACTCGAGTCGGGCATGTGGCGGGCTCCGCGCCGAGGCTACCGCACGCGGGCGCTCCGCCCAAGCGGCGCGAAGCTTCGAACCGCGGACCTCGATGGGATACCTCGGTGCGGTGTCTGCGCTTCTGACGCTCTCCTCCGCCCTCCTCTATTCCGCTTCCTTTCCGCCGCTCGAGCTGCACGCGCTCGCCTGGCTCGCGCTGGCGCCGCTCCTCGTCGTCGCGGCGCGCGAGCGGCCGCGGGTCGCCGCGCTCCACGGCTTTCTCTGGGGCTGGGTCGTCTGTCTCGCGATCGGCTGGCCGCTCGCCGGGATGCTGTCGCGTCATCTGTCGATCGCGCCGTGGCTCGGCTGGGTCGGGTTCGCTGGCGGGGCGACGTTTCTCGTCGGCGCTCACGTCGCCGTCTTCGCGGCTTGGCTCTCGTGGATCTCGGCCGGCGGGCGCGGCGGACCGCTCGCGATCGCAGCGGGCTGGGTCGTGTCGGAGTGGATTCGCTTGCACGGCTCCGCCGGAATCCCGTGGGCGCTCTCCGGCTACTCGCAGGTGCCGGCGGCGCCGCTCCTGCAGATCGCGGACCTCGCCGGTCCGTTCGGGATCGGTGCGCTCGTGGCGCTCGTCAACGCCGCGGTCGCCTCGACGCTCGCTCCTCGGCTTCGTCCACCGCGCCCGGCGCTCGCGGTGGCGTGCGTCGCGGCGCTCTTCGCTCTCGCCTTCTCGTACGGAAGCTGGCGACTCGCCGAGCGGCGGGACCACGGCTCGGTCGTCGACGTCGCGATCCTGCAGGATGGACGCGCTCCGAGCCTCGTCGACGTCGCCGCCGAATCGGACGAAGCGCTCGCTCGTTACCTCGCGCTCAGCGAAGCCGCCTCGGACGGGAGCCCGCGCATCGTGTTCTGGCCCGAGTACGCGCTCTCCTTCGTGCCCGACGAGACACCGCTCGAGTCGCAGCAGATCCTCGACGCGAGCGATCTCATCGCCGCGGACGTCGTCTTCGGCGCGCCGCAGGTCGAGCCGCTGGACGACGCGGCGGCCGACGCGCCGGCCCACGCGCCGGCCCACGCGCCGGCCGACCGCCGCTCGAGCGAGACGCGGCACAACTCCGTCTTCCTCGTGCGCGATGGCGAGCTCGCCGGCCGCTACGACAAGGAGGAGCCTCTCCCGCTCTCCGAGCGCGACTCGTTCGGCGTCCGCTCGCACCTCGGCCTGCCGTCGTACGCGCCCGGGACGAAGACGGCGCCGCTCGCCTCGAGCGCGGGGCGAATCGGCGTCCTCCTCTGCTCCGAGGCGATGCAGCCGTCGCTCGCACGCGAGCGCGTGCGCGACGGCGCCGTCCTCCTCGTCAATCCCTCGAACGACTCGTGGTTCGGCGCCGAGTTCGCGCAGCGGACGCAGCTCCGGATCGCTTCGATGCGTGCGGTCGAGAGCCGCCGGTTCCTGATCCGTCCGACGACGACCGGCTACTCGGCGGTGATCGACCCGACGGGACGGATCATTGCGAAGAGCGGGCTCGATCGAGCGGAGATCCTCGCCGCACGGGTCCTCCCGCGCGACGAGATCACGCCGTATCACCGCTTCGGCGACGTGCTGGTGGGTCTGGCTCTCGCCTGGGTCGCGTGGACGAGCTACCGCGCGGCCGCGGCGGGCTCGGCGGGCTCGCGCAGCATCTTCATCGGATCGCGCAGCTCGACGTAGCCGCAGATGCCGCCCATGCTCGCGATCGCGTCGTGCAAAGCGTAGCCGAGCAGCTCCTGCACGCGGTCGGGAAGGTCCCGCGCGATCTCCGGCGGGACGCCGAGGTAGTTGTTCTCCTCGGTGCGAAGCCAGCCGACGAGGTAGCTGAGATGGATTCCGCGCCGCCACGTGGACGCCGAGACGTTCGCTCCGGCCCCGTGGATCGTCCGCCCGAGATAGATCGCCGTCGCGCCCGCCGGCATCTCGGCGACCGCGACCTCGTGCGGCTCGGCGACGCGGTCGCGCTCCCAGAGGTGGCTCCCCGGCACGATGCGCGTCGCACCGATCTCCTCGGTGAAGTCGACGAGCGCCGTCATCGACGCGACCTGGAACATCGGCGCCGGGCGCGGCACGTGCACCCAGACGTCCTCGTCGCGGTGCAGGAGCTGCGCGACCGCACCCGGTCCCACCTCGATCACCTGGCCGACGTTCATCTGATAGCCAGCACTCGCGCGCAGCAGGATCGCGTCGCACACGAAGAGGAAGATCGGGTGCGTCAAGACATCGCAGAACGCACGTGACTTCGCCGGGAGCGCGCCGATCCGACGCGTCCGGTCGCCGAGGAAGAGCTGGATCATCTGGTTCAGCTCGGGCGCGGTCAGGGCCGCGTCCTCCAGATACGGATCCAGGTCCCGGTTGATCGCGGCGACGAGCGCATCGTCGAGCATTCCCTCGACGACGACGACACCCTTCTCCTCGAGGACCGCGAGGATCACCTCCGGAGAGTCGCTCGCACGGACGTGCTCGAGACGCGCGCTCATGATTCAGGGCTCCACTTCGCAGGGGAACGGCTCGACGCCGGGGATTGCGGCGACCATGTCGCCCTCCGCGACGCGGTCGGCGACCGCCGTCGGATTGCGGTGCCCGGCAGCGAGCCAATCGCGCATGATCTCGCCGTCGACGGCGAGCTCCGTGTAGAGCTCGTTTCGCGGCGAGATCACGTGGATGCTCTCCGGGATCGGGGGCAGGAAGTAGCTCACGCCGGGAAGATCCTTCGTCTCGCAGTAGCTCCGGCGCAGCTCGTTGATCCAGCTCGGCGTGTCCGGGAAGAACGTCGTCGACACCTGCGTCGAGTCGTTCTGGTTCGAGAGGATCATCAGCTGCTGCTCCGGGACGGCGAGGAGACGCGGCGCGCTCCGCGCGAGGACCTTCGGTCCGAGGCCGCAGTCCGTCTCGATGCAGTACGGCGGAAGCTGCTCTCCGGAGCCCCAGCCGAGCGGCGCCTCGTTGCTGATCAGGATCGCACCAAGGGCCGCGACGCTGATCGTCTGGCCGCTGTCGAGTGCGAGGCCCGCGTCCGAAAACGCAGTCGTGCGCGCCCACTGCAGGTCGTCGAGGAGGTAGTGGTAGTTGTAGATCGTCCCGAACGCGCCGGCGGAGAAGCCGCCGAAGTAGACGCGCATGCGATCCGGCGTGTAGCCCTCGGCCGTGGTCGCATCGAGCTCGCGCCAGATCGCGTCGCGCACCCAGCGGAGCGCCGCGCGCACGTTGAGAGCGCCGTAGCGGTGCACCGTGATCGCGTCGAAGTCGGACGTCGCACCGCCGCCGATGAAGACGTCCTGGTTGCAGTACGGGAGGTAGACCTTCGTGTAGTCCGCGAGCGGATTGATGCTCGGATCGTTCGACATCGGTCCCGTCTGCTCGGGCTGGTCTTCGAGCGACGAGAAGAGGCCCGCGGGCCGGGTCGCGCAGTCGTCCTCGAAGACGCAGACGCCGCCGCCCTGCATGCCGACCACGACGTTCTCGACCGGCGCGCCCTCGGGCGCGAGACGCACCCAGAAGGCGAACGGGCTCCCGTCGCCGCAGCGCGTGCCCCAGACAGACTCGTCGAGGACGACTTGCATGTATTCGCCGCGCGGCGGCGTCCCGACTTCGGGACGCGGCCCGCACTCGAGCGCGAACGGGGAGGAGTCGCCCCAGGAAGCTGCCGTCGAGCAATCCGCCTGGGCGAGCGCACGCGCGACGAACGTCTCGGCCGAGACGGCGACGAGGGACGAGAGGTTCGGACACGCGCTCTCGATCGCACTCTCCGCCGAGGCGGCGGCCGCCGCGATCTCGCCCTCGGCCGACGTGGCGTCGCACGCGCCGCCGTCCTCGCGGCTCTGGAGGCACGCGTTCCGCGCGCTCGTCGCGGCATCGATCAGATCTGCACCCGCCGTGTGCGCGGACTCGAGGCACGCGCGCTCGCTCGCGTCCGCGTTTCCGAGGGCGTGTCCGTGCGGTCCGCCGAAGCTCCGCGAGGCGAGCGAAGCGCTCTCCGCCCGGCAGGACGCCTGCACGCGCTCCGCGAGGGTCTCGGGCGTGAAGAGCGGACCAAAGCCCGCTTCGGCGGCATCGGCGGCCGAGCAGGCATCCGTCACTTCGTCCTCGGCGGTCGAGAGCGCCTCCGCGAGCGCGGCATTGCCCGCCGGACAGGCTCCGCCCGTCGCGAGGTAGCAATCGTGGTGCGCTGCGCTCGCCGCCTGGACGCAGGTCTCCGCGGCCGCGGCGACGGCCGAGTTGCAGCTCGGAGATCCGCCCGAGGACCCGCTGCACGCGCTCCCCACGAGGGCGAGCACCAGGGCTCCGAAGACGCCGCAGCGAAACGAATGTGTCGGTTTCATGAGCTCCCTCGCTGCTCTGCGGATACGGCGGGGGCTCCGAACCTGTCAAGACGCCTGCCCCGGCACCGCTCGTCTGCATCGCCGACGACAACGTGCCGCACCCGCTCGGGGAGCACGAACCAGTACACGCTTCTCTCGGGCGGCCGGATCCTGGTCCTTCCCCCGTTCGACGACGCGCCGGCCGTTCCGCTGCACCGCGTCGCCCCGTGAGTTGCCGCCTCTTTGACGGTCCCGTAGCAAGCCCCGCGTGAAGCTCGCCTACAGCGAAAAGCACGAAGCGCTCCGGCAGGAGCTCCGCGGGTATTACGCGAAGCTCCTCACGCCGGAGATCATGGAGGAGGTCCGCCGCAGCGAGGGCGTCGGACCGTCCGTCCGCAAGGTCGTCCGTCAGATGGGCGAGGACGGCTGGCTCGGCATCGGCTGGCCGAAGGAGTACGGCGGCCGCGGCATGACGCCGATCGAGCAGTTCGTCTTCTTCGACGAGTCGATGCGTGCGGGCGCCCCGGTGCCGATGCTGACGATCAACTCCGTCGCGCCGACGATCATGCAGTTCGGCTCGCAGGAGCAGAAGGACTTCTTCCTTCCGAAGATCCTGAAGGGCGAGATCCACTTCGCGATCGGCTACACGGAGCCTTCCGCCGGCACCGACCTCGCTTCGCTGAAGACGAAGGCGGTCCGCGACGGCGATCAGTGGGTCATCAACGGGCAGAAGATCTTCACGAGCCTTGCGACGGACTGCGACTACGTGTGGCTCGCGGTGCGCACCGACGAGAGCGTCAAGAAGCACAAGGGCATCTCGATCATCATCGTCCCGGCGGGCACGGACGGCTTCAAGGTGCAGCCCATCAAGAACATGGGCAACTTCAACACGAACTGCACGTTCTACGAGGACGTGCGCGTTCCGGTGTCGAACCTGGTCGGGGAGCTGAACGGCGGCTGGCGCCTGATCACGAATCAGCTCAATCACGAGCGCGTCACGCTCTGCAGCGCCGGCATGATCGAGGGCGTCTTCCGCGAGCTGGTCCAGTGGGCGAAGGACACGCGCCGTCCCGACGGCAGGCGGATGGTCGACGACGAGTGGGCGCAGATCGCGATCGCGCGCATCCACGCCCGCATCGACTTCCTGCGGCTCATGAACTTCAAGGTTGCGTGGTGCGCCGAGCAGGGGATGCCGTTGCAGCCGGCGCACGCTTCGAGCGTCAAGGTGTTCGGGACCGAGTTCTACCTCGAGGCGCTGCGATCGATGCTCGAGATCCTCGGACCCGTCGCGAACCTCCGTCGCGGCACCCGCGAGGCCGTCCTCGGCGGACGCGTGGCCGAGCTGCTGCGCGGCCTGCACATCCTCACGTTCGGCGGCGGCACGAACGAGATGCAGCGCGACCTGATCGCTCTCTTCGGCTTGAACCTTCCCGTCGCGCCGCGGATGTAGCGGCGGCTCGGAACGCGCAGGAGGATCACGTGGACTTCACCCTCACCGACGAACAGAAAGCGCTCGCCGAGCTCGCCGAGCAGATCCTGAACGATCACGCGACGCTCGAGCGCTCGAAGGCTCTCGAGGAATCGTCCGAGCGGATCGACCGCGACGCGTGGAAGCGCCTCGCCGAGTCGGGGCTCGTGGGCATCGCGATCCCCGAAGCGTACGGCGGCGCCGGGGCGGGCTTCGTCGACGTCTGCCTCGTGCTCGAGCAGGTGGGACGGAAGGTCGCGCACGTGCCGTTCCTTCCGACCGTCGTCTACGGCGCGCTGCCGATCGCGGAGTTCGGCTCGGAGGGCCAGAAGAAGCGCTTCCTGCCGGGCGTCGCCAAGGGCGACCTGTTGTTGACTGCCGCCTTCGCCGAGTTCGGCACCGAAGCGCGCGAGCCGGTGACGACCGCGAAGCGCGCGGGAGAGGGCTTCCGGCTCGACGGCGTCAAGATGGCGGTTCCGATCGCGGCGCAATCGGAAGTCGTTCTCGTTCCGGCGAAGCTCGAGGACGGCGGCGTCGCGGTCTTCCTCGTCGATCCGCGTGCGAAGGGGGTGCAGCTCGACGCGCAGGAGACGACGAACTGGGAGACCGAGTACAAGATGACGCTCGACGGCGCGACCGTCGACCGCTCGGCCGTCCTCGGCTCGACGGAACGTGGTGAGGAGATCCTCGGCTGGATCGTCGACCGTGCGACCGCGGGTCTCTGCGCGATCGCGAGCGGCGTCGCGCAGTCGGCGCTCCGCATCACGGCGGACTACGCCTCGAACCGGAAGCAGTTCGAGAAGCCGATCGCGTCGTTCCAGGCCGTGAGCCAGCGTCTCGCGGACGGCTTCATCGACAACGAGGCGATGAACCTGACGATGTGGCAGGCGGTGACGCGCCTCGCCGGCGGCATGCCGTCGGACGAGGAGATCGCGACCGCGAAGTACTGGGCCGGCGAAGGCGGCAGCCGGATCGGCCACACGGCGCTGCACATCCACGGCGGCATCTCGATCGACGTCGACTACCCGATCCAGCGCTACTTCCTCTGGGCGAAGCAGATCGAGTACACGCTCGGGTCGCCGACGATCCAGCTGAAGCGGCTCGGCGCGCTCCTCGCAGCGGACTGAGGAGACGGCCTCGCCTACCCGTGCGAGTCGGGATCAAGGCGGCGGCGGAATCACCCGAAAGCCCTCACGGCGGGCGGCGGCGGCGAGTCGACCGTCGAAGGTGTGCACGATGCGATCTTCCGGACGGCCGACCGCCCACTCCACGGCGGCGCCGAGCTGCAGCGCATCGGCGGCACGCAGCGCGTGCAAGCGCAGGAGACGCATCGCGCGCAGCTTGACCGCCTCGACGTCCACGACGACGTGGCTCGCGCGTACCAGCTCCTCGGTGCGCCGCTCGGCGGCGTCGGCTTCCGCTTCGGACATCGCACCCTCGCGCACGAGACGTCGAACGGCCGACGCAACCTCGATCGGCGTCAACGTCCACACGGCGATCGCGCCGTCCTCGTCGAGCCAGCGATCGGCCGCGGACGAATCAGGTTGCGCGACGAGAAGGGGCACGATCGCCGAGCTGTCCCAGAACCTCACCGCCCTTCCTCGCGCTCGTCGAGCACCGCGGCGACCAGATCCGCTTGAACCTTCGGCCGATCCGCGAGCCATCGCTTGGGAATTCCGACACCGGCGCGGCGAATCGTCCCGCGCCGCTCGAGCTCGTCGAGCCAATCGTCGTCGCCGGCCTGCGGTGCGGCGTGCCCGCCCGCGGGCTCGATGCGGGCGATCACGCGATCACGATCGCGGACGAGGACCGTCTCGCCGCGCCGCACCAGGCGCAGATAGTGGCTGAGCCGATTCTTGAGCTCCGACACGTTGACGGACGACATGGCCCTAACCTAGCCTCTGAAAGAGGCCTTCACAAGGTCATGATTGGCGTCGGGCCGAGCAAGGCGCGCGCTAGAACCTCACCGGGAGAGAGACCAACCCGCGAAGGACGGGGTTCGACCGGTAGGCGGGCGCCTCGTCTTCGAGCTCCATGTTCGGGAACCGCTCGATCAACGCACGGAGCGCGATCTCCCCCTCCAGCCGCGCGAGCTGCGCGCCGAGACAGAAGTGCGCGCCGAAGCCGAAGGCGACGTGCGGGTTCGGGTCGCGCTCGACGTCGAGGCGCTCGGGCTCCGTGAAGACGGCGGGATCGTGGTTCGCCGCGCCGATGCCCACGAGGACGAGCGAGCCCTCCTCGAGCTCGTGGCCGTCGAGGACGACGTCCTCCGTCGTCACGCGCAAGGTGGCTTGCACGGGACCGTCGAAGCGGAGCAGCTCCTCGATCGCAGTCGGAAGGAGCGACGGCTCGCGGCGGAGTCGCGCGAGCTCGTCGGGCTCGCGCAGGAGCGCCAGGAGCCCGTTCCCGATCAGGTTCGTCGTCGTCTCGTGGCCGGCGATCAGGATCAAGTTGCTGGTCGCGAGGAGCTCGGCGTCCGTGAGCGCGTCGTGCTCCTCCTGCGCGAGCACCATCGCGCTGATCAGGTCGTCGCGCGGCTCGCGACGCCGAGCCGCGACGATCTCGGCCAGGTAGCCGAAGAGCCGCTGCGCCGCGGGGAGGCTCGACTCGCGCGCTTCGGTCGGGTTCGCTCGACCGACTCCGGCCACGACCTCGGAGGCCCACTCCTTGAACTTCCGATGGTCCTCCGGGGGAACGCCGAGGAGCTCGGCGATCACGATCGCCGGAAGCGGCGCCGCGATCGCGTCGATCACGTCCATCCGCTTGCGATGCATCACCGGCTCGAGAAGCTCGTCGACGATTCTTTGGACATGGCCGCGCAGCCCGGCGATGCGCCGCGGCGTGAACGCCTTGTTGACGAGCTTGCGGACGCGCGTGTGATCCGGCGGGTCCATCGTCAGCATCGAGCGCAAGCCCTGCGCGGTCTGCTGGATGAACGCCGGCAGACGGTCGAGGTTGTCTCGGATCAGCGGCGCGCGCAGGCGGTCGACCGAGAAGCGCGGATCGCGGAGCACCGCGCTCACGTCTTCGTGGCGCGTCAAGAACCAGACGCCCGGACCGTCCCAGCCCTCGATCGGCATGCGCATCACCGGCCGCACCGTGCGGAGCAGCGCGTAGACCGCGAAGGGGTTCTCGAGCGCGCCGCTGCTGCGCAGCGGGAGGAAGAGGTCGAACTGCCGCGCTTCCCTGCGAGCTTCCTGGACCGTCGCCGTCGCCGTTGCCATCGCTTGGGTCTCCTTCTGGTCTTGATAATGACCGACCAGTCGGTCATTATCAAGACGCCAATGCCGAAAATTGCCGCCACCGCTCGAGATGCCTTCTACGACACCCGGCGAACCGAGATCGCGGAGGCCGCCGTGCGGCTCTGGGCCGAGAGGGGCTTCGACGCGACCTCGGTCGCGCAGGTCGCGGAGGCGGCCGGGATCTCGAAGGGCTCCTTCTACCTCTACTTCGCGAGCAAGCAGGCGCTGCTCGAGGCCGTCCTGCAGCGCTACTCGCTGCTGCCGAGCATCCACCGGTTGGCGGAGAACCTCGCCGACGCGACTCTCGAGGAGGCGGTCGATGCGTTCGTCCGCCAGGCCTGGCGCCACCTCTCCGAGCATCGCGATCTCGTGCTTCTCGCGTTGCGCGAGCTCCCGACGCACGTCGACCAGCTGCAGGGCGTGCTCGAGCGCGTCTTCGTCCCCGGCAACAAGCTCATCGCGGACTATCTCGAATCTCGCCTGGGCGAGGCGCGTGCACGGGAGATCTCGCTCATCGTCGCCGGCCGGGGTCTCATCGGCATGATCCTGATGATGTTTCTTTCGCACAGCATCCTCGACGCGGGACGCTTTCTTCCCCTCGGCGAGGACCAGATCGTCTCCACCATCGCGCAGGTGTTCCTGCACGGTGTGGCGGGAGCGAAGGGAAGCACGGCGGGATGAGAAATCTCCGGGGGTACCGAGTCCTCTACGTGGCGCAGTCGCTCCTCCGCGTCCTGCCGCGGTACTGGGCCCTCCTTCTGTACGAGCGCTTCGCAGGGAAGCCCGCTTCGCAAGCGGCCTGGGATCGCGCGCATCGCGCCGCCGCAGCGCAGCTTCGTCGTACCGCGCTCGCTCTGCGCGGCGGGTTCGTCAAGGTGGCGCAGATCGCGGGTGCGCGTGCCGACGTGCTGCCGAAGCCGTTCATCGACGAGCTGAGCCAGTTCCACGACGACGTGCCGCCGCGTCCCTTCGAGGCACTGCGGCCCTCGATCGAAAGCGAGCTCGGTGCGCCACTGGAGGAGATCTTCGCTTCGATCGAGCCGACGCCGCTCGGAGCGGCCTCGCTCGCCCAGGTCCACCGCGCCCGGCTGCGCGACGGCTCCGACGTCGTGATTAAAATCCAGTATCCCGAGGCGCGGCGCATCTTCCCGCTCGACCTCCTCCTCGCCCGCCGGGTGGCGGGACTGGTCCAGCGGATGCAGTCCGTGATCGATTTCGAGAGCCTCGCCACCGAGATCACGCGCTTCGTCGAGATGGAGCTCGACTTCCGCCGCGAAGCGCAGTCGATGGCGCGGCTCGGCCGCATCCTCTCGACGCTCGATCTCGTTCGCGTTCCGCGCATCTTCGAGGAGTACACGCGTGATCGCGTGCTCGTGATGGAGCTCCTCGACGGGATCCAGGTCACGCGCGTGCGCGAGCTGCGAGCCGCCGGCCACAAGCTCTCGGACGTCGCGCGAAAAGTGGGCGCTCTCTACGGCGGGATGCTCTTCGAGTACGGGTTCTTCCACGGCGATCCGCACCCCGGGAACCTTCTCGTCCTCGCGGACGGCCGCATCGGGCTCCTCGACTTCGGGCTCTGCAAGGAGCTGCCGGCCGGGTTTGCGCGCTCGGTCGCGCAGATGATGGTCTCGGCGCTGATCGGCGACCGTGCCGAGACGCTCGAGGCGGCCCGGCAGCTCGGATTCGAGATCGACGCGGTCGGTCCCGATGCACTGCGCTCGCTGATGCTGAGCGTCCTCGGCGACTCCTCGGAGGACGGGAACCTGCTCTCGGTCCTCGGGAGCACGCGGATCCGGCGCATCCCGGAGGACTTCGCTCTCGTCCTGCGCACGATGATCCTCCTGAACGGGCTCTCGCACCGGCTCGCTCCGGGACGGCGGCTGCTGCAGGCGGCGCTTCTCGAGCACCTCGCCGCCGGCGCGCGCGCCGGTGCGAGTGGCGAGGCTGGGGAAGCCGCGATGCTCGCGGCTTCTTAGGCTTAGGCGAGCCCTGCGCGCGCGGGCGGTCGCTGCTACGGAACGCGAGATGGAAGCCGGACGCACGCTCTCGCCCACACCCATCATCGACTCCGACCATCCCGCCGTGATCGACTACGCTCGCCGGGCGGCGGGCGACGCCACGGACCCGCGGGAGCGCGCGGTGCGCCTCTATCGCGCGGTACGAGACGACGTCGTCTACGATCCGTACGGGCTCGGTCTCGACGCGGCGAACATGCGCGCGTCCGCGACGCTCGCGCACGGTCGCGGGTGGTGCGTCGCGAAGGCGGTCCTGCTCGCCGCGTGCGCGCGCGCCGAAGGCATCCCCGCGCGCCTCGGCTTCGCGGACGTGCGGAACCACCTGAGCACGGAGAAGCTGCGCGCCGCGATGGGTACCGACGTGTTCGTCTTCCACGGCAACACGGAGCTCCAGATCGAAGGCCGCTGGGTGAAGGCGACGCCGGCCTTCAACAAGGAGCTGTGCGCGAAGTTCGGCGTCGAGCCGCTCGAATTCGACGGCGTCCACGACTCGCTGCTGCAGGCCCACGACGGCGCGAAGCGGACGTTCATGGAGTACGTGCGCAACCGCGGCAGCTACGACGACGTCCCGCTCGACGAGATCCTCGCCGCGTTCCGCGAGACGTACCCGACGATGTTTCGCGCCGCGGGCGGGAGGAAGCTCGAGGGCGACTTCGGCGCCGAGGGCGCGGCGGAGCGGGAGCGCGGATGATCGACGACGTCGTCGCGTACGTGCGCCACCTGATCGCGACGTCGAAGGGCTCGTAGCCGTTCGCTCCGACGCCGGGCGACCCCGACGTACGGTCAGATCGAGCCCGTCCGTCAGGTACCGTAGCGGTCCCAGCTCGTGACGCTTCTCGCATCCGGACGCGTCGTGGGGCCGAACTTCCCGGTCGGCCAGCCGACCGGGACGATCGCAGCGAGCGTCGCGGTCGACGGCAGGCCCAGCACCTTCTCGAACTCGCCCGGCACGAAGAAGTGCTGCGTCGTGAGTACTGCGCCGAGCCCGAGAGCACGCGCCGCGAGGAGGAGGTTCTGCACCGCCGGGTACGCGGTGGCACCGTCGGCGATACCGCTCGTTCGGCCCATGCTCCTGGCGAGACGCACCGCGCCGCCGATCCCGAAGTGGCTCACGAGCTTCACCAGGGTCGACGGCGAAGCCATGACCTTCGTCATCAGCTCGTCGCGTTCGACGCAGACACAGACGATTGCGGGGATGTCGAGGAAGTTGTCGAGCTGCCAGGTCGCCGCCGCGAGCATGCGGTTCCGCGCCGCCAGGTCCTCGCCGGGACGCGCTTCGGCGACGGCGACGGTGTCGAGATAGAAATTCCAGGTCTTCCGCCAGAGGTCGCGCATGCGCTCCTTCTGCGCGCGGTCACGGACGATCACGAAGCGCCAGTTCTGCGCATTCGAGCCGCTCGGCGCATGAAGCGCGGCGTCGACGAGCTGGAGCAGCGTCTCCTCGGGTACGGGATCGGGCTTCAGGCGCCGCATCGCGCGGCAGGTGTAGAGGACGTCGAACAGGCGAGCGTCGCTGGACGGCATCGTCATGGCGCCACGTACAGCAAGGGTCCCGCGCGAGCGCAAGAGACGCTCGGCGGGGCCCATGGGGCGGCCTCGATCGGCCGATGGCTGCTCCTCTCCGGACGGCCCGTGAGCCGGTGCGTCAGCGCCCTTCTCCTTCCCCACGCCGGTCGTTTCGTGCCACGACGTCCGGCATGGGGAACGAGCTGCAGGGCAAGGTTTGCATCGTCACCGGCGCCGGCTCGGGCATCGGTGCGGCGGGCGCGCGCCGCTTCGCCGCCGCGGGAGGACGCGTCGTCGCGGCGGACGTCGCCGAGGACGCGGCGAAGGCGATCGCCGCGGAGGTCGGCGGGCTCGCGGCACCGACGGACGTCGCCGACGAGGAATCGGTTGCCCGGCTCGTCGCGATCACGCTCGAGCAGTACGGCCGCCTCGACGTGCTCTGGGCGAACGCCGGGATCGCCGGCAACCGCGCTCCCTGCGCGGATCATGCGACGCAGGACTGGGAGCGCGTGCTGCACGTCAATCTGACGGGCGTGTTCTTCAGCCTGCGCGCCGCGCTGCGCCCCATGATCGAGGCGAAGAGCGGCGCCCTCCTCGCGACCGCGTCCGTCGCCGGCCTGCAGCCGAGCGGCGGAAGCCCGGCGTATCACGTCGCGAAGGCGGGCGTCGTCATGCTCGTCCAGCACGTCGCGAACGCGTACGGATCGCTCGGCATTCGCGCGAACGCGATCTGCCCGGGCCTCACCGACACGCCGATCCTGGATCCGTTCGCGCAGGCCGCGGGAGGTCGCGAGGTGCTGTTCGACTACCTGCGGCCGCGCATCCCGCTCCGGCGGGCCGCGCTACCCGAGGAGATCGCCGAGGTCGCGACCTTCCTCGCGAGCGATGCCGCCTCGTATCTGAACGGCGCCGCCGTGCCCGTCGACGGCGGCTTCCTCGTCACCTGAGCGCTCGCCCCGTCGACGGCGGCTTCCTCGTCACCTGAGCGCTCGCCCCGTCGACGGCGGCTTCCTCGTCACCTGAGCGCTCGCCGCAGAGCGGAGGGCTCCGCATGGACTCGAAGACCGTCACTGAAGTCGCGGCGAAATCGCACGCCGGGACCATCTCCTTCCCCGACGGAGTCGCCCAGCTCCTCGAGGCCTCACGCAGCGCTACTTCGCCTTTCTGCGCGGAAAGCGTCACGTACCTGGGTCGTCAGGGCGATCAGCACGTCGAGTGGTTTCCCGGCGCCGGCCCGAGCCCCGACTGACGGTCAGACCGCGACGACGACCAAGTGCAGGCCGCTCGGGCTCTCGTCGTCGCGCTCGACGTCCGCGTACACCGGCTGCGTGTGGTGCGCCCGGTCGGAAGCACGCTCGGCGAGGCTCGACGAGCGGTTCGGCGCACGGCGCTTCCGCTTCCCGCGCTCGACGCGGTGGCTCCGGCGCCGCCGTCCGATCTGCGCGACCACCTCCTCGGGCGGCGCGCTCAGCAGACGGAAGCGCAGGTCCTCGACGTCGAGATCGAGAGCGGTGCAGATGCTGTCGAACGAGAACACCCAGTTGTCGCCGCGCTCGCGGATCCAGCCTTCTGCTTGACGCGCTTCCTTGCGCGCCTTCGCGTTCGCGCTCTTCACGTCGCGCAGGCAGTAGATCGCATCCTCCAGGATCGCGAGCATCAGCCCGCGCACCCCGGCCGGCACGGCGATCGTGTCCTGCGAGCTGGGAAGCTGCGTGGGAAGGAGCGTCTCGGGCGTGAAGAGCCGCGACGTATCGGTCTCGCGACGCCGCCCCTCCGTCCGAAGACCCGTGTCTCCGCCGAAGCCGCCGAGCGTCGTCATCATGCCTTCTGCCTTCACGGATTTGCTCCCTTCCTCGTGTCGTTGCTGCGGCGTTCGCACACCGCTCGTCACGATGATTTGGCAACTGGCATGCCACTCGCCCGAGACCGTTCTGTGAGGGGTTTTCGCCGGTCCGCGCAGACGTGTCCCCGGCGGGTGACAGCGCGCGTTCACGGGCGGTCACACTGCTCCTTCGAAACGGAGCAAGCGGGTTTCTCCGCGGTGGCGCAGGCGCCTTGCGGGCGCTCACGCGCTGCACACGGGCGCTCGCGCTCTTCCCTCAGCTACGGCGAAGGCGCCACATCCCGTGTGGGCGTCTCGTGGGAGGGACGGTGCGATGGGGCACGAGCTGCTGATTGCGGCGATGTGGGTCTGGGGGCTGGCTTCGCTTCCCGAGCAAACGCCCGTCCCTCTCGCGAACCTCGGCCGCGCGCTCTTCTGGTTGATGATCTTCGCGCACGGCGTCGAAGTGTTCGCGTACTACGACGTCATTCGCGAAGCGCCCGGCTCGACCGCTTCGAACGTGGCGCGCACGTTCCTCTGGGGCAGCATCCACCTGCGCGAAATAGGCGCGATCAGTTGAACGAGAGGGGCGCCGCCCCTCTCCTCCACGCGGCAAAGCCCAAGCTGCGCCTCCCCTCCCCGCTCGCTCTCGCTCGGCCGCGCGCACGGCGCGCGGAGGCTCTGCGGTTACTTGCCGGTCGGGACGTCGCGGAAGGGCTTGTCCTTGTCGAGGCGGATCTCGGGCGGCAGTCCGAGGACGCGCTCCGCGATGATGTTGCGCAGTACCTCGTCGGTGCCGCCCGCGATGCGGATGCCGGGCGACGCGAGGTACATCTCCTGCCACATGACGTCGTCGCCGACCGCGTCGCGATCGAGAAGGCCGCCCGAAGCGCCCTGCAGCTCGACCGCGAATGCCGCCATCTGCTGGCCGAGAGGCGCGCCGATCGCCTTTCCGATCGAGCCCTCGGGTCCCGGTGTCGCGCCGCGCAGGATCGCGGACAGCGTGCGGTAGCCCGTGTACTGCAGGCCCTTGCTCGTCACGTAGAAGTCGGCGAGCCGCTGGCGCACCGCCGAGTCCTCGATCGCGGGGCGTCCGTTCCGCCGGCTGCGCCGCGCGAGATCGAGAAGACGACGGAAGCCGCCGCCCGCTCCGCCCGAGCCGATCGCGACGCGCTCGTTCATCAGCGTCGTCAGCGCGACCTTCCAGCCGTCGCCGACCGCGCCGATCCGGTTCGCGTCCGGCACGCGCACGTCCGTGAAGAACACCTCGTTGAAGCTCGACGTGCCGCTGATCTGCTTGATCGGCCGCGCCTCGACGCCGGCCGAGCGCATGTCGATCACGAAGTACGTGAGCCCCTTGTGCTTCGGGACGTTCGGGTCGGTGCGCGTGACGATCATGCCCCAGTCCGAGTAGTGCGCGCCGGTGCTCCAGATCTTCTGACCGTTGATGACCCAGTCGTCGCCGTCGCGAACCGCGGTCGTGCGGAGGCCGGCGAGGTCCGATCCGGCTGCGGGCTCGCTGAAGAGCTGGCACCAGATCTCCTGGCCGCGCGCCATGTCGCGGAGCCACCGGTCCTTCTGCTCCTTCGTGCCGTGCGCCATCAGCGTCGGGCCGAGCATGCCGTGGCCGATCGCGTAGATGTTCGGCGGGAGCGAGTACTTCGCTTCCTCCTGGCCCCAGATCACGGCCTCCATCCGGCCCATCTCCTGGCCGCCGGCGTCCTTCGGCCAGGTGAGGCAAGCCCATCCCTCATCGAACTTCTTCGCCTGCCACGCCTTCGCGCGCGCGATCGCGCCGCTGTCCTCGCGCTCGCCGTACGGATTCGCGTCGTCGTGCGCGCGCTTCTGAGCGTTCTTGTCGAGCCAGGCGCGCACGCGGGCGCGGAACTCGGCTTCCTTCGGGGTATCGTCGAAATTCATGGGCGATCTCCTTCTCCGAGAGAGGTCCGCGCCGCCTCAGGCGGCTTCGCTCGCCTCGAGCCGGCGAATCAGCTTCTCGCGCCACGCTCCGGCGCTGCCGAGCGCGAGGCCGAGGAGCTTCGCGCGCCGGTAGAACAGGTGGCAGTCGAACTCCCAGGTGTAGCCGACGCCGCCGTGGAGCTGGATCATCTCCTCACTCGCGATGACGAACGCCTCGGAAGCGGCGACGCGCACGTTGCACGCCGCGAGCGCCAGCTCCGAGTTGTCCGTCGAGAGCGCCCACGCCGCGAAGTAACCGTTCGAGAGCGCGATCTGGTTCCGCGCGTACATGTCCGCCATGCGGTGCTTCAGCACCTGGAACGAGGCGACCGGTCGCCCGAACGCGTAGCGGTTCATCGTGTAGTCGCGCGTGATGTCGAGAGCGCGCTCGGCGCCGCCGATCTGCTCGAAGCCCATCATCACCGCGGCGCGATCGAGAAGACGGTCGGTCTGCGCGATGCCGTCGCCGGCCTTGCCGAGGACCTCGGCCGGAGCACCGTCGAAGGTGAGCCGCGCCTGCGAGCGGCTCGGGTCGAACGAGTCGAGCGACTCACGCTCGACGCCGTTCCCCTGCAGGTCGACGAGGAGAAGCGAGTGCCCCTGCCCGTCTCGCGCGAGCACGACGCCGAGGTGGGCGACGTCGCCGTCGAGCACCGGGATCTTGGAGCCGCGGAGCGCCCCGCCCGAGAGCTGCGCCTGGACCTCGTTCGGCTCCGGATCGCCGAGCGCCTCGTTCACCGCGAAGGTGCCGATCACCTCGCCGGAGCAGAGCCGCGGCAGCCACTGCTTCTTCTGCGCTTCGCTGCCGAAGAGGAGGAGCGCCTCCGTCGCGAGATAGACGGAGGACGCGAAGGGGATCGGCGCCAAAGCGCGACCGAGCTCTTGTGCGATCAGCACGAGCTCGAGATGACCCAGCTCCGTTCCGCCGTACTCGGCGGGAACCACGGTCCCGAGCCAGCCCATCTCGGCGACGCCCTTCCAGAGATCCTGCGCGTACGACTCGTCGGACTCGAGGACGCGGCGGCACACGTCGAGGCCGCAGTGCTCCGCGAGGTACTCGCGCGCGTTCTTCTGGATGAACTTCTGATCGTCGGAGAACTCTAGATTCATCGAACCTCCTCGAGGGTCGGACGGGCGTCCTTTACCATTCAGGCGGACTTGCGCCCGCCCGGATCGCCGCCCTGGATGCGGGCGAACCGGGGGGAGCGCTTCTCGACGAAGGCGGACACGCCTTCCTTGAAATCGGGCTGGCGGAAGCTCTCGAGCATGCGGCCGAAGGCGTCCTTCTCGGCGGTCTCGAGGGACTCGAGCAGGTGCTCGTACACCTGCCGCTTCATGATCGCGATCGAGGCGGGCGAGCAGGTCGCGGCCATCTCTTCGACGTACGAACGTACGAACGGGAGGAGCTCGTCGTGCGGGAGGACGCGGTTCACGAGCCCGATCCGCTCCGCCTCGGCCGCTTCGACCTTGCGCGCGGAGAAGAGGAGATCCATCGCGTGCGCCGGTCCGAGGAGACGCGGCAAGAGCCAGCTCGAGCCCCACTCCGCGACGAGACCGCGGCGCGAGAACGCGGTCATGAAGGACGCGCGATCGGAAGCGAAGCGGAGGTCGCACGCGGCGACGATCGGCACCGCCATGCCCGCGACCGGCCCATTGACGGCGGCGATCACCGGCTTCCGCACGGACATGAGGTAGGTGTACGTGCCGCGGAACGACTTCGGCATGTCCGCGCGTCCCGGTTCGGCCGCGAGCGCCTCGGGCGGCGCCGCTTCGCGCTGTCCGCCGGTCAATCCCTGCAGGACCTTCATGTCCGCGCCGGCGCAGAACCCTCGGCCCGCGCCCGTCAGGACGATCGCGACGACGCGCGCATCGCTCTCCGCCGCGGCGACCGCGTGGCGAACCTCGGCGGCCATCCGGTCGGTCCACGCGTTCAGCTTGTCCGGGCGGTTGAGCGTGACGGTCGCGACGGGGTCGTCGACCTCGTAGAGGATCTGCTCGTACATCCGTGCCTCCTGAGTCGGGGTATTCTCCTAACGCGCGGCGAGGCCGCGAGGCCAGAGGGCCCGGCGTTCTTTGACGGCCACCGGAGCTGCGGCTAGCCTGACCGGGCGTATGTCGAGCCGCCCCGGCGCAACGCCGAAGCCCATGGCGTGCGCGCTCGGCGCCCTCGCCTTCCTCCTGGCCGTGTCGCTCCGCGTCCACGCAGAAGCCGCGCCGGACGCGGCCGCGCCTCTCGCCGACGCGCAGGGACGGCGCCCGAACGTCCTTCTCGTCACCGTCGACACGCTCCGCGCGGATCACCTCGGCGCGTACGGATACGCCGTCCCGACCTCGCCCGAGATCGACCGGATCGCGGCCGAAGGAGTTCTCTTCACGCGCGCGATCACACCCGTCCCGACGACCGCGCCCGCCCTCGCGTCGCTCGTCACCGCGCAGCACGTCGACGTGCACCGCGTCCGTGGCAACACGTCCGAGCTCGACGGCGAGCTCGCGACGCTCGGCGAGGCGTTCGCCGCAGCCGGGTACGCCACCGCGGGCTTCTTCGGCAACGGCGCAATCCGCGAAGGCTTCGGACAGGGCCTCTCCACATGGGAGCCGTTCGATCCGAGCTATTTTTCGCATGACGCCGTCGGGACGAAGAAGGCGCTCGCGTGGCTCACGCAGGCGAAGGAGCCCTGGTTCCTCTGGATCCACTTCATGGACCCGCACGGCCCGTACAACTCGTCGCCGCCGGCGAAGAGCGCTTCGTTCACCTATCCGGCCGACGCGGCGCTCGATCGCGAGATCCCGGTCTCCGACAAGAACGCGATCTTCGGCGAGGTTCCGCGCTACCAGAAGCTCCGCGGCACGAAGCGCGTCGTCGACTGGGTGCGACGCTACGACGGCGAGATCCTCGGTACCGACGAGGAGGTCGGAAGCCTGCGTCGCGCCCTCGAAGAGCGCGGCCTCCTCGATCGCACGCTGATCGTCGTCACCGCGGATCACGGCGAAAGCCTCGGCGAGGACGACTACTTCTTCCAGCACGGCTCGCTCCTGAACGAAGCTTCGTTGCGGATCCCACTCGTGCTGCGCCATCCGAAGCTTCCCGCGGGACGCAAGATCGACGCGCCGGCTTCGCTGATCGACGTGTTCCCCACGCTGTCCTCGCTCCTCGCGCTGTCGCCGCCCGCGAAGGGATCTTCGGGACGCGATCTCGGGCCTGCGATCCTCGACGAAGAGGGCGGCGAAGCGCGCGAGGACGAGGAGCGGATCGACCTCGTCTACAACGTGACGCCGGCGCGGCTCGTCGCGGTTCGCAGCGAAGCGTTCGAGCTCCGCGGCACGCCCGCGCAAGGCGAGCGCCCGAACGAGCAGTTCGAGCGGCTCGATCTCTTCCGCGTGGACGGCGCCACGAAGAAAGCCGTCTCGCTCGACGAACACACGGAGGTCGTCGCCAAGCTTCGGCCGGTGCTCGAGACCGCCGGACGCCGGCTCGGCGCCCTCGCCGAGCGCCCGCAGCGCGAGCCGTCGAAGGAAGAGCGCGATCGGCTGCGTGCTCTGGGCTACGTCGACTGAGCTCGAGCTCAGCCTAGCCTGCGTCGCGGCGGATCCGCGAACCCGGGCGGTAATCCCCCTTGCCCCAGTTCACCGGACAGTGCGAGGATCGCCTCTCCGGCAACCTCGCCGCGCCGCCGCTCGCCACCAGAAGGAAGACTCGATGCTCGCCCCGCCACCGTTCCGGCTCGCCCTGCGCGCCGGTCTCGCGTTCGCGGTGGCCCTCGCGTGATCCTCCGTACGAGCGGACGCGTTTCCCGGCGAGCTCGCCTGGCAGGAACAGCTCGACGTCGGCGGCACGACGGACGAGACTCGCGCGCTCGCTCCGTCGGGAGACTGGTTCATCGTCGCCGGCGACGGCTCCGACGAGGGCGTCGCAACCTGGCTCGTCCGCGCCTACGACGCGAAGCATGGCGGCGCGCTTCTGTGGGACGACGTGCTTCCGAACCCGGCAGGGGCGACGGAGGCGCGCGCGATCGCGGCCGCCGCGAGCCGCGCCGTCGTCGCGGGATTTCGCGAAGCGCCGGCGGGCGACGAATGGCTCGTGCGCGCGTACGACGCGAAGCGCGGCACACTGCTCTGGGACGATCAGCTCAACGTCAACGGTGGCGACGCGCGCGCGAACGCCGTCGCCGTCAAGGGCCGAAGGACGATCGTCGCCGGCGAGGTGACGGCCGCCGGAGAGACGAACTGGCTCGTGCGCGTCTACGATACGAAGACGGGCGAGACGATCTGGGCCGACCAGCCGAGCGGTACGACGAGTAGCGGCCGCGGTGCCGAATCCGTCGTCGTGTCGGGCTCGCGCGTCGTCGTCGGCGGCGGTGCCGAGGACGGCAACGGCAACCTGGACTGGCGGCTCCGCGCGTACGATCTGCACGCCGGCACGCTCCTCTGGGAAGCGGAGCTCGATCTCGAAGGAGAGGACGACGTCCTCGTCGATCTCGCGATGAAGGGGTCCCGCCTCCTCGCCGGCGGAAACGTGGCGTCGGCCGAGGGAAATCAGGATCTCTTCGTCCGCGTCTATGACACCCTCGACGGCAGCGTGGAGTGGTCCGACCGGATCGACGGTGCGGCGGAAGGAGACGACGAGCTCACGGGCGTCTGGATGCACGGGCTCTTCTCGTTCGTGTCGGGGCGCGTCGACGACGACGCGTATGCACAGATGAACCTCTCGAAGACCGGCATCCGCGCGTGGGACGAGGCCTTCGGCAGCGACGAGCTCGACCGCGCGGAGGACCTCACGTTCAAGGGCAACGACATCCACGTCGTCGGCTGGACGGAGTCGGACGGGTCGACGGACGGCTTCGTTCGCGCCCTCGACTTCCTCACGGGCCAGCTCCGCTGGGAGGCCGTGCTCGACCTCGAGGGGAGCGACGCGCTCGAGCACGTCGTCGTCTTCGGCTCGCTCGTCTACTCGATCGGCGAAGCGGATCGCGAAGGCGACCGCGACTGGCTCGTCGAGGTCCGCGAGAGATACTGAGCTTTCGCGGGAAACGGCCCGCGCGCGGATCACGGGCCCGGCGGCGGCAGGAACGCCATGTCGAAGCCGTGGTTGCCGTCGACCCAGTAGAGGTCGGGATCGAAGCTCACCGGCTCTGGCGTGAGCACCTGCGAGAGGATCGTCCCCTCCGTCAAGCCGCACCAGTGCTTCAGGATCGTTCCGTACACGTCGCGGAAGTCGCGAGCGCGCCACGGGTTCGCGGGCGCCTGCGAGTAGGTCGTGTTCCCGTTCATGTCGAGCACGCCGGGCGTGATGTTCGGATGCGCGCCGTAGAGCCCGCCCGCGATCGATCCTCCGACGACGAACATGGGCGCGAGCGACCCGTGGTCCGTTCCGTTGCCGTTCTGCTGGATGCGGCGACCGAAGTCGCTCCAGACGAGGATGCAGAGCTCGTCGCCGACGCCCATGTCGGTGCAGTCGTCGTGGAAGAGCTGCAGCGCGTCGCCGAAGGCGCGCAGGAGCTCGTAGTGCCGCGCGCCCGGAACGGCCAGGCCCTGGCTCGAGTGTGTGTCGTAGCCGTCCAGGCGGACGTGGAAGAAGCGCGCCTCCATGCCGGGCGCCCCCGTCGAGACGCCGTAGATCACCTTCGCGACCTCGCGGAGGTCGCGCGCCGGAGCCGTGTCGAGATCGTCATACGCGGCGTTCCACGACGCGCGCGCGGTCTCGTAGCCCTCGGCGAAGGACTCGCTCGCGACGAGTGCCGCGGCGCCGGTCGAGCCGAGATGCGCGAGCTGGTTCTGTTCGGTCGCGCTCGCCTCGTCGTACAGCGTCGCGAAGCACGCACGCTTCGCCGCGTCGTCGGCGGGAAAATCCAGATCGTATGCGAATCCCAGGTCGTCGAGCGTCTGAACGGCGATCACGCTCGTCGCCGTCTGCTCGAACGACGGCGCGATGATCGCACCGATGTTGACGGCGGGAATGTTCGTGCCGCCGTAGCCGAGAGAAACGAGCGAATCGCCGATCCAGCCGCTGACGTTCGCGTCGTCCACGATCGGATGGCCGGTCTGCCAGGCTCGCTTCGAGCCGTCGTGCGAGAGGCGCGGCTCGGGATAGCCGCAGCCCTGCAAGATGGCGCAACGACCGGCGTCGAAGAGCGCCTTGACGCCCGCGAGCGCGGGATTGAGGCCGAGCTGTGCCCCCGTCGCGGAATCCGCGCCGATCGGGAGCAGGCTTCCCGCCGGAATGCGCAGGTTGTCTCGCGCGCCCTCGTAGTCGGTGCGCAGCGTGCCGCCGCCGTCGTCGATCGGCGTCACCGTGTTGAGCCCATCGTTGCCGCCGTCGAGATGGATGACGACGAGATAGCGATTCCCGATGTCCGCCCGCGCTTCGCGCACCCCCGGATTCGCGAGCCAAGCGGGCACGAGGAGGCCGCCGGACGCGAGACCGGTTCGAGTGATGAACTGTCGCCGGGTGATCGCCATGATCTCTCCGCGGGTTTCGGTTGGTGGAGCGGTTCAGTGGACCTGGTAGGCCGGGGACTGGAGCAGCAGACAGAACAGGCCGTTCAGCTTCCGCTGCCGGAAGCCCTCGTCGGAGAGATCGAGCGGCGGCCCGCCCTCGGAGGTGAGGTACGTCGCGAAGGCATTTTTCTCGGCGACGCTGAGCTCCGCTCCGATCCCGAGGACGTCGGCCGCCGCATCGACGATCTCCGCAGGATCCGTCAAGTCGAGCGGCACGAGCTGGTCCGTGCGGAGCTGGAAGGAGTTGCCGCCGCTGCGCGCCATGCCGACGTCGCGTGCGAACGAGAAGCGGGCGAGCATGCCGCCCGAGTTGATCCAGGCGTTCTCCCAGTCCCACCCGAAGACGCTCGGCGGCTCCATCAAGCTCTGTCCCATGCGGGCGACGTGCTCGCGCACGGCCCGCTGCGCGCCGCCGGCGACGTTGTTCTTCTTCGTCTGGATGTCGAGCATCCGTACGGTGCCGACGACGAGGTCGACCGGCCACTTGACGGACCGCTTCGAGATCGGTCCGTACGGCGGCATGCCGAGCGTCTCGTAGAAGGCGTCGTTGACGAAGAGGGCGCGCAGGAGCGGCGTGATCTCGAACGAGCCGTCGAATCCGGACTCCGCGAGGATCGCGTCGACCACCGGCCGTGCGATCGCGGGGTCCGCGAACTCGCCGTGTGCGAAGTACTCGAGGAGGCGGGCCGTCGTGCGACGGGCGACCGTGTTCTGGCCCTCGGAGTCCGTGTGGTCGAAGATCACGTCGACGACGCGGTCGATCTCGTCCTTCCCTTCGCCGAGGTCATCGAAGGCGCGGCCTGCCGGACCGAAGCCTCCCGTCTCGGTGAAGACGACCTTCGGTCCGCGCTCCGGGAACTCGACCTCGAAGTCGTGCTGCGTCGGATCGAAGTACACCTTGTACTTCGCCGGGAAACGGCGCCAGCCGGAGAAGGCGCGCGCGATCTGGACGATGTCGCCTTGACGATAGTTCTCGTTCCCGCCGAAGTCGTGGACGCCCAGAGTGAAGAGCTCGAGGAGCTCGCGCGCATAGTTCTCGTTCGGCTGCGACTTATGATTCTGCTGCGTATTGAGGAACTCGAGCATCGCGATGTCGCGCCCGATGTCCTTGACGAGCGACCTCATGTTGCCGCGCGCGTGGTAGCGGAGCGTGCGGTTCTGCGCGCTCATCAAACGCGGATCGCCGACCGAGGCGTTGCTGGTGGCGAAATGATCGTGCCAGAAGAGGACGAGCTTCTCCTGGAGAGAAGGAGTCGTCCTCTTGAGCATGTGCTGGAACCAGCGATCCTGGACCTGGAAAAGCTCCTTGCCGCTGCCCGGCTTGTAGCTCGAGCGTTTGAACGACAGTCGACGATCCGCGGCTTCGCCACGCGTCAAGCCGGCGAAGCCGGCCACCTCGTCGGGACGAGCGCCGAAGCCCGTGCGTCTGAGGAAATGACGAGCTTCGGCCGTGCTCAGGATCGTGTTTTCGTCGCCCATGGTTCCCTCCAGGGTGACGTCCGCCTCGAGGCGGCCGGTTCCGGTTTCCGTGCGGGATCGCTTCTACCCGCACGGCCGAAGCGCAGTCAATCGGATTCCCCGCATCGCACGTGTGACGGGTGAGGCCGCCGCCCACTCCGTGAGACGGACCCGCGAGGGAAGCTCAGCGAAGCCAGCGAAGGCCGACGGACTGCGCGAGCTTCTCCGCCTCGGAGCGAGAGGTGCGAGCCGCTCGCTGGTTGCCGCGGCGAGCTTCGAGCTCCGCCCGACCCGCGAGAGCGGAGGCGAGCGTCGTCCGTGCGCCGATGTCGCGCGCAACGCGCACCGCCTCGTCGTAGAAGTACTCGGCGCGACGCCAGCCCTCTTCACCCTGGGCCAACGCCACGGCGGCGAGCGCACGAGCGCTCTGCGCCTGACGGAGCCGGCCGCCAGCGCGACGCCGTACGCGCTGCGCGACGCGGTCGGCCCGATCGATCTCGCCGAGCTCGAGGAACGCGTCGACCGCAAACCGGAGCGACTGCTGTACGCCCGCCGCGCCGGTCAGGTTGTCCTCGATCTTGCGGAGCAGCCGCGCGCCGGAGGCGGCCGCTCCGGTGCGCCGCGCCGCGAGGACGGACAGCGCAGCGAGGTTCGGAACGCCGCTGCGCGAGCCTACCGCCTCGGCGAGGGCGAGCCCTTCCCCGGCCCACTCGCCTGCCCGCTCGACCTCGCCGCGGAGCAGCAGGGCCGTCGCGATATGGGCCGAAGCGGTGACCTGCACCGACCGGTTGCCGTGCGCGACCGCGAGTCGATGCGTCTCGAGCGACTCGGCGAGCCCCTGCTCGAGCTCGTCCCGATGAAGAAGGACCACGTCTCGCGCGGCGCGCGCCCAGAGGAGGATGTCCGGGTTCTCTTCCGCCTGGTTGGCGTGGATCGCTTCGTACAGGGCGGTGTCCGCGCACCGCGTCGCGTCGTCGAAGCGGCCGTCGAGCGCGTAGCCGACCGCGAGGCCGCGCTGCACGCGCCAGCGCCAGTAGGTGATTCCCTCGCGCTGCGCGAGCTCGAATGCCTGGCCGAGCTGCCCGAGCCCGGCGGCGTGCTGCTCGGCCGCGCCCATGATGCGAAGGAGGCCGGTGAAATTCGCCACGGCGATCCGGTCCTCGGCGGTTCCGGCGCGCTCGAGCAGATCGGCGAGCCCGTCCGCGACCGTCTCCGCCGTGGACTCGGTCCCCTCGCCGTAGATCGCCGCGAGGCCGAGAAGCCGGATGCCCGCCTCGATCGCTCGACGGGCCTGCGATTCGTCCGCGGGATCTCGACGCGCGAGGTCCCACGCGCGCCGATAGAACTGCGCGGCGCTGCCGTAGCTCGGCACGGACTCCGCATGCCCGGCCGCGGCGAGGAGATGCTGGATCGCCTTCTCGTGCTGCTCCGCGTTCTGGAAGTGAAAGGCGAGGAGCGCGCTCGACTCTCCGGGCTCGGTGCCCGATCGGCCTTCGAGCGCGTGGCCGATCTCGCGATGCAGCTCGCGACGCTGCTTGTGGAGCAAGCCCTGGTAGGCGACCTCCTGCGTCAGCGCCTGCTCGAAGAGGTACTCGCCGGCCGCACCGTCGCGCGCGACGCGGATCACGCCGTCTTCCGCGAGCGCGGCGAGACGGCTCGCGACCTCGATGCCCTCCTCCGCGACGAGTCGCTCCAAGACGCTCGAGGAGAACCGCCGGCCGATCACGGACGCCACCTGGACGATTCTCTTCGACTCGAGAGGCAGCCGGTCGAGGCGGGCGGCGACGATCTCGTGCACCGTGGCCGGCACGTCGACCTCGCGCAGGTCACGCGCGACGACCGGTCCCGCGGAGGTCACGACGACCACGCCGGTTTCGAGCAGGTCGCGCGTGACCTCCTCGGTGAAGAAGGGATTCCCCTCGGCGCGCTCGTGGATCGCCTCGACCAGCTCGTGCGGTGGATCGCCGCCCGTGATCGCGTGCACGATCGAGCGCGTCTCGGCGGGCGTAAGCGGAGCGAGCTCGATCTCCTCGAGCCCCTCGAGAGCTTCGCTCCACGGACCCGGCACATCCGGCCGATAGGAGCAGACCGTCATCACGCACGATCCGCGTGCGCGCTCGACGAAGACCTCCAGGAGCTCCGCCGAAGCGGCGTCGATCCACTGTGCGTCCTCGAGGACGAGGACGACCGGGATCTTCGCGCAATCGGCGAGGATCAAGCGCGCGACCGCCTCCGCCGTCGCGACGCGAAGCTCGTCGCCCGCCGTCCCGGAAGCCGTCGTCGAGACGAGCCCGAGCACGCGAGCGACCGCTTCGTAGGTCGTCTCCGTGTCGGAGCCGAGGCTCTCGACCCGACTTCGCAAGCAAGCCGCGACGGCGTCGTCGGAAGCGGTGCCGCCCGGAGCGAGATGGTGCCGCAGCAAGCCGACGAACGGCCGATAGGGAGCGTCGCGCGCGTACGAAAAGCACTGCCCCCAGAGGACGAGCGCGTTGCCGTCGTCGAGCCGCCGGACGAACTCCGCGATCAGCCGCGAAGCGCCGACCCCGGCGTGTCCGACGACGCCGAGGATCTGACCGCGCCCTCCGCACGCACGCGCGAAAGCCTCTTCGAGGCGGCGCAGCTCCGCGGTGCGTCCGACGAACGGCCCGCCGCGCGCGGAGCGGCGCTCGAGCGGCGGCTCGCTCGCGCGAGCGCCCTCGACCTCGAAGGCGCGCACCGGCAGCGCCTTGCCGCGAACCGCGAGGGGCCCGAGGTCTCGCGCGGAGAAATGCGGCGCGACCATGCGCTGCGTCGACTCGCTCATCAGGATCGCGCCGGGGCGCGCCATCGACTGCAGGCGTGCCGCGAGGTTCGTCGTGTCGCCGATCGCGGTGTAGTCGAGCTTCAGGTCGCCGCCGACGGTGCCGACGATCACCGGCCCCGTGTTCAAGCCGAAGCGCGCCTGGAGAGCGGGGCGACCCTCGGCGCGAAGGCGGTCGCTCAGACCCACGAGGCTGTCGCGGATCGCGATCGCCGCCTGCACGGCCCGCTCCGGCGCGTCCTCGTGCGCGAGCGGAGCACCGAACAGCGCCATCACGCCGTCGCCGGCGATTTGATTGACGAGCCCCTCGGCGCGTCCGACCTCGTCGAAGACGACGGCGAGGTAGCGGTCGAGGAGGTCGCGGAAGTCCTCCGGGTCCATCGTCTCGGCGATCGTCGCCGAGCTGACGAGATCGCAGAAGAGAACGGTCACCTGCTTTCGCTCGCCCTCGATCCGGCCGCGCGTCGCGAGAACCTTCTCCGTCAAGCCGGCCGGCATCTGCTCGCGCAGCTTGCGGAACGCGCTCGCGAGGGCGACGCGCCGCGAGGCCGGACGGATCTCCTCGCCGCAGCGCGGGCAGAACGCGAACGAAGCGTGCACCGGCTGGCCGCAGTCCAGGCAGCGCGCCTGCGGCTCGTGTCCGCACTGCGCGCACCCGGCACCGATCGCGGTCGCCGCTCCGCACGCGAGGCACGTCACCTCTTCCGGTTCCATCGTCGCCGCCGATCATAGTGCCGTTCCTCGCTCATCCGAAGCACCTCGGTTGACAGTCGCGTGAAAGGTGCGCTAGACGCGCGGACAGACCGCGGCGGCTTCAAGGGAAGTCCGGTGAAAATCCGGCACGGCTCCCGCCACTGTAAGTCGGAACGAAAGCGCGAACCGGCCACTGTCCCTTCGGGGATGGGAAGGCCGCGCGAGTAGGAAGCCGACGAGTCAGGAGACCTAGCCCCACGCGGCCGATGCTCGAAGTCCTCCGGGATGCGGGGACGCGAGGTCTCGAAATCTACGACGCAGGAAGAAAGGACCGGCGGGTCTCGATCCGCTCGGGAGGCGGGCTCGCATGGCGGCGAGCGCTCGCGGCGTACCCGGTGTGCGCGGCGATCGCCCTTGCACTCGCGGCCGTCGGGCCGGCGCGTGCGCAGGAGCCCGAGCCCTCGCCGTCTCCGTCCCCGTCTACTTCCCCGTCGCTTGCACCGCGCGAGGCGCCGCCCGAGTCGAGCGCGATCGACCGCATCGAGGTCCAGGGCGAGACGCTCGGCGAGCTCGCCGATGCGACGTCGTTCGCGACCGTCATCGAGATCCACCAGCAGGCGGAGGAGTTCAAGACCGTCGCGCAAGTGCTCTCCGAGACGGTCGGGCTACAGGTGCGGAGCTTCGGCGGCCTCGGCGACTTCGCGACGGTCTCCGTGCGCGGGGCGAGCGCCGGACAGGTGCGCATCTACTTCGACGACGTGCCGCTGACGCGCGCACGAAGCGACACCGTGAACCTCGCGGACCTGCCGCTCGAGCCCCTCGCGCGGATCGACGTCTACCGCGGCGTGACGCCGCTCTCCGTCGGCGCTTCGGCGCTCGGCGGCGTGATCAACCTCGTCACGAAGGATCCCGGCGAGGAACCGACGGTCGCTCTCCTCTTCGGCGGTGGCTCCTTCGGCACGCGGCAAGGGAGCGTGACGACCTCCACGCGCCGCGGCGACCTCGGCTTCCTCGGATCGTTCAACTACCTCGGATCCGAAGGCGACTTCCCGTTTGACGACGACAACGGCACGCCGCTCAACCCCTTCGACGACGAGCGCGTGCGCCGCGAGAACAACCAGTTCAACTCCGGCGACGCGATCCTGAAGGCGATCTGGGACCTCTCACCGACCTCACGGATCGTCGGGCTGAACGAGCTCTTCATCAACGAGCAGGGCGTGCCCGGCATCGGCGCGCTTACCTCGAAGGACGCGAGCCTCTACGATTTCCGTAACCTGAGCTACGTCCGCTTCGAGAGCGACGACACGGGCTCGCTGCCGGAGGAGATCGATTCGACGCTCTTCTTCATCTACGAGGAGGAGCGCTTCACCGACCTGATGGGCGACATCGGGCCGGGAAACCAGTCGAGCCGCAATCGAAGCTTCGCCGGCGGTGCGAACGTGCACGGCGTGCAGCCGCTCGGTGCGCATCTCCTCGAGGCGCGGCTCGACGTCGGCGGCGAGGTGTTCGTGCCGCGGAACCTCCTCGATCCGGAGCCGCAGGACCCGAACCAGTCGCGCATCTCGTTCAACGTCGGCGTCGGCGACACGTGGTCGCTCCTCGAGGACTCGCTCCTTCTCGACGGACAGCTCCGCTACGAGCTCGCGAGCGACGACTTCGGCGACATCACGATCCCGTCCGGCGAGATCGTCGATGCGCCGACCGGCGGAACGAACCAGCTCTTCACGCCGCGCCTCGGCGCGCGCTGGCTTCCGTGGAACGAGCTCGCGCTCAAGATGAACGTCGGGCGCTACGGGCGCATCCCGAGCTTCTTCGAGCTGTTCGGGAATCGCGGCTTCGTCCTTGGCAATCCCAACTTGAAGCCCGAGCAGGGCGTCAACGTCGACGTCGGCTTCGAGGCGCGACCGCTCGATTGGGGCTTCCTCACGCGGTCCCGCGGCGAGGCCGTGTTCTTCTGGCGAAGCGTCGACGATCTGATCGTCCTCGAGCAGAACTCGCAGCAGCGCTCGATCTTCCGGAACCTCGCTTCCGCGGAGATCCTCGGCGTCGAGCTGAGCGCCGCGACGGTGCTCTGGGAGAACCTCGGTGTCACCGCGAACTACACCTACCAGGACGCGCGCGACGAGAGCGGCGGCGCCGCCGACGGCAATCAGATCCCGGGCCTGCCGCGCAACGAGGGCTACGCGCGCATCGACTGGGACCGGTGGGACGCGGTCCCGTTCTACGAGCTGATCTTCGCGTCGGGAAACTTCGTCGACACACGCAACCTGCGCGAGATCCCGAGCCGCACGGTCCACACCCTCGGCCTCCGCTACACGCTGCCGCGCACGCCGCTCACGCTGACGTTCGAGGCGCTCAACATCACCAACAACCAGATCGAGGACGTCGCCGGCTTCCCGCTGCCGGGTCTCTCGTTCTTCGGAACCGTGGCCTACCGCTGGGTCGGAGCCACGTGAGGAGGAAACCATGCGAAGGAATCGAGTGAGCGATCGGCTCGCGCACAGGCGCGCGACGAGCGGCGTCCTCGGGCTGTCGGCTCTCGCCCTCGTCAGCGCTTGCGGAGGCGGCGGTGGAGGCGACGGCGGCGGCGACCCGACGCCTCCTCCCCCGCGCGAGTCCGACACGGCGATGATCGTGACGAGCGACTTCCAGAGCGGCGCGTACTCGACGATCCCGCTCGACGCGCCGACCGCGATCTCGCGCAACGTCGGCAGCGCGCACGCCGATGCGGTCGGCCGCAACGTGGGCGGCAGCTTCTACGTGATCAACCGCCTCGGCGGCGACAACGTGCAGGCGCTCGACGCCAACTTCGGGACCGTGTGGCAATGCTCGCTCGGGAACGGCGCCAATCCGCACGACATCGTGATCGTGGCCGCGGACAAGGGGTACGTGTCGCTGTACGACGGCGGCATCGCGGTGATCGACCCGTCGACCGGGGCGGACTGCGACGGCTTCGTGCGGAGCACGATCGACCTCTCGAGCTTCGCGGACGCCGACGGCCTCGCCGAGACGGATCAGATGGCCGTCGTCGGCGACCGCCTCTACGTGACTCTGCAGAGGCTCGACCGCGACCAGTTCTTCGCGCCGACCGAGGCGAGCTTCCTCGCCGTCATCGACACGGAGACGGACGAGTTCGTCGACGTGAACCCGGCGACGCCCGCGATCGACGCGATCACGCTCACGGGCACGAACCCGTTCTCCGAAACGAAGGGCTTGACGGTGCGCAGCGGCAAGATCGTGATCGCCGAGATCGGCAGCTTCGGGGTACTCGACGGCGGAATCGAGACGATCGACGTGGCGACCAACACCCCCGAGGGCTTCTTCGTGACCGAGGAGGAGCTCGGCGGCGACATCACCGACTTCGTGATCGTCAGCGACACGCGCGGCTATGCGATCGTCGCCGACGCGAGCTTCAACAACAGCCTGATCCGCTTCGATCCGAGCCGCGGCGACGTCCTCGCCGTCCTCACGACGACGTCTTCGTTCCTGCCCGACATCGAGTACGACGCCGAGCGTGGCCGTCTGCTGCTCGCGACGCGGGACTTCCTCGCGCCGGGCATCCGCATCTTCTCGTCGAACGACGAGGAGATCACGACGGAGCCGATCGACACCGGCCTCCCGCCGGTCAACATCGTCCTGCCCTGAGGCGGACCGCAACTTTTCTCGAGACAAGGCCGCTCGCCTGCAGTACCGAGACGCGGGAAGAGGCGGATCCCCCGCTCCCGGATAAGGGGGTCCGGTTCGTTGCGCCGCATCTGCACCCTGCCTCGATCGAGGCAGGGTGCAATTGCGCCCGAACGAACCGGACCCCCTGCTGCCGGCCTGCACGCGTCCGCACCCGCCAGCGACGAGAGCTCTACGGCGCAGCGATGACGGCCTTCCCGCGCACGTGACCCGCCGCGAGATCCGCGAGCGCGAGCGGCACGTCCTCGAAGGCGTAAACGCGGTGCACGGGAACGCGGATCTCGCGCCGGCGCCAGCGTGCGAGAAGGTCCTCGTGCGCCGCCTCACGCGCAGCGCGGCTCTCGAAGGACGGCAGCACGCCGACGACGGAATAGTTCCCGGTCACCATGCGCGCCGGTGAAGGAGCGCCAAAACGGCCGCTCGCGAATCCGATCAAGAGCATGCGGCCCTCGGGCGCCATGCAGCGGCTCGCCGCCTCGAACGCCTCGCCGCCGACGGGATCGTAGACGACGTCCGCGCCCCGGCCGCCGGTCGCTTCGCGAAGCCCCGCGGCGAGATCGCCGGCACGGTAGTCGACGGTCGCGTCCGCCCCGAGGCTTCGACAAAATTCGATCTTGTCGGCGCCTCTTGCGACCGCGATCACCCGCGCCCCGATCGACTTCCCGAGCTGCAGCGCGGCCGATCCCGTGCCGCCCGCGGCACCGAGCACGACGAGCGTCTCGCCGCTCCGGAGCGCGCCGCGGCGCAAGAGCCCGAGCCAGGCCGTGTGGAACGGGATCACGAAACCGGCCGCCTCCGCGTTGCTCATCCCTTCGGGGACCGCGAGCGCGAAATCGTCGAGCGCGAGACACTCCTCGGCGAGGCTGCCGTATCGGAAGTGGAACGCGGCGACCGCCATCACGCGCGCGCCGACGGGGACGCGCGCGCCTTCCCCCGCTTCGACGACCTCGCCGACGGCCTCCTGTCCCGGCGTGAACGGCAGCGCGGGCGTCAGCGGATACGAGCCGCGGCACATCAAGAGATCCGGCAACCCGAGCGCCGCGGCCCGAACCCGGATGCGGAGCTGTCCCGCCGCGGGGCGCGGCGGCTCGACCTCCGCCCGGTCGAGCGCCCGATCCGGCTCTCCCGCCCGCCGCACCTGCCACGCGCGCATGCGCGGTCCTACCGCGATCGTCCGCGGCCGCGAAAGCGGGTCGCCCCACCGGGCCGCGCCGCCCCCGATTGGACCTGGCGAACGAGCGAGAATTGGCCCTCGGAAGGGAGCCAATCGCGGGATACCTTCCCGCGCGTCAGCTGGACTGGAGGACTGCGAATGGCCGAGCGTCGAAGCGTTCCCCGTGTCTGTCCCTTCTGAGAGGCGACCTGCGGCCTCAGCGTCGAGGTCGAGGGCGAGCGCGTCGTCACCGTCCGCGGGGACAAGGAAGACCCGTTCTCACGCGGCTTCCTCTGCCCGAAGGCGTACGGCCTGAAGGAGCTCTACCACGACCCCGATCGCCTCCGTCGCCCGATGCGCCGCACCGCGAGCGGCTTCGAGGAGATCGGCTGGGACGAGGCGTACGAGGAGGTCGGCGCGCGGCTCTTCGAGATCCGCGAGAAGCACGGCAACGACGCGATCGGGCTCTACACCGGCAATCCGGTCGTGCACGATCTCGGCGCGCTCCTCTACCGTCCGGTGCTGCAGCGCGCGCTCGCGACGCGGAGCCTCTTCAACGCCTCGGCGATCGATACCCTGCCGAAGATCGTCCAGACGGGCCTGATGTTCGGACGGCACTTCCCGCTCGGCGTGCCGATTCCCGACATCGACCGCACGAGCTACCTCCTCGTGATCGGCGCGAACCCGGTGATCTCGCACGGGAGCCTGATGACCATGCCGGACGCGCCGGGCCGCCTGAAGCGCGTCCTCGAGCGCGGCGGCAAGGTCGTCGTCATCGATCCGCGACGGACGGAGACCGCGCGCATCGCGAGCGAGCACCACTTCATCCGCCCGGGATCCGACGCGGCGTTCCTCCTGTCCCTCGTGCACGTGCTCTTCGACGAGGACCTGGTCGATCTCGGAGCAGCGAAGGATCGCGTGAGCGGGCTCGACACGGTGCGCGCGATCGTGCGCGACTTCGCGCCGGGAGCGGTCGCCGAGCACTGCGGCATCGCCGCGGAGACGACGCGGCGGATCGCGCGCGAGATCGCCGCGGCGGAGTCTGCCGCCTGCTACGGCCGGCTCGGCACGTGCGTGCAGGAGTTCGGCACGCTCGCGAGCTGGGGCTGCGATCTCGTCAACATCCTCACCGGCAATCTCGATCGCGCCGGCGGCGTCATGTTCCCGAATGCCGCGGCGCCGGTCGACGCCGCGTTCCCGCGCGGCAAGGGCTTCGAGATCGGCCGCTGGAAGAGCCGCGTCAGCGGCCAGCCCGAGGTCGAGGGGATGATCCCCTCGTCGACGATGGCGGAGGAGATGCTGACGCCCGGCGAAGGCCAGGTGCGCGCGATGATCCTCCTCATGACGAACCCGGTGCGGAGCGCGGCGAACTCCGCGCAGCTCGAGGAGGCGTTCTCGAAGCTCGACTACCTCGTCGCCGTCGACTTCTACCTGAACGAGTCGACGCGCCACGCGAACATGATCCTGCCGACGCCGTCCCCGCTCGAGTACGCGAACTACGAGGTCGGCCTCTACCTGCTCTCGGTGCGGAACGTCGCGAAATGGTCGTGGCCCGCGGTGCCGTCGCCGCCCGACACGCAGCAGACGTGGGAGGTTCTCCTCCAGCTGAGCGCGCGCTTGATGGGACTCGGCGGCACGCCGCTTCGGGACGTCGACGCGTTCGTCGTGCACGGCTACGCCGAGGGCGCGGTCGCCGCGAACGGCGACAACGGACGGTGGGCCGGCCTCACGCTCGAGGAGGTGACGCAGCAGCTCGGCGCCGATCCGGGACCGGAGCGTCTCGTCGACATGCTCCTCCGCGTCGGCCCCTACGGCGACGGCTTCGGCCGCAATCCCGACGGCTTGACGCTCGAGAAGGTGCAGGCGGCGCGGCACGGCATCGATTTCGGTCCGCTCGCCCCGCGTCTCGACGAGGTGATCCACACGGAGAGCGGGAGGATCGACCTCGCTCCGCCGACGATGACGGAAGACCTCGGGCGCCTGCGCACACGCATGACGCCTCGCAACAGCGGCTTCGTGCTGATCGGGAGGCGTGATCTCCGCTGCAGCAACTCGTTCATGCACAACCTTCCGGCGCTCGTGAAGGGCCCCGATCGCTGCACGCTGCACGTGAGCCGCGAGGACGCCGTCCGGATCGGGCTCGAGGACGGCGGCGCCGCTCGCGTGACGAGTCGCGTCGGCAGCGTCGTCGCACCGGTCGAGGTCACGGACGACCTGATGCCGGGCGTCGTCAGCCTGCCGCACGGCTGGGGGCACGACGCTCCGGGATCACAGCTCCGCGTCGCGCAGGCGCACGCCGGGGTCAACACCAACATCCTGACGGATGATCGCGCCTACGACGCCGCGAGCGGCACCGCGGTGCTCTTCGGAACTCCGGTGACGGTCGTCCCGGAGGCTTGATCAGGGACGCGGCTCCGCGTCCTCGTGCACCAGGGAGAAGAGCTCCCGCGCCGCGGCCGCGATGCGCGGGCCGGGACGCAGCAGGATCCACGAATGGACCGGCCGCACGCGCCCGTCGCGCACGGCCGGAACCGAGCGGTACGCCTCCCAGTACGCCTCGAGCGCCGCATTCGCCTCGGAGCCCATCGCACCGTCGACGATCACCTCGGGCGCCGCCGCGACGACGGTCTCGAGCGACAGACGCGGCCACGGCAGGCCCGAGGCCTTGCCGACGTTCCGGCCGCCCGCGACCTCGATCAGCTCGTCGATGAAGAGGCCGCCGCCGGCCACGACGAGCGGATCGTGGCCGACGACGAAGAGCACCCGCCGCGTCGGACGCTCCGCGGCGCGGCGTCGCACGTCGTCGAGCTCGCCTTGAAGCTTCGCGACGAGGCGCTCGGCCGCGGGCGCGGTGTCCGTCCACCGTCCGACCGTGCGGATCGCCTCCCAGGTGTCCGCGAGCGTGTGCTCGCCGACCATCACGACCTCGAGCCCGAGCGAGCCGAGCTGCTCGACGGAAGCTTGATTGCCGGGGGTCGGAACGCCGATCACGACGTCCGGCTCGAGCGCGACGATCGCCTCGATGCTGGGCGCGTTGTAGGTGCCGATGCGTGGCAGCTTCGTCGCCTCGGGCGGATGGTCGCAGAACGTCGAGATGCCGACGAGCCGATCGCCTGCGCCGAGCGCAAAAACGGTCTCGGTGACGGAGGGAACGAGCGAGACGATACGACGCGCACCGCCGGGCGGCGGCTCGCTCGCGCGGCCCGGAGCGGCTTCGCCCGCGGAGCCCGTCGGCGACGGCGCGACGGCCGACGTCGCCGTGCTCGCGTCGCTCGCGACGCTCGCGACGCCCGACGCGCTCTGTGCGAGGGCGAGAATCATCGCGAGCACCGGAATCGCAAGAAGCGACTTCACGCCGGCCCTCCGCACCAGGCCGCGGTCACGCAGAGGAACGCGACCTCCGCGATCTCGATTCCGGCTCCATAGAGGTCGCCGGTGAGCCCGCCGATCCGGCGAGAAGCCCACGCCCAGAACGCGAGCGCCGCGACTGCGGCCCCGACCGAGGCGCCGAGCGCCGCGACGGCACCGCCTGGAACGAGTACGAGAGCGAGCGCGACGATCACGCTCGCGACGGCGACGTCCGACGTCTCCCCGTGATCACGGAAAGCGCGCCCGAGCCCGCTCGGCCGCGCATACGGAAACGCGGCAACGGCCACCGCAGCGAGCCAGCGGGAGACCGCCGGTGCGACGAGCACGAGAGCGGAGGCGCCGTCGAGCACCGGCTCGAGCGCCGCCACTTTCGCGAGCACGGCGAGCAGCAACGCGACGGCGCCGAAGGCGCCGATTCGGCTGTCGCGCATCACCTCGAGCGCGCGCTCGCGATCGCGCGTGCTCGCGAGCGCGTCGAACGAATCGGCGAGCCCGTCGAGGTGGAGCCCGCCGGTCGCGACGACGAGGACCGCGACGACGACGATCGCGGGCAGAATTCCCGGCAGGAGACTGCTCGCGAGATTCCCCGCCGCGAGCGCGAGAGCCCCGAGCACGAGACCGACGGCGGGGAACGCGGCGAGCGAGCGGCCGAGCTCTGCGTCCGTGATCGTTCCGCGATCGCCGGGAAGGCGCGTCAAGAATGCCCACGCGACGACGAAGCGGCGCGGCGCGGAGACCTGCTTCACGCGTTTCCCCACGCGCTGCCGGCGAGAGCGAGACCGGCGGCGATCCCGCACGTGAGACGCGTCGTCCGCCACGCTTCGGCGATCGTCGCGGCGTTCACCGGTCGAACCGCGTCGCCGAGACGATACGCTCCCGGCTTCGCGAGCTCGACGCCGAGGAGCCCCGCCATCGCGGCCATCGGCCGCCCTGCGTTCGGGCTCTCGGTGCGCGCGCCGTCGCGGCGCAGCACGCGCCAGCCGCGGCGCGCGTCGTTGCCACGAAGAGCACCGGCGACGAGCAGGAGACCGGTCGTCAGCCGCGCCGGGATGAGATTCAGCAGATCGTCGAGACGCGCCGCCGCCTTTCCGAGGTGCTCGTAGCGTCCGTGGTAGCCGATCATCGCGTCCATCGTGTTGACGGCACGATAGAGCACCGCTCCGGGCAGGCCCGCGAGAGCGAAGTAGAAGAGCGGCGCGACGAAGCTGTCGGAGGCGTTCTCGGCGACGGACTCCGTCGCACCCTGCGCCACCTGCGTCGCGTCGAGACGCGACGGATCGCGGCTGCAGAGCGAGCGAAGACCCGAGCGCGCCGCCTCGAGATCGCCGCGCGCGAGATCGTCGTGCACGCGCATCGCCGCCCGGCCGAGCGCGCGAAGCGCGAAGGTCGGCTTCAGGAGCAGCACCGCGAGCGCCATCCCGAGCCACGTCGAAGGCTCGGCGACCCGCACCACCAACGCTGCGAGAGCCGCGGACGCGCCCGGCACGACGAGCGCCATCGCGGCGCCCCAAAGAAGCTCCGGCACGGCCCCGCTCGGTGCGAGCCGCTCGAGCGCGCGCACGGCACTTCCCATCCACACGACCGGGTGCAGCCGATTCGGCGGCTCCCCGAAAGTCGCGTCGACGAGAAGAGCGAGTGCGAGGACCAGCGGGCCCTCGTCGAAGGCAACCACTCAGGCTCCGCTGTCCGCGACGCCGGCCTCGGCGAAGCTCGCCATCTCGTGGAGGATGCGAAGCGCGGCGTCGACGAGTCCCATCGCGAGGGCCGAGCCGGTTCCTTCACCGAGCCGGAGCTCGAGATCGAGGAGCGGCACGAGGCCGAGAGCGCGGAGGAGATGTGCGTGTCCCGCCTCGACGGAGAGATGCGAGGCGATCAGATAGTCCTCGGCGCGCGGCGCGAGGCGCGTCGCGACGAGCGCCGCAGCGGCGGCGATGAAGCCGTCGACGAGGACCGGCACGCGCGCGGCAGCCGCGCCGAGCACGACGCCCGCGAGCCCCGCGACCTCGAAGCCGCCGAGCCGCGCGAGAACGTCGAGCGGATCCGCCGAGCCAGGCGGAGCGAGCCGGTTCACGGCGAGCGCTTCCTCGACGATCGCAACCTTCCGCGCGAGCGTCGCCGCGTCGATGCCGGTGCCGCGTCCCGTCACCTCGCGCACGCTGGCACCGGTGAGGCAGGCGGTGAGAGCGCTCGCCGCGGTCGTGTTGCCGATCCCCATCTCGCCGATGCCGAGGAGCGTGATCCCGTCGCGAGCGAGCTCCGCCGCGAGCGCGATGCCGACCTCGAGAGCCGCCTCCGCCTCGTCGCGCGACATCGCCGGACCCGCGGTGAAGTCCTTCGTTCCGGGTCCGATGCGCCGCGCGAGAACGGCCGGCAGGTGCGACGGAGCCGCGATCACACCCATGTCGACGACGATCACGCGTGCGCCGGCCTGGCGCGCGAGGACGTTCACGCCGGCGCCACCGCTCGCGAAGTTGGCGAGCATCTGCGCCGTCACCTCCTGCGGATACGCGCTGACGCCGCGCGAGACGACGCCGTGGTCGGCCGCCATCACGACGAGGGCCTTCTCCGGCATCGGTGGGACCGGCGTCCCGCGAATCGCCGCGAAGCGGCAGGCGAGATCCTCGAGCCGCCCGAGGCTCCGGCGCGGCTTCGTCTTCTCGTCGAGGAGCCGCTGCGTTTCCGCACCGACGGCGGGATCGACGGCCGCGATGCCGGCGATCGTCTCGCGGAGCCGGCTCACGCTTCTCGTCCTCGCGCCGAAACCTCCACGGGGCCGGGGTGCACGCGCAGAACGACGCCGAGGATCGCGACGTGGATCTCGTCGGCGACGCGCGCGACGCGCTGGTGGGCGGCACCGGCGAGATCGCGGAACGCGCGCCCGAGCACGCTCTCCGGCACGACGCCCATCCCGACCTCGTTCGTGACGATCAGGACCTCGGCTTGGTCCGCGGCGATCCGCTCGAGCACCTCCTCGAGGCGAGCGAGCGTCTCCTCGGCCGCCTCGCCGCGCATCAGGCGGTTGGCGAGCCAGAGCGTCAAGCAGTCGATCACGACGACGCTCGCGCCGCGTGTCCGCTCGAGCGCCGCGGCGAGGTCGAGCGGCTCCTCGACCGTCTCGAGCTCACCTTCGCGCTCCGCGCGATGCCGGCGCGCGCGCTCGCGCATCTCCTCGTCGAGCGCTTCGGCGGTCGCGACGTACCAGCGCGGCGGCGAAGCACGACGTGCCCGCGCGAGCGCGAAGGCGCTCTTTCCGGAGCGCACGCCGCCGCCGATCAGGACGATCCGTCCCACTCAGCGCCTCTCCCGCTCCGCGAGGCACGCGAGCGCACCGCGAAGCACCGCTTCGCGGACCGACGCGCCGATCGCGGCGCCGAGCCGCGTGTACTTGCCGACGTAGGCGGCCACGGGCGCGCCCGCCAACGCGACGGGGGCGACGACCGCGTTGCAGTCGGTCCCCGTGCCGGTCGCGGCGCGATCGGACACGCGGCTTCGCACGCCCGCTTCGAACAGCGCCGCCGCGCGCGCTTCCGTGGAGAGCGCGAGCGCTTCGGTCAACGCCCCTTCCGAGAGCGGCCGGTCGACGCGGCAGAGGACGTTGATCGTGCCCGCGTGGGTCGGTTCTTCGTCCGCGGGATCGCCCGCCGCGAGCGCGTTCTCGATGCCGACCGTCGCGATCGCCTCGGCGCGTCCGGACGAGTCGCCGGCGACCGCATGCTCGAACGCGGAGAGCCGGCGGCTCGTGAGAAGGACGATCGTGGACTCTCCCGTGCCGAGCGGACGCGCGAGCGCCGCCGCGACCTCGCGCGGCTCTGCAGGCGGAGCGAGCTCCGGCCCGCGCACGTGACACCAGACGACGGCGCGGGTGCGGACGCGCCCGCCGCCGACGATCGCCCAGCTCAGCGCTTCGTGCTCGCCGGGGAGGTCGACGCGAAGGTGACTCTCCGTGCACGCGACGGAGAGAGCGCTCCGCGCGGAGATACCTTCCGCCGGGCTCAAACGCGGCTCCTCACGGCGCGAAGCGCCGTCCGAAGAGGTGACGTGCTGCGACGAGCTTCGCGATCTGCGCCGTTCCGTCGCCGATCTCGAGACCGATGACGTCGCGTAGACGCTGACCGTGCGGCAGCTCGTCGCTGTATCCGGTGTGCCCGGTGACGAGAAGGGCCTGGTGCACCGCCTCCGCGCTCACCTTCGGTCCCCACCACTTGGCCATGTTCGACTCGACCGCGTGCGGCAGCCCCTGGTCCTTCCGCCAGAGGGCCTCGTAGGAGAGAAGACGCGCCGCGCGGACGTACGTCACGTATTCGATCAACGGGAAAGCGACTCCCTGATGGCGGCCGATCGGCACGCCCATCGTGTGACGGTCCTTCGCGTACTCGATCGCCTCGTCGAGCGAAGCCGAAGCCGCGCCGAGGCACGCGAGCGCGATCAGCGCGCGAGAGAAGTCGAAGCCCTGCATCACGCGGATGAAGCCCTCGCCTTCCTCGCCGACGAGCGATCCCGGCGGCGCCGGATGTCCGTCGAAGTAGAGGGAGGCGCGCCCGATCGAGCGCGAACCGAGGTCGGAGAAGCCCGATCGCGTGAGGTGGCGATCGTCGAGGTCGACGTAGAAGGCGCTGACGCCGCGCGGTCCGGGCGCTCCGGTGCGCGCGAACACGAGTGCCGTGTGCGCGTGCATGCCGAGGGAGATCGACGTCTTCTCGCCCGTGATCCGCCAGCCGTCGCCGTTGCGCTCGGCGCGAGCCTCGAGCTGCGCCGCGTCCGAGCCGTGCTCCGGCTCGGTCAAGCAAAGAGCCGGAATCGCCTCGCCCGAAGCGATGCGCGGCAGGAAACGCGCCTGCTGCTCCTCGGTCGCGGCGCTCCGCACGATCTCCGAGACGAGCACGGGGATGAGGATCAGGTAGCCCGCGCCGAAGTGCGCGCGGCCGACCTCCTCGTGCGCGATCCCGATCGACACGAAGTCGGCGTCGCTCCCGCCGAGGCTCGCGGGCACGCGCATGCCCGGCAAGCCGAGCGCCGCCATGCGCGAGACCAGCTCGGGGCGGAGGCGGCCCTCGGCCTCGTCCGCGAGGTAGGTCGGCGCGAGCTCGGCCGCGGCGAACCGGCGCAGCGTGTCGCGAAGGTCCTCCTGCTCGGGCGTGAAGGCGAAGTTCACGGGCGGCCGTCCTGCCTGCGGCGTACGGGGGCCAACTTCTGCTGCGGTCGGAACATGACGCTTGTCCCTCAGTCCGCGCACCGCCTGTCAACCACGTCCCCGCGACGACGACCGCCCCGGATCACCCTCCCCGACCCCGTGCGAGATCGGCTGTCAGGAGCAGTTAGTCAAGTCCGGGTCATAAGCAGTTTAAGATGTCCGCTCGTTCAAGCTGCTTTTTTCTTGGTCTTGGATTCGGTGAGGATA
>Ga0194128_10001278_pt1 | contig 43974 bp, 17 predicted proteins | sample TA2KigCa65mmetaG_FD_148650 | JGI IMG/M metagenome (GOLD analysis project Ga0194128, IMG submission 148650) | Freshwater microbial communities from Lake Tanganyika, Tanzania - TA2015037 Kigoma Deep Cast 65m | ecosystem: Environmental > Aquatic > Freshwater > Lake | place: Tanzania: Lake...
TTCTTTCATTTTCTGGCCATAATTTTAATAGAGGTGAAATAAAATCATCATATCGTTCTTTTGAAATAATCAAATTTATTTCATCTTTAGATTGAACTCCAAATTTTGTTAATAAATCACCATTACCAGAAAAGCCCTCATAATTCATCAGATAAGCCTCTATTCGGAAACTGTCATCAAACTTTGATGCGACTACTTCTTTGATAACAGTTTTCTCACCAACAATTCTTCTTGGCATGTATAGAACATCTTGTCCATACATTTTGAGTTGTTCGTTGATTAGATCTTGAATAAGTCTTTGCTCACTCGGAGACCCTTGTAAAAAATAAGAATTGAGTGGTGCCATATCAACCTATGAGATCTAATGGTGGTAGTTCATATTCATTCTTAAGTTGTTGTTCAAGTTTTTCTACTTCTGAGACTCCATCATCATAAATCTGTCTTCCATTGAGTTGAACTCCACCTGGAAGTTGAACACCATTAAACTTAATCATATTTTGCCCCCATTGTTTCTTAATGAGGGCGGTGAGATATTTCTTTAGCCACCAATCATTATAAAGTCTTGGAGCATCTCCAGGATTTACGATTCGATAACAATCAATAATTACATAGTCATTATCCGAAACTTCCTTCCAATCAATATCCAAATATAATTTATGATTTAGTTTATTAAAACGAATTTGTGCATGTGGATTTAAAAGATGGTCTAAGTCCTCTAGGTATCTTTTAACCATCGAATAGTTTAGAAGATCTAATGCACCATAATAATAAACATCATTTAAAAATAATTGATATTTTATATTAAACAATCCAGCAGATGCAGTATTTGTTGAGTTTATTTTGAGAATATTATTAACACCAATAATAGAATCAGGCAAAGGTAAATAATTTACACCTTCAACATAAGTAAGAGATGTTACTCCCGCGCCTACAACATTTGGTGAAGTTGTTGAAGATCCAACTGGGCCAGACTGCTTTAAAATATTTTTAGTTGCAGGAGTAAGTTTATGCTTTAAAAATACACGATCAATTCCATCGTAATGACGCTCATGAAAATATTGAATCGCATCATCAATTAGATTATCAATCTGATCATCATCTACATTTATTTCTAAAACTGGCTTACCTAATTGTTTGAGGCAGTAATCTTTCAACTCCGCTCTACTAGATGGTTGCGCCATAAAAAAATACCCCTAGTTTCCTAGAGGTATTTATAATTTAGATGTCTGCGTATCTTCTTATTAAATTATTAAGAATACCATTCAATTTGAAAGAATTTTGTTGCATTATAGTTTCAAAATCTGAATGAGTAGTTATTATATTTAAATCGTCTGAATTAAACGATATTCCAGCCAAATCATAATAAAGTTCAGATATAAATGGATCTTTAAAGTAAGATATTGTCCAGAAAATAATTACATCTCTTTGTCCAGATAAAACTTTACTGACTCTATGTGGTATCCCAGTTTTATAGACAACTCCATATCCTGGATCTAACTTAATTTTTTCCTCTTCTCCATTCAAATATAAACAGAGTTCTCCACCTTCATATGAATTTGGATCTGATAAGAAAATAGTTGTGCTATAATGTCCGTTCAATCCTATATCGTTATGTGGATTGTAATATCCACCAATATCAGTTCTAGTAACTAAAAAATCTTGTATATGTTTGGGGTAAGTATATCTAGAATATTCTTTATTACTACTTAAAGATTGAGTTACTATGTCTGATATTTTTTGTTTAAATATCTGATTTCTTAACTGTTTATTCTTCTTAGTGTTTGGATCTCCAACAAAAGTTAATAACCCATCTTGCCAATTTGAATCATGATTGGATTGAAGATATTTTGAAATTTCCTGAACATTCTGATCTTCTAAAAATTTTAATTTTAAAAAATCTGGTTTCATGAGTAAATATTGTCTTTTAAGAATTGATAATGTGTAGGTAGTGTGTCTACATACGCTTTAATTTGGTCTGTAAACATCATAAATTGTTTATTGATATCATTAAAGTACTCAACTTCTTCGGGAGAAATTGTTCCACTTCCTGGAGCACCAGTTCCTAAAACATATGTTGGGAGATAACCCATACCAGCAGCAATATATGGAAGTCCTCCAATTAATCCACCAAAGTTTGGATGCCTAAAAACACCAACTTCTAATTGGTGAACATCATATTCATTGATATATGGGATACTTGTGACATGTTTCCAATATTCAGTATCATCTCTCATTGAAAGTGCATAGTGCATCTCAATAAAAGATCTACATCCATCTAATAGTTCATCTAACCATCTATTGTAGATAGATTTATCAAGACCACAAACCCAACGATCTCTTCTTTGTAAAGTTCTGACTAACTTATAAATGTTTTCATGAGTTGTTAATAGTCCGGTAGATTCTAGAGGTTCAATAAATCCGTAAGAAAGACCAACACCAAGAACATTTCCTACCCAACCTTTTTCTCTTTTACCATGACGAATATTAATCTCATTGAATTCATAATCATCCGGCAATTCTTTTCCTTGTTTTTTTAGATGGTTTCTAAATTCAATTTCAGCTTGCTCTCTTGAAACAAATTTACTTGAATAACAATATCCTGTACCAATTCTATTCCATAGTGGAATATTCCAAACCCACCCATTTTTAATAGCAGTGCAATTTGTAACATTTTCCATTTCTTTTTCAATATCATTATACTGAACTTTTGCAGCCAATGCTTTATCATTGACCAAAGTTTCATTAAATGAAATAAATTTAGATCCCATTGTTTCTTCAAGAAGAAGTGACTTGAATCCTGTACAGTCTATAAAAAGATCTGCTTCTAATTTTATTCCAGATTCAGATAAGAGATAATCAATATCTCCATTTTCTTTTTTCTTAATATCAATAATTTCTTCAGTAATATGATGAACGCCTGCAGGCAAACAAATCTTATCTCTTAAAAATATTCCAAATTTGATAGCATCTATATGGTATGCAGTATCACTCTTAAATTTAAAACCTACTAAACTATCATCATCGTTATACGTCATCTTACCTTCTTCAGCAAGATGAACAAAAGGATGGTAAAATCTAGCAAATTTTTCTAAAGTATTGTATTCTGGATTTATCTGCCTTAACAAGGGCCAACAATCCAATCCTCTAGGAATATTTTCTGCATTATGATGGCCAAATGGGTAGTGAAATACAGAGTCTTTTTCTCTGAAATCTGTAAATTTAATAGAAATTTTATATGTACCGTCAACTTCTTTCATCCAATAATCGTCTTTATCTAGACCAATTAGTCGTAAAAAACTATTAAATTGACCAAGAGTAGACTCGCCAACACCCATTGTTTTAATATCTTTAGATTCAATGAGTGTTACATCTAAATCATCAAAATTTTTACATAGTCCCGCTGCAGTCATCCATCCCGAACTTCCGCCGCCAACAATCACGACCTTATTAATTCTCATTAATATTCTCCAAAAATTAACAAACTTCAATATGTTTTAACATACTATATATTATACTATTTTTATGATGTTTTATGTTACTTTCTTGGCCAGCACCATTTCTTTTCATCAAAGAAGTTAAAAATCACAAAGAAATAAAAGAACAAATATTTTCAACCATAGAAGAACAAAGTAAAAATAAAAAATTTTACAATTATCCAAATCAAATAAGAAAAAATGCAAATAGTGTCTGGAACTGTGAAATTATTACTTCTTTCTTTGAACGAGATAGTGAAGAAGTAAAAAGTATTTTTACAGAAAAAATTGTAAACGAAATAATAGATCCAGCCTTGCAAGATCTATTTAATCATCCTTCTTACGCCGGCAGAAAAAATCCCAAACAAACCATATTGGAAGAAATCTGGTACAACGTTTATCAACCAGGTTATTCTCAAGAAGTACATGAACACTCGGGCTCTACCTTTTCAGGAATTTATCTGTTGGAACTAAATGAACCAAATACTACTATTTTTTATGCACACGGCACAAAATATGAATATGCAGAATCTCCAGGTAATTTATATTTTACAGACAACATAAAAGAGGGAAATATAATCATATTTCCCTCTGAATTTTTACACTCAGTAAAAGAATCTAAAAATTATAGAATTAGTATCTCTTTTAATTTGAAATGCTTATTTTAAATGATCTGCATTTAAAGCAGGAGTTTCTGGGATAAGATCTCCCATAGTTGTTACCATGGCTCTCGTTCTTTCAGTTTCTTCTTCAGACATTTGAGCTAAAGATTTTAACTCCCCAGAATCCATCATATTTTGGAAAATTGTATTTTTATCTGCAGGAATTGTTGTTACTGCAGGATCTGCAATCATTTCTTTAATTCTATTATTGGCTACTTCTGCAATTGTATTTCTGCAACGAAGTTTTACCATGTCTTGAAACCAATCATGAGGATCTACTGCAATATGAGCGAGAGCAGCATACTCCAGATCAGTTAATTCTACACTCAGAGTTACAGCCATTGTTCTAAAATCTCCTTTTTTTACTATTTATATATTATGGACACAGGTGTCCATAGAAATGGAAGTGGCCCATATAAATTCTACCAGCACCATTTCCAGTTCCTAGATATGGAGCTGGATTTACAAACTGACCTTGATCACAATAAATTACACTCTCATGATTTATTCCTGCTTGATGTGAAATGTGGTCTGGATGTCCAAAGATTGAATGACCATGGCGGCCCTGGCCGTTATAACCTGTTCCATTATTTTTATTAAAATTGATATGCATGTAATTATATGCATTACTATCACTATATGCATAGTATGTCTGACCAAAAACATAATATCCACTTACTGGAGCATAATATCTGCCGTAAGTTGTATCAAAACCATATGATCCTTGAGCTCTCTGCGTTACTGCCCAATTATTATTTGTTCCCCAAGCATCTGTATTTCTCCAGGTGTTGGCCCCACTCATTTGACCCCAATATCTCCAGGCATCTTGAGTGCAAGTAGCATAAAAAGATGGAGTATTAAACTGTCTTCCACTCGTACTATTGATATTGGCGACATTAGTATTGGTATTAACATTAAAACTCATCGTTGCTTGATCGCAACCAATATAATTATCGCCTATGATGATTGCCATTTTAGAGTTCTCCTATTAAAAATATTTATCCAATAAGACAACCAGAAAATGTTGAGTGAGATGCATAAATTCTGGATTGATTATTACTGTTCCAGTATGGAGGTCTAATAGCACAATATTCGCCCTGACCTAGATACATGTTGCAAGAAACTACTATTCCATCCTCATAAGTGTAGGGGGTTCCGTGACCATATATGTTATGTGGCGTTCTTCCATTGTTCCAACCAAATCCATCATTTTTTGCAAAATTTAAGTGAATATAATTTGTAGAGTTATTATCATTATGAAAATATGTTGAAAAATAAAAATAATAGTATCCAGAAAGAGGTGCATAATATCTTCCATTTGAATTCATTCCATAAGATCCTGCACCCTGCTGCTGCCAGTTCCAACCCATTGCATTTGCAAACACTGCATTTCCAGCACTAGCACCACCACTCATATTATTATGATACAACCAACCTGCAGTACCTTCTGCAGTAAATGCTGGTGTTCTATCACTATATCTTGGTCCATTTGAGTAATAATATAAAGGGTAATCGGTATTTCCTGGTCTAAATCTTAGATCAGTATTTGAGATAACATTATTACTGGTTATTGTAATTGCCATTATTGATACCCTCTCTTAAGAAATTAAGTGACCACAAAAATAACTATGAGCCATGTAAACTCTTGTACTTGTACTATTACCTTTGTAATTATATACACTACAATATTGACCTTCAGTTAAAAACATTACTGCTGAAATATTTGGTCCACTTGGATATTGGCCACCACCACTACCTCTCTTATTTCCATGACCATAAATTGTATATGGAGTTCTTCCACTAGGCATCCAACTCACATTACCATTTCTACCAAATAACAAGTGAGTATAATTATTCGTATCGTTACTATCGCATAATGTATAGAGATCTACGTGAAAATAGTAATAACCTTGTCTAGGGGCATAATATCTCCAGTTAGAGTTCATCCCATAAGATCCCGGACCCTTTTGATATCCAGCTAAACCTCCCCAATAATTATCACGCATTTCATTCCAAGTATTTGCCGAGTAATATACCCAACCATTAGTTCCATGATAACTAAATGCTGGCTGGTAATCATTACCAGAAGCAATGGCTTGTGTTGTGAATCTTTCCACAACGTTGGATGTACTCACCCGCCAGTCCATTGATCCATCACTTCTTACAAAATTTGATCCAATCGTAATAGCCATAAGCCAGAACCTCCGTTATCTATATTTATTTGTCTAACTGAGATTTTAACTCATCAATTGATGTCTTAAGGTCTTCAATCTGTTTCTGTTGTTCCTTGATTGCCTCAATGAGAAGACCAACAATATTTCCATATGCAACTGATAGATGTCCATCCTTGCCCCCAGCAGCTTCATGAACTACTTCAGGAAGAACTTCCTGAACTTCTTGTGCGATAACTCCACACTCACGCTTGGACTCAACATTTTCATCTTCAAGAATTCTTTCATAAAATACACCTCTCATTGAGAGAACTCTTTGTAATGCATTAGTGATAGTCTCAATATTCTTCTTGGATCTAACATCAGAATACATGGTGAGAGTTCCACCAACTTCTGCGTTATTATTTTCCAAGTTAATAACAAATGGCCAGTAGCTGCCAGCTGTTGCCCAACTTCCTCTACCAACATCAGTTCCAGAAGCTCTAAGAACATAGAATAAGTTGCTGTTTACATGGATGTATGCACCTCTATGATCAGTATCGCGGAAGTTAATCGTTGGGGAACTACCACGAAGTTCAATACCACCACCACTAGTTGCGTTATTTACATCAATATTTCCATTAAATGTAACTGTACTTTGAAAAGTTGGAGTTGTGGTTAAGTTGTATGCAGAACCATTACCAATAAGAATTGCGCCAGCGCCTGGTAGGCCAGTTTGACCTGTACCACCTCTGTTAATTGGAATTGTACCTGTATGGTTTGCAGAGTTCAGATAAAACGCACCATTAGATCCGCCCAGTGTAGCGGCATCAATATCACCCGTTGAAGAACTCTTGATACTTACTGCTCCATCACTACCAATTGTAAATGTTGAAGACTTGAACTTAGCAACACCAGTTGTTGAGAATTCATCTAGAGTAGAAGCAACTCTATTGAGTCTAAGTTCAACATTACCATAGTGAGTTGCGAATCCAACCCCAAAATCGGAACTGGAAGCGATTACTTGCATTGGGGTTGTGCTTGCAATTCCAACACTCTTAACGACCTTCTGATAAGAAGAGTTTCCATTTAAGAATGTATCAGAGTTTGCACTACCAGAACCGAGTCTAGATGGTGAAACTGTACCACTAACGATATTAGCAGCATCAACATCATTACTTGCAAGTAGAGACCAGTTAGTTGGATCAGTTGAAGATGTATTAACTGTATTTTGATATCTTACATTTTGTTCGGTAAAGGTCATTGTACCTGTACCGGTTTGAGCCATTCCAACTGCATTAAAGGTTACGCCATTAACCGATGATGCTGCATCGGATCTTGTGAGGTGAAGTGTAAATCCATTCTGAACAATAGATCCAATGTAATAGAATGCACCCGTATCAACGCCTACAGGAGTATTTCCTGTAATTCTGACAGGATCTCCAGTAGAGAATCCATGATTAACGAAGGTAATTGTATCTTTAGAGGTTGAAACACCACATCTTATTAGGGCATGTGTTCCAATTCCACTACCAGATAGGTCTTGTCTTGAAGAAATTGCATATGTTGAGTGTAGTTCGACAGAGGAAACACCAACTCTCTTAACATAATAAGTAGTATCTTCAATAACACCAGTAATATTTGTTCCACCATTTGTTACATATTTAACTGCATCTCCATTTTGGAATGTATGTCCAACTCCAAGAACAATTCTATCATTCGGGAAGTCAACATCACCACCAGTTTCAATTGTAGTTGGATCAATTTCATAAGATACATCAAGGTTAAGAGTTGTAGAAATACCAACTGCATTTCCGTCAGCAATGTAGTCTGGAAGTGCAACAGTTCCTGCAAACTTCTGATTATTTGTAAGTTTGAGATAGAGTCTTGTTTCTACATCATTTACTATAACAGTGAATGCTCCACCACCAGATCTTCCACCAACTTCAGAATCAATTGCAGTAAGAATATTTCCAGATTGATAGTAGCGTCCACCAGTCTTAATATTAACATCTCTTACTGTACCTGCGGCACTAACTGTAACTTCTGCAAGAGCTGATGTACCAATACCAGTTGTAGATTGTAAGAAACAAGTGTAAATACCAGGAGTTGTATATCCAGAACCACCATTTTGGATTGGAGCTCCAAGTAGAACACCCTTAACAAGACCAGTTGCACCATAACCAACATAAGGAGAAATTGTAGTACCAATTCCAACGCCAATTGGTGGCACAGTTACAACGCCAACTGCGGCAGCTGCAAGAGCACTGACTACACTATCACCATTATTGAAGTTATAGTCTGCAGAATCACCATCAAGAATTAGGTATTGACCTACGACATCTTGAATAAGAACATATGACAGATCTGGTTCAACAACAGTGTCACCATTGAGAATGTTGATGGCTGGAATTTCATTAACAAGTACAGTTCTACCAGTAGAAACGTTTGTTCTTGTATAGTTAACAACTTTTGGTGGAATGAGGTCTGGGTTGATTTGTCCAGAAGAATTCAACTGAACAACTGCGTTTGGAACAGCGTTCTGAGATACTGTTTTATCAATAAAGGTTCCGAGTCTATTAGACATGAAACTTCTAACAGCTAACTGAGTTGAAACTCTCTTATTGAGAGGTCCACCAAGTTCTCCTTCACCGAGGTTGGTATCGGTAGAGAATTCTTCAACAGCAACACCACCAGAGAGGGTTAGTCGGATAGAATCAAGTTCTCCGATAGATACCTTGTTGTTGAAGATAATGTTACCAGTTCTGTTGAATGCAGTAATCTGACTACCAATCTTGAAGTCACCGAGTTCATTAGTACCAGAAGCATATACACGACCACCAAGTTCAGATACCTGTTCCGAAGTTGGATCTGACTTACCACCGTTTTGTGGTAGTGCATTATAGTCAGTACCAGAACCAGAGAATTCCCATGTATGTGATGAGGAGTTAACAATAGATGGTCTATGTAGATTACATCTATAGGTAACTGGAAGACTTCCAATACCTTGAATTACATTACCAGTTACGGTTGAATCTACTTTAAATTCAATTGTTCTATATGTTGTAATTCCTGCAATTTGTGTTACTCCTACTGCTATTGGAGATCCTCCGTGATCAACAATATTCCCACCAGTTGTTGAGAAGAATCTTCTTACTCCACCAACGGCTTCAACTGAAACTATAAGTGATCTTGAAGAATTATGATATGTAAGAGCAAAACCAGTTGCAGTCCCACCGGTTACAGATTGTGTAATTTGTTGACCAGATTTGAATATTGCAGTAGATCCAACACTTGCTAAGGTCAGATTCTGATATTGTGAGTGAGCATCAATAATTTCATCTACAATAAATTCTTGGTTATTCTTTTGGAATGTATTAATACCAGATGGAGCTGAACGAAGGTCTACAGATCTTCTGAATGAATCATCTTCATAAAGTTTGAATGTAGATGCAGAAATATATTGTACATAATAGATATTACCATTAACAAGACCTTGAATTACTACTTGAGGTTCTGCACTTTCATTACCCAAGTATACAACACTGTCTCCATCCACAAATGGATGTCCAGCAATAGTAATAATATCTGTATTAGTATTAACACCCACCGATGGGTTAACAGTAGCCTCTACAACGATTGGTTTAAAGAGACTTGTTCTATCAACTCCAGCATTATCAAGGAATCTGAGAACATAGAGTTCTTGTTCTGTTCTACCAACACCGATAACTCTGAGTGTTTGTAGACCACCAGAAGTACCTGTTGCAGCGATACGCCCTCTATCAAATACAAAAGCATTTGGAGAGAATCCAGTAGCTCTAAGAGCTATTGTACCGAAGTTTGTAGCAGAGTTAGTAATGGACAGATATCCACCAGACTGTGCTAATGATCCGTAACGACAGAAGATCTGGAAACAAGATACAACCTGAGAATATCCATCATTAATAACCCTCCAACCAATACCGTCAAAGGAGATCATGGTAAAAGTTGCAGCAACCATTGATTTACCAAACTCGGGGATATCTCCTACTGGTGGGTTTTCTGCAAGAAGTTGCACCGCAGGTACATTTGGAGAAATTACCTTGTCACCATCAACAAGAATACCATTACCACCAAGACTGGAAAGAATTGTACAGTTTTGAATGTATGGAGATTTGAAAATTTGTGGCTTACTGAGCACTGCAGTTCCACCAATTCCAGCAACGTAATAATGAGGAATCGTAGAAAAACTTGGACCACGAATTGCAAATGTAGTTGTAGAAGCAGCAGAGATAATACCAAAATCTCTGATTCCTGTTGTATTTTGATCTGGGTAGAATTGAACCTTTTGAATTGTTGGTACTTTTTCTACTGTTGCAACTTTTGCAGCTGTACCGCCACTTACATAAGAATGCGGAATAGTAGAAACACCAACATTAATAGTAAAGGTTGTTGAATTATCTACAGCACTTACGCGGAAAGTATAACCATATGGAGAAGTTCCATCTGGGAAAATCGTTGTAGTGATGCCAGAACCACCTGGACAAGAGAATGTAAGTCCAGTAAGAGTTACATAGTCACCAGATTCCAATCCATGTGCAGATGCAACAACGCAAGTTGCAACCCCCGTGGAGGCTGTATAAATGAATGTGCTAACTCCTACTGCACCAAATCCACTGTAGGTATGTGGAATTGTAGAAATACCAACATTAAATGTAAAGCTATTTGTGGTTACTCCCGTAATGTTAAATGTATATCCATCAACATTATAATCTGTAATTGTTCCATCAGGGAAGATGGTTGTAGTGATACCTGAACCACCTGGACAGGTGAACGCAAGACCTGTTAAAGTAATCTTATCATTAATCTTATATCCATGAGCTTCTCTGGTTGTAGCAGTGCTGATACCTGTAGTATTAGTATAAACATATGTACTAATACCTAGTTTTTGATATCCAAGGTATTGATGTGCGATTGTAGACACACCAACATTAATTGTAACAGTTTTTGCTGCAGTGTTAACCCCAGTAATACTAAAAGAGTATTTTGTTGGAGCTGTTCCATCCGGGAAAATAGTCGTGGTTACGCCAAGGTGTTCAGAAGAACATGCAAATGGTAGATTATGTAAGAATAACTTTTCACCAATTATGTAACTTCCTCCATTTTCAGTTCTATTTGGGGCAGAACGAAGAGTGATTGTACCAATACCAGCTGTTTCATTATATCTGAAACTACTAATACCAGTTTCATCATATCCACAAGTCCAACCAAGTCCTGCAAGTCTTACTGTATTTCCTGGATATAATTCATGTGGAGTCGATGTGGTGATTGTGGTGATTCCAGTGTATTGATCATATGTTGCATTTTGAACTGTTAGAACTCCAGTACATGCATAACCAGTTCTACTTAGTGAAGTATTAAATGGTTCATCATATGAAATTGCATATTCAAAAGTATGTTGAGGATTTCTAGTTGAGGGATTAATATAGTCTGTAAAGGTAAGTCCGGTGATATAGTTACCATTTCTTACCTTGAAGAAGTCAATACCAGCATTTAATGGTCTTATAACTACGTTTCTAAGAGAGTCGGCAATAATATTAACATTATCGTAGAGAATAATTGGATTATCTTCAATATAGTCACCAGACTCTACAATAATTGTAGCACCAGTATTAAAGTAGTAACCCAAGAACGAAGCAATTTGAGCTGCCTTTTTGATGGATTGAACAGGCTTAGTTCTTCCATCATTAGAATCACTTCCAGTTGCTTGAGAAACTCTAACTAGAACTTGAGATCCAGATCCGCCGCCGCCTGTTGTAAATCCAATATTACCTTGGCCATCAGTAAATAGAACTTGACCATCAAGGCCATCTGATGTCGGGAAAGTCAATCCATTGATGGTAGCAATTCCAACGACTTCTAGATTCTTAAATGATCCATTTTGAATATTAATTCTACTATTATCGTTTTGAATTCTTTGAATATTTACTGATTGTAAATATGGAATTTGATATGCACTTACTGAACTATATCCAACAGTAATTGCTGGAGAACTATTTGTTACTGTAGAAACAGCGACAGTTGTTCCGGAAGAAAGTCCAACAGCAAAAGTATTTCCAACTCCAATCAAGAATGCTGGAGTTACTGGGAAAGTTGGATTGCTGAATAAAATTTCTTTACCTACTGTAAGCCCTATGCCAATTGCAGAAGAAAGTATAACAGCTGCAGAATCTGTTCTGATAGTGCTAACTCCGACAATTCCAGAACTTGTAATTAAAACAGTAGAAGCAGAACCAACAGGAATTACAACTGAATTGGTGTTTACTCCAACAATAGGCGCATCGACAATATAAATACCACCCACATCACTTACAGTGACAGAGTTTCCAATAGAAACTCCAGTAGTAGGAGTGAATGGGATGATAGTTACTCCTACTCCAACATTACCAGTTAGTGTTGTACTAATAAATTGTGAATTATAAGCTGGTCTAGTCGCAGTAGTAAGTCCTACAATTCTTGCATTATTAATTTGACCGTCACGAGCCCCATCTGTTGCAGTGCTTAAAGAACTTCCTACAGAAACTCCTCCAGTATCTCCGACAGCTACAATAGTAGCGCCAATACTAGCTATGGCGGTGACATTAGTGAAACCAATATTTACATGTACAATTGGAAGAGATACAGTAGTAAATCCTACAATAGGAACATTTGTTCCTACACCAGAAATACTAAAGGAATTGCCAATGGAAACTCCAGCGGTACTTGCAACAGAAATAATAGTTGATCCTGCACTTACTGTTGTTGAAATTGTTGTATGTAAGAAATCAGAATTAAATGATGTTCCTACAGTGCTTTGACCGAATCCAGTAATAACAACATTACTAAAGTATGTTCCAATACTTACAACATCTCCAATTGCAACACCCTCAATAGAAGCTACAGCTACGACAGTATTTCCAATGCCAGAAGCTTGTGTTACATAAGTATTAAGAGTAAATGTTGTAGTTCCATGTCCAGTTACATTGAAGTTGTTGAATGTAGCAGTTGTACCTCTAGTTGTAACTACTGTAGAAATTCCGCCAATATATTGATTTCCATTAACAATAAATGCTGTATTTCCGTAACCAATTTGAACATCCCATGAAGACATGCTGGATGTTGTTGACATTCCACTAGTAACAATACCAGCAAATGTAGTTACACCAGCAACATTTAAGTTACCTGTAAGTCCTGTTATGTAATTTGGATCAGTATTAAAACCAACTTTTAAAGTTTCTGGAAATTCTGCTTTTCTTACATTTGCAAAATCTTTTCTTGCAAGTTCGATACCACCAATAGTGCTTCCATCATGAGCTATTAGAGTCTTTTTATCTGTATCATAAGTAACCTCTGCAAGAGCTCCAGTGAAAACGGCGTGCTGGGCAGTAGTACCCCTTCTTATCTGTACCTGCTTAGTCATGGAAATACTTAATGACGGTTTATCTTCTTCATTTATTTATACTTTAAATGATGCAGACGTATGCTCTTGGAATTTGATATGGGTTGTTAATAGTTGATGCAAGAATTTGTTGAGTGTAAATTGTTCCGACGCCAATATAAGTAGATTTAGTTAATGATTCAAATCCAGAAGAGAATGTAAATAAAGTTACTGTAGTATCTTCGTATACTTTTGTAAGAGAATTATTTGAAGATCCCAGAATATTGATAGTACCAGAGCCGTCTGGAGATGGTATAAAGATAATATTTGGATGAACAAGTTGACCAGAAATGGTTATATTTCCAGATGCAATTTGAGTATATGATGTAATCTTTGAAGTAATTCCTGATCCATTGAATACAAATAAACCAATACCAACAACCGAGTATTCCGATTCTATGGATGTAAGTGCAGATCCAGAAATTTTAAGAATAATTGTAGATTCTGGAGTCTGTGCAGAGTAAGACTCAGATCTTCCAGATAATGTGAAGAGATTTCCAGATCCAACATAAACATCTCTTTCACTTTCACTTGATATAGATGTAATGAATACTGTACCAATTCCAGATTCAGAATAAACAAGTTTGAGACTCTGATATGTTCCAGATAGTGTAAAGAGTCCAACTGAAGTTTTTGTGTATAGGGCAGTTTCAGAAGTAACTGCGTTTCCATCAATATTAAATAGAATAGTATCTTCTGGTGGATTCGCAACAAATTTGACAATTCCATTATCTTGTCTATCACAAGTTACAGAGGCGCTAGATCTAAATATCTGATTGTCAAAAGTAACATTTGAATTATCAAAAGTAATTGATGTATCATTAAGAACTGGTTGATTAACAAGTGGAAGTATATTTTCTACATCACTATCACATGAAATATAATCATCATCAACCCTAAATGTAGGTACAAAACGAATCGTTCCAGTAGCTAGATGTGATGGTGTAAATCTTACCGTTGTAGATCCACTAATAGTTGCCGATCCAGAGCCAACATAAGCTTTAATAAGTTTTTCATCAGTTGCCGCACCAACAAACTGATATAGAATTGTATTTTCTGGAATCTGAGAAACAAAGGATTCCTGAGCACTTCCGGAAATTGTTAATGTAATTGTTTCTTCTGGAGTCTGAGCCGAGTATGCTTCAGAACCTCCAGATAGAGTAAATAAAGTTCCAGATCCAAAGTAAGATTCAGTATTGCGTTCTATAAGAGATTCTGAGACAAATATAGTTCCAGATCCAAAGTAAGCTTCAGTATTCTTTTCAATAATTCCTACAGTCTGTTCAGAAATTGTAATTACACCACCAGTTACATAATCTTGATATGATGCAATCTCTCTTGCAGAAGCAATACCAGAGAATGTGAAGAGTCCAGATCCAATTTCTGTTGCTGGAGTAAAGCTTTCATTTGCTCCAATTTCTACACCATTAAGATTGCCATTTGCTGCAGTACCAATTCCAAGAATATAAATTGAACCTTTAGCAAATATTGGTAAAGTTGCTCTGTAGAATGTAATTTGGTTATCATCATTAATTCTGATAGTTCCTGTTCCAGATCCAGGATCACCAATGAGAGCATTTCTTGGGTATATTGGTGAATAATAATGAGTTTGTGCAATTCCAGAAGAAATTGTAAGGGAACCTTGAGCAATATATGATGCTCTTGTAAAGCTCCAAGATTTTCCAACAGCAGGACCACCAGGATAAGCTTCTGTATCCTGAGGGCTGAGTCCATTAACAACAAGTACTGATCCAAGGCCAACATAAGACTCTGCATCCGACTCACCAACAACACCAGAAATTTGAATTCCAGTAGTTCCAATACCAATATTCTTTTCAATACCATAATGTGGAGTATAATCAATATTTGGATGTAATAATTCTCCAAATAACTTGATTCCTGTAGTTCCGGAACCAACATACGATTCTGTATTTCTTTCTGTAATTGTTCCAGAGATTGAAATTATTCCAGAGCCAACAAATTCTTCAAGATCACTTTCTAAAGCAGTTCCAGAAAGACTTATAATTCCAGAACCAACATAGGAATCTATTTCTTGTACATTACTTACATCACCACTTACAAAGATTGTTCCTAGTCCAATATAAGCATCAGTTTCGGAGTATAAAGCATCACCGCAAAGATTAATAGTTCCACCACGTCTTCTACCAACACCAAACGCATCAGTTTCGTTGTAAGTAGCTGATCCATTGATATTAAGAACACCAGTACCAACATACTTTGGAGTATAATCTATTTCTGGATGTATCAATCCACCGAAAATTGTTATTGTTCCAAATGGATATGCACTTTGAACTCCAACAGATATAAATCCTAATTCGATAGTTTCTCCACTGGAACCAACGACAGATCCATAATCATCGCCAGTTTCTGTTGTAGGATCGGATATTAAACCATAACTTGGAGTTACATCTATTACAATAGAACTTTCATTATATGAATGTGTTCTAGATTCAATCAGAGATTCATTAACAATGATAGTAGGAACTTGAGTTACAGGATCAACATTAATAAACGCATATGATGCAGAACCAGAAACAAAAACTGTTCCAATGCCAGTAATAGAAGGAGTATAATCAATATTTGGATAACTGAGTGATCCAGAAATTGTAAATAGAACCGCATTTTCTTCGTCATATGTACGAAGAACATTTCCAGATGTTCCCGAGATTGTCAGACCTCCAAATGGAGTTATAGTTTGACTTTCTCCAAGACCAGTATCTAAACCATTATCAATTTGTTCACCATATACTTCATTTACAAATCCATAATCATCGGTATTGGTTATTGCATCTGTTAATAATGCAAAATTATCAATATCAAATGTTAATAGAGACTCATTGTTATAGTCATAAGTTACGGATTCTAACTTTTCACCAAATGCAAATAAAGTTCCTTCGGTATTATCTGGACTATATGTAACTCGGACTATGGAAGTTACTGGATAATCATAGAAGTTTGCATTACGGTATACTATATCTGCATTACCAATAATAGAAATAGTACCAAATGGAGTTACAGTAGAGGTTAAGTCAACTTCTCCATAAACTTCAAGTTCACTTACTGGATTTGATATTAATCCATAATCATCAAGACTTGTTGAAGAATCTGTTATTAGACCATTGTTCTGAGTTTCCAGTACATTGGCAGACAAATCATTATAATCATAAGTAAATGATTCTAATTTTTCTCCAAATCCAAATAGAGATCCAGATCCAACTTCTGAATAACGTACTGGTGTAATTCCAGCGGAACCAGATATATTGTATAGAACAACATCTTCTGATGGCTGTGCAACAAATTGTAGATTTGTGGATGCACCAGAAAGCGTAATTTGTGTTCCACCAACACTGGACGCATAAGATTCTGTATTTTTTTCTTCAGATGTTCCAGAAAGATAAAGAGAACCAAATGGATAGGTATCTGTAGAAATACTTGGACCCAATATAGTTTCATAATCATCTAGAATTGATGCAACATTAGAAATTAATTCATAAGACTCGGAACTTGTTGGAGATGAAGTTATGAATCCGTAGTCAGGATCTGATATAAAGACAATGGAATCATTATTATAATCATAAACTATAGATTCAACCCTTTCACCAAAACTAAACAGTGATCCAGTAGTGTTATCTGGACTATAAACAACTTTAACTTCTGCTCCTAAAATATAACCATAGAAATTAATATTTGTATATTCAGTATTTGCCGAACCATTAATTAAAATGTTACCGAATGGTATGGATTGAGAAACAATTTCAATTGCACCATATTCTTCAAATCCAGTACTAATTTCTGAAATATTTCCATAATTTTCAAATTCACTTACACCAGAGGTTATTAGTCCAGAATTTTCAACAGTGAATGGTATGACCGACTCATTATTATAATCATAAACCATTGACTCAATATTTTGACCAAAACTAAAGAGTGATCCAGTTGTATCATCTGGACTATAAACAACTTTAACCTCGGCTCCTAATACATAACCATAGAAGTTAATATTAGTATATTCTACATTTGCTGACCCATTAACACTTAATGTTCCGAATGGGAAGTTTGTAGTTACAATATCAATTTCTTCATAATTTATAAATTCTGTAAGGACTCCTTCCAGTAAACCAAAGTCATCTATCTCAGTTGAACCAGAACTAATTAATCCTAAAGACTCTGTTTCTACAAATTTTGCGGAATCATTATTATAATCATAAACAACTGATTCTAATTTTTCTCCAAATGTAAAGAGTGAAGAAGTATTTTCTGGAGGATTATAAGTTACTCTGTAACTTGCACCAGTATTATAAGTTCTAATATCATCTGGTGGTCTTACTAAAGCCGATCCGGAGAGTGTGATATCACCAAAAGGAAGAATAGAATTATTTGTATCAAATACAAATCCAAAATCTTCATCTCCTTGATTTGAAGGAGATGACACTGAACCATAATCTAGAGTTGAAGTTGGTGATCCAATTAATGTACTAAAATCATCTAGTCCAAAACTGCCAATAGAACTATCATTATAAGAATGGCCTCTACTTTCTATTGAGGATATTGTAGAAACTACATCAATAGTTTGTTCAGGAGTATTGAATATTACATATTGATTAGATGCACTTCCTGTTAATTTAATGTCGGGAACTTCTTCCTTTGAATCAAATGTTATTTGATCATTATCAAAAGTTACTCCAATAAATCCAAAGTAACTTTGATATAGTCTTTCATTAATAGGTGGACGATAAGTTAGACTTTCATCTCCGTGTGTAGATAGTACTGCAGTTGTTATTGCAAGAGGATCTACTGATATGTACCTATAAGTAGCTGCATTTGAAAGTGTAAATCCACCACTTAAAGCAGTTGTAGTGGATAATATTTCTGTGCTTCCACAATCAACATGTTCCTGTAAAGGATCTGTTACCAGACCATAATTATCAATTTGAGTTAGAGATGATGCAATAAGACCATCATCTACAGTAGAAAATATTACTGTAGAATCATTATTATAATCATATGTTACTTTTTCAATTATAAATCCAGAATAGTCAATAGAAGCTTCTTGACTTATTTCTGAAGATATGAAAGAATAATTTGCATTACCAATAAGAGCAATATTTTGTTCAGATGATGAAAAATTATAAAATACTTGATAAATTCCTTTACCAGAAAATAAGTATGTTGGAAAATCTCCAATGTATTTTTTAATTAAATAACTTGAAATAGTTTCTCCAGAAAAAGTTAAAGAACCTATTGCAGAGGATCCTGGAGTAACTTTTAAATCATAATTATAAAATATTTTTTCTGCGTATTCTGATCCAGATGTTATTGTGAAAAGACCAGTTGTTGATCCACCACCCCAAATTTCTGGATCTGGTTGTTTACAATCATAAGAATATACATTAGGGGTACTCATAATTTACCCCCACCAGAAACATCTGGAATTACATTCCTACGCAAATCGTTTGAAAGTTGAAATAGAATACTTGATCCAATCCAACGAATAATTATTCCATGTAAAACTATTGACTTTTTATTGAGATCAATTAATATCCTAAATTCTCTAGAACTGTTTGCATATTTGGTTTTAGATCCTTTTACATTTATAGATCCAAAGGGAACTAGTGTAGTTATACAATTTATTTGATAAAAATCTTCTTTATTGTTAACTTGTTCACTCAAATCGCCATAGTCATCTATCCCTATAGAGGTGGAAAAATTTCCACAATCTTCTATAGAGTAATGATTAATAGTAGATGAATTGTACTCGTAAATATTCATCTGTTCACGATAATGTGATCTACTAATAAAAAAGGGGACTGTTTTATAAACAATCCCCAAAAATTCAATGATATAGTTATTTAGATATCAATCAAGAGCAACATTTAGAGTAATCTTGATTTGGTCTCCATTATTTTGAATGCTGTAAGGGCCGTTTGTAAATCTTTCAGCATACATAATTGAACTGTAAAGAGTTGCAGTGTTTAATCCAACAGTTGCATTTGAAGTTGCAGTTAAGGAAGGAGTTGTATAAAATTCATTAGCATTTGGAACACTGAATACTGTATATGTTCCTGCAGTTAAAGTAGTATTACCTGTACCAACAGCGATGTAAAGAACATCTCCGGCTACAAGTTGGTGACCGGTAGCAACAATTTTCCCATAACTAAAAGTCACACTTGAGCCAGTTGCAACTTGAATATTATCAATCAAAGCTTTGTCAAGATAAACAACTTTTAGAGCTCTATCAATTCCAATAACTTTTGTTCCAGTTTGAATTCCAGCATTACCACCCACAACCATTCCGAGTGTTAAGTCATCAACACTTTGATCTGGGTCAACAGTAATATATTGATTTCCAATAACTCCAATTACAGGATCGGTGTTATTTCCTTTAGTTACAGTTGTTCCAATACCAACAGTAGCAGCATGTACTGTACCTTGTAAGGCAACAGGCATATTATTTGCACGAGTTACATAATAACCATATACATCACCGGCATCTCCAGTAAAAGTAAAGGTTTGTTCTGGATAACTTGCAGTCGTACCAGAACCTACATTATTAATTCTCCAACGTGAACCGTTAAGAAGAATACCTGTTTGTGATGTGTATACTTGATCGGATCTATTATTTACACAATATGGATAACCAGTGGTTGGTGCAAATCCATAAGCATTAGTATTACCAACTCCATATGGTTCATAGTAAGCGGTTGGAGAAGGGACATCCGATTCCGCTGGAGTCGTATTACTGGTAAAAAGTTTGAGAACAAGGTTTCTAGGAGATTGATCAGCCAAGGAAGCGGTATGATTATTTTGGGCAATCAAGTACCTTAGCGATTCAATTTCTCCAATATTGGGAACTAAAAGTGCCATTTAAACAACTCCGTACAACTTAGTGACATTTAATAACTATCTTTATTTATAATTTTAATTTTAAAGAAACTAAGAAACGATTGATATTATTTACTGCAATAACATCAAATGTCAAAATATCCCCAGCCACTAAAGTTTTTGTCCATCCTGTCAAATTGTCATCACGAATTTTTCTTTCATTTGTCATGATGATATTTGACGGATGAATATTTGAGAATGTTGGAAAATTAGTATAATTTGATTTTTTAATACTTAAAGTTAGAGACCCTTGTTGATCTGATAAAATTACCAATGATTCTAAAATTCCACTTACATCTAAAGTTACAGATCCTTTATTTCCAGGAATCATTACAATTGATCCACTATCAACAACAAAATTAATTGTTCTTGTTAAATCTGCAGTTGTTGCAAGAGCAATAATGAAGACATCATCTCCTGAATTTGGAGCAACAGTAAATATAACATTACTTGTCGAAATAACATAATCCTCAAGGGGTTCCATTACAAGATTATTTTTAACTACAATTAGTTGTTGAGGATTAGTAGGCACATATGCAGTCCCGTTTGCATTTAATGTAAAGGTTTTTGCAATTCCAGTAAATTGAGAATTTATATTGTCAAGAATTATATTTCCATATTGAATAGATTTTGTTGGAATTTCATAATCAACTCCAATTCTAAATGGACCGGGTTCATTTAAAGTTACTATGTAATCTGTCATTATGATACCCCTGGTGTTACAAGAACATTTCCTTGCACTGCTCTACTTCTGTAAGCATTGGGTGAAATAAGAATTACATCATAAACATAACGACCACCTTCAATCGCATCAGTTGCAGTGTGTCCCATAGAAACTGCAATTTTTCCATTTAATAAATCTACAAATGTAAGAGTTAGAGGATAAGCAGTAGAAGATGTTGGATGTTTTCTAATTGAAGAAATGCCCGTATATCCAGTCAAATTTAATGGTGCATTATTAGTATTCCTGATTGTAAAGGTAGCCTGAAAGTCAACCCCCTGTTCAAGAACTAAGTTTACATTCCTTGCCGCCATTATAGTAGTCCGTTTTTAACTATTTATGATCAGGTGTCTAATTTAGATAGGATTAATTTCATCATATATTTAATTTCATTTATATCCTCTTTGAGTTGATCAATTTCATTAATTTTTTCGGTTATTTCATTCATATGAGTTATTTCATTTATTTTTTTATTTTTTACTTCCAAATATTGTTGATAATCAGAATCAGAACAATTTAAAATTGCATCCGATTTTTTGTCTCTAAAAAATCCTTTATTATTTTCTACTGGTATTAACATATAATTTAGATACTAGAAATAACTCTAAAATCTCTAATTTTTGGAACAAATGCAGAATTTGTTCCCGACATTAGAATTTTTATTTGGAATCCATTAAACTGCGGTAAATTGGAAGCTGTAAATTCATATGATTTGAAATCATCTTCCAATGTTGAATGGGTTACATTTTTATCTGGTCTTCCATTATTTTTAGAAGGATCTTTTACTTGCATATTAGCATCTAAGTTATCATATCCCGGGAATAATTCCCATAATTGAGTCGCGGTGGGAGTATCAGATCTAAAAATTCTATAACATACTCTAATATCATTACTAGAGTGTCTAAACGCATCGAAGAATACTTTTAGACTATCAGCATTTTTTTCCAAGACAACAAGACTACTTAAGTAAGTTGCAGCGGTTGGGTCATTAGTTAAAGAATTTACTCTAGGATCATTAGCGTAATTTTTAACTTTAGAATTAATTCTATTAGCGATAGTTATCAAATTTACTCTATCTAAATCGATCATTGGTGAAACTTTTTCATCTTCCGATGATAGAGTAACTTCTATTGTAAAAGATTTTTTACCAGGGAAACTTGATAGATATGCATCTTCATTTACCTGAGAACAAATAATTCTGGGAGAATCAAACTCATTATTTGCGTTTAAAGTTATATCTACAAATCCTTGATCTATAAAAGAAATTAAGTTACTATCTGGAGAAGACCCACTAAAAGTTCTTGCTTTTGCAGATATCGTTGTCTTTTGTGGAATTATTGTTTCGAAGTTAGGTCTGATAAGATCAAATGGTATATTTTGACTTGCCTTAGGTCCTTTTGGAGATCCCATTAAAGGAACTGTATCATATGATCCGCAAGACTTATCATCTTTAAAGAATAATGCAGGAAATCCTCCAGCGTTTCCTGGAGTTCTATCAACACCTCTACTATTCATTCCAACTTGAATATAATAATAATCCAGATCAGTAGGATATTTAACTAAATTCGTATCAGACAAATTATGAACTTTGTTAATTCTTCTCAAAGATACTCCATTTAATTCATATTTAAATACTGGGAATTCAAGTGCATAACTTCCCGAAATTGTATTATCGATATTCCTAGTTATTCCAGTTAAACTATTAGTGGATGTTACAACTCCAGTATATGAAATAACTTCATTATCAATCAAAATATATCCAACATTTATAGCAGAAACCGGAACATTTTCAAAACTTGTAAATATTCCCACAGAACTTACAATAATATCACTGGTAGATGTTGAATTATATGATGCTTTCAGTGTTTGTGGTTTTTGGTCTGGTTCTATTCCAGAAAGAATTACTTTATCAGTTAAAGAATACATTCCATGATTATTGTGACTAACTTTAAAGTGCAACCCATCAGATAGATCTAGTACTGTTGTTACGGTGGCTCCAGAAAGTGTATTAGTTCCAGCAGAACCAACATAGAATAAACTGTCAACAGAATTTTGATTTAATGTTCCCTGTACTTCATCTACAAGCAAAGAATTGAATGAAGAAATTACTCCAACATTATTTGGAATACTAAGTATTAAATTATTTCCAAGGTTATCTGTTTGAGAATAATTTACTTCTAGTGCATCTCCGATAGTATATCCAGTTCCACCAATTGAAACTGTAGCTGCAATTGCCACTCCATTTTGAACACTTAAATTAACTTTTCCGCCAAATCCTTTACCAGTTAAAGATACTAAACTTACATTGGAATAGGTTTTAAATGTAGATGTAAATCCAAGACCTGTAGCAGTTATTGTTAATGTGCTTCCAATTCCCACTGAACCAACAATACTTTTCAAATTTGATCTAAATTTAGAATTGTTTTGTTGCAATATTGGACTTCCTGGAGTCAATTCGGAAACTTCTGCAGAAGTCAAACTTTTCCCTAGTCCTATCAAAACTGACTTAGAAATACAATCTAGAGGATTTGGTCTTAAAGTTACAACTTGATTATTACCAATATCTAATTTTGGATTATAGAATCTTGCTGTACTAGATCCAGTAACAAATTTTGCTCTGTATAAAACTAATTTTAAATCTTCCAATTGACTTGGATCCCAGGTTGCACCGTTCTGAGATTTGAATAAGGAACCTAATAATGGTTGTTGTGATACAACGATCTTTTGTGATTCAGGTAAATTTAATGTAGTAACATCTTCTTCACCCATTCTAGAAATCCATACTTTATATTCATTAGACGCCGATAGTAAAACTACAGAATATGAGTTCCCAGTTTCAAGATAAACTGGAGATGGGAAAGTAAATGTAGTAGGAGTTTTACCATCTGAAGATGTCTTCACCTGACTTGGATCTAAAACTACTTCACCAAAAGGAATAATTGTCGTTGTTGGCAAACCAGTTTGCATAGTTCTGATTTGCATGGTAACGGGTAAATTATTAGTATCTTTAGTTTGAAAGAATATTTCACACTTTGTGATAAATACACCATTTTCATCTGGAACTTCAAAAGATTGTGCAAGCGGATCTACCCATCTTGTCTGAGAAACAGTTCTATTAACAAAAGAAGTTCCGGCTTGAAGTGTTGTCTGTTGACTAGTCAAAGTTCGTTCTTCACTTCTACTTAATCTTTCTACATTTGCATTTCTAGTTCTTAAAGTAACTTCCTCAGTATTATTTAATAATCCAGACGATGTAAATTTAGTGTCAGCTGTACTATCGGTTGCACCAACAATTGTAGTATTAGCAGAACTAGTTGTAAGTGTAAATGTTTTTGTTCCAGTTTCAAATGAAGGTGTAGACTGTAGTTTTGAATCAGGAATATGTAAAGATCCAATCAAAGTACCGGATGAATCTGTAATTAATCTTACATTTGTTACTTTAGCTATCGCTTTAGAAGCTTCTCCTTTTAATTGCATGTTTTGAATAACATATCCATAAAATCCAGAAGCAGATTGTAATTCTAAAGAAGCTGTATCAACATTTAATACCGTTGATGTTGTAGAATATGATGTAGGTATCGATTGGAGTGGAGAGTATGGATTGGCAGTAAAAACTTGTTCTGCTTGATTATATGGACCATATTTATGATTAGGAGATGCCAATCTAAATTTAATGGAAGCGGTTCCCAATGTTCCAGTTACAGTTTCACCAACAGCAAAAGTACCACTTTGCATTTCAATTTCAATTAATTTAGGCATGGCATATTTAGCCATATCAACATTATCAAAAAATGCATACATTCTTGTCGTTGGTTTTAATCTTCTTGCAATAAATTCAATATTTCTTGTACGCATTTTATGAATAACTTCTGTAGATATAACAAATGTGCCTAAGTTAACTGTGTCGAATTTTTCAGATACTTTGTATTGAATACCTTGTCTTGCTTGTTTTGTAGTGGTTAATGTTGTTACATTAGTAAAATTAGTATATTGATCTTGGTAGTTTATGGTAGTAGTTTCGGGAATTCCTCTACCTTTTTGAAATCCACCCCTACGGCTACTTCTGGAAATTTCTTTAGTACCAATATATATTTTACCCATATTTTGCCTGGAAATTTCTTGAGTACCAGTCCATGTGGTTTCCCAAGACCCCCAATCTATAGGAGATAATCCTGTGTTTGTATCAACACCAAGTTGTTGTATTGTACTTGAATAATTACCTTCTTGATCAACTGTTTTCTTTGTGCCTTTAGTTTCAATCCAAGTATCTGTAGCTGGATTTAATTCAATCGCACCAATCCAATTAACAACATGAAATGGATTTACATTTTCAACTCTAGTTGCAAAAGTATTTTTGAGAAATACTACATCAGTATATTTTAAACACACAATATCACCGACTTTAACTGTGTTAGGATTTCCAAGATCTTTTACAAATCTTAGATCTGCTTCTGGATTTGAAACATTAGATGCTCCTATCACTGCTTCAGAACCTAATAAAAGATCCACAGAAGTTGTATAGTGTTGTGCTCTAAGTAAACCATCTTTAGTATCAATACTACATTTATGTTGTGGATCACCTAAAGCTCCAGTCTTTACAGATTTAAAATTATCTACAAGGAATCCACATTTAAATCGATCTAACTGAGTTTGAGAATCTTTTAAAGTTAAATTTTTAGTATCTGTCTCTAAAAGAGAAAGTGATGTATAATATTCAATATTTCTTATTCTATCTTCAAGCCTTGCAATATCTTGCATTCTATATCTTTTATGGGAAGATAATTGTACAATCACATCATCAATATTATAAACATAAGGTTTCATTGTAATTGTAGCCACTTCTAAAGCGTTTTCAATTACAGCAGGAGCAACAGGAGTTAATGATGGAACTCCCTTAGATATAGAAAATTCACCATATCTATTAAGGTAAAGTTTATCGGTTCTGGCAAGATAGTAAGAATAACTTAAGAATAGATCTTTGTCCTTAGCAAAATTATATGGGCTAGAATTAGTTGCGGGCAAAAACTTTCTAGATTCAAATTCAAATGGAGAAAATGGCGTTGAGTTACTATTATAAGGACTAACTCTTGGCCTCAAGTCAATAATATCACTTGCTCTATTGAAACCAACAAAAGGTAATTCAGTTGCATATCTATCACTATCATAGGAAGCAACAGTAACAAAATCTCCATCATCATTTTCATCTATGTAATAATGGTGGAATACAATTTTTAATTTCTTTGTTGGAGCGGTAACGCCATCTTTTCTTACTAAAAATGAAAAATCAGCGATTTCAAGAGTTTGCCCATCGTTAAAAGTAAAATCTGATACTATATTTCGATCTCCCTCTATTAATAAACTTACTTTTGCAGTAATATTTGATTCACTAAAAACAATTTTTTCATCTTTAAGGAAAGTATTTTCATTAATATAAACGAATCCAAATTGATTTGTTCCGTTAGTTTCAACAAACATCGCCAAAGCACTACTCGTTTCACCATAAACAATCTCACCTTTTATTGCATTTAAAATATTAGCATTTAAATCAATAACTTCTAATTTTGGCAAATCGGCGGAATTATTATCTGAAGATTCAAAAATTGCAGAAACAAAAATTACATCAGGTACATTTAATGAAATTTTTGCATCCTGAACTCTTGTTCCATAATAAGGACTGAATATTAGTCCATCATTAAGAGTTGTGCTACCTATTCCAGATTTAGTTGTACTTGAATTATTGATTTCTAATATTGCACATCTATTATAAATTTTCTTTCTTGGTTTTAATTTTCTTTTTCGTAAAGTTGCTGTTAATGTAGCAGAGCCATTTTGAGATAAATTAACTAAAGTTAAAGTTCTGGCAGCAGTAATTGTAAACTGGTTTTTAGTTAACGGTTCTACAACTCCATTACTATAGACTAATGCATAGTCTTCCTCATCAAAAGGCTCTAGAGTAAGATTAGTATCACTTTCTAAAGTCGCTGTCAAACCATTTGATGCAACAGTTACTGAATATGATTTTCTAAAAACTATCTCTCCTTCTGATATATCAACATTTGAAATATTTGTGTTATCTAATTCGGCATAAAAGTATGAATCTGTTGGATTTTCTAGTACAGAAATTCCTTTCACTAGGCCAGTGAGAGTTGTTGCAGTTGAAGGTAATGTACCAACATTAACGCCGGTAACAGCAGTAGTGGCTTCAATTTGAATAGTTTTTGAAGCAGCATTTACTGAAGTTACTCTATTAAATGTTGGTAGTGTATCATTAGACTTTGTATAAACAAAAATATCTCCTGTATTAATTCCAACTCCAAATGTTGAATTAGATGATGTTACATTACTTATGCCACCAGCAGCAGCAGAAATAGTAAAACTGGTATTTTGAGGTGCAATAGGTATTGCTTGAGATATCACAGTGTCCGCAGTAAATACTGTTGTGGCTCCATTAAATCCAACTAATTGTCTTATATCACTTAAATTATAATCTCTAACAGCAGTTACTGTTCTAGAAATATCTTGTCCATCAACTTTTAATTGTTCACCAGCTGAAAAAGTTCCAGAAACTTGGTATAACACCAATTGATTAGAGTTTGAAGCATTTATAGCTAAAAATCCAGATGCAGAACTATTTTTCCCTTCAATAAATGCTGGTCTAGATAAAGTTAATGTAGCATTTAATTGCAAATATGTATATGTCTGTATATCATAAGATGCAGATTCGAAAACACTAGCAGCGTTCGAATATCCGGAAGATTTTAACTTTAAATCATAAAGTCTGGCAATACCTATAGGAATTCCTGAAACAACACCCGGAGTTGAGGTTCTTTTTGAGTACAAAGACACTTGACTCGTTGTTCCAAATCCTACGGGAACTGCTCCATAAACATTATTAATTTCTACTATGTTACCTAGAGTAAAGGGAACAGTAGTGTCTTTTACTGACTCTGTAGTTCTAGGTTTTTCTAAATCTGCATTTATGGTTATCTGAGTTTCTACTTCATATCCTTTAACATACGCCTTTCCAGGAGAAATCTGTAAGGTTAATAAATCATTCGAAGGTGTATTTCCTTGTTTTGTTAGTTGACGAAGATTATAAACTCCATTGTTTCCCTGTGCATTATTTAATGATTCTTTAGCTACTACACTAAAGGGTTTTACATAATAATCTCCTGATTCATCATTTGTTCTTCTTGCCAATTCGTCGGTTATTAAACTAACTGTGTCTTGTTTTTTAGAAACTTTTTTAATCTCTCCGTTTTCAATCCTTAATAATTCTACAAAATTTTCATCGTTAAAATCATCAAGTGATTTTTTTATTAAACTAGCAACAATTCTGAGTCTATCAGCACCAGGAGCAGCAAAATTAGAAAATCCTCGTGCATTATCAAATAAATCTGCATTTATTTGGGAAGGCACGGCAATATCTTCAAAAATGGATAATCCAACACGATATGATGGAGAGTTGGTATACTGATCTAATATTACGGCTTGTGGAAAAACATCTACAAAAAATCCTCTTATAAAATAAACACCTTCTTCGATTTTAATAACAGATCCTGTAGCCGTAGATCCAGAAATGATAGCAGTAGCAAATGAAGAATCTAATCTAATAACTCCTTGACCATAGTCTATATTTTCTAATACTAGAAGATTTTCTCCATCTATAAATTTACTAGTTGAAAAATTTGTATCGCTAGAACTTTGATATTTTATATACAAAGTATAATTATTATTTTCAGACTCTTCACTAGTAATATATCTTTCAATTTTAGCAAATACTCCACTAGTTTCTCCCTTTATTTTTTTATCTATTAACTTATCAAGATATGCAACTACAGGAATTCCTAAGTGTGTTGGATCTATTTGAACACAAGTATATTCAGAATCATATGCTACATTTCCAGGTATTACTACTTGTCCTTCTTTGAAAAAATGTTTTCCAAACTTTTCAACTTGATTTTGTAATATTGATTGAAGGGTTGTTAATTCTCTCGCTTGAATCGGAGTTCCTGGCTTGAATAAAACTCTTTGATAATTTTTTGTTACATCAAAATCATCAAAATATGGAGATGTATTTAGATTAGTATTTTGTGCCATTTTTATTAGAACTCCAATACAATTTTAATATCTTCTTTTTGATTGGCAGATCTTGGGATAGGTTGTCTATTATCCAAGTAAATAATATCTCCAGATTTTTTATTATATTCAGCTGAAGAAATACCAGCAACAAACTGTTGTCCCAACTGATATATTCTATTATTTATTGTGGTTGTTACACCACTAAAACCTGTGTTAATTGACAGTGTTGGTCCAATAATCGTAGAACAATTAATTGTTGTTCCATATCCAACATCTGGATTTGAAGTAAATGGAATAATTTTAAATCCAGTTTCACTTGAAGCAAGCCCTGTTGGTTGATAATATTTCAATACTCCAGTTATTGAATCCCAAGAGGCTACAAATCCTATCGCTGTTGATCCAAATCCAACAGTCTGTTTTATAACTGCATCTACAGCATATGTTGTATTAGTGGTAACTCCGCTTAATTTTAAAGCATTCAATCCACTAACCACAGAAGTATCTAAAACTTGGACATCACTTCCTAAAATAGTAGGATTTCTTAGTATCCCAACTCTAGCAAAATCATTTCCTAAAATAATATCGGGGTTGCTTTCCAAGGTTTCGAATCTAGAATATAGTAAAACTTTATAAGCACCGAGTTCTCGATAAATATCGTAACCATGCCCACCTTTTGGGGGAATAATAACATTAAAAGATGCTATGGAAGTAGTACCAATTCCAGTATTACTCAATTGTTTTAGGGGTCCAGTTATTTCAGATCCAGGAGCTCCTGGATAAAATTGTATTGTTCCATAAGTGTAATTTTTTCCTCCATCTGTAACAAATACTTCAGATACTTTACCAAAAGAATCAATTGTAATTGTTGCTTTACCTCCAGTTCCATCTCCCAATATGGGTACATTTGAAAAAGATGTTGAAATTGGTTGATAATTCGTTCCTCTGCTATTAATTATAACAACTTCTATTTTACCATCAACAGAATTGGTTTTTGTAGAAATTGATTCACCCGTACTCCCCCAGTTTTCGGGAACAGGTATATATTCAATAGAATCAAACTTAACGATTTCAGAAGGTTTAATCGTATATAAGTATTTCCAAATATATCCATCACCACTAGCTCCTGCAGCTCTTGGTTCTAAATCAATAAATGTAGGTTGGTCAAAAGATGGCCTACCTTTTGGATTTTCGGGATCAGTTCCGTTTTGTAGGCAAATATATACTCTCAAATCTTCATTTATAACATAAAAATTTGATTCATATAAACCAGTTTGAGATGTAACTGGAGTAACATTATAAACATTATAGTCATGTCTGTACATTTCAAAAGTGTTTCCCGCTACCCAGGTAACTTTTCTGACAAGTCTTCGTACATCCTGACTTGTGATTTGTTTTAATGATATGATACTTTCTTTAACTACATATTCCTCCTTAAATCCGTCTACAGGAGATGGAGTATTGGCAATCCAATTTGAAGATCCGCCAGCAGCAGGACTAGTACTATTTGGTAGTCCTATAAAAGTGTAATACTTGTTTGATGTGTCGCCCACACCAGAAACACTTTTTACAAAGTTTTCAGCATTTAAAACTCTAAATTGATCTGATATTATAGCGGGCATTTTAAAATATACTTTTTTTTATTTAGTTACCTTTTACTTACTTACAATATTTCTAGTTCTTACAATTTTTGGTGAAGAGGATATTCCAGAAATTCCATTATCATTAAATGCTGTAAAAGTTTGAGGATTTCCTAAAACTCTATTTTGATAGTCATATATTTTACCCCAACTATATCTTCCATAAAAATTATTTGTCCCAATTCCACTATTATTAGATCCTCTACTATAAACTTTTATATAATTATCGACCATAGGAGCAAAGTTACATGTTACGGTTACTACACCAGCTGATGGTGGTGTTACATCTTCAACAATATAAACACCATCTAAGAAAGATTTTGCTATCCCAATTTTAGAATTTGGATAATTACTCATACCACCAAGAAAAGTTGTAATTCCAACTAAGTCACCACCAGTTTGAACATTACTATCAGTTATTACAAAATAATCTCCTTTAGATAACTGACTATTAGTAATTCCAAAAGAATTCAATGCAGAGTATCCTACACCTAAAGTACTATTATCATATTGTTCAGATTTTAAAGTCAAAGAGATTTTTGGAGTTGTAGTTCCTATACCAGAGGTTCCTGCGACATATGTAGTAATTCCAATAATTATTCCAAAATCTCCCTGTACTTTGAATGATCTAATAAATTCAGTCTTATATGTATCACTCTCTACTAAAACTGGGGGAAAACTACCATTTACATAACCAAATCCTGGATTATTTACTTGTACGGATACAATACTTCCATTACTTGTAACAGCAGTTGCAGTTGCAGGATTATAAATTGGATCTGCATACATTACAGTAGCTCCAGTTCCAACTATAACATATCTGCCATCTGGTCCAATATCATTTACAAATACTAAATCATTAATATTTTTTGATTGTAATGTGCTCCTGTAAACCCAATTTGTTAAATTAAAGGAATAATATAATTGTCCCGAAGATGTCACCGCTACATAGAAACCATAGTTATAATATATGTTTACTAAATTTTCGGCTCCAAGATTATTTGAAATAAGTTGATATGTATCTTTATTAACTGACTTCAAAATTATTCCTTGATTTCCAACTATAATAAAGTTTCCATTAACATAGATTACTTTATTTAAATTATTGGTTACTGGAGATGCAGTATTTTCCCATATTGTTCCAGTATCAGAAGTTCGAATTGTACCATTATTGCCAACCGCAACAAAATAAGTATTTCCAAATATAACACTATTAAAATCTGATAATGTTTCGGAATATCTACTAACAAAACTATTTGTACTTATGCCATTACCAACAAAAATAGATCCACCAGCCCCAACAGCAACCCAAGTATTAGCATAACTAGAATATACTATTTGACTAAATGTTCCTGTATATGCACTACCTATTCTACCTACGGCTCCTATACCCAGAACAACAAGGTCTTCTTCTAGTGGAATTTTAGTCCAACTAGAAATAGTCGACCCATCGTCTGTAGCTCTTATAATTTTACCCGCCGTTCCTGCAGCAACTAACAAATTACTTGTACCAACACCGACTACTTGAATTGAATTAAAATTGGAAGTTTGACTAAATCCGACCGTACCAACTTGCCAAGATATTCCATCAGAACTTGTAACAAAAACCGAACTACTTCCAATAGCTACAAATTTGTTTTTATATTGTACAGATTTTAAATCATATGATGTAGTTAAACCGGTTGTGTTTTTCCAATCAAAAATAGGATCTTTTAATGCAATAGCAGATTTTGAAATAACTACTTTTGGTGATTGTGTATTTGCGTAACCAACTCCACCATTTGTTACAATAACAGAAGAAATTGTAGATGAAGTAGAAACTATAGCCTGTGCTGAAGCTGGTGTAATAGGTTTATCTTCAAATATGAAAATATCTCTCACATCTTCATTAAGACCATCTACATCGGTAAAAAGAGGATATGCATTATCAACATATATTGTAGTATCTTGTGGTTGAATAGTTTTAATGATAGTTGCAGAAGGTTTTATATTACTTTGAAGATTTGGTCTAGATTTGGAATATAATGTACCACTAATCACAGTATCACTAGTTTGTTTTTGCCAAGTAAGAGGTCTAATTTTTGTTGGATCAGTTATTATCCCAACAGAATAATAATTAAAAGTTTCTAATTGGTCAGAAGCCGTTACTTTTTTAACAACACGATCAAATTGAGAAATATCAAAAGGATCTTCTGGATTTTCCTGAATTGTTACTTTATCTCCAGGTTTAATTGTTGGTGGTGGTACAATCAACTCAACATCATTAGATGACCCTCTATAGTACAGGATAAAACATTTTGATCCAGGTTTAGGCGCCTCAGTAAATATGACTCTACTTCCAGAGAATTTATACGATAAATTTGGAACCTGTAATACATCGTTTATGTATATAAAAATATTATTTGTTACATCTAAATTTGTTCCGACAGGAACTCTTAGTCCAAGAACTTGTCTTACCCCATTTATAGTTGTAGAAAGAGTAAACTTTTTCCTAAATCCATTAAAGAATTGAGAAATATCATCAAATTTTATAAATTGGCCAGGATAAAAACCACTGAAACTGTCTGTTTCAACTTCTTCAACTGTCAATACAAATGGTTGATATTGTTTAAAGGAAACTATGCCTCCTTGAGTGTAGTAATGTGGTATGGTTGGAAGAGGAGCAGCTTGTATAGTAAATGTATTTGTAGATGCAACAGAAATAACTCCAAATTCATAAGCTCCATTGCCACTATCATCAGTATATCTAAGAACTCGTTGCATAGTTGGAACTTTTTTAGTTATTCCGCCACTAACATAATTATGAATAATTGTGGAAATGCCTGCATTAAATGTGAAGGTATTTGTAGTTATACCCGTGACAGTAAATGTAGCTCCATAGATTGAAGATCCTGGATATGGGAATATTGTAGATGTAATACCGGCTTGGGCTGTTCCACCCGAAACATAAGTATGTGCAATAGTAGAAACACCAACATTAATAGTAAATTTAGTACCACTTATTACTGAGTTAACTTTAAAAATATCCCAATTACTTAATGTATTTGAACTAGATCCGGGATATGGGAATATTGTAGATGTAATGCCAGATCCACTAGGACAAGTAAGAGCAATTCCAGAAAGTTTAATTTGTTTTCCTTTAATAGCTAAGTGATTACTTGCGGTAGTGATTGTTGCTATTCCAGATACTTTATCATAAACAAGATTCGTAATATTTACAATTGGATTTTGAACATATCCAGGACAGGTAAGAGAAAGACCTGCCAAAGTAACTTTATCTCCAATTAGGTAACCATGATTAGTTGAAGTAGTCGCTGTTGCAATACCAGTTGTATTAGTATATTTAAATGTAGTAATTCCTATTTCTGGCCAACCAACAAATACATGTGGAATTGTAGAAATTCCAGAATTTATTGTAAAACTTGTGGATCCTAAAGATGTAAGAACTGGGAATACTTTTCCATAAGTACTTGTGCCATCGGGGAATATTGTAGTTGTTACACCCGATTGAGCTGTCCCGCCAGAAACATAAGTATGTGCAATACTAGAAACTCCCGCGTTAATTGTGAATTGTGTATTACTTAAAACTGAGTTGACTTTAAATACATCAAATGTCCCACTTACAGCGTTTGGACTTGATCCTGGGTATGGATATATTGTTGATGTAATACCAACTGTTGCTGTACCACCTGAACTATAAGTGTGTGCAACAGTAGAAATCCCTGCATAAAATACAATCGTCGCACCAGAAGTACCTGCAAGAACCCGGAACACATTAAAAGTTCCCCCAAGGGTATTTGGACTACTATTTGGATAAGAATTGCCCAAGGTCCCTATACCAGCTGAATATGGAAACTTGGTGGTTGAATACCCGATAGCTTCTGATGGGCAAGAAAGAATGATATCAGCAAGTTGAACATATTCGCCGGGTATTAATCCATGATTTGCGTTAAGTGTAATGGTTGTTATGCCGGTAGAATTAGTATAAACAAAATTGGTAATATTATAAGTTGCAATTCCAGTTGCACTATGTGCAGCACAAGAGAATGCAATTCCAGCCAGTTTTACTTGTTTTCCTGTAACTGCACCATGATTAGAGGATGTTGTAATTGTAGCAATACCAGCTATATGATTGTAAACAACATTACTAATATTGACTGCGGCATTCGTTGTGTATGATGGACAATTAAACGGTAAATTATATAAAAATACTTCGTTGCCTGTTTGATTATATGGAACATCAGTTCTCAATAATCCATGAGGAGAATAAGTAACAATTGTAGAAACCCCAGTAACATTATCATACGAGAATGTTTTAATTCCTACTTCATCATATCCACAAGTAAATGCAATTCCAGTTAAAATTACATCATCACTTTCGTTTAAATTATGAGAATTTGATGTAGTTATCGTAGTAATTCCAGTTAAATTATTATATGTTAAATTGGAAATCGATAGTGTATCATATCTAAATGTAGTATTGGTTTTTATTCCAAGTGGTGTTAATTTATCACCAACTCTATATCCTACCCCAGGTTCATCAAATTTATAGGAAATTATACTAGATCCCAGACTAACCTCAACTGTTAATTTCGCCTTTTGACCACTTCCAGATGATCCAGAAGTATACCCAAGAGATAAATTACTATATCCTGTAGGTATTCCAATTACTACTTTTGGACTAGATTTTTCTGGTATTGTCGTATAACCAGTTCCAGCATTTACAATAACAAATCCAGTTATTGTTCCAGCTGCACTAACTAAAGCGGTTATGCTTGCACCAAATCCAACAGTGGCTGCAATGCTGACAACTGGGGCAGATCTATATCCTGATCCACCACCAGAAACTCTAACACTACTAATAGTTCCAGTAACAGATACGGTTGCAGTTGCAGCTGCTCCAATTCTTGGAATATATCCATGACTTGTTGACACGGCAACTTTAGATATTTTTCCTGCTTTTGGAACTCCAGATAAAAATTTAAGTGTGTTTGTTCCAGATCCATCAATCGTAAAATCTTCTAATGGATTTTGCGAAACATTATTAATTGTTATTATCGGATTATTACTTATTTCAGTACTACTATTGACAGTATTAAATAAACTATTTACGGTTTGTCCTTTAGACTTTATAGTAAACTGTGTCGCAGCAATACCGGTAAAAGATAATGTCAAGTCATCAATAAGTAAATTTTTGTCTTGAGGAACACTAGGATCAAATTTTCTACTGAAAACTCTAGCATTAAAAATAGATCCGGTCAATAGTCCTACTCGACCAATTTTTCCATATGGAGCAGTATCAAAGTATATAACATCGCCGATAATATTAAAATTACCGTTTAAAACGGTAACAGATGTTCCAACGGTATGTGATGCTGCAACCGAACCAAAATATCCTCTTACAACCTCTATTTTATTTGCTGACGAAACGCCAATTGTTTTAATTGAAACTAATTCATCCGCTAAATTAATAATATCATTCTTAGCTAATGAAGAAATTCCTGATGATATAGTTAATATTGTTGTTGATGCCGTTGAAACACTAGAAGCTAAAGAAACATTTAAAGGTTTTCTAGTTAAAGCTTTTTGTATTATTCCATCAATAGTAACTAATATACTGTGATTTGGTTCTTTATATTCAAGATGATGAATAGCTGTACCTACACCAGTGATATTTAAAAATACACTAGTAGACAATCCAGATAATTTAAATTCATTATCATTTAGTTTATATACAAAGAGAGATTTTGGTAACACTTTAGTGCCCAGTTCAAGTGGACTGAATTTTAAATTATCATCTGAATCTGTGCCTCCGATATAAGTTCCAGCAACAGAAACTATAGAGGTAGATGCATATCCAGATCCACCATTTAAAACTCCAACAAAATTAATTGCTCCAGAAGAATCTCTAGAGATATCAAAAGTAGCTCCAGATGAATCATTAGAAGGAACGGAAAGATAACTTTGATTTGATTGCCCAGAAATTACGGTTGGTCCAGTTTTTGAAATTACAAATGTAAGATCATTGGTTGGAGTGGCACCACCCAAATAAGTTCCTGCAATAGAAACAGTTTGTCCCACAGAATATCCCTTACCACCTTTAGTGGGTAATATTGAAGTCGAAAGTGGTTGACCAGTAGTTGAAGAGTATGATCTGAATACTGTAAATTCAGCTGTAGATCCGGTTGTTGTTATTCCGATAACTTGAACATATGATTTAGAAGTTGGCCCAACAGGTACTAGAACCGTACCCACTCCAGTTATACTTGTCGTTATCGCAACAGAATATCCATTTTCAAGAACCGCAGTACCATTAAAATTATGAACCTGCATTAAAGTTGAAGTTATTCCTGAAACATAAGAAGTTGTAGCAATTCCAATAGGACTTCCATTAGAATAAGAATATATCAATTCTTGACCAGACTGAAAATTATGATTTGGAATTATGAATGTATCAGTGACGGAATTAATATTATTACTGGAAACTTGATGTTTAAATAACGGAGTTCCATTATTTTTTAATTTAAATGTTGTTAGTCCAACTATACCTCCACCTCTTTGTATAGATGGATATGTTATGATGCTTGGAGCTGCAGTTACTCCAATTCCAATTACTGAAGTAATAATTCCAATATAGTTACTAATTGCGCTTTGAACATCTGCACAACAATTTTCACTATAAGATAAATTGCAATTAATGTCCGGTAAAATTGTAGTATTTGAATACTGTGTTGTAGATATAAATGCTCGTTGAACTGTTCCCCCGTTTACATAATCATGAGTAATAGTAGATGGTCCCGTATTAACTCTAAATGTAACTCCATCAATAACTTCTACTTTATAAACAAATCCTTTAGGAGATAACGAAGCATTTCCATCTGGTCCTGCACCAAGACTCGGGAAAATTGCAGTGGTTATTCCACCACCAGAATTACAAGAAAGAGTTATATTTTTTAAAACAACATAATTTGTAGTCGTAGTTGAGAGTCCATGAAAAGTTGTAGTACCAACTGTGGATATACCTGTTATATTATTATAAACTAAACTATTAATACCAACTGAATTAGCAAGTTGATATGAAGTTTTAACTCCTGTATTGTTAATAATAAACTTAGTTAAATCAACAATATACTTAAATCCGGCTATCGTTTCGGTAGTTTCTCCATCCACATAATTTATTCCATCGACAGTTGACCAGTATGAAAGTGCTGCCTCAACCGTTTTATTATTTGAGTTATATTTGAGATCGTGTGAAACTGCATCAACAACCAATCCCACATCTCTTGCACAAACATCTCTATCCCAATCTGGATTGGTGGTGATTCCAGGATAGGTAGCAGTTATAAATCCTACAACTTCTTCTTGAATGAATAGTCGGTTACCATCTATCAAATCAGATGCATCAGCAAATCTATCACGCAAATCCTGTACTGAAGTCCCGTCAAATTGATTACTTATATCATCGACCTGAATAACTTTATTTGTTTTGTTTACTATGAAAGAACTCAAATCAATGCCGCCATCAAAAAATATATTTTGAGTGGATCCATCTGATAGGGTTTCTTCTTCATAAACTCTAGCAAAGTTTTGTTTATTACTAAAATTTATTACTGAATCAACATTAATAAAGGTAGATGAATCATTACCTAATAATTTTGGTCTCATATTTGTTGACTTGGAAATACCAACATTAACTTCATTTAATGTCGCTTGAGTAAATATTTCCAAATCAGAAAATTCTTTAAATCCGGAAGGATGTACTATTGATCTTACGGATTCTCTCCATATATTATATGGAACATCACTTCTAATAGAATAGGAAAATTTTTGATAGTAAAAATTATCAGAAATTCTTTGAGAATATTCATTTAAAATACCAGAAGAAAGATCTATTGAAGATCGTTTATCACGAGAGATACCTAGTGTTGCATATAAATTAAATACATCAAAATATTCAACAGTTCCATTAATTCTAGAAGTATCTCCAAAAATTTTGTCTAGGACATTTATTTCGCCAGATATATTTTTTAATCTCATTTGATTGAGTTTATTGTCCCAACCATTTTCCATTATTACTCCAGAAAACTTTGCGGAGGATATTTTTTCATTAGAAAAATAATTTACATCATCTTTCAACACCATTTCAAAAACTGGTAAATCTTTTTTATTGATGACTGAACCTAAACCAAAATCATCATCATATGTACCAAAACTACCTGTGGCAATTCCTGCCATATTATAAGTAACAGTATTATTAAAAGAACTAACTTCTACAACATCAAAAAATTGGTAATTGTATGAAGATGAGTTAAAATTAGCTAACTGTGCAGTAGATGGTGTTAGTCTACAATTTTCAATAAAAATTTGATCTCCTACAACAAATGGAAATGTATAACTTGTTTGACCAAATCCTGAAGGTATAAATGGATTATTCGAAGCTAGATTATTTGTTAATTCTAAAGTTACTAAATTTCCGGCAATAGAAACTGAATCTATTTCGTATCCATTTGAATTATGTATTGTAAATATTTCAAGAGGATTTGATATTGAAGTAGAATTTTTAATAATATCTACAGAAACTACAGATCCTCCAGCTATATTGGAATTGAGTTCTATGCCATTAGTATCATTTCTTACTATTAATTTTGGAGGAGTATTAAGTCTTTTACCTCCAGTAATTATTCCAATATAATCTATGGTTCGTATATCTTTAATTCCAATGATAGTTGGCACACTTAAAGATGGTGAAAGTGTTGGATCTGTTGGATAATCAAATCCATCTTTTACTCTATCAAAAGTTTCAACTCGACCAACTTTTGGAGAGGTAATTTTTATAACAGCGTTTGATCCTAAAACGCTTTTTATTTTTTTAATAGTTGGTAATTTTTTATATCCCCTACCGGCAAAATTGATTTTTAATTTTGATATCGGGCCCAAAGCATTAGTAGATGTTGTTTTATAAGAAAATTGGGTTGTATTTTGATTAATAATTTGTTTTTCAAGTTGGGTTAATTTTTTATTATTATCAAATATAAATTCTTTACTTGATACTACGGTAGAAACTACAAAGTTATCATTAAATTGATGATTTATTATCGAAATCCTATTATGTGATATTACCTCATTATCTGTTGATATTTGTTTTTTACTTTCTTCAGAAGATCCCTTAGAAAGAAATTGATAATATATGGGAAAATTTTGTTCTGAAAGATCTAAAATAACTTTTGTACCAGTATTTCCAGGAATTCCAGATCTAGTTACAAAAAATCCACTTCTTTCATTAATACGCTCAATAAAGTTTACATCATAATAAAATTGCAAATTTAAATTTAATAGACTGGAATCAGATAAATCAAATTCTATTTTCGTAGTTCTTGTGCAACTAATTTGAGGATTAATAAAATATAATTTTTGATTAGATCCTCCTGTTGATGAAAAATCAATAAATTTGGATTCGAGTATGTCGCTTCTATATTGACATAATTTTATAGAATTGAAATTAGTTTTTGAAACATAGTAAATTCCATAATTTGACAATCCATTGATTGGATTTTGTGCAATATACACAAGTTTATCACCCGTATTAATATTTCCTGTGTACGAAGAAACATTTATAGAATTATCATTAACAGATACATCATTATTTGTAAATGCAATTTCTCGCATTAAAATTTTTCTATTTACAGGATCAAAAATAACTTTTATAACTTCATTAAATATTGTAGATAAATTAAATTTTATGACGTCGCCAACTTTTAAATTATGATTTGTTTTGGTTGTTACTATACCCACACTTCTTTGTAGTGTTGTTGTTATTCTTGGATTTACAGTAGTTAAAGAGTGAGCCGCTCCTATTACTCCATAGGCTTTTTCTTGATCCCAAAATTCTAAGCTATTATTAGTGGTGCCTATTCCTATGGAACTAGTAAACCCAATAGTCGATAGTCCAATAAAATCTTTACCCAGATTGACGGCATAAACTAATTGATTATCTTGCAATTTAAATGAAATTGCAGATCCCACATTATTTACAAATAAAGATGTACCTCCAATTCCAGATCCAGAATTATAAATCAATGGTTGACCGGTAAAAAATTTATGACCGGGAATGAATATACTTCTTTTTGGAATAAAGATAGTTTTAAATTGTGATGTACTTCCAACTCCCACAACATTCCGAGTTGAACCAGTGGTGCCAATACCTACAGTAAATCTTGGATCAAAAAATGTAGTATAGTTTTCAAGTCTATAATTACTTGAATCATTTAATGGCTTTTCATCAGAAGCGCTATTTAAAACTCTAAATTCTTTTGAAAGTAAAAATACAGTGTCAATTCCAACAGAATGAATTCCTGTATTTTGAATTCTATTCACAAAAAATCCAGATCTATTAACATCAATATTAGTAATTAACAGAATTTCTGTTCCTATTCCTATAAAATCATTTGATTTGAATCCATTTATATCTTTTACTTTTATAAAAGTTGATATGCCAGTTACATTTAAATCACCTATCGTTTCCAATAGTTCAGATTGTTTTTCTGCTACTTTAACGAATTTAACGCCTTCTAGTCCACTTGCAGTAATTGTTGATATTCCACTTAATACTATTGGTTGATTATTTTTAATTTGATGTGGTGAACTTGTTTTTATAATAGCACCAAAATTAGAAATTATAACTTCACAATCAGTTATGTTATCTTCAATTAAACTGAAGTTTTGAATTACTCTACCTTGTAATTCACTTACAACGATATTTGATTGTATGCCTCCTGTATCACTTATGTCTATTTCTACAGGATCATTTACTTTATAATTATCTCCAGAAGAAAATATAGATACATCTTCTATTTTATCAGAGTTTATAGCTGTTACAACGAATTCTTGTTTATATTCTTCCAGAACTTTATCTATTAGGTCATAAGAAGAATTGGCAGAATTTAAATAGTACGGACCAACATTTCTAGTTAGACTAGTATTAAAAATATTAAAATCTTGATTGAATCCAGGTAAAAAGTTTTCTTCTACTGGGGAATTATAAAAATATGGACCAATTACATATGGGTATCTGGGAATAGGTTCATTAGATGCATTGACATCAATACTATAATAGTATGCATAAACTCCATTAGGATACTCCGGAGTTATAGAAAATCTACCATTATGTTGATCTAAGTCTCCAGAATCATCGAAAATATAATCATTTACAAAAAATCCATTTTCAAATAGTGGTGGTCTTTTGCCTGGGCTTAAATCCACATTCAATATGTAACCAGAATTCATCCTTCGTATAAATCCACCAGTTGTTGTATTGTATGCATATGGACCATAAATGGGATTTCCATCATATGCATAACCCAAAATTGGAGAATGATTAAGTGTACCGGTATTTTCTTTATTATTTTCTCCCAAATTATCTGATAATTGATATCTTAATTTTTTAGGAATATAAAAATAAGTAAATTGTAGTCCGAGGTCTACATTGGAAGATGAATATATAATTCCATCATCATCATTATTAATAATAACTTTAGATTTAATTACCTGATTTATTTTCCATTCAGTTACATTTGTCAAAAATTTAGCGTTTTGTCCTCTATTTTTTAATGTTAATACTGTATTTTTTGAGTTATAACCCACCCCACCGAAGACTATATTTACATTAGATAGTTTTCCATTTTCTACAATAGGCTCTATTTGAGCATAATTACCCTCTCCAGTAATTACTATTTCAGAATTTTCTCTAAAACCATTACCTCTACCGATAATTTGAACATCAACTATTGAACCATTAATGATAATTGGCTTTAAAACAGCTTCAGATGTTATACTTGCAATTCCAGTATTTGGTCTTCTGTGATAATTAATAATATTTGTACATCCATATCCAATACCTCCATCTTCAACATAAACATCTTCGATAGAACCTAGTACGATTGGTTTTAGCTGTGATTTTATATTTGTAGTGGCTCCTGTTCCAGATTTTGATTCTACATGCACTTCAATGGGCGGATATCCAATAATATGAGTTCCGATTCCCAATGAGTTAAATTTGATAAATTTATTTTTTGTATAATTTTCATCACTCAAAGAAGTACTAACTCCAGAATTAAAAAGTCTAAATTTATCATTATCTATGACTTTAACTTTATAGTATGAAACGGATGACAGTCCGCTTATCGCAGTGTCTGTAAAACTGTATATTACAACCTCTCCGTCAGAAAATCCATGATTTTTTGCAAAAATATAAGAATCAAAAGTATTAATACCTAAAGTTCTATTATCGGCTGAAAGTACAGATGGAACTTTTATTTTTCTATTTGAATATCCTTGTCCAGGATCTTTTACATAAATCTTTGTAAAAGTATTTTTATTTTTTAAAGTTCTTATAAAATGAAATCCAGAGGAGACTCCAACAATATCTATTTCATTTATTTTTTGAAGAGCATCTATTTTATTATTAAATAATTTAATTTTATTATCCGTTAAAATTCCAACAAAATATGTTGAACTATTAACAATTCCTAAAATATTACTATTATTATTTGAATCATAGACTACCTGTTCTCCATCTTCAAAAGGAATAGTTGTTAAAAACTGTATGGTATTGCTTGCTGGAACTACATTCAAATCCGCTTTAAATCCTACGGAAACTTGTGTGCTGACAAGATTTGATTCTAATACACAACCTTTACCGTTTCCACCAACAATAGTAATTTTTGGTTTTTCTTGATATCCATATCCAGCGTTTAATATTTTAATATCTCTAACTGTTCCAGAAAGATTTACATGTGCTTTACACCCAGATCCAGTTTCATCTTTTATTTCTATGGGTGGAACATCAATTACATCATAGTCTTGCCCTTCATTGGTAACATTAATCGAAGTTA
>Ga0194128_10001285_pt1 | contig 43836 bp, 31 predicted proteins | sample TA2KigCa65mmetaG_FD_148650 | JGI IMG/M metagenome (GOLD analysis project Ga0194128, IMG submission 148650) | Freshwater microbial communities from Lake Tanganyika, Tanzania - TA2015037 Kigoma Deep Cast 65m | ecosystem: Environmental > Aquatic > Freshwater > Lake | place: Tanzania: Lake...
GGGAAGCGCAGGAAGTTGCCGAGGCCGACGGCGGAGCCGGCGACGGCGAGGATCACGCCGAGGCGGCTGCCCCATTGCTGCTTGTGTTCGGACATCGTTGGAACGATTTCGCTGTTCTCGAGGGCGGGGTGGGACCGGCGAGCAAGCGCTCGCCGCGCTCGTGCCGCGGTGGGGACCGCGACGGAGCGCGAGCGTAGTTCGCTCCCCCGAGGGTCGCAACGACCGATTCGAGGCCGGGAGCGCCGGGCTCAGGCCTGCCCGGAGCGCGCGGCCGCCGCGCGGCGCAGGCGATCGTTGATCGCGCGTCCGAGGCCGACCTCGGGGACGGGCTCGGCCAGGATCAGGTCCGCGCCCGAGGCATCGAGCTCGCGCAGGCTCGAAAAAAGCCGGTGAGCGGCCTCGGCGGGGTCGCCGCGCGCGGAGAGCACGCGACACGCATGGGCAGGGCGCGCGCGGTCGAAGGCCAGCACGGCGACGCGGCGACCGGCGAGCCCTGCGAGCCGCGCGTCGAGCTCCCCGAGCTCGCGCAACTCGAGCGGCGTGCGCGGCGCGTAGTGGGCGGCGAGCATCCCGGGCGCGGCTGGGAGCACGCGCCTTTGGGCGGCACCGACATGGCCGAAGATACGCTCGATGGCCTCGAGCGGCGTTCCGCCGGGCCGGTACAGCACGAGGCGTCGCTCTTCCCACCCGAGGATCGTGCTCTCGACTCCCACCGCGCATGTCCCGCCGTCGAGGATGTAGGCGATGCGGTCGCCGAGCTGCTCGGCCACGTGTTGCGCCGTGGTCGGGCTCGTGCGGCCGAAGAGGTTCGCGCTCGGCGCGGCGAGCGGGAAGCTCAGGCGCGCGAGCAGCTCGGCCGTGAGCGGATGCGCGGGCTGGCGCAGCGCGACCGTGTCGAGGCCGCTCGTCACCATGTCGGGAATCGCCGCGCGCTTCGTCAGCACGAGTGTCAGCGGCCCCGGCCAGAATGCGTCCATCAGCGCGAGCGCCTCGGCGCTCGGTGTCTCGCAGAGCTCGAGCGCCTGAGCGCGCGAGCGCACATGCACGATCAGGGGATCGAAGGCCGGTCGCTCCTTCGCCTCGAAGATGCGCAGGCTGGCGTCGGCGTCGAGTGCGTTTGCGGCGAGGCCGTAGACGGTCTCGGTCGGGATGGCGACGAGTTCGCCTGCGCGCAGGTGCGCCGCCGCACGCTCGAGATCGCTTCCGATGCCTGCCGTCACAGGCGGAAACGTAGCGAAACGCGCACGCGTGCGCGCTACGTTTTCCGCTCCTCGATGAAGCTCGCCGCCGCGCTCGCCGTGACGATTCCGCTCGCCTCCTGCGTCCAGCTCCCGACCTACGACATCGTCGTCTACGGAGGCACTTCCGGCGGCGTGATCGCGGCCGTCGCCGCTGCGCGCGCCGGGCGCAGTGTGGTGCTTGTTGAACCGACGCAGTACTTGGGAGGCATGACGAGTGCGGGGCTCGGCGCGACCGACATCGGCAACAAGCGCGCCATCGGCGGCATGTCGCGCGAGTTCTACCGCTCCGTGCGACGGCACTACGACGCTCCGGCTGCCTGGAAGTTCGAAGCGCGCGACGAGTATCGCGGCATCGGCCTCAAGGAAGGCGAAGACGCGATGTGGGCCTTCGAGCCGCGCGTCGCCGAGGAGCTCTTCGAGCGGCTCGTCGCGGACGCGCAGGTCACGGTCGCGCGCGGCGCACGCATCGAGCTCGATGGAGGAGTGCGCAAGGAAGGAGCGCGCATCGTCGCGTTCGAGAGCGAGGACGGTCGTGCGTTCCATGGGCGCGTGTTCATCGACGCGAGCTACGAGGGCGACTTGCTCGCGCTCGCCGGCGTCGATTTTCGCGTGGGACGCGAGCCCAACGCGCGCTACGGCGAGACGCTCAACGGAGTGCAGGTGCAGCATGCGACCAAGCACCAATTTCAGGTGCAGGTCGATCCCTATGTGGTCCCGGGAAATCCCGCGAGCGGCCTGCTGCCCGGCGTGAGCGCGGAGCAACCGGGGGCCGACGGCAGCGGCGACGCCAAGGTGCAGGCCTACTGCTTCCGGCTGTGCGCGACGGACCATCCGGACAATCGGATTCCGTGGCCGAAGCCCGAGGGTTACGACGCGCGGAACTACGAGTTGCTCTTGCGCAACCTCGAGGCCGACGACGGGAGCGCTCCGCGCCACCCGCAGATCAAGGTCGACGGCACGCTCGCGCCTTGGCACCCGCTCGGCATGCCGAACGCGAAGACGGACTCGAACAACAACGGCGCGGTCTCGACCGATCACATCGGCGCGAACTGGAACTACGCCGACGCGAGCTGGGAAGCGCGCGACGCGATCGTCGCGGCGCACGAGTGCTACCAGAAGGGCCTGATGTGGACGCTGGCGAACTCGCCGCGCGTGCCCGCGGCGATTCGCGAGCATGTCGCGAGCTACGGGCTCCCCAAGGACGAGTTTCCCGAGACCGGCGGCTGGCCGCGCCTGCTCTACATCCGTGAGGCGCGTCGCATGGTGGGGGAGTATGTGATGACGGAGCACGAGTGCCGCGGCGCGCGCACGGCGCTGCGGCCGGTTGGGCTCGCCGCGTACACGATGGACTCGCACCATGTGCAGCGCTACATCGACGCGCAGGGCTTCGCGCGCAACGAGGGTGATGTGCAAGTCGGCGGTTTCCCGCCGTACGCGATCGACTACGGAACCCTGCTGCCGCAGCGCTCGCAGTGCACCAACCTGCTCGTGCCCGTGTGCCTCTCCGCTTCGCACATCGCCTACGGATCCATCCGCATGGAACCCGTGTTCATGGTGCTCGGGGAGAGCTGCGCGATCGCCGCAGACCTCGCGCTCGAGCGCGGCGTCGGCGTGCACGATGTGGAGTACCGCGAGCTGCGCGCGCGACTCTTGGCCGCGCAGCAACTGCTCGAGTGACTACGGGCAGAGCGTGAACGAGACCGCGTTGCTCAGGTTCGAATTGAGCGGCGCGCCCGGGTCGCGGTACCACAGCTGCGCGAAGTAGCTGCGGCCTGACGCGAGCGGTTGGCCAAGGGCGCTTGGATTCGCGGCCATGAACGCAAGCCAGTCCACGGCGTAACTGCCGTTGCACTGGCCCGAGTTGCCACCTGTCGGGACATTCTCAAGCCGCGCGAGCGGCGACGCGACGCAGACCGTGCTCGTGCTGCCGAATGTCCACACCGCAGTGGTGGGTCCAAGACCGTACATCGTCAGGGCCTGTCGCTGGCCCGGCAGGCCGCTCGCGCGAAGCTCGAAACCCGACACGCGGCTCGCGCTCGGAAATCCGTTCGTCGAGAGCGCGGGGACGCAGCCGCTCTGGCTCGTACCGGCCGTGCAGTAGGTGAACCATGCCAGCTCGTCGATCAGGCCGTCGCAGTTGTCATCGAGGCCGTTGCAGACCTCGGTCGCGAGCGGGTTGACGGCGGGCCGCGTGTCGTCGCAGTCGCCGCTCGAGAGCGAGTAGTCCTGTCCCTGCGGAAACGGCACGAGCTGCGACTCGCTCGCGACTCCGAAGCGGTCGAGATCTCGATCGCGGAACCACTCTGTGCGCGTGTCGCGCAGAAACACGTCCGCGAAGCTGTCGAAGGGGTCGTTGGGCAACAAGTTGGAAGCGTTCGAGGCGAAGAGGGTCCACAGACCATCGTCCGAAATGCCTCCGACCTCGTTCGCGCCCGATTGGTTCGGCTCGCCGGGGACCACGAGCGGAACGCTGGTGCGGATCGTGCGACGGCTCGCGACCTCGAAGAGGAATGTGTCGAAGCCGTTGCCGGAGTGCCCGGGTGTGAGCGGCGCGGGGGAGGAATGCGCGGCGAAGTTGCCGTTGTCCGAGAGCGAGAGCGCGATCGACGCCGCCGTCGCCGGCAGGCCGTCGGCGCTCGCGGAGACGAGCATCACGTTTCCCGCCGCGCGGTCGCGCAGGTAGGCGTTGTTCGAAAATTGCGCCACGACGGCGAGGTTGTTCGCGCGCGAGAGAAACGCGATGCGCGAGCCGTCGCGGGAGATGCAGGGAATGCTGCTCGAGTTGTTGGCGGGAACGCCGAAGTTCGAGACGCTCACGAGCTCGAGGGCGCCCGTGGCGAGGTCCGCGACGAGGATGCTCGCGCCATTCTGCCCTGAACCGGCGACGAGATTCGACGAGAGGCTCTCGAACGCGATCCACCGTCCGTTGCCAGAGAGCGCAGGGCGACGCGAGTTCGCGTTTCCGAGGGCCCCCTGCGGCAAGCGGCTCACGAGACGGATCGTTCCCGTCTGCAGGTTGCGCACGAACACATCCTGCACGCCGTTGGTGTCGGAGGGGACGAGATTGCTCGCCGTCGAGGCGAACGCGATGCGCGTGCCATCTCCTGAGATCGAAGGCTGCACGCTCGGGCCATTGCCGATCGTCCCGTTGGCGGCGGCGCTCACGAGCGTGGTGAGCCGCGTGACGCGATCGGTGACGAACACATCCCACGCGCCGTTTGAATCGCCGGCCGCGAGGTTGAACGCGAAGCTCTGGAACGCCACCATGCGGCCATCGTCCGAGAGCGCGGGATGCTGGCTGTCGCCCGTGGGCTCCGCGCCGCTGGACGTCAGGCTCACGCGCTCGAGCGTGCCCGTGACGCGATCGTGCAGCAGCACATCGCGATAGCCGTTCGAGTCGCCGGTCACGAGGTTGTAGGCGGCGCTCGTGAAGACGCAGAAGCGGCCATCGGGAGTGAGCGAGTCGGGAGCGTCGCCCAACTCGGAGGGCGCGTCGCCGCTCTCACCTACCCAATTGCGCGTGATGCGCGTGGTTTGCTGGGAGAGCGCCAGCGGTGGAAGTAGCAGGCAGGCGAGGGCGCGGCGGAGCATGGAGCCACCTATGTTGCCCCAACTCGGCGGTTTGGTGGAGGTGGAAACCGCGGGTTTCAGGCCCGCACGTAGGCGCGCTGGGCCGACACAGCACGGAATTCGTCGAGTTCGGGGCTGTAGGCCGTCAGCTTGCCGCCGTAGACGCAGCCCGTGTCGAGCCCGATGGCGAGCGTGCGTCCCCGCACCGAGTGGACTCGCGGGAGTGAGCTCGGGGTGTGCCCGAACAGCACCAGCTCCGTGCCGTTGTACACCTCGTACCACCACGGATTGCCGCGGCCCGACAGACGTCGCAGCGAGGTGAGCTCGCGCACGCTCGACTCCTCCGGCGAGCAGTCCGGAGCGACGCCCGCGTGCACCACGGACCACTCTCGATCGTCGCGGGTGCGCGCGGCGCCCTCGATGTCGGTACGCCGCAGGAAGAAGCCGCTGTGACCTTGGAGAAACTCCAGAATCTCGGCGCGGTGCTCGGGCTCCACGCGACAGATCGTGTGCCCGTCACCGTCGAGGTCCTCTTCGTCGAGTGTCGGGAAGCGCGTGCGCAGCGGTGGTCGATCCTCACACGCCACGGAGTGCGGCGCCACGCCGATGCGGCGCAGGACGGCGAGCTCGTGATTGCCGAGCACGAACGGTGCGCGCAGCTCGCGCAGGATGCGCATCACGCCCACGGGATCCGGGCCGCGATGGAAGAGATCGCCGCAGGACACGACGCGATCGTCGGGAGCGAGATGCAGGTGCTCGACGAGCCGAGCCAGCTCATCCGAGCAGCCGTGGATGTCGCCGACGACCCAAGTGGTCATGATCCATGATCATCGGCCCACGCGGAGGGTGCCTTGAGCGCGGCTCGAGCCCGCTCTTCCTGAGGTTGGGAATGGTGGTTTCCTGGAACCCCCCTTGCGCAAGCTCCCTCGACGGACGGCTCGAAAAAGCGGGCAGGAACCATGAAACTTGCCCTTCCCCTCGTTCTGGCGCTCATTGCTGCGGGCTGTGCGTCCGCCCCGCTCGATCTCGGGCCCAAGCCCGCGGTCTCCACGCTGTCCACGACGCCCGACTGGACCGCCTTCCCACTCGGGCCCAACGATGTCGTCCGCGTCGGAGTGTACGGCCAGCCGGATCTCGGCTCTCTCGGCACGCGTGTCGACATGGAAGGCAACCTCTCGTTGCCGCTCGTCGGCGCCGTGCAGGTCGCTGGACTGTCGACGGTGCAGGCCCGCGAAGCGGTCACTGCGGCCTACGCGCGCTTCGTCGTGGATCCGCGCATCGATCTCTCCGTCGTGACACACGGCGCTCGGCGCTTCTATGTGTACGGCGAAGTCGCGCGCCCTGGTGCGCTCGAACTCGATCGACCGGTCAATGTCATGCAGGCCCTCGCGCTCGCCGGCGGTTTCACCCCGAAGGCGGATCGCGACGAGGTCGTGCTCTTGCGCGGCGTTGCGACCGAGCTCGAGTGGGAGATCCTCGACGCCGAGGACCCCAACACGCGCGGGTTCTTGGCCCTGCGCGCGGATGACGTGCTGTTCGTGCGTCGTTCCAACGCCGGCAAGTTCTCCGACGAGGTGCTGCCGTACCTCGCCGGGTTCTCTGCCTCGCTCTCCACCGTGGCCACCATCCTGCTCATCGACGACCAGCTCAAGAACTAGAGCCCACACCGTGCGTCACGAGAAGCAACAGGACACCCAGCCCGCGGGCCTCTCGCTCGAGGGCTTGTGGGGCATCATCGCCCGCAACCCACGCCTCTTCGCGCTGCTCAGCGCAACGGGGCTCGTCGCCGGGCTCGGGCTCGTCGCCGCGCGCGAGCCGAGCTACCGGGCGCGTGCCACGCTGATCCTCGAGGACTCCAGCTCGTCGTCGGGACTGCTCTCCGAGTTCGCGCTGCTCGGCAAGGCGCCGCAAGCGTCGAGCCAGATTGAGATCCTCCGAGCGCGCTCGACGGCCGAGCAGGTCGTCGACGCGCCGGATCGCCTCGCTGGCACGGGCATCGGCCTCGGACTCACCACCTTGGTCGAAGATCCGCTGCTGCGTCCGCTCGTCGGGGACTTGCGCAACCCCGCCCCGCCGGGCTCTCTGCCCGCGCGCCTCGAGGCCACGATCACATGTGAAGATCCACTGCGTGCGCCGACCGAATTCGCGCTCGAGTTCCTCGCGAGCGAGCGCGTCCGAGTGAGCGCCAGCGGCGGCGCCACCGACATCGACCCCGTCGAACGCAGCATCGCGAACGGTGTCGTCAACATCGCGGGGTGCGACCTCGAGTTGCGCCCCGACGGCGACTTGACGGGCCGCAGCTACCGCGTGCGGCGCCTGCAGCGCGACGAGGCGATCGAGCATGTCATGGCGAACACGCGCGTGCGCGAGACCGAGCGCAACTCCGGCGTGATCGAGCTCACCGTCGACGACAGCGACCCGCGGCGAGCGGCGGAGATCGCCAACGCGCTCTGCCGCACATACCTGCAGCGAAGTGAGGCTCGCGGCGCACGCAAGGCCACGAGCACGCTGGGCTTCATTCGGGAGTCGCTCGAGCAACAGCTCGAGCTGCTGCGCACTGCGGAGACGCAGGTGGTCGAGGTCCAGCGCCAGAATCCTCGCGCCATCAATGTCACCAAGAGCGGCGAGATCCTCATCGACCAGCTCTCCGGCCTCGAAGTTCAGCGCGTACAGGCCCAGCTCGCCCGCGAGGCCACACGCGACGCACTTGCACTCCTCGGCCGCGGCGATCTCGCCGGCCTCGCTCGCATGTCGGGCGACCTCGCGGATCCGGTGACGATCGCATACCTCGAGAGCCTCGCGCGACTCGACGCGGAGCATGCGCTTCAGGATCGCAGCGACGCCGGTCCGTACAAGTTGCTCCTGCAGCAGCACGAAATCGAGTCGCAGGCCGGCCTAGAGGCGACCGAGCTCGAACTCGCTCGCCTGCGCGACGCGCTGCACGCCATTGAGTCCCGAGACATCGACGCGATCGCGCGTCTAGGTGGCGGGCCACCGGCCGCACGCGATCCGCTGCTCGAGAGCCATCTCTCGACGCTCGGCGAGCTGCAGGCGCTGCACGCCGAATTCGAGCGCGAGACGACCACGGAGCACCCCGCGCGCCGCGAGAACGAGCAACGCCTCGACGCGACGATCGCGCTGATCTCGCGCCTCGTGCGTTCACGAGTCGAGGGCTTGGAAGGCCAACAGCGCGAGCAGCTCGCGCTGCTGTCTTCGTACCGCGAACGCCGCGCTGGCTATCCGTCGGAAGAGCGTGCGAGGATCGACTCGGCGCGTGCGGGACTTCGACGCCGCACTCAGGAACATCTCGAAGGTCGCCTGCGCGGCATCGAGGCTGGCATGTTCGACCTGCTGTCCGAGCTCGAGCGCGTCGAGGCGTCCCTCGGCACGCTGCCCGAGGACGAGCGCGTCGTCGCGGAGCCCCTGCGCAAGCTCGCCGCTCACACGGAGATCGTGAAGCTGCTGCTCGCACGCGAGCAGGAGGCCGAGATCACGCGCGCTTCGACCCAACCCGCCGCCGAGTTCGTCGACCCCGCCGTCGCACCGCTCGAGCGCAGCGGTCCGTCGGTTCCCCTGCACGCGGCCTTGGGACTGATCCTCGGCATGCTGTCGGCGGTCGGAGCCGCCTGTGCACGCGAGGTCTTCTCGCGCGGGATCTTCACCGAGTCCGAGCTCGAGGCGGCCACCGAGCTGCCCGTGCTCGGAGCCATCCCGGAATTCCGCCGCGGGCGCTTTCGCGTGCGCGACGCGATCAAGCACTTCGTTCCCATGCGAGACGATCCGGAAGGACCGACGGCCGAGGCCTATCGCTCGCTGCGCGCGAATCTGAAGTTCGCGCTCTCGACCGACACGGACCTGCGCACGCTGGCGGTCACGTCCTGCACACCCGGTGAAGGCAAGTCGAGTTCGAATGTCGCGCTGGCGATGACCTTCGCCCGCAGCGGACGCCGCGTGGCGCTCATCGACTGCGACATGCGCTGTCCGTCCGTGCACAGCTACCTGAAACTCGACCTCGCCCTCGGGCTCTCGGATGTCCTCGAAGGCCGAGCGTCTTGGCGCGATGTGCTGCGTCGCGAGGTTGGGGAGCGCTTGGATGTGCTGACGGCGGGCAGGCAACCCCACAGCCCCAGTGACCTGCTCGACGGCATCACTTTCGCTCAGCTGCTCCAGGAACTCCGCAGCGAATACGACCTCGTGATCTGCGATGTTCCGCCGGCCATCGCGGTGTCCGACATCGAGAGCTGTTCGGCACGCTTGGACGCCGTGGTGCTGCTCGTGCGCGCGGACCGCGCCTCGGCGCGACTCGTCGAGCAGGCGACGCGGCGGCTGCGCCAGTCCGGCGCAAATCTGATCGGTGCGATCCTGAACGGGGTCGGGACCTCCTTCGTCAACGGCAGGTACGGAGCGAGCTACGGCTATGAGTACGGGAAGCGGAACGAACGGCGTGTCGAGTGAAGTGAACATCAAGGAAGTCCGCAAGCGCGCGGGACTGGGCGAACGCCGCCGCAGCATGAAGGCCGGCGACGGCCTCAGCGTGTGCGTCGTCGGACTGGGCTACATCGGGCTACCCACCGCGTCGCTGCTCGGCACGAAGGGCTGCAAGGTGACGGGCGTCGATGTCCGGCAGGATGTCGTCGACACGATCAACCAAGGGCGCATTCACATCGAGGAGCCCGACCTCGACCTGCTGGTGAAGAGTGCCGTCAACGCGGGCAAGCTGTCGGCCTCGACGACGCCGACGGAGGCCGATGTGTTCGTGCTCGCGGTGCCGACGCCGATCCGGCAGGACAAGCGCCCCGACATCACGATGGTCGAGGCCGCGGCGCGCGCCATCACTCCGTGGGTGCGCAAGGGCAACCTCGTCATCCTCGAGTCGACCAGTCCCGTCGGGACGACGGAGGATGTGGTTGCGCGCGTCTTGCGCGAGTCCGGCCTCGCGATCGGCGAGGATGTGTTCGTCGCGTATTGCCCTGAGCGCGTCCTGCCCGGCCGCATCCTGACCGAGCTGGTCGAGAACGACCGCGTGGTCGGCGGCGTCGACGACGCTTCGACCGAGGTCGCGCTCGAGTTCTACCAGAGCTTCGTGCGCGGCGAAGTCGTGGCGACCGACTCGCGCACGGCCGAGATGGTCAAGCTGTCCGAGAACAGCTACCGCGATGTCAACATCGCCTTCGCGAACGAGCTGTCGATGATCTGCTCGGAGGCGGGAATCAGCGTGTGGGAGGTGATCCGCATCGCCAACCGCCACCCGCGCGTCAAGATCCTCCAGCCCGGTCCCGGCGTGGGCGGTCACTGCATCGCGGTCGATCCGTGGTTCATCGTGGCGGGAGATCCGTCGAACGCGAAGCTCATTCGCGCCGCGCGCGAGGTCAACGATCGCAAGCCGCACTGGGTCATCGAGCATGTCGAAGCGTGCGCGAAGAAGGTCGTCAAGCCTGTGATCGCGTGCCTCGGACTGTCGTTCAAGGCTGATGTCGACGACTTGCGCGAGTCCCCGGCCGTCGACATCGTGCGTGAGCTGCGGGCCCGCAACTTGGGCGAGTTGCTCGTGGTGGAGCCGCATCTGCTCTTCCATCCGGACTTCGAGCTGGTGCGGCTCGACGAGGCGATTGCGCGCGCGAACATCGTGCTCGTGCTCGTGGACCACCGCTCCTTCAAGCGCCTGCGCCGCGATGCGCTGAACGAGAAGATCCTGATCGACACGCGAGGTGTGTTCCTGTGACCGTGCGAGTTCTGTCCGTCGTAGGAACGCGACCTGAGGCCATCAAGATGGCTCCGTTGATCCGCCGTCTCGCGGCGGATCCGCGCTTCGAAGCGCGTGTTTGCGCCACGGCGCAGCATCGCCAGATGCTCGATCAGGCGCTCTCGTTGTTCGAGATCGAGCCCGACTACGACCTCGATGTGATGGCCCCTGGCCAGGACCTCTCGGCCGTCACTTCGAAGGTGCTGCTGGGCCTGCGCCCGGTGCTGCGCGACGCTCGCCCCGATGTAGTGCTCGTGCATGGCGACACGACGACCTGTCTGGGGGCCTCCATGGCGGCCTTCTACGCGGGCGTTCCCGTCGGTCATGTGGAAGCCGGACTTCGCTCGGGCGACCTGCAAGCGCCCTTTCCAGAGGAATTCAATCGCATCGTGACCGATCGCATCACGCGCTGGCACTTCGCGCCGACGCCAGGGGCTCGTGCGAACCTGCTTGCCGAGGGCTGCGATCCCGCGCGGGTCCATGTCACGGGCAATACCGTGATCGATGCGTTGCTGTGGACGCGGGATCGGACGCTCGCGCGCCGCGGTCGCAACTACGAGGAGCAGCTCGGACCCCAGATCGCGGCTTTCGCCGATCATTGGCGCGGGAAGCTCGTGCTCGTCACCGGCCACCGCCGCGAGAACTTTGGGCGTCCCTTCGAGCTACTCTGCCGCGCGATCCGCGACTGCGCGCACCGGCACGAGGACTGGCTGTTCGTGTATCCGGTCCACCTCAACCCGAATGTGCAGCGGCCCGTGCGAGAGATCCTCTCCGACACGCCCAATGTGCTCCTCTGCCCGCCGCTGGACTACGAGCCTTTCGTGTGGCTGATGGACCGCTGCGACATCGTGCTTACGGACTCCGGTGGCGTGCAGGAGGAGGCGCCCGCGCTCGGCAAGCCGGTGCTGGTGATGCGCGACGTGACGGAGCGGCCCGAGGGGATCGAAGCCGGGACCGCGCGCCTCGTCGGCACGGATCCCCGACGCATCGTTGCCTCGCTCGAGGAGCTGCTGTGCGACGAGCTCGCGTACTTCCGCATGGCCAAGGCGCGCAATCCCTACGGCGACGGCCTCGCGAGCGAGCGCATCCTGCGGCATCTGGCGAACGAGGTCGCGGGGGAGCAGGGGACGCTGGCTGCCAGCGCCTAGGAACATGAGTCGGGCCGGTCGATTCCTGCGGCAGGTGGCGCACACGCGACCGACGCAGCTGCTGCACCGTGCGCTTTCCCGCGCACGAACTCTGCTGCACGACGCAGCGCCGGCATTTTCGGTCAGCGTGCGCAAGCCGAGAATCGAGCGCACGAACTCGCATCCGCCGCGAAGGGTGTTCGCGCCGCGCGTCGGGCTGGTCGACGCGCGCGAGAGCGGCCCGCAGGCGCACATCGCGGGCGCGAGCGTCGCGCTCGATGGACAGATCGACTGGCGCGGTGCCCGGCGGTCCGCGCTCGAGTGCTTTCATCTGCACTACATGGAGTACCTCGAGGCGCTCGACGACACGCGCTTCGAGCGACTGGTGCTCGACTGGATCGAGCGCAACCCGCGTGCGTGCGTCGGCTCCTGGCGAGTCGGTTGGCACAGCTATGTGATCGCGGTGCGAACCGTGGTCTGGATGCAGCAACTGGCGGAGCGCGGTGCCGCCTTGCGCGCCGCCACGCGCCGCCGCATCGAGGCCTCGCTGGTCGAGCAGCTCTCGCATCTCGCCTCGCACCTCGAGCGCGACATCGTCGGCAACCACTTGATCAAGGACGCGAAAGCGCTCCTGTGGGCCTCGCGCTACTTCCAGGGTCCCTCCGCGCGCGCGTGGGGAGAACTCGCGCAGCGCGTACTGCTCGCCGAGCTCGAAGAACAGGTGCTACCCGACGGCATGCACTACGAGCGCAGCCCGAGCTACCACGCGCAGGTGTTCGCCGACTTCGTGGAGTGCGCGTCCATCGGGCGCGGAGAGCTGCGGGCGCGCCTGCTCGCGAAGCTCGAGCCCATGGCGCAAGTGCTCGTCGATCTCGCGCACCCCGATGGCCTCGCGTGCCTGTTCAACGACGCGGGCCTGCACACGAGCTACTCACCCGACGAGTGCCAGCGTGCATGGGAGAGCGTCAGCGGCGGACGCGTACGCCGCCGAGCGCAGTTCGCGCTGCCGAACGCCGGCTACTACGGTCTGCGTGAGGGCAATTCCCTGCTCGTCGCAGATTGCGGAGCGATCTCGCCAGCCCACCTGCCCGCCCATGGCCATGGCGATGTGCTCTCCTTCGAGTGGAGCCTCGGCGGGCAGCGCATCTTCGTCGACGCGGGCGTCGCGCAGTACGATTCGGGTCCGGAGCGCGCACACTCGCGTGCGACAGCGAGCCACAACACGCTGACCGTGGACGGCGCCGATCAGGCGGAGTTCTGGTCGTCGTTCCGCGTCGGTCGCCGACCGCGCGTGCGCGTGCTGCGTCACGAGAGTCATCCGGGGGGCTTCCTGCTCGAAGGCGAGCACGACGGCTACCGCCATTTGGCGGGTTCCCCGATCCACCGTCGCCGGATCGTGTGCACATCACGCACGCTGCTGATCGACGACGAGGTGCGCGGCGGTGGCGGGCAACGCGTCCAGACGCGCCTGCTGCTGCATCCCTCCGTGGCCGCCATCGTGACCAAGGAGCACCGCGTGCGCCTGACCTGTGGCGGCGTCGAGCTGATGGTCGAGTCGCGCTCGCCAGTGCGGCTGGAAGACGCGTGGTGGTGTCCCGACATCGGTGTGCGACTCAAGACCTCGAGGCTCGTGTTCGAGATGCCGCCCGCGCCCTGCCGCGAGACGGTGCGCATCCAGCGCGTCGACTCAGCGCTCGCGGCGTTCGCGCACTCGTCGACGCGCGCCGACGCAGCCTAGGCCGTCAGGCTGCGCTCGCGTTCGTCTCGTTCGCCGCGGCCTCGAGGCGCTCCTCGTTGGGCGCCACGCCATCCGCCGCGCGCAGCAGGACCTCGGCCATGCGACGCGCACCCACGCGTCGATCGAAGCTCGGTGCCGCCATGCGAGCGTTCTTCGACAGTCGTTTTAGCTCGCAACGATCGCTGGCGAGCCGCAGCACGCTCTCACTGAGTGCGGTGGGATCCTCCGCGGGCACGATGACGCCGGCCCCGCGCTCGCGGACGATGGCCGCGCCCTCGCCCTCGGGTCCGGCGAACAGCACGGGCACTCCCATGCCGAAGCACTCGAAGATCTTGGAGGGAATCACGGTCGTGAAGAGTTCCTCGCGCTTGAGGTGCACGAGTCCGACATCGCACAGGCTCCAGACGCGAGGCATCGTCTCTTTCGGAACACTCGCATGGAACGAGACATTGCTCAGTCCCTTCCGTCGGGCCTCTTCGACGAGTGCCTCGCGCGCTGCGCCGGCGCCGACGAACAGGAAGTGGATGTCCGCGCGGTGTCGCAGTAGCTGCGCAGCCTCCAGCACGCGCTGGAGCGCGTGGGCCATGCCGTGGGTGCCGAGGTAGCCCACGACGAACTTGTCTTCGACGCCCAGCTCGCGAGCGAGTGTGGCATCGCGCTGCTGCGGTGCGTAGCGAGACAGGTCCACACCGTTGCGGACGACGGCGATCTTCTCTCGATCGATGCCGCGGCGGCTGAGGTTGTCGCGGAAGGAGCGCGTCACGGACACGACGCGAGTGGCGCGGCGGTAGAGGAAGAGCTCCAGTTGCTCCAGAGCCCGCAGGGCCAGCTGGCCGCGCATCGCCCCAACGGCCTGAATCGAATCCGGCCAGAGGTCGCGCAGCTCGAACACGAACGGACGGCGCCGGAGCGCGGCGACGGTCCAGCCAGCCACCGATGTGAAGAACTGCGGAGATGTGGCGACGACGACATCCGCTCGCTCTTGAAGCAGCGCGGCGATTCCACCGGACACCATGAAGGAGAGGTAGTCGAGGATGCGCCCTGCGAAGCCGCGATTGGCTGAGATGTAGGTCATCACGCGCACGACCTCGATGCCGTCGACGGTTTCGCGCTGGTACAGGCGGTTGTGGTAGCCCGGATAGACCTTGCCCTCCGGGAAGTTGGGCGCGCCGGTCACGACGGTGACGCGATGGCCGAGCGCGATCCACTCGCGAGCGTGCTCGTACAAGCGCGTGGCGGGAGCGTTGGTCTCCGGTGGGAAGTTGTCCGACAAGAACAGAATGTGCAGCGAACGACTCGGTGCACTCATGCTTCCACCTCGCAACGGCTGTCGCGGCGCGGCAGCGGAGCGGCGAATTCGTCCAGCCGCGCCCGAGGGAGCGATGTCGAGAGCGGGCGGCCCGACACCTGCGAGATCCAGCGCTCGACGCGCTCGCAGGCAGCGTCCGCGGAGTGTTCGCGTCCGGTCGAGAGGGCTCCCTCGCGCAACTGGAGGAACAGCGAGTCCTCGGTGACGAGGCGCAGCATGGCCGCGCCGAGCCCGAGGGCGTCGCGCGGCTCGACCAACAGGCCGTTCACGGCCGGAATGACGAGCTCGGGCAGGGCGCGCCAGCGCGTCGCGATCACGGGCAGTCCGTGCTGGAAGGCCTCCACGATCGAGCCCGGGAGCCCTTCGCCCTCGTGGTAGGTGGGCAGCAGGAGCGCGTCGTGCTCGTCGAGCAGAGCGGGGATGTGCTCGGGCGCGACTTCACCGAGCCACATGACCCGCTCGCTCGAGCGCAGCAGCTCGACATCCGTTCCCGGCATCGCCGCTCCCGCGATGGTGAGCGTGCAGTCGGCGGGCATCGAGCGCAGCGCCTCGATCGCCTCGCGATAGCCTTTCTCCGGCCGTAGCTGCGCAACCAGCACGAAGCGCCGACAGACGGGCGAGCGCCGCGGCGAGTGCGTGGGGAGCCTGCGCGAAGTGGGCAGGTGCCGAACCTCGCCGCGCGCCGCGAAGCGCTCGCAGAGCGAGCGCGTCTGCAGCAGGAGCAAGTCGGAGCGGAGGATCGTCCAGCGGGCGAGGGAACAACAGAGCGCGGACCTGCGAGCGAGGCACTCGTCGAGACCGCCACCGAACGCGCGCGCCACAAGCGGCTTTCCAGCGAGGCGAGCCGCGAGCCACACCAGCGGCCCTCCGAGCAGGAAGCCCTCCGATGATGCGTTGAACATCACCGCATCGCAGGTTCGCGCGCGACGCAGGATCTGCCACGCGATGGCGAGGGCATGCAGGAAGTCCCGCACGCGACGCCTGCGGTCGCGACCGAGGCGGCGCGTCGTGTCGATGACCTCCGCGTTCACCCGCCCGCGCTCTCGCAGGCCGTGCACAAGTTGGGCGAACGACACCTGAGTGCCCCCCACGGACGACCCGCTCCGCGGAAGGGGACCCACGAGCAACACGCGGGGACCCACTCTCATGCCGCCACTCCGTAGCGCTGCATCCAACGGGCCAGGGAAGCGAGCATCCACACGCGCGTCGCGGAGTTACCCGCGCTGAGCACAGCTGCGTTGCGATTTGCATTGCGGGCAGCATCGAGCACGCGCAACAGCTCGGGGCGGTGGAACAGGCTCGCCGCTGGCGTGCCCGGTGCATACAGCGCTTCCAGCAGGTCCCAGAATTCCGCGTTGAACCAGCGCTGCAGAGGCAGCGCGAAGCCTTGCTTGCGATGGGAGTACACGGCCTCCGGCAGCAGGTCGCGACCGGCCTCACGCAGCAAGTACTTGCCTGTGCGGCCACGGATCTTGAGCTCGAGCGGAACCCGCGTTGCAAACTCGACGATGCGGCGATCGAGCAGCGGCGGGCGAACCTCGAGGCTTGCGGCCATGCTCATGCGATCCACTTTCTGCAAGATCGCACCGGGCATGAAGGTGCGGGCGAGCACGAGCATCACGAGCTCCTCGGGCTCCAGCTTCTCGATCACCTCCGCTTCGAGGTCGATGTCGCGGCGCAGCAGCGCTCCCGCGTGCGCGTGCGTGCACAGCGCTTCGAGCTCGCCGGGTTGCCACAGCGCGCGCGAGAGGCGGAACTGCGTCAGCGGCGCATGCAGCGAGAGCTCCAGCCCCTTGCGAGCGCGGCGCAGGCCCGTCGCCATCGATCCCTGAGCCAGCGGCGCAACGCGCGAGAGAAGCGCCGATCCGGCGCGCCGCAGCGGCGCCGGCGTCGTGTCGGTGAGGAAGCGCATCCGCGCTGCCCAGAACATGTGGTCGTAGCCCCCGAACAGCTCGTCGCCGCCGTCCCCGGAGAGCGCGACTTTCACCTCGCCGGCCGCGAATTCGGACACGGCGAGGGTCGGGATGCACGACGCGTCACCGAGCGGCTGACCGATGTGATCGAGGATGCGGTCGAGAGTGGCGAGCTGGAACTCGCCGCCACTGAGCCTGAGTTCTCGGTGGTCCGTGCCCAAATGCTGCGCCACAAGGCGGGCGAGCGAGCTCTCGTCGTAGGCAGGATCGTCGAAACCGATCGAGAATGTCTTCAGCCGCTCGCCCGTCGCATCCACGGCGCGCGCCGCGTAGGCCGCGACGGTGCTGGAGTCGACGCCACCAGAGAGAAACACGCCCACGGGCACATCTGCCACCAGCTGGGAGCGGATGGTGCCGTCGAGCCGCGTGCGCAGCTCCGCCAGCGCGTCCGCCTCGTGCATCGGTTCGGGCCTCAGCTCGAGTCGGTCGTACGCGCCGATCTCGATCTCGCCGTCCCTCCAGCGCAGCCAGTGGCCGGGAGGCAACTGCTTCACGCCCTCGAGCATCGTCCACGGATCCGCGACATAGCGATCGACGAGCAGCATCTCCAGCGAACGGTGATCCAGCTTGCGCGGCACGGAAGGGTGGGCGAGCAAGCTGCGCAGCTCCGAGGAGAACACGAGCTCTCCGCCAGGGCCGTTCCACCAGTACAGCGGCTTGATGCCGAGCGGATCGCGTGCGAGAACCAGCGATCCATCCCGACGATCACAGATCGCGAAGGCGAACATGCCATTGAAGCTCGCGAGCGAGCGGAGTCCGCGCTCCATGAAGGCGTGCAGGATCACCTCCGTGTCGGAGCGCGTGTGGAACATGTGCCCCGTTGCGCGCAACTCGTTTCGCAGCGCGCCGCTGTCGTAGATCTCGCCGTTGTAGACCAGCGCGAAGCGGTTATCGTCGCTCCGCAGCGGTTGGTGGCCGTCGCGAACATCGACAATCGACAGGCGGCGCATCGCGAGCGCGGCCACGCCGGCATCGACCGCGCCACCCTCATCGGGTCCGCGGTGCGCCAGCGCAGCGTTCATCGCCATCGCCACCGAAGTGTCGCCATGTCGGCCCGCTCGGTAGACATAGCCATTGATGCCGCACATGCCTAGGCGACCCTCCGACGCGCTCCAGAGCGAGTGCCGCGCAGGGCGTACGCGAGCGTCTCGCCCGCGAAGACCACGGGCAGGACGACGAGCGCGATCATGAACACCTGCTTGAAGAGCGTGCCCGACTCGTTGCGATGCTGCATGGCGACGTAGAACACGAAGTAGGGCAGCACTCGCGCCGTCACTCCATCGGGCGCGAGGTCGCGCCGACGCTCGCACCATGCGAGCACCAACCCCATCGCGAGGCCGAACAACAGTGGACCGAGCAGCGAGCCGAAGTTGAGCCACGCCTCCGCGACGAGGCTGAACGCGGTGCCGCCGCCACGATCCGCCAGCTCCGCGTAGTTGGAGCGCACGAACTGCTCGCTCAGGTACAGCGGACGGTCGGGATACAGGCCGCGCGGCAGGCAGGCCGCGACGCCGTCGACGAGGCTCTGCCCCGCGAGTTCTCCCGCCTCTCGCTCGCGCAGGATCTCGCCCGCGGTGATGAACGGGTGCGAGAGCTCGGAACCCCCGACGGCCGCCGCGAAGACCAACTCGCCTTGGGCTTCGAGTCGCGTCAGCGCCTGCGCCAGATCGCCTCGATAGACGCCGCGCAACAGGGCGAAGGACTCGAGGCACGCGTACAGCACCAGCGCGCTCGCGACCATCCACGGGCGGATGCTGCGGAGTTCGAAGTTGCTGCGCCGCGAGAGAACCGCGAGGTAGCCGACGATGAGCACAACGGCATTGGTGCGAACCGAGAGGAATGCGACGCTCCACACGCAGATGCCGAGCGCGATGGGCAGGAACAGGTTCTTCGTGGCGCGTGGCAGCGCGGAGGCCTCGATCCACAGGCAGCCGACGATCATGATCGGCATGCCGAGTTGGAGCGGACCCAGGCCTCGACCGCGCAGGTACTTGAGCGCGTAGTCCTCGCGGTCGGTGAGGGCAGCGAAGCCGACTTGGCGCGCGTAGGCCACGTACAGCGCGAGGCCCACCGCGACGAGCAGTCCGCCGACGAGCAGATCGCGGTCGAGTTGGGTTGGGCGCGGTGGCGCGGTCCGCGCCTCGTTCCAGCCGAGACTCGCCGCCAGAACCAGCGCGAGCAGCAGGCCTGCGGCGAACGCGACGTACTGCGCCTGCGTCTCGAGCACCACGCTCGGCGAGAGCAAGTCGAGGTTGCGCCAGCTCGAGGGCTCGATCCAAGTGGAGGCCAGCGGATAGAAGCTGCCGACGAGCCCGGTGACGACGAACGCGATGGTGGGCGTGTGCAGTGGCGAACGACGGCGGAGGTTCCACAGGCCGACCATCACGAAGGTCCACAAGGCCGCGGTCAGGGGCAGCAGCGTCGGTTCGAGGCGACTCATGCGAGCTCCCGGAAGCGGAGCACGCACAGCACGCTCAGCACTGCGAGCATGCCCGCGGCGATGGTGATGCGGCGAGCGACGCCGAGCTCGCTCGGCAGGCGCTTGAGCTCGACGAGGACGAGCTGAAGTTCAGCGATGCGCGAGGACAAGTACGCGATCAGCGCGCCGAGTGCGCCGTGCAGCGGCACTAGCACGACGCCGACGGCGAGCATCACGACGGCCGCGCGCTGGTAGGCGTGTCGGGATGTGGTGAAGTCACCTCGCGCGCGCTGCCAAGGCGTGATGAGGAAGCCGAACAGGTGCAGGAACACGCCGATCAGCATCAGCACGAAGAGAGGACGGCTCGCGGCGAAGGCCGGGCCGAGCAACAGGCTCAGAATCACATCGTCGAGCGCGAGCAGCGCGAGCAACCCGACGAATGCCAGCGCGGTCGCGAGGCTCGCGATCTGCACGAAGCGCCGCGAGGCCTCTGCTTGACCGTGCCGCGCGATGTGCATGGCGAAGGTCGGATAGAGCATGGCGGCGAGCGCGGAGCTCGCGACGTGCACGCGCGTGGCGATGTCGTACGCGCCGCAGTAGGTCCCCAGTTCCTCCGCCGTGGTGGTGCGCTCGAGCAGGAGCCGATCGATGGAGACCAGTGCGCTCGAGGCGAGCGTGAACCCGAGCAGGTCGGCGATGGCGGCGCGATAGCGCGGTAGAGCCGGGGAGCGGCGCAGCTCCAGCCAGCCGCTCCAGCGTGCCCAGAGCGCACCAGTCTCCGTCGCGAACGGTTCGTCCTTGGGCAGGCGACGCGCGAGCACGCGATACGACACGAGGACGAAGGCGGCCGCGCCGACGAACGGCAGGGACCACGCCGCGGAGGAGGGTGTGCGCAGGCAGAGCACCGCGACGGTGAGGAACGCGCCGGCCCATGCGAAGTTGCGCAGTGCGGTCACGGTTCCGGCGCGGCCGGCGACCGCGAGCCGCGCATAGTCGCGGGAGGCGAGGCCATGGAGCAGCGTGACTGCCCCGAGCGAGAGGGCGGCCGTGAAGTCGAGCACGAACGGTCCGATGCACAGCGCCAAGATCAGCAGCAGGAGCGTGGTGATGCGCGTGAGCGCGTCGAGGTCGCGCGGGCGCGCGTCCGCGCGAGAGTGCTCGTGAATCAAGAGCTGGCGCGCGACATCTTGGTAGGTGATGACCCCGAGCAGCGTGATGTACAGCGAGAACTGCCCGTAGCTCCCCGGCCCGAGCTGACGCCCGAGCACGGGCAGCGCGCCGAGGCCCGCCGCCGCGAGGGCCGCTTGGCTGGCGAGCACCTGTCCCGTGCCCACGGCCAGCAGCCGACGCAGGCCGTGGGGCAGGGCCGACTGCTCGGCAGTCAGCGTTTGCGGTTGGGCGCTCATGGACGGAACCGCGCACGCGAGCGGTGCGCGGGACTTTCTGTGTTTTCGATCCCTTGGGAGGGGGGCTTGAGGACCGAGCCGGTGGTCCTCTCTGGGCGTCCGTGGGGCCATCCCCGCCCGTCCCAAGCGTGAAACTCCGCGCCGCGACTTCACTCGACCCCCTCCGCCGACCGAACTAGGGACTGCTCCCCCTCGTTCCGCATTTCGATTCTCCGCCTTGCCCCGCATGCCTCGCCCGACCGAGACGTCCGCAGCTTCGTTGCCGCTCCGCGCGCTCTTCGCGCCCCAAACCGACGAGCTGGCCGCGGCCCGAGCCGAGGCGTTCCCCGCCCCTGCCGCCATCGACTGGCTCGCGCTCGAGCCGCGCGGCATGTGGTATCGCGTCCGCCATCCCGCGCTCGACATCGTCCTGCTCGCCTTCACGCTGCCGTTCGCCGTCCCGCTGGTGGTCGCGGTCGTGCTCGCGAGCACGATCGCGTTCGGCTCGCCGCGCAAGGTGTTCTTCCTCCAGCCGCGCATCGGTTATCGTGGACGCCCGTTCACCTTGATCAAGTTCCGCTCGATGAGCGAGCCCAAGGGCACGCCGTTCGAATCGTGGAGCAACGGGGATCGCGCGCGCGTCACTGCGTTCGGACGCTTCTTGCGCAGCTCGCATCTCGACGAGCTTCCGCAGATCTACAATGTGCTGCGTGGCGAGATGAGCTTCATCGGTCCGCGGCCCGAGATGGTCGAGGTCGAGCAGTGGGCCGCGAAGCATGTGCCGGGCTTCACCGAGCGGCTCGCGATCAGGCCCGGCATCACCGGCCCCGCTCAGGTCACGCAGGGCTACACGCCGCGTGATGTCGAGGCGTACCGTCGCAAGCTCGCCATCAACCGCGAGTACCAAGCGTCGCTGACATTCGGCCGGGACATGGGAATCCTCGCGCGAACGGCGCTGTGGATGCTGCGCGGCCGCGGCTGGAAGTGGCGCGGCTCGAGCAAGACCTAGCCTTCCGCTTGCTTCTGGGCGAAGCTCATTCGCCCTCCGTGAACGCCCTCCAGCCGCCCGAGTGCCTCGTCAGCGTCGTCGTGCCCGTCTACAACGAGCACGCGAACATTGCCACATGCTTGCGCGGCCTGTGGAGCGCGCTCGAGCGCGAGCCGCACGAGATCCTCGTCGTGCATGACACGGACGAGGAAACGACGCTCGGCGCCATCGCGCAGATGCCGGATATTCCGCCGACGCTGCGGCTCGTTCGCAATCGCCTTGGGCGCGGACCGGCGAACGCGATTCGCGCTGGCTTCAACATGGCAAGGGGCGATGTGATCGTGACGACCATGGCGGATCTCAGCGATCCGCCGGAGAAGATCCTCGAGCTCGCGCGGAAGATGCGAGCGAGCGGCGCCGCCGTCGTCGCAGGCTCGCGCTACACGCCGGGCGGCTCGCAGGAGGGCGGCCCGATCGTGAAGCGCACGCTCTCGCGCGTCGCAGGGCTCTCGCTGCACTGGTTCGCGGGCGTGGGGACGCACGACGCCACCAACAACTTCAAGGCCTACAGCCGCGCATTCCTGCGACGCACCAGCGTGCAGGCGCAGGGCGCGTTCGACATCGGGCTCGAGCTTTGCGTCAAGGCGCATCTCGCGGAGGCGGGCGTCGCGGAAGTGCCGACTCGGTGGCGCGATCGCTCCGCGGGCGAGAGTCGCTTCAAGGTCTGGTCGTGGGCGCCGAAGTATCTGCGCTGGTACGCCGCCGCGATGGCCGAGCCGGCGCTCGTGTGGCTCGTGTGGTCCGGATTCCTGCTGTGGGTGCTGTCCGCAGCGAACTGGCGCGAGCGCGGCTCGTGGGGAGATCTAGGGATTTCCCTGCTGGCGGGTGCCTGCGGCGCTGCGGCGATCCTGCTCGCGCGCCGCATCCGCGGTCGCATGCGCTGGTGGGACGGTGCGCTCGCGCTGCCGTGGACGAACCCGCGGCACGCCGATGCCGTGCGCCTCGGCAACGACGAGCTCGCGCTCGGATTGGCACTGGTCTCGAGCGTCCTGCTGCTGCTGCTTGGGTGCGGACCGAAGCGCGGTCTCCCTGCAGTGTTCCAGCTCGCGCGCTGGTGCGCGTCGCTGTCCGGGCTGCGCGCGCTGGCGGCTATCGCGCTCACGCTGGCGCTCGCGCTGCGTCCGATCGACCCGGAGTTCGACACGCGCTTCGTGCAAGCGGGGCCGATGTGGGCCCTCGTGACGGGCGAACACGGGGCCGCGCTCGCATGGGATCGCGCAGTCCTGTGGGACGGCGCGCTGCGCACCGCGACTGCCCTGCTGATCTCGCTGGCGCTGCTCGTCGTCTCGAAGCGTCCCGAGGCCGCGCTGGCAGGGCTCCTGCTCCTCGCGCAGCCGCTCGGCCATGACCTGCACGGACTGCTCGCGTGTCTCGCGGCCGGCGTGATCGGGAGTTGCAACACGCACTCCGGCTGGCTGCGCGCGCTGTGCATGACCTGCCTCGCCGCGCTGGCCTTCACCAAGACGGCCTTCGTGCCTCTCGCGGTGGTGAGCGCGGCGGCCATCGTCGCCGCGCCGCTGCTCCAGCGCTCGTGGTGGAGCGCCGCCGTGCGCGCCCTCTTCTTCGTCGGCTCGCTGTGCGGAGCATGGTGGCTCGCGCGTTCCTTCGGAGGCGCACTGCCGTTGCTCGAGCCTGCTGCGAGGGAGCCGTCGGCGGCCCTCGCGGTCGTGCTCGTGCTCGCTTGGGTCGCGTACGCGTGGCCGACGCGTCGCGCCACGGAGGGTGCCACGGAGAGTGCCCTCGCTCTCGCGCTGCTGGCGGTCCTCGCGTTGGGTGTCTCACTCGCGCCGGGCGAGGGCTTCGGCCTTCCGCTCGCGGTGGCCGCCATCGCCATGCAACTCGTGCCCGTCGAGCTCGAAGAACGCCGAACATGGGCCCGCGTCGCCATCCGCGCCCTGCCCCTCTTCGCGCTCGCGGGAGCTCTGGCGCTGCGCTGGGGATAGCGAGCGCTAGTCGCTCGACTCGTCGTCATCGCCGCCGAGGACGGCGAGGAAGGCCTTCTGCGGGATCTCGACATTGCCGACCTGCCGCATGCGCCGCTTGCCTTCCTTCTGCTTCTCGAGCAGCTTGCGCTTGCGCGACACATCGCCGCCGTAGCACTTGGCCGTGACATCCTTGCGCAGGGCCGAGATCGACTCGCGCGCGATGATGCGGCTGTCGATGGCGGCCTGCAGGGCGATCTCGAACAGGTGGCGCGGGATCTCCTTGCGCATGCGCTTGATGATCGCGCGGCCGCGGTATTCCGCCTGATCCTTGTGGACGATGCAGGTGAGCGCGTCGACTTCCTTGCCGTTGACGAGGATGCGCAGCTTGACGAGCTTCGATTGCTTGTAGCCGGTGATCTCGTAGTTGAGCGTGCCGTAGCCGCGCGTCGAACTCTTCAGCTTGTCGAAGAAGTCGTAGATGATCTCGCCGAGCGGCAGGTCGTAGACGAGCTGCACGCGAGTGGGAGAGAGGTGGTCTTGTCGCACGAAGTCGCCGCGGTGGTCGGCGGCGATCTTCATCACATTCCCGATGAACTCCGACGGCGTCATGATCGTGACGCGCGCGTAGGGCTCGAGGATCTCTTCGTACTTGTCGGGGCTCGGCAGCTGACCCGGAGACTGGATCGTCTTCTCCGCGCCGTCGGGCAAGATGATCTTGTAGGTGACGGTCGGCGCCGTCTGGATCATGTCGAGGTCGTGCTCGCGCTCGAGGCGCTCCTGCACGATCTCCATGTGGAGCAGGCCGAGGAAGCCGCAGCGGAAGCCGAAGCCGAGCGCCTCGCTGGTCACGGCTTCGAAGTTGAACGAGGAGTCGGAGAGCGAGAGCGTGGTGAGGCCCTCGCGCAGGCTCTCGAAGTCGCCGGTGTTCGTCGGGAAGAAGTCCGCGTACACCATGTGGATCGGCGGGCGGTAGCCGGGGAGCATCTCCACCTTCGGCCCCTTGTGGATCGTCATCGTGTCGCCGATGCGCACGTCGCCGAGGTTCTTGATGTTCGAGATGAAGTAGCCGACTTCGCCGGGCCCGAGCTCGCCGCAGCGCGCCATCTTGGGCGTGAAGCGGCCGATCTCGATCGCCTCGTAGGTCGTCCCGGTTCCCATCATGTGGATGAGCTGCCGTTCGCGGATCGTGCCGTCGACCACGCGCAGGTACACGATGATGCCGCGGTACTCGTCGTACTGGGCGTCGAAGATCAGCGCGCGCAGCGGGTCGTCGGCCTTGCCCTGGGGCGCCGGGATCTTCTCGATGATCTGGTTCAGCAGCTCCGACACGCCGAGACCCGACTTCGCGCTCACGCCGAGCGCCGCGGTGGCGTCGATGCCGATCGAGTTCTCGATCTCTTCCTTGACCACCTCGGGACGCGCGTGGGGCAGGTCGATCTTGTTGATCACCGGCAGGATCTCGAGGTTGCCCTCGACGGCGAGGTAGGCGTTGGCGACCGTCTGGGCCTCGACGCCCTGACTGGCATCGACGAGCAAGAGCGCGCCCTCACAGGCCTGCAATGCCTTCTGGACCTCGTAGTTGAAGTCGACATGGCCCGGCGTGTCGATCAGGTTGAGCTCATAGCGCTCGCCTTTGTAGGTGTGGTGGATCGTGACCGCGCTGGCCTTGATCGTGATGCCGCGCTCTCGCTCGAGATCCATCGAGTCGAGCAGCTGCGCCTTCATGTCACGCTTGTCGACCGCGCCCGAAATCTCGAGCATGCGGTCGGCGAGCGTCGACTTGCCGTGGTCGATGTGCGCGATGATCACGAAGTTGCGGATGAGGCGATTGTCCACGGGCGCTGTCCCCGGCGCGGTTCTCGGGGGCGAGGAGTATACGCACGGAGCCGCGCAGCCGCGACTACACGGGGCGCGGCAGGGACGCGAGCAGCCGCGCGAACTCACGCGCGGCGCGCCCGCGGTGGCTCACGAGACCCTTCTCCAGGGGCGCGAGCTCGGCGAAACCGCGGCCGGTCTGGGCAAAACCGGGCTCGGTGAACAGGAACAGCGGGTCGTAGCCGAAATCGCCGTTCCCGCGCGGAGCGTGCAGGATGCGTCCATGGGCATGGCCCATGACTTCGAGCGCGAGCGTTCCGTCGCCGCGAGCGAGGGCCAGTGCGCAGGTGAAGCGCGCACTGCGCCGCTCGTCGGGAACATGCGCGAGGTTGCGCAGCAGGAGCGCGTTGTTCGCGCCGTCGGCGCCGTGCTCGCCCGCGTAGCGCGCACTCTTCACGCCGGGCTCGCCATCGAGCGCATCGACCTCGAGCCCCGAGTCGTCGGCGAGCGCCCACAGGCCGTGCGCGCGCGCTGCGGAGAGCGCCTTCTTCGCGGCATTGCCCGCGAAGGTCGGCTGGTCCTCGTCGACCTCCGGAAGGCCGCCGACCTGCGTGGGCAGGAGCACCTCGAACCCGAGCGGCGCGAGCAGGCGCGCGAACTCGGCGTGCTTCTTCTTGTTGTTGCTCGCGAGCAGGAGCTTCATGGCAGCGCAGGATAGCGCTCAGGGCTCGTACAGCCGCACCTTGGCCGCGAGCACTTCGAACGCGGCGAGATCGTCCGCCCAGCTCGCCGCGATGTCCGCGATGCGCGCACCACTAAAGAGCTGCGCGAGCGTCTCGCGGTCGCGCAGCAGCCTGTCGATGCGCTCGAACTCGAAGCTCTCTCCGTGGAGATCACGCAGCGTGCGCGCGATGGCGAGCCCCGCCTCGACGGCGCGCACCGCTTCGCGCCGGGTCACCGTGATGTGCACGCCTCCGCAAGCTTCGTTGGAGAATGTGCTGGCGCTCGGCGTGAAGCGCAGCGGCGTGAACTCGAGGCCGGGGAGTTCCAGCGCGTCGAGCGCGCGCGCGAGGGCGAGCGGCTCGATCCACGGCGCGCCGAAGCGCTCGAACGGCTCGTCCGTGCCGCGACCGACGGAGACATTCGTCGGCTCGAGCAGCGCGACCCCGGGATAGAGCAGCACCTGCGTCTCGTTGCGCAGGTTCGGGCTCGGATCCTGCCACTCGAGGCCCGTCTCCGCCCAGCGCATCGAGCGCCGCCAGCCCTCGCAGGCGACGACCTCGAGCTCGCACGCCACGCCGAAGTGCTCGCGCTCGAGCCGCGCGCGCTCGCCGAGCGTCAGCCCGTGCGCGAGCGGAAGCGCGCGATTCGATGTGAAGTCGAGGCGCTCCGCATCCGCGAGCGGGCCTTGCGCAGCGAGCAGCGCGAGCGGATCCGGTCGGTCGAGCACGACGACGCGCACGCCGAGCGAGCCCGCGACTTCCAGCGCGTACGCGAGCGTGGACTCGTAGGTGTAGATGCGCGTGCCGACATGCTGGAGGTCGACGACCAGCGTGTCGCAGCCAGCGAGCATCTGTGGCGTCGGCTTGCGCGTCGCGCCGTACAGCGAGTGGATCACGAGGCCGGTCGCTCGGTCGATCTCGTCGTCGATCGAGCCCTCCGCGCGCGCGCCGAGGCCGTGTTCGGGCGCGAGGATCGAGCGCAGCTCGACGCCCGGAGAGCGCGCGAGGAGGTCGATCGTGCGCTCGCCCGACTTCAGGCGCCCCGTTCGATTCGTGAGCAGCGCGACCTTGCGGCCCGCGAGCCGCGCGCAGCCTTCGCGCGCGAGCACGTCCGCGCCCGTGAGCACGCCATCGCCCGCTCGCAGCGCGCGCGCCGCGGCATCCGCGATCGCGCGCCGCAGCTCGCGCGTCTCGCCCTTGCCCGCGGGATGAACCCGGTTGCACAGCGCGAGCACATAACCCATGGTGGCCGGATCCAGCCACAGCGAAGTACCCGTGAAGCCCGTGTGGCCGAAGCTCGCGCCGCGCGGGAACACGCCGCCGCGCGCGCTGGAGAACTCCGTATCGCAGTCGAGCGCCAGCGTGCGCAGCCCGCCGCCGGGGAGCGTTCGCGGCGAGAGCATCGCCTCGACCGTCGCGGTCGCGAACACTCGCACGCCATCGAGCTCGCCGCCCCCGAGCAGCATGCGGCACCAGCGCGACACATCGGCGGCTGTCGAGAAGAGACCCGCGTGACCCGCGACTCCGCCGAGTGCAAAGGCGCGCGGGTCGTGCACCTCGCCGCGCATCCAGCGGCCGCCGCGCTGCTCCGTCGGCGCGCAGCGCGCCGCGAGCTCCGGCGGTGGCGTGAACAGCGTGTCGAGCATGCCGAGCGGTTCGAACAGCTCCGCGCGCGCGAAGGCGTCGAGCGGCCGACCGTCGACGCGCGCGACGAGCTCGCCGAGCACGATGTAGCCGACATCGCTGTAGGTGAACTTCGCGCCCGGCATCTGGTGCGGCTCGAGCTCGCAGATGCGCGTCCACATCTGTGCGCGCGTGCCGATGTAGTCGCCGAGCGGGTTGTCCGCGACGAGGCCGCTCGTGTGCAGGAGCAGCATTTCGACCGTGATCGCGTCCTTGCCGCGGTTTCCGAACTCCGGCAGGTGCCGCGCCACGGGAGCGGCGAGCTCGAGCGCACCGCGCTCGACGAGCTTCATCACGCTGCTCGCCGTCGCAATCGGCTTGGTGAGCGACGCGAGGTCGTAGAGCGTGTCGAGCGTCGCTTCCTCGCGCGGCTCGAGCGCCCGTGCGCCGAACGCGCGCTCGAACAGCACCTCGTCACCGCGTCCGACCACGACCACGGCCCCGGGCACCTCGCCCGCCGCGAGCGAGCGGGAGAGAGCGAGCTCGAGTTGCTGCGCGAGCTGCGCCGGCGCCGCGAGGGCGAGCAGCGCGACCGCGAGCGCCCTAGCTGCCCAGCGCCGCACGCTGCAGCTCGAACAGGTGGGTGATCGCGGTCGATCCGTGGGCGAGCATCGTGTCGAGGTGCTCGCGCGAGAACGGCGCGCCCTCGGCCGAGCCCTGCACCTCGATGAACTTGCCTTCGCCGGTCATCACGAGATTCATGTCCGTCTCGGCCTTGCTGTCCTCGGCGTAGTTGAGGTCGACGAGCACCTCGCTCGCGATCACGCCGACCGACACGGCGGCGAGCTGCGACACGAGCGGCCAGCCGCGCAGCACGCGCTTGTGCTCCATGTGCTTGAATAGGTCGTGCAGCGCGACATATGTACCCGTGATCGCGGCCGTGCGCGTGCCGCCGTCGGCCTGCAGCACATCGCAGTCGACCCACACCGTGCGCTCCGTCATCTTCGCGAGGTCGACGACGCCGCGCAGCGAGCGCCCGATCAGGCGCTGGATCTCCACCGAGCGCCCATCGACCTTGCCATTGCGATCGCGCGCCTTGCGATCCTTCGTGGAGCTCGGGAGCATCGAGTACTCGGCCGTCAGCCAGCCCTGCCCGCGCCCCTGCAGGAACGGCGGCACCCCGTCCTCGTACATCGCCGTGCACAGCACGCGCGTGTCGCCGAAGGAGACGAGCACGGAACCCGGCGCATGCTTGCTGAAGCCGCGCGCGAACGAAACCTGTCTCAGAGCATCCGCCGTTCTGCCGTCGATGCGTGCCATCGTCTGTCGTCCTGAGCCTGTCGAGAGAGTCTTGCGCCGTGAGGCGGGGCGAAGAGTCTAGCTCGCGCGCGAGCGAGAGGGGGCTGGGCACCCGCGCGGGAAGAAAATTCGAGCATGGGGCGCGACCAACGCCTTGGCCGAGCGACAAAGGAGTGCGGCGGGGAGATCTCGCGCTTTCGATGGATCATCACGACACGGGCTTGGGATCGTGCGAGCGGGGCGAATCGAGTTCGCCGCGCGGCGCGAGCCTGCGCTCCGGCTCGCTGCAGACTCCTGACTGCAGCAGGCCGCGGCGAGACCTGACAGGGGGCGTTGGGCCGCCGGGGAGTGATGGTCGTGACGGGAGACGCGCTGCGGGCTGCTCGGGTCTGCTCTCCCCGCCGTAGTTCCCCGCCGTAGTTCCCCGCCGTAGCTCCCCGTCGTAGCTCCCCGTCGTAGCTCCCCGTCGTAGCTGCGCACCAGGAGCAGCGCGTCTTGGCGCTCACATGGTGGAACGCACGCACTCGCCCGATGGAACGCCGGCGCTCACTCGGTGGGACGCAGCTGGCGAATGTGCTCGAGCGGCGCCCACTCGTACGGGAGCGGCCCGGAGCAGCCGTCGAGCTCGAGCAGCACGCCGCGATCGAGCTCGAGCGCCCGCACACGCCCGCGCAGCTCGCGCTCGCCGAGCTCGACGCACACGCGCCGGGAATGGAGCTGCGCGGCTGCGAGGAAACGAGGGCCGAGCTCGGGCGATTCGAGGGCCTCGCGCTCGAGCGCGTGGGCGAGTCGCGCGAGCAGGTCGCGCTCGGCGCGCGCAAGCGACGGATCGCCGCCCTCGAGCGCCACGCTCGCGACGGAACGCGTCGCGAGCAGCTCGGGCGGGAACGCGCGCTGGGCGATGTTGAGTCCGATCCCGATGACATAGTGGGGCGCGGCCAGATCGAGCCCGCGCGTCTCGACGAGCACGCCGGCGAGCTTCGCGGGCTCGCTCCGCGGGCGGTCGACGACCACGTCGTTGGGCCACTTCAGGCGCGCGGTCGCGACACCGAGCTCGCGCGCGGTCTCGAATGCGGCGAGGCCGGCCGACATCGTCAGCGCCGCCGGATTCAGCGCGGGAGCGCCGGGCAAGAGCAGCAGGGAGAGGTACAGGCCTCCGTCGGGCGCGCTGTGCCAGCTGGCCCCGCGTCGGCCGCGGCCAGCGGTCTGTTCGCACGCCACATGCACATCGCCGTGCCGAGCCGTGCCAGCCGCGAGCGCGGCAAACAGGCGTTCGCTCGTCGAGTCGACGCGCTCGTGGTGGTGGACTCGCAGCTGCACGGCGAGCGCGGATCGTATCCGCGTGCGCGACTTTCTGGCCTCGAGGCCGTGGCCCGACCGGCGTCCCGCACCTGCGGGCGTCGCTCAGGCCTCCAGCTCCGAAGAACCCGAGTTCAGGAGGTCCTTGAGGCGCGCCATCACGTTCGAGTGGATCTGGCACACGCGCGACTCGGTGAGCGCGAGCATCTCGCCGATCTCGCGCATCGTATGGCCGACGTCGTAGTACTGCTCGATGATGAAGCGCTCCTTGTGGGAGAGCGATTTGGTGATGTGCAGCATCAGGTCGCGGCGGTTGAGCTCGAAGACGGGGTCGATGGACTTCTGGTCCTCGACGATCTCGATCTTCTCGCCGCCGCTGTCGTCGTCGCGGTCGTCCCAGCGCTCGGAGAGCGAGAACATCGACTTGGCCCGCGACTGGCTGAGCTCGACGGAGAGCGCCGTGTGGTCCAGATCGAGCGCGGCGGCGAGCTCGGCGTGGGTGGGCTCGCGACCGTACTCGCCTTGGAGGCGCTGCAGGGTCTTCTCGATGCGGCTCGCCTTGAGGCGCACGAGGCGCGGGACCCAGTCCTGCGAGCGCAGCATGTCGAGGATCGAGCCGCGGATGCGCGTCGTGCAGTAGGTCTTGAACTTGATGCCGCGATCGGGGTCGAAGCCGCGGATGGAGTCCATCAGGCCGAAGGCACCGGCGCTCTCGAGGTCGCCGAGCTCGATCGACTTGGGCAGCGTCTGGAGCAGTCGCTCGGCGATGTGCTTGACGAGCGGCAGGTGCAGCTCCATCAGCACATTGCGCATCTCCTCGATGTACTTTTCGTTGCGCGCCTTGGCGGTCGCGGCGCGGCGGTAGTAGCCCCAGATGTCCTCGGTGGGCATCTGGCGCAGCTCGTCGAGGGTCGGGCGGTTGGGATTCTTGGGCTTGATCGAGACGCGGGCCTTCTTGGGCTCCTCGATCTCGGGGATCTTGAGCTTGAGGACGGGGTCGAACTCCTCCGCTTCCTTGGCCTCCGCCTCGCTGAGCTCCTCCTCCTTGGTCTCGACGCCCTCGTCGCCCTCCGAGGCCTCGTTCGGTTCGAGCACACTGGCCTCGCGGCCGCGGGCCGACTTGCGCTTTTCGTCCTTCGCCTTGGCGGCCGTCGTCGCCTTGGCGGCAGCCTGGCGCGTCGGCACCTTGGCTCCAGTCGATTTCCCGCCGGTGGCTTTCGCGCTCGCCTGCGTGCGACGGTCGGAGCCCTTGGATGCGGCCGGGGGCTTGGCCGCGGTCGAGCCCTTGCTCGGCTTGGACTGGGCAACACCCTTGCTGCTGCCCTTGCCCGGTGCGGGCGATTTCGGGGTCGATCGATCCTTCTTCGCGGGCGCCACGCTGCTCATGTCGGCTGTTTTCGGCAGTCTGGCGTCGGACTTGAGGGGCTTGCCGCGGGACTTGCGCACATCCGCAGCAAAGGGCGACTGCTGCACGACCTTGCCGCGCGGGGCACGGAGCTTCGACGAAGCCGCGCTCGCGGGCACGGGACGGGTCGGCGGCGCGGATCGGCCCGCCTTCGGGGCGGGGCGCGCATCGGCCTTGGGGCCCGTGGACGGCGCCACGATCGGCTTGGAGCCGCGCGCGGGGGCCTTGGCGGAGGCCCGAGGGTTCTTCTTCTGGGCCATCGACTGTCTCTAGTACTTCACGAGCGAGTGAATCGCAATGTCCGACAGTCGCTGGCGTCCGTTGAGGAACGAGAGCTCCATCAAGAAACATGTTCCGACGACGGTGCCGCCGACCTGCCTGACGAGCTTGACCGCCGCATTCATCGTGCCGCCGGTGGCGAGCACATCGTCCACGATCAGCACGCGCTGGCCCTTGGCCACGGCGTCGATGTGGATTTCGATGCGGTCGGTGCCGTACTCGAGGTCGTAGCTCTGGCTGACGGACTTGTAGGGCAGCTTGCCGGGCTTGCGGATCGGCACGAAGCCCTTGCCCGCGCGCAGCGCCAGCGGGGCGCCGAACAGGAAGCCGCGCGACTCGATGCCGCAGATCAGGTCGTAGGACGACGGCGGGACCGCCGCGAGCAGCTGCTCGATGCAACGCGCGAACGCCGGACCGTCCTGCAGCAGCGGGGTGATGTCCTTGAACAGGATGCCCGGCTTGGGGAAGTCGGGGACATCGCGGATGAAGCGTTCGATCACGGGGGGCCGTTGGGGTTGCCGAGTGGTGGAGCGGAGAGTCGCGGGGGAGTCTGACCTGCGCGCGGGCCGAATGCGCGCTCCGGGGGCGCGGAATCGCGGCGCGAGGCCTCTACATCTGCTCGGGCGTCGGGATGCCGATCAGCCGCAAACCATTGCCCAGAACGGACTTGGCGCAGCGAACCAGAGCCACGCGCGCGGCGCCTTCGGGGCCTGCGGTGCCCAGCACGCGGTTGTCCGAGGAGGACACCCATGTCGACACATCGCGCGCGAGGCCGAGCAGGTAGCCGGAGAGCTCGCTCGGTTCGGCCTTGGCGGCGGCCGAGCGCACCACATCGCCGAAGCGGCCGATCGCGACGAGGATCTCGCCCGCGTTCTCGAGCGCCGACCAGTCGGGCTTCGAGCGCAGGGCCGCATCCTCGTTGGTGGCGGCCTTGCGCAGGATCGAGGCGAGGCGTGCGTGGGTGAACTGCAGGTAGGGGCCCGTGTCGCCCTCGAAGGACAGGATCTCGTTCTCGTCGAAGATCACGTCCTTGATGCGTTCGCGCTTCAGGTCGTTGTAGATCAGCGCGCCGAGCGCGACCTCTCTCGCCACCTGCGCGCGCTCCGCGAGCGCGGGGTTCTTCGCTTCGATCACCTTCTCCGCGGCCTCGGTGACCTCGTCGAGCAGGTCGTCGAGCACGAGCACCTCGCCGCGCCTGCGGCTGGCGATCTTCTTGCGGCCCGGACCGAGCAGCAGTCCGAAGTCGATGTGCTCGACGCGCGGCTCCCAAGGCTGCTGCATGCGCTTGAGCACGCCCTTGAGCTGGCGGAAGTGCAGCTTCTGCTCGCCACCGACGACATACAGGCAGCGCTCGAAGCCGAACTCTTCCCAGCGCGAGAACAACGCCGCGAGGTCGCGCGTCGCGTAGAGCGTGGTGCCGTTGGTCTGCTGCAGCAGGCAGGGCGTTTCCTTGAGGGACTTGTCGAGCTCGCCGAGCTGCACGACCAGCGCGCCCTGCGAAATCTCCGTCACGCCCGCGGCCATGACGCGCTCGAGCGTCGGCGCGAGCAGCGGCTCGTACCAGCTCTCGCCGCGCACGAGCTCGTGGGACACGCCGAGGCGCGCGTAGGTCGCGTGGAAGCCGCGCATCGAGACTTCCGTGACCCAGCGCCACAGCTCGCGCACTTCGCCCTCGCGGCCGCTCTCGAGTTCCTGATAGGCCGCGACAGCCTCGGCTTGGAACTGCGCGTCGTCCTTCAGCGCCGCCTTGCTGCGCTGGTAGAGGTCGAGCAGACCCATCACCGGGTCGCCCTCGAGATCGACCTCGCCCTTCCAGCGGCGCAGGGCGACCACGAGCCCGCCGAACTGCGCGCCCCAGTCGCCGATGTGGTTGATGCCGACGACCTTGTAGCCCAAGTGCCGGAAGATGCGCACGAGCGCGGCGCCGAGGATCGTCGAGCGGATGTGCCCGATGTGCATCGGCTTGGCGATGTTGGGCGAGCTGAAGTCGATCAGGACCGTCTTGCCCGCGCCCTCGCCGGAGGAGCCGAAGCGCTCGCCGGCGATCGCGACTTCCGAGCAGATCTCGCGCGCGAGCAGCGGGCGGTCGATGCGGAAGTTGAGGTAGGGGCCCGCGGCGCTCACGGTGATGCCCTCGAGCCCACCCGCGAGGGCTGCTGCGAGCTCGGCGGCGACGGCCGGCGGCGCCTGCTTGCGCTCCTTGGCGACGAGGAAGCAGGGGAAGGCGAGGTCGCCGAGCTTGGGGTCGCGCGGGCGCTCGAGCTTGAGTTGGGCCAGCGGCTGTCCCGTCAGGCGGGCGAGCGCGGCGAGGATCGGTTCGCTGAAGGTCTGCATGGGAGCGCGCAGAGGATAGGACCACCCGCGCGCTTGCGCCTACGCCATTCCCAAGGCCCGGGCGCTATCCTCTCGCGCGCCATGCCCGCGCCCCCGCCCGACGCACGCTCGTTCCGCTCCGCCGTGGTCTCGGTGACGCCCTGCGGCGACGACGGCGTGCTGCTGCGCATCCGGCCCGAGCGCGGGCTCCCGCCCGTGCGCGCGAGCCGCTTCTTCATGCTGCGCCGCGAGGACGCGCTCTCTCCCGCGATCCCGCGTCCGTTCTCGATCTACCGCCAGCACGGACATGAGCTCGAGTTCCTGATCAAGGTCATGGGCAAGGGGTCGAGCGCGCTGGCGCAGTGCGTTCCGGGCACCAGCATCCGCACCGTCGGTCCGCTCGGCAACGGCTGGCCGACGCTCTCCGGCGGCGGCGCCCCGTGGGTGATGCTCGCAGGCGGCGTCGGTTCCGCGCCGTTCTACATGGCGATCGAGCAGGCGCTCCGCGGCATGGACGGCACGCGTCCCGCCGCGCTCTCCGAGCTGCACTTCCTGTTCGGCGCCGCGCGAGCGGGCTTGCTGTACGACATCGCGGCTGTCGAGCGGCTCGGCGTGCGCGTGCACACCGCGACCATCGACGGCAGCCACGGCCACAAGGGCAATGTGCTGCAACTGCTCGAAGCCTTGCAGCGCGCCGGCACCCTGCCCGAGCGCGTGCGCGTGCTGGCCTGTGGCCCCGAGCGCATGCTCGAGGCGGTCGCGAGCTGGTGCGACGCGCGCGGGCTCGACTGCTGGCTCTCGCTCGAGACGCTGATGGGCTGCGGCGTCGGCATCTGCAACGCCTGCCCGATCCCGACGCGGAGAGAAGGCCCGCGCGGCGCGTGGCCGAATGTGAAGTGCTGCGTCGAAGGTCCGGTCTTCAAGTCCGACGAGATCGCGCTGCACGCGCTCGGCCACTAGGCGGTCGAGCGCGAGCACCGACGCGTCGCGCGCACCTACTTCGCGCGCCCGGGATCCTGCTTCAGCTTCTCGATCGCCTCGCGCAGGCCCGGCGTCCAGCGACCGGCGGGATCGCGCAGCAGTGCTTCCTCGAGCGGAGCGAGCGCGTCGGCCGGCGAAAGCTGCAGCTGCAGCACGCCCGCGTTGTAGAACGCCTCGACGAGCTGTTGCTCGCGCAGCGGATCGCTCGAGGGTTCCTGCAGCCAGCGCGCGGCGTCGGAGAACGCGCGCAGCGCCTCGCCCATGCGACCGAGCGCGAACAGCGCCTTGCCGCGGAAGAGGTGCGCCGGGCCGCTCGACCCCTCGATGCGCAGCACCTGCTCGAAGAAGTCCAGCGCGACCTCGTAGCGCTGCTCGCGCGCGGCCATCACGCCGAGCTGCAGCAGCGGGGCGGCGCTTTTGGGCGCGAGCGCGCGTGCGCGCCCGAGCGCGGCGCGCGCGCGGTCGCCGAGGTCGAGCTCGATCGCGGCCATGCCGAGAGAAAGCCAGCTCTCCACGTCGTCGGGCGCGAGCTCCACCGCGCGATCGAGGCTCACAATCGCGTCGCGCCACAGGGCGCGCTCGAGCTGCAGGCGTCCGAGGTTGAACCACGCGGCGTGGTGGCGCGGATTGCACTTCGTAGCGCGCGCAAGCTCGGCCTCGGCCTCGTCGAGGCGGCCGAGGTGCTTGAGTGCGACACCGAGCCCGCAGCGCGCCTCCGCACTCCCCGGCGCTCCGTCGGCGAGCTTGTCCGCGAGGTTGCGGAACACGAGCTCGGCCTCGTCCGGCGTGCACTCCTGCGGCACATGCAGCGCGCACAGGAGGTGGTACCAGCCGACGCCGAGGCTCGACTGGATCTCGTCGAAGGCCGTGACGAGCACGCGCGGGTCGGGCGGCGTCTCGGTCGAGAGGTCTTGGGCAGCGCAGAACTGGTCGTTCGCTTCGAACAGCAGCGCGGCGTCGTTCGTTGCGCGGAAGCGGTCGAGCAGCACGCGGCCGAGGCCCCAGCGCACATACAGGCTGCGCGGGCTCTGCTCGACGCCGTCGCGGAACAGCGCGAGCTCGTCGTGCCACACGCGCACGCGCGTGATGTCGCGCCAGCATGCGAGCGATGCGAGAACGCCCAAGCAGGCGAGCGCGGCCGGTCGGCGCAGGCGCTCGAGCGCGAGCGCGACGAGCAGCGCGACGCCGAGCGCGCTCAGATAGAGGAAGCGCTCGGAGAGCGGGAAGCGGCCGATCGACTCGATGCGCGCCACGGCGGGCGCGATGCCGCCGAGCGCGAGCACGAGTGCGAGTACGACGCCGCGCGCGCCACGCCTCCACGCCACGCGCAGCGCGATCGCCCACGCGACGAGCGCGGCGACCGCGATCCACAGCTGCGCGTCATCCCACGGGATTTCAGGCCGCACTTCGCGGAACAGATTGAGCCGCAGCGGCCACGCGAGCAGCACCAGCGCGCCGCCGAGCAGCTCGACGCGCAGCGTGAACGCGCGCAGCGCCGTCTCGCGCAGGTGGGATGTGACGAGGTCGAAGCCGGCCGCCGAGCTCTCGAACACGAGCGTGCGCGCGAGCCAGTAGCCTGCGAGCGCCACGAGTGCGGGCAAGTACGCGCGCAGTCGCGGCTTGTTCTCGCCGCCCAGCGCCCAATCGAGTGCGGGCGCGAGCGCGAACCACGCCAGCGCGCTCTCCTTCGAGGCGAGCGCCGCGAGCAGCGTGAGCGCGGGCGCGAGCGCGAGGCCCGGACTCCCCGCGCGTCGCCAGCGCGCGAAGAACAACAGCGAGGCGAGCAGGAAGAAGCCCGCGAGCGGGTCGTTGATCGCGGAGATCCACGCGACGGACTCGACATGCACGGGATGCAGGCCGAAGAGCAGCGCCGCCGCGCTCGGCATGATCAGGCTTCGCCCGGCGAACGCGGTGCGCACGAGCGCGAACACCAGCGCGACCGAGCCCGTGTGCAGCGCGAGCGACAGCAGATGAAAGCCCCACGGCTCGCCATCGCCGAGCGCGCGACCGATGTAGAGCGCGACCAGCGCCAGCGGCCGCCAGTAGCCGACGCGCAGCGCCTGGTCCGGCTCGACGAAATCCCAGTGCGGCCGCCCGAGCGACTCCATGAGCGGCTCGAGACCGCCCAGCGCCCTATTGCGCGCGACGAGCAGCAAGTCGTCGTACACGAGCTCGCCCCCGAGCGCGCCCGCGAACGCCGCCACCACCACGACGAGCACCGCCGCCAGCGCTCCCATCGTCGCCGCGCGTCCCGCTGCCCCGCTCTCCATCACCTGCATGCCGCGCGATGATACGCGCGCCCCGCCACGCGCTCGCGTGCCACTTTCGCCGACCCGCACACCCCGTGCGTCCACGCTCGACGCCCGTGCGTCACCGCACTTCGAGCTGTCTGCCAGCCTTGCGTGGGGGAGCTCGAGCTGCGCCAGCGCCTGCCGCGTTCGGGGGCTAGGCGCTCAGCACATACTGGCGGCGCGAGATGACGAGGCTGCCGAGCGCGAGCGAGACGGCCAGGATGACGGCCAGCGCGAGCAGCGCGGCGCGCGTCGTGTCGGGCTCGGCGAGCTGAGCCTCGGCCACGAGCCGCCACAGCTCGGGGTTCTCGCTCATCAACATGCTGCGCAAGTAGAACTGCACGGTGAGCTGCTGGCTCGTGCCCGGCAGGTTGGCGAGGAAGCCCTCGATGGCGAAGGCGTAGCCGAGGCCGACGATCATCGGGTGGCGGTTGAAGGTGCCGAGCGCGGCGAACAGCGCCGAGTAGACCGCGGCTCCCGCGAGCGTTGCGGCGAGCATCGCGCCGAACAGGCCTTCGGGCAATTCGCCTTCGGGCATCGCCTGCAGGAACTCTGCCGGGATGTCGCGATCGATCGTGCGCGTGCGCGTCTCGCCGCGGCGGTCGGTCCATGTCACCGTGCGCGGCTCGGCCTTCTTCCAATCCGGCGCCTGCGACTCGACCGCGAGCTTGAGCCCGCCGACGCTGCCGGTGAGCAGCACGGCGAGCACCGTCGCCGCCGCGAGCCAGCGTCCGACGAGGATCGAGGCGCGCGAGATCGGGCGCGTCAGCAGGTATGTGATCGTGCGGTCGTCGACTTCCTCGGAAATCACGGCCGAACCGGTGATCACCGCCGCGAGCGGCACGAGCACCGACAGCAGCATGAAGAACGCCGGATAGAGGAAGGCTTCGATCGGAGACGGGCCGTGGGGCACGAACTTGAGCAGCCCGAAGGCGACCAGCGGCACGAGCGCGCAGCCGAGCGCCACGAGCAGGGTGCGCCGCGCGAGGCAGACGCGCGGCAGGTAGGTGCGCCAGAAGAGCAGCGTGGTGCGCAGGAACGACATCATCCCACCAGGTAGTCGAAGACGGATTCGAGGTTCGCGTCGTGGCTCTCGATCGAGCGGATGCCCGCGCGCTCGCGCGGGGCGAGCGCCGTGAGTTCGCGGAAGAAGCGCTCGACGTCGCCGGTCTCGACCGCCACACGGCCGTCGGCGGCGATGCGCACGGAGCTGACCGGCTCGAGGGCCATGAGCACGGCGGCGAGGCGACGCGCGTCGCGCGCCACGAGCTCGACGCGGCGCGGATGGCGCGAGAGCAGGCGCCGGATCTCGCCCACGGGTCCCTGCGCGAGCAGTCGTCCGCGATGGAAGAGCACGATGCTCGGCGTCAGCGCCTCGACTTCGTGGAGCACATGGCTCGAGACGAGCACATGCATACCGGCGGCGCCGAGCTCGGCGAACAGCTTCTGGATCTCCGCGCGGCCGACCGGATCGAGGCCGTTGAGCGGCTCGTCGGCCACGACGAGCTCGGGGTCGTGCGCGATCGCCTGCGCGATCTTCGTGCGCTGGCGCATGCCCTTGGAATAGCCCGCGGTGCGGCGCGTGCGCGCGTCGAGGAGCCCGACGCGATCGAGCGCGGCGTGCGCTCGACGGCGTGCCTCGCTCGGCGCGTAGCCCGAGAGACGCATCAGGAACTCAACCACTTCGAGCCCCGTCATGTCGCCCCAGATCGCCTCCTGCTGCGGGCAGAAGCCGACGCGGCGGAAGTACTCGCGGTTCGCGAACGGCGCGTGGCCGAGCACGCGGATGTCGCCGCGCGCGGGGCGCAGCTCGCCGGCCACGAGTTTCAGGAATGTGCTCTTGCCGGCGCCGTTCGGACCGACGAGGCCGGTGATGCCGCCCTGAATCGTGAGCGTGAGCTCCGACAGGCCGACGACCTGCCCGTACCAGCAACCGACCTTGTCGGCGACGACCAGCGCGCTCAAGCGACGACCTCCAGCCGCCGCAGGCGCCGCGCCACGAGCAGACCGCCGAGGGCGGCGAGCCCGAGCACGATCGCGAGCGAGTACCACGGGTTCCAGTCGAAGCGCGACTGGTTGGCGTTCATCATCCAGTCCGCGAGGCGGCGCAGGTTCATCAGCACGCCGAGCATCGACCAGTCGCGGTCGCCCTGCGTGCCGGCGAGCATCGCGCCGAGGGAGTCGCTGCCCAAGATGAACGCGAACACGCCCGCGAGCGCGTAGCTCTTGCGCGAGGCGAGCGAGGAGATCCCGAGCGCGATCATGCTCAGCACGAGCACATTGAGCGAGGCGTAGCCCAGCGAGCCGAGCAGCACATCCCACTTCTCGAACAGGAACGCGTAGTCGGGCGACGAGAAGACGGCGACGAGCCCGATCAGCAGCACCGGTCCGACGGTCACCATCGCGCCGAAGCTCGCGATCGTCAGGAAATGCCCGAAGAAATAGTCGAGTCGCGAGAGCGGGCGCGAGAAGTACAGGAGGTGGGCGCCGGCGCGCTGGTCCTCGCACACGAGCCCCGCGCCGAACCACGCGATCGCGAGCAGGGCGAAGACGCGGCTCACATAGGTGAAGATCACGATCTGGTCGTGCACCTGGATCAGCTGGCCCGCGAGCGCTCCCGCCATCGAGCCCGCGGGACCGGCGCCGCCCATGCCGGGAATCGGCGAGCCCAGGCCCTGCTCGAGCGTGAACTTGCTGTACACGACGAACGAGAACACGACGCCGGAGATCCACGGCGGCACGAACAGCAGGAGCAGCGGCAGCTTGCGCTTGAACGCGACCTGCATCCGCGCGCGCCAGAGGTGCGCGGCGGGAAAACGCACGGGCGCGAGCGAGCCCTTGAGGCGCCGGTAGATCTCGGTGTGCGCGGTCGCGGTCATTGCGCGACTCCCTCGGACTCGCGCAGGAGGCGCAAGAACACATCCTCGAGAGACGAGCGCAGGTCCTCGACACTCTCGATCCACGCGCCGTTCGCGCCGGCGAGCTCGAACAGCGAGTCGGCGTCGTCGATGCGCGCCGCGATGCGGAACGCTCCGGGTCCGGTGCGCGAGACGCTCATGCCCTCGGCCGCGAGCGCGCGCTCGAAGGCCGCCTCTTCGCCGCCGACGCGCACGCGCACGATGTGCTCGTCCGAGCGCGTCAGATCTGCGATCGAGCCGCGCTCGATGACATGCCCGCGGTTCAGCACGACGACATGGTCGCAGGTGCGCTCGACATCCGGCAGCTGGTGCGAACACAGGATCAGGTGCTTGCCCTGCGCGTGACCGAGGTCGTGCACGAGGTCGAGCATGTGACGGCGACCCTTGGGGTCGAGTCCGTTGGTGGGCTCGTCGAGCAGGAGCAGCGGCGGGTCGTGCGCGATCGCTTGAGCGAGCTTCACGCGCTGCTTCATGCCGGTCGAGTACTCGCTCATCGGCCGGTAGCGCTGGTCGTCGAGGCCGACATAATCGAGCGATTCGTGTGCCCGCGTCATCGCGTCGTCTGGCGTGAGCCCCGTGATGCGACAGAGCGTCGTCACCATCTCGACCGCGTTCATGCCTGGCAGCAGGCAGTCTCCCTCCGGCATGTAGCCGACGCGCTGGCGCAGCTCGAGCGCGTCTGTGCGACCCACAGGATCGAGTCCGAGGATGCGCGCCGAGCCCTCATCCGGCTCGATCAGGCCGAGCAGCAACTTGAGCAAGGTCGTCTTGCCGGCGCCATTCGGGCCGAGCAGCCCGACGGGGCCGCCGAGAAACTCGAGCGTGAGCCCATCGAGCGCGCGCACATTGCGGTAGCACTTGACGAGACCGCGAATGGAGATGATCGGTTCGCTCATGGGGCGCCGCGAGAATGACGCGCTCGCCCGCGCATGCAAGCCGCGGCCGGATTTCGCGCAGTCCTTACCGCTCCCCACGATCTGCGGATGGCGCCGCCACGCGCCGCGCGGGCTGCTAGGATTCTGCACGCGGAGCAATCAGGCAGCGCCAGCCCATGCAGCACGATGACGAGCAACTGTGCGGGAGCGGCACTGGCCCGCGTCCCTACGAGGTGCTGTGGGTCCCGGAGCCGGCCGAGGTCGCGCCGACTCCGGCCGTGCACGAGCCGACGAGCGTGCCGGCGAGCGTGCCGGCGAGTATGCCCGTGCCCGCGCGTCGCGACGGTCACGGCTGGTGGACCACGCTCCTCGTCGCAGCGCTCGCCGCTGGCCTGACGGTGGCGTTGGGGTTGTTGCTCGAAGGCGAAGAAGTGCGGGCGGAAGAGCCGTTGGAGCTGTTGAAGCTGCGCGCGGACTCGGTGCTGGCCGCGCAGGAGCTCGCGGCGGCGCGGCGCAGCGCCAGCGAGTTCGAGTTGCGCGCCGCGGATGCGGAACGGCAACGGCTTGCCGCTGCGCACGCTGCGCGGGAGAACTTCGAGCGAGTGCAGGAGGAACTCGACCGGGCGCGGCAGCGAGAGCAGCAGCTCGCGGCGGAGCTCCTCGCGGCGCAAGCCCGCGCCGAGGAGCTCGCGGCTCGTCCTCAGGTAGCAGAGCGCGAATCGACCGACGAGGAGCGTGCGGCGCGCGTCTTCTTGGCCGGGCTGGCGGCGCTCGACGAAGCGCGCGTGGCCGATGCGCGCGAAGCGTGCGCTGCGCTCGAGCGACTCGGTCTCGGAGGCGGCGCCGATCTCGCGCGTATCGCGGACTGCGCCGATTCGCTCGCGCGCTTCGAGGCGAGCTGCGCGGCCGCAAATGCGCTGCCCGGAGAGTTGCGCGCCGCGCTCCAGCGACTCGAGGCCGCCCGCGGCGAGCAGGCCACGCTCTCGGCGGAGCGCTGGCCGTGGCTCGCCCTTCCCGAAGTCGCGGCGCGCGTCCGCGAGTCCCTCGCGCGCACGCTCGACGCGCTCGCGGCGCGTTGCGAACTCGCCCGCACGAAGCTGCTCGAACTCGACGCTGCGGACTGGGCGACAAGGGCGTCGATGTGGAAGGCCACGCAGTCGAGCTCCGTACTCGACCACGCCGCGAGCTTCGGCTGCGCACATCTCTCCGAGCTTGCGCCCAGGCTCGTGCCGGAGCTGCGCACGGCGCTCCTCCGCCTTCGCCAGCTCGATCTTGCCCAGCTGCGCGACCTGCGCGACCTGCCGGTCTGGGCCGAGCGCGTGCGCACGGGAGCGATCACACTCTCGCCGCGCGAGCGCACGGATCTCGAGCTGCTCGCCTTCGCGCAGCGCTGGTTCGATGACACGCCGGGAAACGAGCGGCCGCCCGATTGGACGACCATCGAGCTCGAAGCGCCTTCTGGCGAGCGCGGAGACTGGCGTCGAGAGTTGCAGCTGCTGTGGAGCCTCTCGCAGCCCGACTCCGGCTTTCCGCTGCGCGACAACGGAGTGCGGATCTACCGGCAGATCGATGCACAGGGGCGCGTCGAGTGGTGGCGTGAGCTCGCCATTTCCGCGCGCGACGGAGTGTGGCGCGTGCAACGCGAGCGGCTCGCGGACGATGGCTCGACTCCGATCGCGAGCGAGACGCTGCGCATCGAGCGACGCGGCGGCGAGCTCGTCCTCGCGGGCAGTGGCGAGACGCTGCTCGACCTGCGCGCCCTCGGCGCCACGACGCGCGTCGCGGAATTCGAGCCGCACTTCGGCGGGGCGCTGCCGTCCACGCTGGGCATCGCGGAGGCGGAGCTCGCGGCGTTCCGCGCACGGCGGCCGGTGTGTCTGATTCACGCGTCGGCGGGCACGCGCCGCTGGTTCGAGCCGCACTGGGGCCTGGTGCGCGAGGCGCTCTCCACGACGCGCGGGTCTGTCGAACGCGAACTCGTCTTCGCACGCTGAACGACCTATCGTAGCGCCCATGTTCGACCGCAGACGCTTGCTCGTGAGCGGCGGGGCGCTCGCGCTCTCGATGGCGTTCCTGTCCCGGCTGCAGGCTCAGGAAGCGCGCGCTCCGCGCAAGCTGCGCAAGGCGCTGATGCTCTACATGTGCCGCGACGGCAGGACGCTGCGCGAAAAGTTCGAGATCATCTCTCGCGCTGGATTCGAGGGCGTCGAGCTCGACAGCCCCAGCCCGATTTCGCGCGAGGAAGTGCTCGCGGCGCGCGACGCGACGGGACTCGCGGTGTGCGGCACGGTCGACTCGGTGCACTGGCGCAAGCAGCTCGCGGATCCGAGCGCGGAGGTGCGCAAGGAGGCCGTCGAGGCGCTCGAGACCGCGCTGCGCGACTGCCATGCCTTCGGCGGCGACAGCGTGCTGCTCGTTCCGGCGATCGTGAACACCACCGTCGACTACAAGAGCGCCTACGAGCGCTCGCAGTCCGAGCTGCGCCGCGTGCTCCCGCTCGCCGCGGAATTGAAGGTCAAGATCGGCATCGAGAATGTC